>Ga0116164_10002936_pt1 | contig 11914 bp, 10 predicted proteins | sample AD_UKC109_MetaG_FD_89888 | JGI IMG/M metagenome (GOLD analysis project Ga0116164, IMG submission 89888) | Active sludge microbial communities of municipal wastewater-treating anaerobic digesters from Hong Kong - AD_UKC109_MetaG | ecosystem: Engineered > Bioreactor > Anaerobic > Digestate... | reverse complement strand
TTGTGAAAGTGTATTTTTCGCGAAAAATGTAAAAATATACAAAATGCGGCGCGATATACCGCGCAGAAAAATCGTGAAACGGATACAAACAGAATTTCTTGACTTTAAAGAATGATTCCTCTAAACTAAACATGGTATGCAAAAGCAGTGGTATGAAATTAAAGGCGGGAAGCGGTTGGAAGGTACCGTGACCATAAGCGGCGCGAAAAACGCTGCTGTTGCCATTATACCGGCGGCGGTTCTTGCAGGGGAAACCTGTGTTTTGGAAAACCTGCCGCACATACAGGACGTCCAGAGCCTCAAGGAGATACTCGAGGAACTGGGCGTTTCCGTCGAATACACAAACGGCGACTGCATGCAGATCGATTCGCGTACGCTAAGGACGACAAAGGCGCTCAGCGAGGCGGTCAGCAGCATGCGCGCATCCTATTACCTTCTGGGCGCGCTGCTTGCGCGCTATGGCGAAGCTGAGGTCGCTTTGCCGGGCGGCTGCGTGATCGGCGCGCGCCCCATCGACCAGCACATCAAGGGCATGCGCGCGCTCGGGGCGACGATCGAATGCGATCTGGAGCAAAACATCGTCCGCGCATCCGCCAAAAAACTTGTCGGCGCCGAGATCTATTTCGACGTGGTCAGCGTTGGCGCAACCATCAACGTCATGCTCGCGGCGTGCATGGCCGAGGGCGTGACGGTGCTGAGCAACGTCGCGAAAGAGCCGCACGTCGTCGACGTGGCGAACTTTTTAAATATGATGGGCGCGACCGTAAAGGGCGCCGGCACGGACGTGATCCGTATTACCGGCCGTCCGAAGCTGCACGGATGCGGCTACGCGATCATTCCCGACCAGATTGAAACGGGCACGTTCATGATTGCCGCCGCTGCCACGATGGGCGACGTCGTGATCAAAAACGTCATCCCGACGCACATGGAAGCGGTTTCCGCAAAGCTGATGGAAAGCGGAGCGCGCGTGATCGAGGGCGACGACGGCCGCGATTTTTATATTCGTGTCGTCATGAACGACCGTCCCCGCGCCATCAACGTCAAAACGCTGCCGTATCCGGGGTTTCCGACCGACCTGCAGCAGCCGATCATGGCGTATCTCTGCGCGTCGAACGGGATTTCCACGATCAACGAAACGATTTTTGAGAATCGCTTCAACCACGTCCGCGAACTGCGGCGCATGGGCGCTTCCATCAGCGTCAAGGATAGTTACGCAAAGGTAAAGGGAATCGTTTCGCTGCGCGGAGCGGATATCTATGCAAGCGACCTGCGCGCCGGCGCATCCCTGATGGTTGCAGGACTTGCTGCAAAAGGCACGACGAACGTCCATAATATCGAGTTTATCGACCGTGGATACGAGTATATCGATTCAAAGCTGAACGCGCTTGGCGCCGAGGTTACGCGCAGGGAAAAATAAAACGGTATGCCCCGGACATCTAGCCGCCGGAACAATCAAGGAACAAACGGCGCGGAGGACCGCTCGCAAACGCGAACGGCTTCTTTTTTTGCCCGACTTGTCATAAAATGAGAATCCGTGTATGATAAAACAGAAATCGTAAGTTCCGAGGTATTGATATGACAGTCTGGATAGCAATGCTGCTTGGGCTCGTGCAGGGATTGTGCGAGTTTCTGCCGGTGAGCAGCAGCGGGCACCTTCTTCTGCTGCAAAATATGTTCGGCGTAACGGAAGGGGCCATGTTTTTTACCGTTATGCTGCATCTTGCGACGCTGGTCGCGGTCTGCATCGTCTACTGGGAGATACTGCTCAAGCTGATCCGCCATCCGGTCAATAAGATTGTCGGGCTTCTGATCCTCGCGACCGTTCCGGCGGTCATTATCGCGGTCCTGTTCAGCAAGGTCGCGCCGCTCGCCGCGTTTGCCGAAAAGGCCGAGCAGGGGAAATACCTTGGCTACAGCTTTTTGCTGACTTCCGTTTTGCTGACGGTCAGCGATCGAATCAAGCCGACGAAAGTCGACCGGGAAGGAAACCGGCGGCCGTACCGCGGACGAAAAATGAAAAACATGCGGGTTTCCGACGCGCTGATCATCGGCGGTATGCAGGGCATTGCGATCCTTCCGGGCGTTTCGCGTTCCGGCAGCACGATCTCCGGCGCGCTGTTCTGCGGATTAAACCGTAAAACCGCCGCTGATTTTTCGTTTTTGATGTCGATTCCGGCCATTCTTGGCGGAGCGATTCTGGAGATTCCGGACGCGATCAGCGGCGCGGGAACGGGTGGCGTTCACTGGACCTGCGTGGTCGCGGGCATGCTGGTTGCCGGCATGACGGGCTATTTCGCGATCCGGATCATGCTCGCCGCGATCAAGAAGAAAAAGCTCTGGGGATTCGCCATCTACACGGCGGTGCTCGGCGTACTGGTGCTGGTCGACCAGTTTTCGACGCATATTTTCTTCTAAATCATTAAGAAAAAGCTTAACAACGACCAAAACAAACGAAAATGCGCGGAGACTTCCACGCATTTTGTGTTTATTTAATCAAAGTTGGACCTATTCTTTGCTTGGCAAATCCATAACGCAGCGTACGGCTATAAGGTCTTTGCCGATCGTTACGGTCTGCCGTTTTCCGTCGCGCAGCATGCCCTGCGATTCATAAAACGCGATTGCGCGATCGTTGTCCTCCAGGACCCAGCAGCACATCCGTCGATAGCCCTGTTTAACCGCTTCCTGCGTTAGATAACGCAGCAGGACCGTTCCGTATCCATGCCGCCAAACTTGCGGAAGAAAGTAAAAAAAGCTGAACTCAGCAGCGCCTTCCAAATCGTCTTCCCGCGCCGGGTGCAGGCAGGAGGCACCGAGCGGAACGCCGTCCGCCTCAAACAGGAAATATTGCATGTTGGGGTAGCGTTCCAGCCCGACGCGAAGCTGGGCGGCTTTCTTGTCGTCCGAAAGGCTGTCCAGCACGGACTGCGGAACGATGCCCGCATAGGCAGTTTTCCACGCTTCGTTGACGATATGCGCGACGATCGGCGTATCGGAAACCGCCGCCGTTCGAATTTCTGTTTGCTCCAGTTGGATCACCTCCAGCTATCCGATGGTCCTTATCGTGAGTATATGCGCTTGATGAGCGCGACGCAATGCAAACAAAACCGCCGGTCGAAAAATAAAACGATGTTTCATGTGAAACACAAACGGCGCGGTATCAACCGCGCCGTTTTTCCGTACAATGAATCGTCAGACTGCGACGATGTTCACGATGTTGCGCACGACGATGACCTTTTTGACCGTCTTGCCCTCGATAAACGGCTGCACGTCCTCGCAGGCGAGCGCGGCGGCTTCGACGGCCTTGCTGTCGAGCGACGCGTCCAGCGTGACGCGTGCGCGCACCTTGCCGTTGACCTGTACGCCGTATTCGACGGAAGACGCGACCAGCGCGCTTTCGTCATAGGTCGGCCAGGCGGAGTGATGCAGCGGGCCGTAGCCGAGGCGCTCGTTGATTTCCTCGCTGATGTGCGGGGCGACGGGGGAAAGCAGCAGCAGCAGGGTATGCAGTTCGTCTTTGGTTAGCTTGCCCTTGGCATAAAATTCGTTGACGAGCGACATCATGCTTGCAATCGCCGTATTGAACTTCATGCGCTCATAGTCCTCGCCGACCTTCTTGATGGTCGCATGGACGTTCTTCTTCTGCTCGGCGTCGGTATCGCCGCTGCCTTCGAGCATGTCCTGCAGCGTCCAGACGCGGTCGAGGAAGCGGCGGCATCCGCGCGTGCCCTGCTCGTTCCAGGGGATCGGCTGGTCGAACGCGCCCATGAACATGACGTACATGCGGAAAGCGTCCGCGCCGTAAACCGGGATATAATCGTCCGGATTGACGACGTTGCCGCGGGATTTACTCATCTTTTCGCCGTTGGAACCGAGCACCATGCCGTGGCTCGTGCGCTTCATATACGGCTCGCTGGTCGGCACCAGTCCGCAGTCGTAGAGGAATTTATGCCAGAAGCGCGAATACAGCAGATGCAGCGTGGTGTGCTCCATGCCGCCGTTGTACCAGTCGACGGGCGTCCAGTATTTGAGCGCTTCCTTCGAAGCGAATTCCTTATTGTTATGCGGGTCCGTATAGCGCAGGAAATACCAGCTGGAGCCGGCCCAGTTGGGCATCGTGTCCGCTTCGCGCGTGGCCGGGCCGCCGCACTTTGGGCAGGTCGCCTGCAGCCAGTCCTTTGCGCGCGCAAGGCACGAACTCCCGTCGTCGGTCGGCGAAAAATCGTCTAGCATCGGGAGCTTCAGCGGGAGCTGATCGTATGGAATCGGGACCCATCCGCACTTTTCGCAGTAGACCAGCGGGATCGGTTCGCCCCAGTAGCGCTGACGCGAAAAGACCCAGTCGCGCAGCTTAAAGTTGACCTTCTTTTCGCCGATTCCCTTTTTCTCAAGCCAGTCGATGATGGCCGGAATCGCTTCGGAAACTTCCATTCCGTTCAGGAAGCCGGAGTTGACCATGCTGCCGTGCTGGCATTCGGTGTACGCTTCCTTTGCGATATCGCCGCCAGAAACGACTTCGACGATCGGCAGGTCGAACGTCTTTGCAAACGCATAGTCGCGCTCGTCGTGCGCGGGGACCGCCATGATCGCGCCGGTGCCGTAGCCCATGAGGACATAGTCCGAAATCCAGACCGGTATCTTTTCGCCGTTTACGGGGTTGATCGCAAAAATACCTTCAAGCGGTTCGCCGGTCTTGTCCTTGACCAGTTCGCTGCGTTCAAAGTCGCTCTTGGCGGCCGCCGCTTTCTGATAGGCGTGCACCGCGCCGAGATTCGTGATCTTCTCCGCGTACTTTTCGACGATCGGATGCTCCGGGGAGACGACCATATAGGTCGCGCCGAAGAGCGTGTCCGGGCGGGTCGTATAGACCGTAAGCCGATCGTCGAGTCCGTCCAGCGGGAAGTTGACCAGCGCGCCCTCGCTCCGGCCGATCCAGTTGATCTGCTGCGATTTGATTTTTTCGAGGTAATCCACCGTGTCGAGGTCGTCGATGAGGCGCTGCGCATATTCCGTGATCTTCAGCATCCACTGCGAGCGCACCACGCGGACGACCTGCCCGCCGCAGCGTTCGCAAACGCCGTCCACGACCTCTTCGTTTGCGAGGCCGACTTTGCAGGACGTGCAGAAATTGATGGGGATCTCCGCCTTGTAAGCGAGGCCCTTTTCAAAAAACTTCAGGAAGATCCATTGCGTCCATTTATAGTAGTCCGGGTCGGTGGTGTTCACCTCGCGCGAATAGTCGAACGAATAGCCGAGCCGCTGGAGCTGGCCGCGGAAGCGTATGATGTTGTCGTGCGTCACCTTTGCCGGGTGGATTCCGGTCTTGATGGCGTAGTTCTCCGTCGGCAGGCCGAATGCGTCGTAACCGATCGGGTAAAGCACGTTGTAGCCTTCCATCCGGCGTTTGCGCGCAATGATGTCCATCGCCGTGAACGGGCGCGGATGGCCGACATGCAAGCCCTGACCGGAAGGATAGGGAAACTCGATCATGGCGAAATACTTCGGCTTGTCCTCTGTATTCTCCGCTTCAAAACAATGGCTGTCCGCCCAGATTTTCTGCCATTTTAGTTCAATTGTCTGTGGATCGTATCGTTCCTGCATCCCATTCTCCTCCAAAGTATCTTAAATATGTAGGATATCCTCTTTGTAAACGTTTGTCAATCGAACGGCGGCTTTACACGCGCTTCGCGTTCGTGCTACAATTTATTTGTAGAAAAATACGAGCTCGGAGAATAAAATGTTAAGGAGGCGAAATTTATGGAACAAAACTTCGTACAGTTGACTCCGGAACAGCAAAACCATAACAAAAACGCTGTGACCGCGATGGTACTGGGAATTGCAAGCCTTGTCGTAACCTGGTTTCCAATCGTCGGACTGGTGCTTTCCATCGTCGGATTGTCGATCAGCCGTTCGAACCGGAAATATGCCGAAGCGCACGGGCTGAAAGAAAACAGCATGAATACCGCGGGCTATGTCTGCAGCATTGTCGGCCTCGCCGCAGGAATTATAACGCTGCTGCTGGCGGTCGTTATCATTGCCGGGCTGATCTCCGTCGCGGGCGGCATCTTTCAGTACGTGATACTGCCGGAAATCATCTGAATTTAACGGTTAAGGAGACTGCATGTTACCAACTTTTACGGTGTTCGGGTTAACGATCCCGATGTATGGGGTGATGACGGCGTGCGGCATGCTCGCCGCCTTCATTCTGCTGGTCTATACGCATAGGTTTATGCGTTTCAACGAGGATCAGATCCTTTCCGCCGCGCTGTGGGCGATTATAACCGGATTTTTAGGCGCAAAGATCCTCTACTGGATCGTCGAGTTCGACCAGATCCTTGCGGACCCGAGCTATCTGCTCCATACCCTCCGGGAAGGCTTCGTTTTTTACGGCGCGCTGATCGGCGGGTTTGGCGGGATCGCGATCTATTCGACGAAGCATAAGCTGCCGTTTCTGGCGTTTGTCGACCTGTTTTCGCCGTCGCTCGTCCTGGCGCATGCGTTTGGACGGATCGGCTGCTTCTGCGCCGGCTGCTGCTACGGCATAGAGTGCGACTGCGCGATCTCCGTGGTTTTTCCGGAAGGTGCGGTTGCGCCCGCCGGCGTTCCGCGGCTGCCGACACAGCTGATGGAGTCCGCGTTTCTGTTTGTTCTGGCGGTCGTTTTAGTGCTCGTCCTGCGCAAGAAAAAGGCTTTCGGAACGGTGCTGAGCTGGTACATGATCCTCTACGGCCTGTGGCGCTTCGGCATCGAGTTCTTCCGCGCGGACGAACGCGGCATGGTAGGCGCGCTCTCCACGTCGCAGTTTATCAGCATCTTCGCCGTCGTGGCCGGTATCGTCCTGCTGGTCCTTGTAACGAAGGGCATTCTCCGTTCGCCCGAAATACCGGAACCGGCCGAGGAGGAGAAGCCAAAGAAGGACGATAAGGCGGAAATAACCGAACCGGCGGAAGAAGAGAAGCCAGCGGAAAAAGAGGAACCGCTGAACGAAGAAAAACCGGAGGCTGAGGAATTAGAGAAGACCGAGGAATCCGAAGAAAAAGAATAACGAACAGACATAACAAAAGACCGCCGACGGCGGTCTTTTGTTTGTACCAAAGAAACTTAGAAGTAAAAGCGCTTTCGAATCTCCGCCTTCAGCCGCGCGCGCCGGTTGAGCAGCAGCAGCGCGGACCCGAGAACGAAGCAGGGAAACAGCACGTACAGCGACCACTGCGGCCAGGCGATCGCATGGCGGTACAGTCCGATGAAAAACTCGATTCCGACCACCAGCAGCCCGATCGCGGCCAGCGTAAAGGTGAAACGAATCAGCAAGGGCAGCCTGCACTTTGGAGAAGCCAGCCATGACAGATACCACGCAAACAGCGCGACAAGGCCGGTGATGGGCAGACCAAGCAGCAAAAGCCAGTCCCAGTCGCCCGGGTTCATGACCTGAATCAGCAGAAGGAACACGCCGACCGCGCCGGCGTCGATGACGATATAAAGGATCCTTGGCATATGCGCGATCATCGGCAGGAGGAGGACCGTAAACGCGATCAGCTCGCCGCCGAGCACATAGTAAGACCAGGAAAGCCTTCCGCTGACCATGACGTTCGTCAGCATGGCCGTAAACAGTGGGATGAGCAGAAGCAGGGAGACGAACGAGGCGATATAGCGCCGGTCGATTCGCCGGTCGAGGTGTTCGACATGGCTCGGATACGGGCGGGACGGCTTTTCCTCCTGCATTGCGGCGGGGTTGATGACCTCTGTCCCGCAGAGCGGGCAGCGCGGTTCGCTCTTGTCGAGCTCCACGCCGCAGTTGACGCAATAACTCATATTGGTATTTGCACCTCCGGTTTCGTGCGGGTTTATTTATTCCATTTGGTTGCTTTGAACTTTTACAGGGATGCCGAGCTTGATCAGCCGTGTGAAAAACTCCCGCTCAAGCGTCGGCTCGGCAATGGTGCGGGTAAAATTGACGCGCAGCCGTCCGTTGTAGGTCAGCGCGGCGGCGCAGACGCGGTTGTCCGCAAGGGGACCCAGAATAAAGTCCATCCGGCGAACGTATTTCGCCATCTCCTCCGGCAGCCTGGTTACGCCGAGATTGCTCAGGGTCGTGGATGAAATGGCGTCGCCGACCTGGGAATAGACGTATTTCATGGCGGCATTTTTGATGAACAGCGGCATCACCCGCAAAACGACGTTCCGTTCCGTTTGTACGTTGGTCGTGATCTTGACGTTCAACAGCTTTTCCGTTACCTCCATCGCCATGAAGTGATGGACGATGTTGAGTGTTTCGTCAAAAGAATAAACGCCGAGCCGGGGATCGATGCCGGGATTGACATAGTTTGCAAAATTTCGGAGCGTTTCGGACGGGAAGACGTTTCGGAGGTTGATCGGCACGCAGATCTTGACCGGTTTTAAGCGGCTCACATGCGCGACGTTTTTCCGCTGGATCGCATCGACGGAGAGGATCAGAACCGCCGTGAGGTATTCCGTTACGGTCACGCCCTTTTCCCTCGCCTTTTGCAGCACAACGTCCGCGTTCATCGAGCCGGTGATAATATGGACAAAGCCGGTGCTTTCGTCGGTGCCCCTGATGTGGTACGCCTTGATTTCCTTTCGGGTCTGCGTAATCGTTCCGGAATGCGCGGCAAAGCTGTCCTCGGCCTCCTGCGGACGCGGCGGCTCCGCGCAGTCGAGCACGCGATTGCTCCTGGGAATACCGGCGCTGTAGCGCAGGCGGAGATATTCCGCAACGAGCGTCTGCAAAAAGATCAGCCCGCCCGTTCCGTCCGTCAGCACGTGGAAGAACTCGACCGCGATCCGGTTTTCGTAGAAGCGGACGCGCATGCAGAACCCGTCGTTGTCCTTGAGCCGCATGCGGACGCAGGGGTTTCCGACGTCCGGCTCGATTTTCGGGAGGGCGTCGCTATGCTCGAGATAAAACCAGAACAAACCGCGCTTGAGACGGAACGCAAACGATGGAAGACGCCGGAGCGTCCGCTTCAGCGCGACTTCCAGAATGTCTTCGTCAACGGGTTCGGTCAGCGTTGCGGACAGGCGAAAAAGCGCCGTCCAGCTGCGGTTCATCGTCGCCGGATAGATCAGCGCGGCGTTATCGAGCTTCATCCAGGCTTTGAACGTATGGTTTTTATGCTGCATTTGCGTTACAACACCTCCGCTCGGGCGCTTTGCACGGCGGTGAACTCCTTTTTGCATGCTTGCGGTTCAAACAAACGCTTAGGGCTCCAGGCCGAGTTCCCTGCGAATAAAGGAAGACATCTTTTTGACGGCGCGCTTGCCTTCGAGCGTGCCGTAGAGCGGATATACGTGCCACATGCCCTTTTCAACGACCAGCTCGGCCGGAGAGCCGTGGTCCGTAAGCCTTTGGAAGAGCGTGCGCGCGTCGTCCAGCAGGATTTCGTCGCTTCCGGCGAACAGAAGGGATTTCGGCATCCCGCTCAAATCGCCGAAGACCGGAGAAACGTACGGTTCGTCTTCGTGTCCGGCGGCGTATGCCAGCACATAGTAAGCGAGGGATTCGCGAATCAGCGTCGGGTCCCGCATGACGTTGTTGTAATACGACGCTCCCGAAAACGTCAGGTCCGTCCAGGGGGAGATGCCGACGATGCATTTCGGAAGCGGGACGCCCTCGTCCTTGCAGCGCAACGCGAGGCAGTATTCCAGCCCGCCGCCCGCGCTTTCCCCGGCGAACGCGATGTGTTCCGGAGCAAAACCCTGCTGCAGCAGGTAGCGGTAAGCGGCCATCGCGTCGTCCAGCGCCTCCGGAAACTTATGTTCCGGCGCAAGGCGATAGGCCGCGCAGAAGACGCTCAACTGTGTGTGCGAAGCGAGCAGTCCGCCGAAGCCTTTTGCGTAATCGAGCGAACCGGCCGTATAGCCGCCGCCGTGGAGGTAGAGCACCGCGCGGTCGCAGGGAGTCACGCAGGATGTCGAGACGGCAAAACACGCCTGAAACGTGTCGAACGAAACGGGTTCGTAGACGACTTTCGATTTCAGCATGCGCGCCGTGATACGGCCCAACTGATCCTGCGCGCCACGCGCCGCTTCAATGCTTGTAAATCGGACGATCGGCTTTGCAAGCCGGAGTTCTAGCTTTAAAAACTGTGCGCCGAGGCTGGGCATCATCCACTCGTTTCCTCTCGTATGCAATACCATATTGTATCATATTCATGCAAGGCGCGCAAAAAATGAAAGCTCGGTTTGAATTATGAAAAACGATAAAAGGAGAAAGGAACAGAACGGTTCGATCTGCTCCTCTTCAACAGGATTTTGCCTCTGATGGCTATTTAAGCCGCGTCAGCCCGGAGGCCAGGCCATCATGCGTCCGCCAAGCACATGAAAATGCAGATGCGGGACGCTCTGCTGTCCGTCCCTGCCGCTGTTGACGACGACGCGGTAGCCGGACTCCGCAACGCCAAGCTGCCTGGCGAGGTCGCGGATTACGCAATAGATGTGCCCGAGCAGCGGTGCGTCGGTTTCCGCGAGCTCGTTGACCCCGGAGACGTGCCGTTTCGGCACGACGAGCACATGCACGGGCGCCTGCGGTTGAATGTCGTAAAAGGCGATCACCTGTTCGTCTTCATAGACCTTGTTGGACGGGATCGCGCCCTCGACGATTTTGCAAAAGATGCAATCGCTCATATCGGTTCAACTCCTTTTCCATCAGCCGAAGCTGTATTTATCATTATAACATTCAGGAAAACAACCGGGTCCCAAAAGCCGTCTCGCCCTCGAACCCGTCCAGCCGGATCCGGACGATCTCGCCCTCCGGCGCGTCGGTCCGCACGCGGATATAGTTCCCGCTGTAGCCTGCACCGCCGCTTTCGGCAAGGACCTCGACAACACTGCCGATCTGCGAGGCAAGGTAAGCGTCCGTCAGGCGATTTCCGAGCGCGATCAGCTCCGCGGCGCGGCCTGTCTTGACCGATTTCGGAAGCTGCCCGACCATGCCCGCGGCCTTTGTGCCCTTGCGGACGGAAAAAGGAAACACATGCATCCTTGCGAACGCGGCGCGTTCGCAAAACGCCAGCGTTTCCTTGTGCTCGGCCTCGGTCTCGCCGCAAAAGCCCGCGATCACGTCGGTCGTGATCGCGCAACCCGGCATTTGTTCGCGCAGAAGTTCGACGGCGCGCAGATATTCGGCACCGGTATAGCGGCGGTTCATGCGTTTTAGCACCGCGTCCGAACCGCTCTGGAGCGATAGATGGAACTGGCGGCAGACTTTCGGGTTTTCCGCGAGCGCCGACGCGACGTGCTCGTCGATAAACAAAGGTTCGAGCGAGCCAAGCCGGATGCGGCGGATTTCGTCCACAGCGGCGATGCGGTCGATCGCGTCGAGGAGCGTACAGCTGCCGTTTTCAAAGTCGCGCCCATAGCTCGCCAGATGGATGCCCGTCAAAACGATTTCCTGATATCCTTCGCCCGCAAGCCGATCGACCTCCCGCGAGATGTCGTCGAGCGGCCGGCTTTTCAGCGGGCCGCGCGCATAGGGAATGATGCAGTACGAGCAAAAATTGACGCAACCGTCCTGGATTTTCAGCGTGGCGCGCGTGCGGGAATCCCGTACGGCGGAGAGCGGTTCAAACGAACGAAGCTCGCTAAGCGGGGAAACAAACGATAATCCTTTTTTCGCCGCGAGCGCCTGCTCGACCCGCGGGACGATCTGCCCGCGCCCGCCTGTGCCGAGGACAAGGCCGACGCCGCTGAGCGCCGCGACCGTTTCCGCCGCGGTCTGCGCATAGCAGCCGACGGCGACGACCAGCGCATCGGGATTGCTCCGATGCGCGCGCGCAATCAACTGCCGGGATTTCGTGTCGCTCGTCTGCGTCACGGTGCAGGTGTTGACGATATACACGTCCGCGATTTCGGAAAAATCGACGATCTGCCATCCCGCTTTGACAAACAGCTCGCGCAT
>Ga0116164_10002935_pt1 | contig 11915 bp, 8 predicted proteins | sample AD_UKC109_MetaG_FD_89888 | JGI IMG/M metagenome (GOLD analysis project Ga0116164, IMG submission 89888) | Active sludge microbial communities of municipal wastewater-treating anaerobic digesters from Hong Kong - AD_UKC109_MetaG | ecosystem: Engineered > Bioreactor > Anaerobic > Digestate... | reverse complement strand
TTTGGGCCGAATAGCCTCCGTGGATGGGTTTCACAACAATTCTCCCCGAGTCGGTATAGATTTCCCGGATCAGGTATTCGATATGGGGCTCAAAAGGTTCGCAGTTGTCGGTCTCTACAATCATGCGGTGTTCGCGGGCATCTCCGACCCCGGTAGGAAGGAAGAGCCAGGAAATGGCTTGTTCCAGTTTCTGATGAAGGGAGAGCGCTTCCACATCGACAATGTTTTCGATGGTAAGCAATTCTTCAAGGGTCGATTTCAGATCCCGGGATGGACCATTCGGCAATCCTTCTTCGAGGATAAAGCGCACTCCTGCGAGGGAAAAAGAAGTATCCCCGGCCGTGACGGTATCTTCCAGGGGCAGCAAAAGGGTTTTCGGTACGGGTAGGTTCGCATCGGGCGGCATCAGAAATCCAGCGATGAAAGTAGCGCCGTTCGGATTCCGGTCCGTAAGCGCAAACGCCAGCCCCGAAGCAATTTGTTCCGGATGTATTTCGGGATGATGCAACAAGCGGTCGATCCATTCGTTCAGGGAAATGTCTACTTTTTCTGTGCACCAAAAAAGGGCAGCGGGTTGCATTTCCATCGAGATGGCTTTCTGAAGAAAAATTTTTCCTTCCGAGGAAGGTGCCGGGATCCTGAAATCGGGAGGCAAATCAGGAGCGTCCGGCAGAAAAGCAGCACAGGCTCCTGCCGTAACGAACAAACCGGAAGGAGGTTCTTTTTCGCCGTACTGCTCATCGGCATAACCGGTTCCCAGCGAAAAGCCAAGCTCATTGTATCGGGTTAGGGCGGGGCTGTCCCACCGGAGCAACGGTACAGAGGGCGCATTCAACCGAAGCAGGTGAAAGGGATGTTCCTTTGTTTCGGGAGATGCCTGCAAGGCGGAATTGTGCCGATTAAACGAGAGATGCCGAAGAGCCTCTTCTCTTTGGTCGAACAAGGTAAAAACACGCTGAAGCCCCGACAATTCAATCACTTGACGGACAACCGGAGTCAAACCGGCCAGCCACAGGCCCCCTCCTTTTGCTTTCAGCTTTTTCTGGGCCATAAGCAGGGAACGGATCCCCGAACTCGAGAGATACATGCATTGGGAAAGATCAAGAACCAGGTCGTTCCCTTTTTCAAGCCAGGGTTCGATGGCTTTTTGGAAATCGGTGCAGGTAATGGTGTCAAGCCTACCGGTAATGACTACACAAACGATTTCATTTTCGGTTTGGATACGTATGGAAAACATTCAGGCCTAATTGTTCAGTGTTGGTATTGTATCCCGGTAAAAGTAAGCAACTAAGGGGATAAAAAAAAGAGGGTCTGTGGGACCCTCTTCTGACTGCTATCGAATGTTCTATTCTGCCATTGTGTTGATTTCTTTGTCAACCAGTATTCGTCCGCAATATTCGCAAACGATGATCTTTTTGTGCGAAGCGATGTCGAGTTGTCGCTGTGGGGGGATTTTGTTGAAGCAGCCGCCACAAGCATCCCGTTCAACAGATACAACGGCGAGCCCGTTGCGGGTATTCTTACGGATGCGGCGAAAGGCTGAAAGCAAACGGTCTTCGATTTGTACCTCGATAGTGGCTGCTTTTTCGTTCAGTTTATCTGTTTCAATTTTGGTTTCGGATGTGATTTCTTCCAGTTCCTTTTGTTTTCGGTCAAGGTCATCTTCTCGTTCGTCCAGTTGGATTTTCGATGCATCGATGGCTTCTTTCTTTTTGGAGAGTTCGAGCGAGAATTCCCGGATTCTTTTTTCAGAGAGTTCAATTTCAAGATTCTGAAATTCAATTTCCTTCGACAGGGAATCAAACTCACGGTTGTTTCGAACATTGTTTTGCTGCTCGGTATATTTCACGATCAGGGCTTTCGACTCTTCAATAGCCGTTTTTCTGTTCGCGATGGCGGTTTCCATGTTTTTAATTTCGTCTTCAAAATTGTTGATCCGGGTTTTCAATCCGGCAATTTCGTCTTCGAGGTCCTGAACTTCAAGCGGTAATTCGCCCCGGAGGATTTTCAGTTTATCCATTTCCGATACAACCATTTGAAGGTCGTACAGTAATTTCAATTTTTCTTCAATAGGCATTTCTTTCACAACGCCGTTCTGATTTTGTGCAGTCATGTTGCGGATGAATTATAATTAATTGTTTCAGAACAAATAGTTTACAGGATTTGTTCGGATCGCTGATAAACGGAGGGCAAATTTAGAAAATTTATTTGTAAGTATTTCATAAAAAAGTTCTTTAGTGAATTGCTCGCTTTCATAATGTCCGATATCGGCAATAACAATGTCGTTTCCGGCGTCGAAAAAGGGATGGTATTTGTAATCGGCCGTGATAAAAAGGTCGGCTTTTTGCCCGATGGCTGCCGGAAGAAGGGTGCTGCCGGAACCTCCGCACAGGGCAACGGTTTGGATGGTTTTATGAGCAGGCCCGGCCCAGCGGATGACTTCGCATCCAAAGGTGTTTTTCACTTTTTTCAGATAATCCGGGGTTGTTTCGGGGGAGGCTAATGTGCCCACAACCCCCAAGCCGATGGAGGGATGTACGTTATCGAGCGGATATATATCGTAGGCCACTTCTTCGTAGGGATGGCTGCCGGTGAGGGCTTTCAAGATGGCTTTCTGTTGGTAGGCCGGAAAAATGGTTTCGATGCGAATTTCTTTTTCAACATGGATGCTTTGCGCTACCCCAACAAAGGGGGCGCTTTTTTCGTTTCCCCGGAACGTGCCTTCCCCGCTTCCGTTAAACGTGCAATAATCGTAATTGCCAATATGTCCGGCTCCTGCCGCACAAATAGCCTCTCTGACTTTGGGTGCGTATTCGGATGGGACGAAGGTTACCAGCTTCTTTAAAAGCCCTTTTTGGGGTGTTAAAGTTCGAACATCGTTTAAACCGAGTTTGTGGGCCATTTTCCAGCTTACCCCGTTTTGGACGGAATCGATGTTGGTGTGGGCGGCGTACAGGGCAATATCGTGTTTGATGGCTTTGATCAGGGCTCTTTCGGCATCTGTTTTTCCGGTTAGCTTTCTGATTCCGTTGAAAATGAGGGGATGATGGGAGATGATTAGTTTGTTTCCAAAGTGAATCGCCTCGTCGACAACCGCCTCGGTAACATCGAGCGTGATCAGGGCCGACTCAATTTCGGAGTTGGGATTTCCGGTGAGCAAGCCTGAGTTATCCCAGCTTTCCTGAAGCATGAGCGGGGCAGCTTCTTCGATGCATCCGATAATGTCGTTAATTTTCATCGTTTCCCAGTTCGTTTTTTATCTCCACGAGCAATTCACGAATATGTTTCAGGTGGCGTACAATTTCGTGGTCCTGAAGGGCATCGGTTTTGTTCTCTTTCAGTTTTTGCTTGGCGCCGTCGAGGGTCATGCCCCGTTCTTTCACCAAATGATATATTAGCCGGATTTCTTCGATCGATTCGCGGGTGAAAAGACGATTCCCCTTTTTGTTTTTTTGGGGATGGATGCTCGGGAATTTTTTTTCCCAAAAGCGGATTAGGGAAGCATTCACCCCAAACATGGCAGCAACTTCACCCATGGTATAAAAATGTTTTTCTATGTTGGGTTCCTGAAACGGCACGGGCGGCGAATTGAATTAATCAAAACTTTGTCCCATGTTGGAGGAAATGGCCACCAGCTCGTCGAATTTTTCAGGAGTGAGATCTTTGAAGAAGTAGTATTTCGGGTCGACTTTTTTCCCGTTTTTCTCGACCTCGTAATGAAGGTGCGGAGCGGTAGAGGTTCCTGTGTTGCCTACATAACCGATGATCTCCCCCCGTTTCACTTTTTGTCCTTTCTTGACATTGAATTTGCTCATGTGGGCATAGAGGGTTTTAAACCCGAAACCATGGTCGACAATGATGTGTTTGCCATGCCCCGTGCGTTCTGTATTCACCGCCTCGATGATTCCATCGCCCGAAGCGTACACGTTGGTGCCCCTGGGGGCGACAAAATCGATGCCCCAATGAAACATGGGAACCTTATAAATGGGGTGAATCCTCATGCCCCATCCCGACGAAGTAAAGGTAAGATCGTGGTTCGATATGGGCATGATGGCCGGCATCGACGATAGTTCCTGGTCCTTGGTGAGTGCAAGGTTGAGCACTTCCTCGTACGATTTGGCTTGTATGTAGGCCTGCTTGGAAACAATGTCGATTTTTCGTGAAGTGTTCAGTACAATTTCGGCATCGTTAAACGATTCGAGGCCGGCATAGCGGTTGGTACCCCCGAAACCTGCTTTGCGCACGGATTCCGGAATGGGATTCTTCTCAAAAATGACCCGGTAAATATTGTCATCCCGAACCTGGATCTCATCCAGTACGGATTCAATTTGTCCAAGTTTTTCGTAGAGATGGTTGTATTGGGCGAGCAACTGCTTGTTTTCTTCACGCAACGATTTCATCTGCGGCGTGTCGAAATATGAGAGAATGAGAAAAGCAATTCCCAAAGCACCCGATATGATCAGTATCAGTGTCCCCATGCCAATCAACACACTCTTCAAGGGCTTAACCCTCTTTTTTTCAAAAGATAGTGTTGCCGGGTTAAAATGGTATTTTGTTCCCCCCATTTCTGTTGAAAAAAAAGATAATTTTTAGTCGATCCTACTTTACAATTCCTATTTTTGCAGAGCTTGTTAAAAAACAAGCGGATATTGACAAAACTAATAATATTTTTCTAAAAACCCAGCGTGTTAATTCGAACATTAAAAAAAAAATCAATCGATCGGAAATGACGTCACAGCAAATCAGAAATGCTTTTTTGGAATTCTTTAAGAATAAGGGACATCAGATAGTTCCTTCGGCACCCATGGTGGTAAAAAACGACCCGACTCTCATGTTTACCAATGCCGGAATGAATCAGTTTAAAGATCTCTTTCTCGGTAATGAGGCGGTTTCGTTTTCCCGTATCGCCGACACACAAAAATGTCTCCGGGTTTCGGGAAAACACAACGACCTGGAAGAAGTGGGCCACGATACGTACCATCATACCATGTTCGAAATGTTGGGAAACTGGTCGTTTGGCGATTATTTTAAAAAGGAAGCTATTGCCTGGGCCTGGGAATTTCTGGTCGATACCATGGGCATTTCACGCGACCGGCTTTATGCCACTATTTTTGAGGGAGATGCCGCCGACGGGGTGGAACGGGATACCGAAGCCTATAATTATTGGAAACAATACCTTCCCGACAATCGGATCATCAACGGGAACAAGAAGGACAATTTCTGGGAAATGGGCGATACAGGCCCCTGTGGACCCTGCTCCGAAATTCATGTCGATATCCGGAATGAGCAAGAGCGGGCCAAAATTCCCGGAGTGGAACTGGTGAACCGCGACCATCCACAGGTAATTGAAATCTGGAACCTGGTATTTATTCAGTACAACCGGAAAGCCAGCGGAGCGTTGGAATCCCTTCCGGCAAAGCACGTCGACACCGGAATGGGATTCGAGCGTTTGTGCATGGTTTTACAGGGGAAACAGTCGAACTATGATACCGATGTTTTTCAAACCATCATTTCCGAAATAGGAAAACGATCGGGCAAAAAATACGGCGACAACGAGAAACAGGACATTGCTATGCGGGTAATTGCCGACCACCTGCGGGCCATCTCTTTTGCCATTGCCGACGGGCAACTTCCATCGAACAACAAGGCCGGGTATGTCATCCGCCGAATCCTGCGCCGGGCCGTTCGGTACGGGTATACCTTTCTCGATTTTACCGAGCCCTTTATTTATCGCCTGGTTCCGGCGCTGAAGGACCAAATGGGATCCCAGTTCCCCGAACTGGTGGCCCAGGAGGGATTGATCATGAACGTGGTGAAGGAGGAAGAAGAATCGTTTCTGCGCACCCTCGAAACCGGTCTGAAATTACTCGAAGGGCTGGTTCATAAGGCCCGCGAAAACAAAAGCCCGATGGTTTCGGGGAAAGACGCTTTTGTGCTTTACGACACCTATGGCTTTCCGCTCGATTTAACACAACTGATTTTGAAAGAAAAAGGACTTTCACTCGACCAGGACACCTTCCAGTCGGAAATGGAACAGCAAAAGAACCGATCCCGGAATGCCGCTGCCCAGGAAGCCGGCGACTGGGTTGTTTTGCGGACCGATGATCAGGAAGCATTCATTGGCTATAACCATCTGGCGGCCGAAGTACACATAACCCGTTACCGAAAAGTGAAAACGGCGAAAAAGGAATTTTACCACCTTGCCTTTTCGTTCACTCCTTTCTATGCCGAATCGGGTGGACAAGTGGGCGATAAAGGGTATATCGAAGCGAATGGTGAAAAGATAAGCATTGTTGATACGCAAAAGGAAAATAATCTGATTATTCATATAAGCGAGAAACTACCCAGCGACCCTACAGCCACATTTAAAGCGGTTGTTCCCGAAAAAATCCGAAGGCTGACGGCCAACAACCATACAGCAACCCACCTGCTCGATCATGCCCTTCGCGAAGTGCTTGGAAAGCATGTGGAACAGAAAGGTTCGCTGGTTACTCCGGATTACCTCCGCTTCGACTTCTCCCATTTTCAGAAAGTAAGCGATGAGGAACTTTCCAAAATCCAGCGAAGGGTCAATGCCCTGATACGGAAAAACCTGAAGGCAGAGGTTTTCGATACGATCCCGATGAGCGAGGCCCGGGAAATGGGTGCCATCGCCCTTTTTGGTGAAAAATACGGCGATCAGGTGCGGGTAATCAAATTTGGCGACTCGGTTGAATTGTGTGGCGGCACCCACGTCGAATCGACCGGTCAGATCGGCATGTTCCACATTGTGTCCGAAAGCGCCATCTCGGCAGGAGTGCGGCGTATCGAAGCCATCACCGCCGATAGGGTGGAGGAGCTTTTCGAAAACAATGCAACGACGATGAAGCAACTGAAATACCTTTTGAATAATCCCAAAGATATTTCCGGGGCCGTGCAGGAACTGATCGACAAAAACAATACACTGACGAAGCAAATAGAAGAAAGTGCGAAAAAAGAAGCCGCCGGAATAAAAGATGCGCTGAAAAAACAAATCGAAAACCGGAACGATGTCCGAATAATTGCCCAAATTATAGCGGTTGAAAATGCCCAAAATATGAAGGATATTGCTTTCCAACTGAAGAATGAAGTTGATAACCTGTTTCTTGTATTGGGCGCAAACATCGACGGCAAGCCCAGCTTAACCGTAATGATTTCGGAGAACCTCGTAAAGGAAAAAGGGCTTAATGCCGGCCAAATTATCCGCGAAGCTGCCAAAGCGATACAGGGCGGCGGCGGCGGGCAAACGTTTTACGCCACTGCCGGGGGGAAAGATCCCAACGGACTGAAGGATGCAATTCAAAGGGCAGTGAATTTTTTGGGATAAGGATTTCAAAAACAGAACAGAGTAGAAAGCGTGTTTTTCAAACTTTCCCTGTCGAAGTTCGAATTGACACATACGGATTTACATCACTATCTGCCAAGAAAATAGGTATTTATCAATAATAAAAAGCCGCATTTTGTTTTTGATTTTGCATTGAGGGTGGATTATTGGCCAAAAATTCTATTTTCGAAAACTGAATCTGGAAAATTCAATTTTTGGTTATGGAAAAAACGCACCAACCGGTCGGGCGAACCTTCGATCTGCTCGATCGTTACAAAGAATTATTTGCACACAAAGAAGTTGCCCTGGGCGGTAAGGAAGGTCTAAACTGGTATACCTATTCGCCCAAAGAGTACATCGAAAATTCCAACAACATTAGTTACGGTCTTCTCTCATTGGGCGTAAAACAGGGCGACAAAATCGCTACCGTGATGGTTAACCGTCCCGAATGGAATTTTTTCGACATGGGTATTGCCCAGGCAGGCGCCGTTCATGTACCTATTTACCCGACTATTACCATCGAAGAATACACGTATATTCTGTCCCATTGCGAGGCCAAATACGTGATAGTGGGCGACAAAAAGCTGTGCGAAAAAATCCGACCCCTGGTTGATGAAATTGACACACTGGAGGATTTGTTTTGTTTCGAAACGGTTGAGAACGTACGACACTGGACCGAGATCATCCGTTTGGGAGAGGCTTATAACCGGAAGGCTGAACTAAAAGCGATCCGCGATGCCATTCTGCCCGACGACCTGGCTACAATTATCTACACTTCCGGGACCACAGGGATCCCCAAAGGGGTGATGCTTTCGCACCGAAACCTGGTGTCGAACTTTACAGCCCATGCCGAAAACCACCCGCTGGGCGAAGAAGCCAATGCCATCAGTTTTCTTCCCTTGTGCCATGTATACGAACGGAGCATGAACTATCATTTCCAATACAAAGGTATCAGCATCTATTACGTGGGAAACCTCGGCCAGATTTTGCCCGCGCTAAAGGAAATCCGCCCCAACATGTTCAATACAGTACCCCGGCTTCTCGAACGGATTTACGATGGGATCATGAACAAGGGGAAAGAACTTCCGGCCTTCAAACGTGCCATCTTCTTCTGGGCGGTACGATTGGGCGATACCTTCGACTACGGGAAAAAATTCAGCTGGTTTTATCAGAAGAAAAGGGAATTGGCCGATAAGCTCATCTACTCCAAGTGGCGCGAGTTTATGGGAGGTAAGGTCGAAATAATTGTATCGGGAGGCGCGGCCCTGCAACCCCGCATTGGCCGGGTACTGGGCGTAGCCAATATTAAAGCGCTCGAAGGGTACGGTCTTACCGAAACCTCACCGGTAATAGCCGTGAGTAACCTGGTTACCGGCGACATCCGCGTGGGAACCGTTGGTCCGGCCCTGGACGGAATCGATCTGAAAATCGACGACGACGGCGAAATTCTCTGCAAAGGACCCAACGTGATGCTGGGGTATTACAAAGACCCTGAAATGACCGCCCAGGTCATCGACGCCAACGGATATTTCCATACCGGCGACATTGGGGAGCTGGTCGAAGGAAAATTTCTGCGGATTACCGATCGGAAAAAAGAAATATTCAAGCTCTCGGGCGGGAAATACGTCGCTCCCCAGAAAATCGAAAACAAACTCAAAGAGTCGATTTTTATCGAGCAGGCCATGGTTATCGGAGAAAACGAAAAATTTGCGTCTGCTCTTATTGTTCCAAATTTTGGCTACATCGAAACATGGTGCAGCCAAAAAGGACTGAACGTGAAAGGGAAGGTTGAAATGCTGGCCAACAGCGAAGTGTTGCTGGCGATACAAAAAGAGGTGGCCGAAATTAACAAATCTCTGGGACAGGTGGAAGAGATCAAGCGCTACCGCCTGGTTCCCGATGAATGGTCGCCCGAAACCGGGGTGATGTCGCCTACCCTGAAACTGAAAAGGAAAGTGCTCGCCGAGCAATATGCACCGATCATCAACGAGATTTATTCCTCTTCGCGAGCCGACGATGAACCCACAAACGGGCGGCTGCGGATGCCCAGAATAAATCTTAGTTTGTCGGAGCTGATCAACCGGCTGAGAAACCTGCCTATATGGTAATCGGCATTTATTGTTCCGGTAGTTAATCGTTCAATCCGGTTATTCAGCGGCCTCAACCCCCTCAGTGGTCATAACAACCCTTTTTATGGTCCCGTCGGGGTTATAATACAGGTAATCGATACAAACCGAACGGCGGAAGCTACCACCATGAGGCACAATGCTGCCGTTGTGATAAATGAAATAATCTTTTCCCTTAAATTCGATAATAGCCTGGTGGTTGGTGTTTGAATTACCGGCTACTTCATTAATAATGCCTTTAAAAACCCAGGGTCCTTCGATGCTTTTGCTCATCGCATACGCTGTTTTTTCAGGGAACTGATAAGCATACGAAAGATAATACCAGTCGTCTCTTTTGTGCATCCATGGCGCTTCGGTGAAGTGGGGCAAACCTTCTACCGAATGGATTTTGCCTTCAAATTCAATCATGTTATCGTTTAACTTCACGGAATAACATTGGGTATTCCCCCAGAACAAATAAACCTGCCCATCTTCATCTTCAAATACTGTGGGATCGATATCGTCCCAACTGATGTCTACATCGGTGGTCATATCGTTGGTGATGATGGCGGAACCCCGGGCATCCTGAAAGGGTCCGGTGGGGGTATCGGAAACCATTACCCCGATCGCTTTTCCATGAATATCCTTGTGGGACACCGTAACGTACCACCAGAATTTCCCGTTTCGCTCAATTACTTCGGATGCCCAGGCATCGTCAATAGCCCAGGCGAATGTTCCAGCCACATTAACTGCAGCCTCTTCGGTCCAGTTCACCATATCGGCCGATGAATAGATCAACCACTCGTGCATCTGGTATCGGTTTCGGTCGGGGGGGCACTGGTCATGGCCAACATATAAATATACCTTGTCGTTCCATACTATTGCAGCCGGATCGGCTGTGTATTTATCGGTGATGATCGGATTGCCTGCCTTTATTTCAACAACACCTGTGCTTTTTGAACCGGCAGTTTCGGTTTTTGACTCTGTTTTGCAGTGGATCATTAAAAATGAAGAAAGCAATACGATCGGGAATGCAAATTTTTTCATCATAGGATTACTTAGATTTTAGATTCATCATTGTTGGATTATTCCGCTCACAAGTTAGTATTCCGTTTTTGTATATCAGTTCCGTTACCTGGATCGAACTACGGCGTTTTTCAGTCATCATACGATCGGGCACTTCAGGCCTTCTTCCCGGGTGGGTGAAATAGAAAAGGTAGGCCCTGTCACTCTGAACCAGCACATCGGGGTGGCCTCCAATTACCTGGTCGTCTTCGCCGGTTCCGGGTTCGGCCAAAAGTAATTCGGTTTGCTTGTCCCAGTGAACCAGGTCGGAAGTGGTGTACACACCCAGTCCGCGCCATGTATCGATGATCATCCACCACTGGTTTTGCCAGTTGAAGACCTTGGGGCCTTCGCCGCGGAACGAACCCAGTGCTTTTCCCTGGTCGGTCCAGTTATAGAGATCGGGGCTGTCGGCATAATACATGGTTTTTCCTTCGGCTTCGTTGTTGTACCACATGCGCCAGGAACCATTCGGAAGCCGGGCGACACAGGCATCGATCACTTTTTCGGAAGCCAGTTTCAGTTTTGATTCGTAATTCCAGTTGATGCCGTCGGTGCTCGTGAGGTGGACAATCCAACGGGGATGCTTCCAGTCGGCAAAAATGCCCGGAACATAGGTCAGGTACATGTGGGCGATTCCTTCGTGAACGACTACTTCGGGCGCCCAGTGGGTATATTCAGCTATGGGTCGGTAGTTGATATTACAGGTGTCGAGGTACTGCCATGTTGCCCCACCATCGTTCGATTGGGCAATGCCAATGCGGGTGCCGTGCACCCATTTCACCCCGTCGGGATCGTCGATGGTTGCCCGTCGGTTGGTATAATACATGAACCAGCTTCCGGTGGCTTCGTTCCAAATAACCACCGGGTCGGCCGCACCGTCGTATACAGGATCGCGATAAAGGGGTTTGTTGGCTTTATTACCCGTTTGGCACAATGCGAAAAGGGGAAGGGCCAATAAAAAAGCAAACAGGTATTTTTGAAACATAAAGGTAAAATTAAGCAATGAACAGTGCGAATTTATTAATTTCCTTCCGGTTTTTTACTGACAAACCGGGGGCTCATGATCAGTGTCCAATCGGAAAAGGAAGAAGGATTGGCAGGCGAATACGACGTGTCAAACCGGACAATATTGGGTTTAAGTTCGGGTACTTTTTCGCAGATCCCCTTTAACACGCAAAGGGCTATTTCGTTGGCTCCAAAAGTATTGAAATGGGTATTGTCTTCGAGCGCTTTTTCCTGTCCCGGAAATGTGTTTTCGGGATAATGGACAAAAGCACGTTTCGAGGCTTCGGTTCCCCAGGCTTCATAAAGGGTTTTTGTCATTTCGTTCAGATCGATAAGGGGTACGTTGAATTCTTCGGCTACTTTTCGCATGGCCGCGGGGTAATCACCATGGGTCG
>Ga0116164_10002932_pt1 | contig 11929 bp, 4 predicted proteins | sample AD_UKC109_MetaG_FD_89888 | JGI IMG/M metagenome (GOLD analysis project Ga0116164, IMG submission 89888) | Active sludge microbial communities of municipal wastewater-treating anaerobic digesters from Hong Kong - AD_UKC109_MetaG | ecosystem: Engineered > Bioreactor > Anaerobic > Digestate... | reverse complement strand
CTTAGAGTATTCTTCAATTCCTCCATAAGTACCTCCTTCATATGTTTATAGGTTCTCCCCTCCTCCTCTCTATTACTTCTTGACCCTTCTTTTACTTCTGAGAACCCAAGGATTTTGTTCTTTCTAATCTCTTCTGCACCAATATTAGAGGTCAGAATTATTACAGTATTTTTGAAATTTACCCTCTTTCCCCTACCATCCATAAGATGACCATATTCCATAATTTGCAAAAGGATATTTAATACATCAGGATGTGCTTTTTCAACCTCATCAAAAAGAATTACTGAATGAGGATGCCTTCTAATTCTTTCTGTTAACCAACCCCCTTCTTGGAAACCAACATATCCAGGAGGAGATCCAATCAATTTAGAAACACTATGCATTTCCATCATCTCACTCATATCAATTTGGACAAGATTCTCAGCATTCCCAAACAATTCCTCTGAAAGTACTTTCGCCAATTCTGTTTTCCCCACACCAGTTGGACCCAAGAAAAGAAATGAGGCCCAAGGTCTATCTGTATCAGAAATCCCAGTTCTAGCTCTCTTAATGGCATTGGCGACGTCATCACATGCTTCATCTTGGCCAATAATTTTAGCCTTTAGTTTTACATCCAAATTTAGAAGTGCATTCTTTTCTTGGCTCCCAAGTGTATTTATAGGAATACCAGTCCATTTAGAGATAATATTTCTCACATCTTCGGAAGTAATCTCATTCTTTTTCCTTACTTTCTCCAAAGAAAGCTCCTTCTCTCTGAGTGATATCCTCTCTTTAATCTTGTTCTCCTTAAGTTGCATCTTTGAAGCCTCAGACATTTCCCATCTGGAAATCAAGTCTTCCTTTTGAAGTTTAATTTCTTTTAACTGATCCTTTAATTCTTCAATATCTTTAAAATCCGCTTCTACATCAAGTTTCTTAGACGATGAGGCTTCATCCAAAACATCAATTGCTTTATCTGGCAGATATCTATCTGCAACAAATCTGTCTGAAAGTTGAGCAGCCATAAGGATTGCATCGTCAGAAATCTTCACATTATGGTGTTTCTCAAGAAGTGGTCTAACAGCTTTTAATACCTCAATAGTGCTTTCAACACTTAGTTCTTCTAGAAAAAGGGGCTGAAATCTTCGAGCTAACGCATTATCTGTCTCAAAATATGCACTGTAATCTTCCGTTGTTGTCGCCCCTATACATCTAAAATTACCCTGTGTTAAAGCAGGCTTTAATACCGACGAGATGTCTGAGGAACTCCCTGGCATCCCTGGAGCAACAATATTATGTATTTCATCAATAAACAAAATTGTATTCTCTGACTGTGTAACTTCCTCAATAATAGCAGTCACTTTCTCCTCAACATCACCCCTCATCTTACTACCGGCCATAATATCTGAAACATTTAAAGAGATTATTTTTGCATCTCTTAGAGATGGAGGAACATTTCCGTTTGCTATTCTCTGTGCTAAACCCTCAACTAAAACCGTTTTTCCGACACCAGCCTCACCTACAATTACTACATTATTCTTCCTTCTCCTACATAAAATGCTCTCTAAATTATTCAATTCACTCTCGCGACCAACTACAGGGTCAAGCTTATTCTCCCTAGCTAATTCAACAAGCTCTACCCCCAAATACTGTACAAGACTCTGATTCTCCTCTTCAATAGAGCCCTCCCACGGCTTTGCCAAAAGTCCTATTGGATATATAGCAATTTTGTTCAATGCAGCTTTGAAGATTTCTAATGTTAAACCTAAATCCTTAATCTTTTTAAATTCTTCAAAATCACCTTCCAACATTGCCAACAACACATGTTCAGAACCAACATATACATGCCCTGCTCTTTGAGCAATAAAAAAAGCTCTATTAAGTATCTCTTTTGAATCTTTTGAAAGCTCAATTTCTACCTGTTTATTAGGGTTTCCGGTTATCTCGATATTTTTTTTACCCAACAACACTTCAAGAATTTTTGTCACATTTATACCTGTTTCACTGACAGCTTTTTGAGCTATAGAACCATCATTTAGGAGTATCCCAGCAAGAAGAGAAGTCGGTGAAACTTTTTTCTCACCAAGATGAGAAGATACGAAAGAAGACAGTCGAATAGAAATAACAAGATTCTTGCTCAATCTCGAAAGAAACAACCTACTTTCTTTGTTTGTTTTACTATCATACATTGCTAATTATACTACATATATTAGAATTACTTCTTTTCCTCAAGTTCTTCCTCAATTGCAGTATCTATTGCAGATGCTAATTCTTCTTTCGAAATTTTTTCCTTCTTTTCAACTTTCTCTACTTTTACCTCTTTTGATTTGGCTCCTTTAAGACTTAAACCTAAATGTCTTTCAGTAGAAGAAATTGAAAGAATTTTTACAGCTACATCGTCACCTACAGATACTATATCTGCTGGATCTTTAACTAATTTGTCTGATAATTCCGAAATATGGATTAAACCATTTAAGCCTTCTGCTATCCTAACAAATGCACCATAAGGAACAACTTTTTGAACTTTCCCTTTTACAACATCTCCAATTTTATACTTGGAAATAGCTTCTGCCCAAGGATCTTTCAACAATCTCTTAATACTGTATGCAACTCTTTTACCTCCATCTGATACACCTATTACCATTACATTTACCTTGCTACCTACTTGGAACAAACTGCCAATATCTTCAACTTTATCCCATGATAATTCTGAAAGATGAACAAGACCTTCTAATCCCTCAGCATTAACAAACACTCCAAAAGGAGTAATACCGCTTACAGTTCCTTCTAAAATATCACCCTCTTTTACCTTATTCAATGTCTTCTCTCTTTGCTCTAAATCTCTAGATTGAGTAACCATTTTTTCGGAGAGAATTATTCTGTTTTTCTCCCTATCCAATTCAATTATTCTTGTCTGAATCTTGTCTCCAACAAGAGAATTTAATCTCTTTTGAACCTTCGAAGAGATATCCTTCCCTACCTGTCTTACACCATCAAGATACACTCTAGATGCATCTAGTTGAGATGTAGGAATAAATCCACGGATATCTTTTCCAATTTCAACTATTAATCCACCATTATTTGCTTCAACAACAACTGTCTCCACAATATCATTTTCCTTTTTAGCTTTCTCAAGAACTAACCAAGTACTTGCTTGCTGTGTTCTTCTGATAGAAAGTATCAACTGGCCCTCTTCATCTTCAGGCTTTACGACATATACCAATACTTTATCCCCAGTTTTAAGTTCTCTCCAATCAAGGGTTTCGCTTTTTAATTCTCGACCAGCAACAATCCCTTCTGATTTGTACCCAATATCTACAATTACCATTCCATCACGGACATCAACTACTTCTCCCTCAACAATATCACCTTTGTTAAAGGTCTTAATTTGATTATCTTTATCAGAAAGAAATTTGTCTATCTGTGAATACAGTTCTTTTTTATCAGTCTCTTCTGTCGCTTTCTTCGCAACAACTTTTTTATCTGCCATAGGGTTATCCTTTGGTGATGTCCTCCTGTTAGCTAGTACAGACATACAACTAATATTATTCGCTAACGAGGAGAAGTATACCATTATCGAAAACAATTTGCAAAACAGATGCAAACCTCTTTCAATCTAGGAACTCTTTAAGGACAACTCTGTCCATGTCTGGGTTTTTTGCCTTCAACACATACCTACTATAAAGAACAAAATCAGAATTTACCTTGTACCAATCAGACTTTGGATAAAGTTTCTCCAAGTCGTGTGCAATTTTAGTTGGATTTGTGTTTTTTGTTAAACCATACCTTCTTGCCACTCTTAATACGTGAGTATCAACAGCAATTCCCTGATTAGCATGATATATCTCATTCAAAAATACATTCGCTGTTTTATATCCAACTCCTGGGAGAGAAACAAGCTCTTTAAGATCTTTTGGGGGATTTCCACAATACTCTTCTGAGAGAACTTTTGCCATCTCTTTTATGTGCTTAGATTTAGTCCTGTAGAAGTTAATACCCCCGAGGGTATTATACAGTTCTTTTAAATTCGCACTGCTCAAATGCTTGGCATCTGGAAATTTCTTAAAAAGATTTTTTGTTACCTTATTTACCTGCTTATCCGTTGTTTGTGCTGAAAGTATTATACAGACAAGAAATTGAAAGTCATTTTCCCAATTCTTTAGTTCTGTAGTTGCATTTGGAAAAATTTTCTCAACTTCTCTAAGAAGTAATTTCGCCAATTCCTTTTTTCTCATATATCTATACCTTTCAAGAGTTTTTCAACAAATGAATCCCCCAAAAAATACCTCATGATATTTACTGTCTCTGGCACATTTAATATTATTCTCTTAAACTCTCTCCTTACTTCTTCGTCACCAACCTCTACTTTGGTACAACTAGTAGCTATTTGCTTCCCTAGGGATACTGCACTCTCATACATTTCATTCTTACTGTTATTTTTCAATGCAGATTCATACATTACTAATTTCTCTTTGTCAAAAGTAGCATCTGGATACAAAGCCCCTGTAATCTCACTAAAGCCTAATGGCAGGTTTTTACCATTCTTAATATCATCCATCTCACCATATGTATTTCGAATTATCTTAAGGATATTTTCGTATATCTCAGTCTTACCCCTCCATCCAGAATCATCCTTAGTCACTACCTGATGCCAACCAGAACCTACAACTTTTTTGTACATCTCATAGACGCTATCACACTTCTCTTGAACCTCTTCTCGCTCATATTGATCACCTTGCTCCATTCTTACATTCTCCCAAGATTTTCGTTTAGACTGTAACTGCACTACACATCTTTCTAGACCAAGTTTTGAAATCATTAGGGAATCTAAGTCTAATGACATATTGATATATTTCAACAAATCATTTTCATTTACTCCATTTAAAGAGGTTAATCCATAGCTTATTGTTAATGCATTACTAAAGGGACTCCTATCAAACAACAAGAAATTTTGAGAATATCTTGAATCCGAGAGTAACACATCCATGTATTCAAGCCTGTTTAGAGCAAACAGAGCCATACGAGCCTCTAGAGAGCTCTCCTGAGAAAGAACATCTTCGGGACAACCCTCTTTGAGAAGTAATCTAATGGAAGTTCCAATAGGTGTAGAATAAATAGGAAAAGAGGAATATGTTAAATTGATATTTGATTTCTCTAAACCTAAAAAAAGATTATTAGTAGCATCTGCCTTTCCGACCTGATCTCCACCCTCCAAACATACAGCCCTATAGTTGGACTCTGGCATAATTGGTTGATTTCTAAAATTTATTCAAAGAAATTATACCACACTCAAGCGTTCAAGAACGTTCTGTCCAATTTTCTTACTCAGCCCGGGGTTGTTTTACTAACCTTTTCACGACATCAAGATAATTTTAAATCCCCCAGAAATTTCATACAGAAAAAACACATAGATTTCAACCTAAGAAGGAATCTCATGTTACGATTCTTCAAACTACCATACATTTCATTATTCGGCTGAATACTCTCTCCGTAACATGGGGGTATTTTGGGTTATTATATGCTTTAAAAGCGACATCCACATTTACAAAGCCTCAAGTATTAGCTTATGGGCTATTTCATCTTTGAAAGATTATTGTATACTTTAGAAATGAAACTCCTAATATTTGACTACGACAAAACTTTAGCAAAACCTATCGAAAGTTTAACCCCTGCTATCGCTTCTGAGCTCGTGAGACTACTTGAGAAAAACTTCATTGCTATAATCAGCGGAGGAAGAGACTTAAATCAACTTGATCGTCTTCTCACTAAATATCTACCAATTCGTGAAAAAGAGTTGCTTTTTCATCTCTATCTATGTCCATGGTATGGCAATCAAATTTATAGATGGAATAATGGATATCGCCTTATTTTTGATGCTCCTCATATGTCTGATATTGAAAGAAGAGAAATTTTTAGTGTCTTGGATAACTTCCAATGGGAAAATTTTGGTATAAAGAGAATTTATGGTGATCAAATTGAAGATAGAGGTACTTTTGTTTCAATAAATTGCTTAGGAAAAGATGTCCCAAAAGAAATAAAGGAGAAATGGGATCCAGATAAGGCTAAAAGGCTTGTGATAAAAAGGGCTCTTGATAACGCATTCAACAACAAATTTGATATATATGCTACAGGAAGAAACACAATCGATATTGTTTCTAAAGATAATACAAAAGCAGATAACACAATTGTGCTAGCAAAATTAATTGGTGTTCCATTATCAGATATTGTATATACAGGTGATGAATTTACACCTCATGGAAATGATTTTCCTATGCTAGAATTGGACCAAATTAAAATAAATATGGTAAACGGTCCAGAAGAGACACTTGAGATTTTAAAGAGAATGTAAAATGAAAAAACCCACTATTTCTAGTGGGTTTCAAATTCAAAAAGTCCTGGCAATAACCTATCTTCCCAAGACCAAAGGTCTAAGTATTTTCGGCGTTAGAGCGTTTTACTTCTGAGTTCGGGATGGAGTCAGGTAGTTCCACTCTACTACAATCGCCAGGCAAGAAGAATTTATTTAATATACATCCCTCTTGCCTGACCTCTTCTTTCGAAAAGTTCAGGACTAAATTCTAAAGAGCAATAGTGTATTTTTGTACACTGAAAACCGAACAGAAAGTAATATTATATCAAAGAAGCTTTTGGTCTATTAGTACTCCTCGGCTAAATGTATCACTACACTTACACCTAGAGCCTATCAATGTAGTAGTCTCCTACAGACCTTCCGTGTAGTCAAGCTACACAAGTATATTTAATCTTGGAAAAGGTTTCGCACTTATATGCTTTCAGTGCTTATCCGATAATAACTTAGCTACCCAGCGATGCTCTTGGTAGAACAGCTGGTAGACCAGAGGTTATCACGCCCCGATCCTTTCGTACTAGGGGCCGAATTCCTCAAATATACAACGCCTATACCGGATAGAGACCGACCTGGCTTACGCCGGTCTGAACCCAGCTCACGTGCCGCTTTAATGGACGAACAGTCCAACCCTTGGGATCTTATCCAATCCCAGGATGCGACGAGCCGACATCGAGGTGCCGAACCTTGCCGTCAATATGAACTATCGGGCAAGACTAGCCTGTTATCCCCGGGGTAGCTTATCTCCGTTAAACAATGGCGCTTCCACGCGCAACCAAAGGGTCACTTAAACCTACTTTCGTAACTGATCGAGGTGTCCCTCTCACAGTAAAGCCTCCTTATGCTTATGCACTCTTCACCCGATTTCCATCCGGGTTGAGGAGACCTTAGTGCGCTTGCGGTACTCTTTAGCAAGCAACCGCCCCAGTCAAACTTCCTACCATGCACTGTCTAGAATCCAGATAATGGATACTGTTAGAAATAAAATACCAAAAGAGTGGTATTACACTGTCGACTCCACAATTCCTGACGAAACTGCTTCATAGTCTCCCACATATTCTATACATCCGAAACCTTATCTCAATGCAAAGCTGAAGTAAAGCTCCACGGGGTCTTTTTGTCCTGGTATAGGTAGGCCGCATCTTCACAGCCATTTCAATTTCACCGAGCACATTGTTGAGACAGAGGAAGAATCGTTACACCTTTCATGCAAGTCACTAATTAAGTGACGAGGTATTACGCTACCTTAGGACCGTTATAGTTACAGCCGCCATTGACCAGGGCTTCAGCTCTCCACTTCGCAACCACTAGGGCACCGAAGTGCACCCAGCAGAGAGCTAATGAATCACCTTAACCTTCTGGCATTGGGCAGGTGTCAGCACTTATACATCCTCTTGCGAGTTTGCAAGCGCCTGTAGTTTTGGTAACTAGTCGTTCTTCCCTATTCTGTGCCACTCCCATCACCACAAATAATTAAACTTATGATGGAGAGTCCCCCTTCTTGCGAACTTACGGGGTTAATTTGCCGAATTCCTTAACAATGCATCACTCGTACGCTTTAGTGCATTTACACTTGTCCACCTGTGTCGGATTGCAGTACGGTTACAAACATTTTTATAATTACCGAAGTAATTATTGATAGAAGATTTTCCTGGAGAATTAAATAGTACAAATCGGTTTCCCGAAGGTCACCTTTGCATCACAACTCGTGTTCTTCCACCGAAGTGGAAACGCCCTTCCGGATTTTCCTAAAAGAGCTCTCTTGTTGCTTGCACCCCAAACCAATTAGGGGCTTGCGTATTCAATCCTCTCACTCCATTTCAAATGTTAGTAGTACAGGAATATTAACCTGTTAGCCATCGTCTACGCTTTTCAGCCTCGACTTAGGACCGACTAACCCATGGTTGACTGACATAGCCATGGAAACCTTAGACATTCAGCGAGCAGGGTTTTCACCTGCTTTACGTTACTCATCCCAGCATTCTCACTTCTATATGCTCCAACAGCGCCTTACGGGCCATCTTCACAGCTTTTTATCAACTGCTAAGTTGATCATATATAGAACGCTCCCCTACCACCCATACATACCGAAGTATGTATAAATTCGCAGCTTCGGAATTTACCTTCAGCCCCGTTACATTTTAAGTGCAAAATCTCTTGACTAGTAAGCTTTTACGCATTTTTTAAAGGATGGCTGCCTCTAAGCCAACCTCCTAGCTGTCTGAGAAATCTCACTTCCTTTCCCACTAAGGTAAAATTTGGGGTCCTTATCTGACGATCTGGGCTGTTTCCCTCTTGAGCACAGGAACTTAGATCCCTGACTCTAACTGCTGCAATATACGATACGGTATTCGGAGTTTAACTGGAATGGGTACTCTTTCGAGCCCCAAATCCAATCAGTGCTCTACCCCCATATCTAAAATTGCAACGCTAGTCCAAAAACTATTTCGGGGAGAACCAGCTATTACCAAGTTCGTTTGGCATGTTACCGCTAACCACGGGTCATCTCATAATTTTGTAACATTAAAGAGTTCGGGCCTCCATCATGATTTCTCATGATTTCACCCTGCCCATGGCTGGATCACCTGGTTTCGGGTCTCGTGCATGTGACTCAAATCGCCCTATTCAGACTCGCTTTCGCTTCGGCTCCCCAATAAACATGGTTAACCTTGCCACACACAACGAACTCACTGGGTCATTCTTCAATAGGCACGCCGCCACCGGATATACCGGCTACGACTGTTTGTAAGCATATGGTTTCAGTTACTATTTCACTCCCTTAACAAGGGTACTTTTCACCTTTCCCTCTCTATACTAATTCACTATCGGTCACAAAAGATATTTAGCCTTGCCGAGTGGTATCGGCTGATTCCCACAAGATCTCACGTGTCTCGTGGTACTTAAGAAGTTAAAAAGGAGATTCTAATTTTTCGTTTACGAGGCTTTCACTCTCTTTGGCTTATCTTTCCAGATATATTCTACTAAAAAAGAATTTTTTGACTCCTCGGAGTGCTTGCTACCACTCCCATTAACTCTTGCAACACTCATACCGCACGAGTAGCAACCTACGATTTCAAATCCTCGATCATCGCAACGCGAATCACGATTCATATCAATCTTACACGGTATAAGTTTAGGCTCTTCCCTTTTCGCTCGCCACTACTGGGGGAATAAACTCTCGTTCTCTTTTCCTGCAGGTACTGAGAGGTTTCACTTCCCTGCGTTATCATCTAAACAGCTATGAATTTACTGTAAGATAACTGGATATTAATCCAGTTGGATTACTCCATTCGGAAATCTTCGGATCAAAGCTTGTTTGACAGCTACCCGAAGCTTATCGCAGCCTACTACGTCCTTCATCGTTCTTTTGTGCCAAGGCATCCACCATACGCCCTTAATTTGCTTAATTGAAATTACTTTCTATTCAGTTTTAAATGTGCAACTACAGAGTTTGTAATTCTTACTGTAAAACGACATTCGACCTACCACAACAGTAAAAATATATACAAATCTCCTGATTCAGAAATTAAAGATTTCTCTTCTTTTTCCGTTAAAATATGGACCTGAGGAGAGTCGAACTCCTGACCTCTTCATTGCAAATGAAGCGTTCTAGCCAACTGAACTACAGGCCCACAACTCGACCTGGTGGGCGCACCAAGAATCGAACTTGGGACCTCAGTCTTATCAGGACTGTGCTCTAACCAGCTGAGCTATACGCCCCTCTTTGGTACATATTAATTTTTAGTTAAAGAACATAGCTATTAAAAGCTAAAAAGTGACAGGAAAATCCGGTTACTCCTTAGAAAGGAGGTAATTCAGCCGCAGATTCCCCTACGGCTACCTTGTTACGACTTAACCCCAGTCATAAGCGTTACCTTCGTCATTCCATCTACAAGAGACAGAACACCTTCGGGTATCACCTACTCCTATGGCTTGACGGGCGGTGTGTGCAAGACCCGAGAACGTATTCACCGTGACATGGCTGATTCACGATTACTAGCGAATCCAACTTCATGAGGTCGAGTTTCAGACCTCAATCCGAACTGAGACCAACTTTAGGGATCAGCTCCATCTTACGATTTGGCTTCCTATTGTATTGGCCATTGTAGCGTGTGTGTAGCCCAGGACATAAGGGCTATGCGGACCAGACGTCATCCCCACCTTCCTCCTCGTTTTACCGAGGCGGTTTCCCAAGACACTTGTAACATGGGATAGGGGTTGCGCTCGTTTCGGGACTTAACCCTACATCTCACGACACGAGCTGACGACGGCCATGCAGCACCTGTGTATCACCTTCAAAAGCCTCCCCACTTTCATGGGGCATGCAGATACATTTCAAACCCTGGTAAGGTTCTTCGATTGCCGTCGAATTAAACCACGCGCTCCTCCGCTTGTGCGGGTCCCCGCCAATTCATTTGAGTTTTAGCCTTGCGGCCGTACTTCCCAGGCGGGACGCTTAACGCGTTAGCTGCAGTACTCAATACTTCCATTCAATCCCGAAGGATTAAGTAGTTGTACCGAACACCTAGCGTCCATTGTTTACGGCGTGGACTACACGGGTATCTAATCCGTTTTGCTCCCCACGCTTTCGAGCCTTAGTGTCAGACAAGGACCAGCGAATCGCCTTCGCCACTGATGTTCCTCCCAATATCAACGCATTTCACCGCTCCACTGGGAATTCCATTCGCCCATTCCTGTCTCAATTTTTGCAGTTTCCAAAGCTTCTCCACGGTTGAGCCGTGGTATTTAACTAAAGACTTACAAAAACACCTACGCTTCTCTTTACGCCCAATAAATCCGGATAACGTTCGCACCCTACGCATCACCGATGCTTCTGGCACGTAGTTAGCAGGTGCTTATTCATGAGGTACCGTCATCTATTCTTCCCTCATAAAAGGAGTTTACAATCCGAAGACCTTCATCCTCCACACTGTGTCGCTGCGTCAGGGTTGCCCCCATTGCGCAAGATTCCTAATTGCTGCCTCCCGTAGGAGTATGGACCGTGTCTCAGTTCCGATGGTGGCTGACCGCGCTCTCACGCCAGCTACCCGTCTTCGCCTTGGTGAGCCATTACCTCACCAACAAGCTGATAGGATGCGGACTCCTCCTGAAGCGCAAAAGCTTTACTTACAAACTAAAAGAATGTAAGGCTATCGAGTATTACCCCATCTTTCGATGAGCTATTCCCGTCTTCAGGGCAGATAATCCACATGTTACTCACCCGTTTGCCACTATCCCAAAAAGAAAAACAATCAACCGAAGTCTCAAGTAATTCAAAGGGATCGTCCGACTTGCATACCTTAGGCACACAGCCAACGTTCATCCTGAGCTATGATCAAACTCTCATTGAAAAATAGTACTTAACTTCATACCATAAATGGTATGGCCAACCAGTACAAATGTTTGGACTTAAAACGTCTGACTAAATGAATTGTGTGAACCCAATCACACAGAAAGTCAAAATGTCAATAATTTTTTAGACTTCCTGTCACTCTTCAACTTTTAATGTGCAAATGCATCCAAAGCCTTCAAGCAACACTCCTTACTTTCTAGGGGATTCATTAGAGAATATTCTCTAAGAGGATT
>Ga0116164_10002931_pt1 | contig 11931 bp, 10 predicted proteins | sample AD_UKC109_MetaG_FD_89888 | JGI IMG/M metagenome (GOLD analysis project Ga0116164, IMG submission 89888) | Active sludge microbial communities of municipal wastewater-treating anaerobic digesters from Hong Kong - AD_UKC109_MetaG | ecosystem: Engineered > Bioreactor > Anaerobic > Digestate... | reverse complement strand
GGTCCCGATTTGAAATATGATCTGGATAACGATGGTGACGGAAAAATGGATGAAGACCCATTCGATCTTTTGGATAACGATGGTGACGGATTGATCGATGAAGACAGAGAAGAAATCGGCTTTAAAATTCCCATGAACTTTGCCCTGGCTGCTGCCATCGATCTGTATCGTACAAACGATCAATCTCTGGTTTTAAGCGGACAATTGGATAACTGCGTGGACAGAACGGAAACATACAACGTGGGATGTGAATATAAAATCGGTTCTTTCAAAATCCGTTCCGGTTATCAGTTCGAATACGATGCTGCTTCCTATTCAGCAGGTTTCGGTTGGACTATTCCTACCAGCTTTGCAATTATCGATCTGGATTATTCGTATTCTAATTACGGCGATTTGACCGAGAGTTTCCTGGAAACTCCCCATCGCCTTTCACTTAAGTTCTTTTTTTAAGAATATAATTAGCACAAAAACAAGGAGGAAGAAATGAAGAAGTTATTTGTTTTATTAGTGTTAACATTATTAGTATTTGGTTTGTTTGCCGATGACCTGATGAAAGTTACTGCCAAACAACCCATCCTGCGCGATAATGTTATCGAAACCAGGAAAGTGGCTAACCACTCTCAAGCGAGAGAAATTTCGTACGAATTTGTTACTCAACCCACTTCTTTGATGGAAAACTACTATGACTATATGCCTGGTAGTTATAACGGTACACCTGTAAGAGTACAGGCAGATGAGTTTGGCGGACTTTACATAATATTCCATGCCCGTGAAACAGTTAACGTAAACCGACGTGTATATTATGCTTACGTCGATGCCAATGGTACAGTGACTAACTGTTCAACAATTAGTACAACTGATTTACACGAAGGTTATGCCGGCGTTGATGTCGATCCGGTAACCGGTGTTCCATTTGTTTCCTGGCATGTTGACTTTCAGGCTCCTGCCGGCGAATTGGAATGTATGTTCACCTATGACCTTTATTACATGCTCGTAGGTTTGTGGCTTACTCCGTTTGTCGTGATTGGCGATAATCAGCCAGCAAATACTCCTAATGGTACTCTTGATGAATTCGAATGGCCGTACGTTTCCGTAGGACCTTCACCGGATCCCGATAAGAGAAGAGTTTATGTTCAGGCTAATAATGGTTATTCATCCGGCGATCCGACGGAAAATCCATTAATTGCTTATGCCGATTTCAATTCCAATGATTTGGACCAGCAATCTCAGTTAGAATGGGATTATGTTACTATTCCGATTTTTGATGGTTGGAATCAGAGCAACCCGGAATGGATCCGTCCATTCATGTCTTTTGATGTTTCTAAAGTCGATGGTACGGTAGCTTTCTTTGGCTTCAATTCGAATGACGAAGTATATGTTTGCTATAATCACAATTATGCTGAAGGTGATTGGACTTATAGTTCTATTCCAATCGATATCGATACCTGGAATCCACAGAACTTGGACGGAAGTTATTTCTACTTAGATTCAAATAACCAACCGTACGATCTGTTCTGGGGACCTACTTATGCCGGTCACATGACTACCATGTTCCATGACGGCTCCAACAAATTAGCTATGCAGATCAATCTTGCTCTGCAAACACGTGAAGATGCTACAGGTAGCAGTTATTACTATCCGTATGAAATCTTCCCGTACAATTTTGAATACAATTTTACAACCGATGAGATCAGCTATATTATTGCAGCTCCGGAAGTTAACGAAAACGCTGCTAATCCTGATTACGAATGGCAATACAATGAAATGTACGTGCCCTGGGATACCGATAACGATGGTGTCGTCGATGAATATTCCACTACCGGAAGTGTAATGATGTACAATGACTGGCCGATTTATTATTGGTACAACGATGTAGCTTTCCATGAAAACCTGGCTAAGATCGCTATTAATGATGATAATGGCTGGATGGTTCACATGTGGTCAAACGGTCTGAAGAACAAATTTTACAACGACGCCGGCGATGAAGAATATATCGACTGGGCAACCATTGCTGAAATCTATATGGTCTTCTCTGCTAATGGTGGACAGACATGGACTGAACCTCTCATCCTGAATTCCAAATCCGACGATGTAAACTATGAACCTGCCTTTGCCGGCATGATGCCTGCTTATGTATATTGTGGCGATAAAATCGAAGATATGGGCGATGGATGGGGAAAAATCCATCTGTTCTTCTACGATGATAACAGCTTCGGTTCTTATATTCAATCTCAGGGAAGTAACCTTGGTGGAAACCTGGAATATGCCTCCATTAAAGTTGACTTTAGCAGCATGCCTGGAGTTGGAAAAGATCACAATACCGTCGTTACAAACGACCAAGACCTGAGCAACTACCCGAATCCTTTCAATCCTACCACGACGATCAAATACAATGTGAAAGAAGCTGGTAATGTGGCTATCGAAGTTTACAATGTAAAAGGTCAGAAAATTAATACTTTGGTTAATGACTATGCAACCGCCGGAGAACACACAGTTATCTGGAATGGTACCGATAGCAATAACCACAGTGTTGCCAGTGGCGTTTATTTCTACAAGATGAAAGCTGGCGGACGCTACACAAGCACCAAGAAGATGATTCTTCTGAAATAATTCGGGATAAAACCTGAGAAAAACATCCGGCATCTGCCGGATGTTTTTTTTTTATAAGAAAAACGCGGGTGGATAAACGACGTCTAAAAGATATAATCCCTTTGCCGGAGCTGTCGAGATCAGTTTGTTTTGTGTGGATTTAGCCGCTAAAAGTGACTTCACGATTTCAGGATTTTCCTTTTTTCTCATAATATTGATGAGACATCCGGTTATGCGGCGCACCATATTATGCAGAAAGCGGTCGGCAGAAATTTGCAGAATGATTTCATCCTGATGCTCGGAAATTACAAATTCCTGAATATGGCAGATTTGGGAAACGATCTCGGGATTGAATTTGGAAAACGAAGTAAAATCATGACTTCCCAGGAACATATCTGCGATCGATCGCATCAAATCGAGGTCGAACTTAATTCCGGGAAAGGAAGCTGCGAAATCACGATTAAAAGGCGATGGATTTTGAGAAATAATGAATTGGTAACGTCGCCTGATCGCTTGGTAACGAGCATGAAAATCTTCTCTCACGGACAAGATCGCTACGATTTTGATTTCATAAGGAAGCTTTGTTTGTAATGCTTTTTTTATCTGATCTGCTGTCATCCCGAGCGGAAAATCAAAATGAAAATACTGTCCGAGAGCATGAACACCGGCATCGGTACGACCGGCGCCGGTAACGGGAATCTCAGTTTTGGCGATTAGAAATAAAGCTTTTTCAATAACACCCTGAATCGTACGTTGTCCGTTCTGAATCTGCCAGCCGCAAAAATTTGTTCCATCATAAGCTACTTTGGCTAAATAACGCATAAAACCTTCCTGTAAATGATTGTGATAAAAATGCAGAATAATAAGGGAAGAATTAGCAGCAAATTCGCTGTGATATCAAAAGTTCGGTGGGAAATTCTCAGGCTTTGTTCTGTTTCTGTTTCAATTCGGCAGATTTCATCGAAGCATTCTTTCAGTATATTTATAGATAACTTACCTTTTTTCAACCGTTTAAATTTGCCGATAAATACGGGAATAAAATAGATCACTGCCAGAAAAAAAAAACGAAGATCATGCCAGCGCTGCTTCCAACCGGCAGTATCAGCCACGAAATTCTCGATGGAAGAAGATTCTATCAGAAAGACCGAAAGCAAGAGGATGAGGGAGAGCCTTCCCAAAAGCAGAAGCTGAGGAAAGAAAGGAGAATCGAAAATTATGCTGAGCAGAAGTAGCGAAATATAAAAAGGCAGGATTTTGATGATGGTAAACAGCCATTTGGGCAGAATGGAAAACCGTAAGCTGCCGATCAACAGAAGATGGAAGGTGAATAATATTAAAAAATATGATAAATCGGCGATGGTTATGATGAAAGTGAAAACGATGACATACAATAGTTTTAACAAAGAATTTTGTCGTAAAAATACCGACTCTTTTTTCATCTTTTTACAATCGAGGTCGGTTCTAAAAAATCAGAGCGATCAATTACCCGAGGCAGAGGAAGTTTCATCGTCATTTCCGGAGGTTTCTTCCGTCGTTCCTTTTTTGGTAGTTTTCGTGGCTTTCTGCGTCTGAGTGGAATCAGCCGGTTCTTCGGTCGGGGTAATCTCTTCTGCGGATTCTTCGCTTATTTCTTCGGATTTTTCTGTAGTTTTATCGGGTTTTATCTCAGGCTCTGCCGGTTCTTCCTGAGTCTTTTCCTGAGGCTCTTCCTGTTTTTTCTGCTTCTGCAATTCGGTGCTATCCGGTGGTGCCGGTTCACTGATTTCATCTTTGAGCAGTTCGGGATAATAGAGCTTTTCTATTTGCTCTTTCTCCGGTGATTTTTTATCTTTTGTAGATGAAGCGGGTTCCTCTTTTTTTAGTTTCTTGCTTTTATCTTTTTCGGGAGAAGGAATATCCGTCTCGACCTCTTCAACTTTTTCCAGTATTGCCTTTTGTGCTTCTTCTTCTTCTTCCAAGCGCTCTCTTTCTTCTATCTGTACCAGGACAGGAAGACGGCTGATAGCCAGGAAATGGTTGCCGTCATAGTATTTCTCGATACTCGTCTTGTATTCATTACTTGTATCCAGAGCCAGAATGTTATCGTAATAATCTTTTGCCTTCAAAGTATCCTGAAGCACAAAATGATTCAGGTAACCCAGGCAATAACGGGCTTTCATATTGAAGGAATTCAAGGAATCAGCCGCGATACTTTTCAATAAAACGTCGGCAGAATCGGGAGCGGTGGAGATCAAAGCAAGAGCATTTTCATAACTTTTAAGTTCATTTTTTTCTTTGAGGGTGGTTATTTCCACTTTATCTCCATCGATCAATTGGCGGGAAGCATACGAGTATTTATGATCCGGATATCTGCTGCTAAAATCCTCGAAAGCTGTTGCTACACGGGTAGAATCAGAATAAACAGTTTTATAAAGCCAGATTTTGACGAATTCGGCAAAGGGAATGAACTCATCCTGATATTCGGAAATATCCCGAGAAGTGCGGTCGATGTATTGCTGAAGTGAAGCGACAATACTATTTTGCTGATTTAGCTTTTCCTGAAGACTGGGTGCGATAACTTGTGTGGAATCGGCGACTGTAACAATTGTTGTTTCCAACGAATCAGCCGAAGCTGAAGCGATGCTTTCATCTTTTTTTTCCTCGGCAGGAATCTCGAAAGGCGAATTCATGGAATCGGTAACCTGTACTAACTCGATAGAATCGGGTAATTCGACTTCTGCCCAAAGCGAATCGTCAATAGCTTTATCTTTTTCTATATTAACGCTTTCAGAGATAATTTCAGCATCTTCCATCTCAGAAGGTGTGGCTTCGGCAACCAGATTTAATGAATCGAGCAGGTTTTTTTCATAATTTAGTCTGAGCTGCAACGAATCCAGTTTGGCAACCAGAAGGTCTTTGTGTTTGATGATGTAATCATAAACGAACAGCGCCGAATCAGGCATATTCAGTTCTTCGATATAATATTCCGCCAATTTAAATTGTTGCGAAACCAGTTCTTTCGTATTGAGACTGGTATCGGGATTATTGAATTGAATGATCTGACTGGCAACCGCGCTGCGGGTTACGGCTTTTTCCACGTATTTCGATTTATTGTTTTCAGTATTAACTTTGTTAAAATATTCGATAGCTTTTTCATAATCATGAAGATTGGAAAAGTACAGATCACCCAGAAAATAAGCTGCTTCGGCAGAGAGTTGAGTTCTTTTATTGTCGGTCATAATGAGTTCAAACAGCGGAATAGCCGCCTCGTTATCTTCCAAACCGGACATGCTTCGTGCTTTCAGCAGTTGAATTTTGGAGATATTATTTTCCCGGTAATCATCTTTCAGAAGAGAAAGTGAGTACTTGTAGGCTTTTTCGTAATCTTCCAGCAAAATGTAGTTTAAGGCGATGTAGTAACGGGCATCCAGCTTCATATTGCGTTGAACTCTAGATTTAAGAAGCGAATTGAAAACCTCGATGGAAGCTGCGTAGTTGCCGGCTTCATATTGCGCTTTTCCTTTCAGGAAAAAGGCATTTTCATATTGGTCGGATTTGGGATATTTCTCGATAATACGTTGCAGATAATAATCCGCCTCCACAAAATTCATATCCGCCAGATGATAATCGGCGAGTAACTGCAAAGCTTGCGGATGCTCGTCGGAATATAATGGTTCCTGCAGAAATTCCTGCAAAAGGTCGAAGGCTTTCTGTTTCTGCCCGAATTGATAATTGCATCGGGCAATATAAATTTTTGCTTTGGGAACGAATTTGCTGTCCGGATAAAATTCGATCAAATCGTCAAAATTCTTGATCGCCTGGGTGTAATTTCTGCCGATGTAAAAAAAACAACGACCCATTAAAAACAGAGCGTCGTCTGAATATTCGCTATCCTTATATTCTGTAAGTACGATACCGCATTTTTTGATGGTTTTATTATAATTCTGAATGGCTGCGTTTGACGGGTAGCCTTCATCATTCAACGCCATTTCCTGAGCTTCCTCGAAGTATCGTTCGGCATTGAAAAAAGTATTATAATACACACAACCTTCCATGCTGAAGAGGATGAGTGCAATTAGAACCGCGAATTTTTTCACTTCTTACTCCTATTTTAATACAATATAATCGGAAACCACATTGATCAAAATGTCGGAGTCTATGATTTTTTTCATATTATTTATATCGAGGTTAAGTTGTCGGTCTTTTTCCAGATGAGCCACCTGCTTTCTCACTGTATTTTTCACTGCTTCGAGAGCCGGAGAACTGGGAAAAGCACGGCATTCCAGAGCCTGAATGGCTATCATCAATTCGATTGCCAGCACATAAGCCGAGTTATCGACGATAGTCCTGCTCTTCATGGCTCCGATTGTTCCCATGCTCACGTGATCTTCCTGGTTTGCCGAGGTCGGAACAGAATCGACGGAAGCCGGATGAGCCAACACTTTGTTCTCCGAAACCAGCGCCGCCGTTGTAACCTGGGCGATCATAAAACCGGAATCCACGCCGGGGCGGGTTGCCAGGAAAGGGTGTAAACCGCGGTTCAAAGCCGGATTGAGTATTTGCTCGATTCTTCTGTCTGCAATGTTTGCCAGTTCGGCGACGGTCATGCCCAGAAAATCGGCAGCAAAAGCGATGGGCTCGCCATGAAAATTACCGCCGGAAATTACTTTATCTTCATCCGGGAAAATGAGCGGATTATCGGTGGCAGCGTTGATCTCCACTTCCAAAGCAGATTTTACATATTGCAAAGCATCGCGCACGGCGCCATTCACCTGCGGAGTGCAACGAAAACTGTAAGCATCCTGCACATTACCGCAGTTCTGATGAGAATGATTCAATTCACTTTCCTGTAAAAGTGCTTTCAAATTGGCAGCAGAAGCCATCTGACCCTGATGCGGACGTAAGGCGTGGATCAGCGGATCGAAAGCAGCGGCGGTTCCCAAAATAGCTTCGACACTTACGGCAGCGATGATATCCGCCTGCCGTACCAATCGGGCTGCCCGTAGAAAAGAAAGTGCTGTAACGGCGGTCATTACCTGGGTGCCGTTATTGAGAGCCAGACCTTCTTTGGCTTTTAATTGAACGGGTGTAATGCCGGCTTTTTGCAGAGCGCAAGCACCGGGTAGTATTTCGCCCTGGAATTCGGCTTCACCTTTGCCCAACAAAACCAGAGCTAAATGCGAAAGCGGTGCCAGATCGCCGCTGGCGCCCACCGAACCTTTTTCGGGAATGCAGGGATGAACTCCGGCATTGAGCATGTCGATAAGCGTTTGCAAGGTGGATTTACGAATTCCCGAATGACCTTTTGCCAGCACATTGATGCGTAGCAGCATCACCGCTCTGGTTTCGGGAATGGATAGATTATTTCCCACTCCGGTGGAATGGCTGACGATCAGATTTTCCTGCAACTCTTCCAATTCGTCGAGAGGAATGCGGATTGTACTGAATTTGCCAAAACCGGTTGTTAGACCGTAAACTACACGGTCTTCCCGAATTATCTGTTCTACGTAATCGCGGCAGCGATCGATTTTTTCGACCGCTTCCGGATGTAATTCTATCTTGGTAAAATTATAGGCGACGTTCTGCACGTCGTTTAAAGTCAGATCGTTTCCTGTGATAATAACAGGCATTTTTTTTCTACCTTCTTTGAAAAATGTTAATATGTTTTCAATTCTCCGATTTCAGCTTCCACCGCTTGAAGAACGACGCGTTTTTTCACGGCTTCCATCATGTTATTGTGGTCGTTGAACAAAGGTCGGTCCACCTCGAGGTGTTCCACGATTTTGCGTACAGCCTGATGAGCGGCACGCGTTCCTTTGCCGGGAGTGTAATCTCTGAAATCCAGAGCCTGAGCCGCTGCGATGAATTCGATTCCCAAAATGCCGTAAGCATTATCCAAAATCTGACGCGCCTTGAGCGCAGTGTTCATTCCCATACTAACGAAATCTTCCTGATCGGCGGCGGCAGGAATGGACTGAATGCTGGCGGGAACGGATAAAATTCTTTGTTCCACGATCAGCATATCGGCGGTGTATTGGCTGAGCATATGACCGGAAAACATGCCGGCACCTTTGGTCAGGAAGGCAGGCAATCCCACATTCAAAGCGGGATTCAGCAAGCGATTCAATCTCCTTTCGGAAATCACGCAAATCATGGTGATGCAGGCTGCCAGCATATCCATGGGAACTGCTACAGGAGAACCCTGGAAATTGGCTCCGGTAAGAACTATCCCATCTTCCGGCAGGAAGATCGGGTTATCGCCAACACCGTTCAATTCAATTTCGATCTGGCTGCGTGTCCAGCGCAGATGATCACGGGCAGCGCCTAAAACCTGCGGTGTCGATCTCATGCTGTAAGCATCCTGCACTTTTACTTTCATGCCTTTCAGCAGGTCGGAATCATCGATAATTTTCTTAATATTTTCTGCAGAAGTAACTGCTCCCTGAAAACCGCGTAATTTATGCAATCTGGCATCGTAAGGTTTCAGATTTGCCATCAAAGCTTCCAAAGACATGGCAGCAGCAATTTCTGCCTGTTTAATAAATCTTTCTGCTTCGTAAATGATCAGAGCGGAAATGGCTGTTAGCAGGTTACTGCCGTTGATCGTAGCCAGTCCGTCACGGGCTTGCAACCCGGGAATGGCGATACCGGCTTTTGCCATCGCTTCTTTACCCGGCATTCTTTCGTTCTGGTAAAATGCTTCGCCTTCACCCATCATCAGAAGAGCGATCTGGCTCATCGGCGCCAGGTCGCCACAGGCGCCTACGCTGCCTTTTTCACAAACAACCGGAGTAACACCTTTGTTCAGCAGTTCTACCAAAGTTTGTGTGATAATCGGACGGCAACCGGAATGTCCGTTAGCATGAACGTTGATTCTGCCCAGCATGGCGGCGCGTACATGTTCGATGGGGCAAGGTTTACCGATCCCGGCGGAATGATTATAAATCAGGTATTTTTGGAATTGTTTGATCTGTTCATCGTTCAAAACGACTTCGGAAAATTCACCGATGCCGGTATTGACGCCATACATGATCTCGCCTTCCTCGATTTTTCTTTCGATGAAAGATCGACAGACTTCCAGCCTTTCCAACGCAGCGGGATGAAGTTCTACTTTTTCATGATTTACGGCAACATTATATACATCTTCGATTTTCAGATCTTTTCCTGTGATAACAACAGCCATGATATTCCTCCAAATATTTTCAAATTTTAAAATTTATATGAAGCCAGAAAAGTGGGATTCATATCGTAATCAAATCTCATGCTCAGCTCCAGCCGGTTGATCTTATTGGCTGTAAGTAGTGTGTTGATGGCGCTGAACAGATGATTTGCCACGATACCGCCGGTGATGCCTTTGATGTAACCTTTATATTGCGTCATTCTCTTTCTCATGATGGTATAATTATATTTTTTGGTGCTGCTTTCCCATTCCCAGGCATATTCGTCCGAATAGGCATAAGTTTCGATATACTCGGTTTGGGCAGCCGGATCGTCAGGATAAAGACTCATAGCCCGTTCGGCGATCTTGGCATTATAACCGCCGGATTCGTAGCCGGAACTCATATATTTTTTCATATTGTATAGATAATCATTTGTCAGTTCGATATCGGTATTAACTCCGGCATATTTGTAAGCATAATTGCGGGAAGCTTTGTCCTTCAGATCGATTTCTTCCTCGAAATAGTAACTGGAAGCCCAAAGTATAACTTCGGCTGCCAGAAAGCAGTAACCGGAATTCTTTCCCATGGATAGTTCTCCCCAGCCGGGAATCAACAGAGATTTAAAGGCTTTGGAACGCGGATTTACTTCGGAATGCAGACTCACAGTTCCCAGAATAAATATCGCCAGAAGCGGTAGCAGGATTTTTTTCACGATTATACCTTCCTGTTAATCGAAATTAATTTCATATTTTAGTTTCAAACCGATTTTTTCCCAATCCGGTCTGATCTGAAAATAGCCGTATACATGGTCTTCACGATTGAATTTCTTGGTGAGAATTGCCGAATCCACCACGCTGATGAAACGGTTCATGATGGCGGCGGCGAAAGCAAACTTCATATAAATTTCCAGGTTCTGTTTATCACGGCGCATATCGCGGTATTTATACCAATTTTTTTTATTTTGCCAGTCCCAGGCATCTTCGTTCCGGATCAGATATTCTTCCAAATATTCTTCGTATCCCACCGGATCGTTTTTATAAATAAGATAATAATTTCTGGCATCGCGGATAATATCGGCATTGTATTCTTCACTGCTGATATAATCCTGCATGTCCTGGTAATGCGAGTCTTTGCTGCTTTTGGAAGTGCCGTTGACAGTATAAGCAAACTGTTTGTAGGAATCCAGCGACCACTGTCGTTCCGATTTCAGGCGGAAATACATAAAAATGTTGGCAGCTTCCACCGCCAGAAAAGTGGCAGCCCGATTGTAATTTTGGGTGTATAATTCTCCTCCTCCGGGCAGAATCGCCGAATAAAGCATGGCTTTTCGCACGGATTTGGTTTCTGCTGCTAAGGGCAGAAGCAAAGCCAGCAGCAGAATCGATAAAACTATTTTCTTCATGATCAGAACCTTGTGGAAAAAATGATGGCGGGAGAAAGATGATTATTTACCAGCACGGGTGCCACCTGCAAATGAACATTCTGAGCTAACTCGGCATTGTGCCGAACGGCAATATGATGAGCGTGTAACGCACTGGCAAAATGGTTCGCCAAAATGCCATAACTGAAATATCTGCCGATATCATATAAATCTTCGGCATCCTTACGCATCTCCACATAATGAACTAATTTACGGGAATGTAAACCATGATTTTGTTGAAAAATGTCTTCATCACCTACATAATATTCCGAGGTAGGATTATTGGGGTCGCCTACGCCTTCCATGATGCCGGTTTCTTCGTCCCAAATCCAGTTGGGAGAAAAGAATGTTGCACCATCGGAAGTGGCGTAAACCTCATACCAATCGACCCAGCCAAAAACGTATTTGCTGTATTTACCGATGTCTTCGTAAAAATGCTGTGTGTTTTCTTCATCCAGACGAAAGTGATTGGAATAAAAGGTTATACTGGCATTCGGATCCTGGGTGATATCGCTCTGTACTCTTTCCTGATACTCTCTTTTATAATAGGTGTCCGCATAATCCTGGTAATCGCTTTCTTTATCCAGTCCTTTCTGATGATAAACTATGTAGCCTGTCCACAAACCGATTTCCAGAAGGGGGAAGATGTAAGTGGCAAGATTGGATTTGTCGGCGTAATACTGTCCTGCGCCGGGAAAAAGAGATGAAAGCAGCATGGCTTTTTTGGCAGATTTCTGTTTAGCTGGCAGATCGTTATTATTCTGGGCAAATATTGTGAAGGTG
>Ga0116164_10002929_pt1 | contig 11934 bp, 9 predicted proteins | sample AD_UKC109_MetaG_FD_89888 | JGI IMG/M metagenome (GOLD analysis project Ga0116164, IMG submission 89888) | Active sludge microbial communities of municipal wastewater-treating anaerobic digesters from Hong Kong - AD_UKC109_MetaG | ecosystem: Engineered > Bioreactor > Anaerobic > Digestate... | reverse complement strand
TGCAGGCAAAAGGACATATAATATTTAACCCAAATTTCATTGCCGCTAACTTGATTTTTCTGTTCGGGTTCATCCTCCTGGTCTCTATCGTGTTCAGGATCAATCTTTTATAAGAGATGATGTACATGACGGACAAGACCATTGAAACCCTGGCGGCAACCGTGGTGTTCGCCCTTGCCTTCATAATCGGAGGAAGGCTGCACAGACCGGGAGACATCAGACGCAGAAGCCTCATGTCCTTTTCAGGCGGGGCAGCGGTGTCGTACATATTCATCCATCTGAGCCCGGAGCTGGAGCATGCGCGGGATGTCTTCCTGGAGGAAACAGCTCATCTGGACATTCCTTTTGCCTCGTACATCATCTACCTGGCCACCATGCTGAGCTTTGTCTTCTTCTATGGGATTGAACAATTCGTGATGAGCGAAAAAAAGAAAAAAGAAATCTCTGAATCCTCTGATGGCGAAGAAAGCACCAGAGTCTTTTGGGTACATGTGGGGGTATTCGGTGCGTATGCATGGCTGGTTTCATACCTGCTGGTCGACAGCCTCGAGACAGGGCCTGTCCCCATCGGATTCTATGCTGCAGCCATGGGCCTGCATTTTCTTTCCGTAGGTCACGGCATGCACCGGGAATACAAAAGCCTCTACGACCGGATCGGGGCCTGGGTTCTGGCATCCTGCGCCTTTGCAGGATGGGTCACCGGGATGCTGGTAAACCTGGAAAAACCTGTGGTGGCAGTCCTCCTCGGATTCGTCGCCGGAGGGGTTATCGTGAACACCATGATCGAGGAACTGCCCAGGGAAAAGGAAGGCCGTTTCGTTCCCTTTGTAATCGGTGCAGTGGTGTACACAACGCTGCTCCTGATCGTTTACAGGTGAGTTTCACAAAAAAGAGGAAAAGGAGGAAACTATGTTTCTTCTGGACTTGTTACCAAGAACACTGCTCTATATTTTCTTTGTCCTGTCGATGTTCAGTATCGGGCTTCAGACCACACCTAATGAGATGCGTTCACTGCTGAGATCGCGGGCACTTATCGTACAGCTGCTGCTTGCCAACTTCGTGGTTGTGCCCCTGATCGGTGTCCTGATGGTCATGACAATATCCTTCGAACGGGCAGCTGCAACCGCCTTCCTGCTTCTGGCTTTTACGCCCGGCGGCATAAGCTCACTGCAGTTCACGACCAAGATCAAGGGAGAGGCGTTGTTCGCCGGCGAAAGTGCCTTCATCATGTCCCTGCTCGCACTGTTCATCTCCCCTGTCCTCATAGAGCTGGTGCATCCGGGGGACATTGTGGTGACATTACCTCATGGACGGGTTATCGTCTTTCTCGCACTGTTCATGTTGCTTCCTCTCGCGGCAGGAATGTGGGTATGCTACTCTCGCGAGCACATTGCGGAGAAGCTGATCAAACCGTGTGCCATCATTGGTACCGCTGCCTTTGTAGGCATGATGGTGCTCACCGGGGGGCTGCGCAAAGAGGCGTTCCAGGCTGTGGGGCAGACTGCGCTGTTTTCCATGCTCATCTTCATCATTATTTCCATGATCGTGGGATGGTACATGGGTGGACCTGCCAGTCATACACGCCCTGTATTTGCCACGGTCACCAGTATGCGCAATATTGCCCTGTGCGCTCTGATCGCCGTGAATACATTCCCGGACAAAGCCGTACTGCATGCGCTCATTGCCTTCGCTGCACTCATGATTCCCATGAACATGGTGTTCACCATGACCACCCTCATCAGGTTCAAAAAGGAGGACAAAGCAGAGAAGACGTCTGTCGGTCATAAGAGATCGGTTCACAGACACCCTTGAGGTGTACGAGATCCCGCTGATGAGACAAAGAGGATATATAAACGATGAAACAAGGGTTTCACGGATTCTCACTGAAGGGGTTGGGGTCTGACATCTTCGCAGGGCTGACCTTTGCAGTGGTAAACGTGCCCCAGTGCATGGCACATGCCCTGCTGGCAATGGTCAACCCTGTCTTCGGCATTTACACCCTGATGCTTGCCGTGCCTGTCGGTGCCCTGTTCACTTCGTCGATATTCATGAACGTGTCCACCACCAGCGCCCTTTCTGTTGCAACGGGCGCAGGCCTGGCCGGCATACCGCCCGAACAGAAGGCGCAATCCCTGGTGGTACTCGTCATCCTGGTGGGGATCATCCAGCTGGTAATGGGCCTTTTCCGTCTCGGTTTCCTGGTAAAATTTGTTTCCAATGCAGTCATGACAGGTTTTCTCAACGGGGTGGCCATACTGATCATCCTTGGTCAACTGGGAGACCTTACCGGCTACAGGAGTTCCTATGCAAACAAGGTGGCACAGGCGCATGACCTGGTCATGAACCTGGACCTCATCAATTTCAGGACAACACTCATCGGCCTTGTGACCCTGGGGCTCATCTCAGCGCTCCTTTTCACAAGGGTACGAAAGTATGCCTTCATCATTGCCATCACGCTGGCCACCGCGCTGCTGGCAGGGCTCGGCTGGGATACGGTGGTCATGGTGGGGGATCTTGCGAAGATCCCGGAGTCGTTACCTGCCCTTGTGCTGCCGAAAATCGGGCTCGTACAGGGGCTCATCATACCGGCGTTCTCGGTCGCTATTATCGGGGTTATCCAGGGGGCAGGTGTCAGCCAGGGCTACCCGAATCCTGACGGCAGATATCCGGATGTCTCACGCGACTTCCTGGGCCAGGGTATCGCGAACATCGTCACCGGTTTCTTCCGGGGCATCCCCGCAGGCGGGTCCATCTCGGGCACTGCCGTGATTGTGAGTGCAGGAGCCCGCTCCCGCTGGACCAATATCCTTGTGTGCCTCTTTGTGGCTCTCATCATCTTCTTTGCGGTGCCGCTGGTTGAGCTGGTGCCCGCAGCGACACTGTCAGCCCTCCTGATTGTGGCAGGCGTCCAGGGACTGCGCCTGGAACAGGCCCTTACGGTATGGCAGACAAGCAAGGTATCGGCAACAGTGATGATCATGACCTTTCTCGCCACTCTGATCTTCCCGCTTCACTATGCTGTGCTGGTAGGTATGGCCTTCAGTGTACTCCTGCATGTGATACGCGAATCGAACAGGGTGCTTATCACCCAACTTGTTCCCCTTGAAGGAGGTCATTTCGAAGAACGTCCTGTTCCGCATGACCTGCAAAGCTTCCGCCTTACCATCCTGCAGCTCTACGGCAGCCTGTTCTTTGCGGCAGCCAAAACCCTGGAGGAGATGCTCCCTTCAGTGGAATCAACCCGCAGTGCCGTTGTTATCTTCAGGCTGCGGGGACATCTCGAGGTGGGCAGTACCTTTATCACGGTGCTCAGGAAATACGTGCAGGAACTGAAAAGACATGACAGCACCCTGATGCTGGTAGGTGTCAATAAGGACATCTACCATCAGCTCGAGAAGACAGGAACCCTGGCCATACTGGGAGAGAGCAACATATACCCGGCAACCAAGCGCATAGGTGAATCACTTACCCTGGCAACAGCTGCCGCCATAGACTTTCTGAAGCAAAAGTCAGGACTGATGAATGATGTTTCATAAAATCAGAACGATGCATAGTCATAAGCTCAGACAGGGAGCTATTATGAATAAGGCTTTCATAGCACTATGTCTTATCATGAGTGTATTCTCAGGCATTGGTGTGCTCGCACAGGAGGAAAAGCCGGCAGAGACCGAACAGGTCCAGGATCAGGGATACCCGGTAAGGCTCGGTGACGAAACCCTCTTCTATCTCAAGGATGTCACGGGACTTCCCACACAGAAGCGGGCTGAATCGATAATGGAGAGAATCAAGGCGGTTGCGGATGATCCACGGGTGCCTGTCACTTCAATAACGACATCAACGTATCCACAGCCCATCACGATTATAACTGCCAAAGACGAGCTGCTCGTAAGCGTCCTCGAGGAGGATGCAGCAGCTCTTGGCCGCAGCAGGGATGAACTCGCCGCGCAGTACAGCTCCGAGCTGCGCAGCGCCATCGAGAAATACAGGGAGGAGCGCAGCATGAAATGGATCATCAGGGGCGCACTGTACACCCTTATCGCAACAGTAGTCCTGATCGCGGCCCTGTATTTCCTGAACAGGTTCCATCACAGAATTGTCACATCAGTCCAGGAAAAGCTTCGGAAAAAAGAGGAGACCTCCGTCCTTTTACAGACGTTCGAGATTGTCAGAAAAGAACGGGTTGTGGCGATGATAACCAGAACATTAGAGTTTGGCAGACTCCTGATCATTCTCGTTCTGTTCTATTCTTATATCAAACTTGTTCTGAACTTTTTCCCATGGACCAGGGGATATACCACCCAGGTCCTTGATTTCGTGTTCAGGCCGCTCGTGGTATTGGGGAAGGCATTCTGGTTCCAGCTTCCCAATCTCTTCTTTATCGCGGTCATCGTGTTGATCACGTACTACACCCTGAAAATATTGCACCTGTTTTTCAAAGAGGTGGAAAGAGGGACCATCACGCTCAAAGGATTCTATCCTGAATGGTCCCAGCCCACCTTTCGCATCGTCCGCCTGCTGTTCCTGGCCTTTGCCGCAGTGCTCGCATTTCCCTACATACCGGGCTCTGAATCTCCGGCATTCAAAGGCATCTCCATTTTTGCAGGCGTCCTCATATCACTGGGTTCGACATCTTTCATTTCAAACATCATTGCCGGGTACACCCTGACGTACCGGCGGGTGTTCAAGATCGGAGACCGGGTGCGGATCGGAGATATCATCGGAGATGTAACTGAGATACGGCTGCAGGTAACCCATCTGCAATCCATCAAGAACGAAGAGATCATCATGCCGAATTCCCTGATCGTCAACTCCAACGTGGTTAATTACACCTCTCTGTCCAGACAGGGCGGACTGATACTGCACACAACCGTAACCATCGGTTACGACTCCCCCTGGCGCCAGGTACACGCATTGCTCCTGCTGGCTGCTGGGAGGACATCCGGGCTGATGAAGGAACCTGCACCGTTTGTACTTCAGACATCCCTGGACGACTTCTATGTTGCCTATGAACTCAACGTGTACGTCGACAATCCTCATGAAATGGTCCGGCTCTATTCCGAACTGCACAAGAATATCCAGGACGTGTTCAATGAATACGGAGTGCAGATCATGTCGCCTAACTACGAGTTCGACCCTGCGCAGCCAAAGATCGTACCAAAAGAGCAGTGGTATGCCCCGCCGGCTGAACCTCCCGGCTCCCCGGACAATGAGGATTGAGACAGCTGCCGGTACATCAGAGATAAATAACAGCATAAAAACAATGCCATCCGCTCTTATCCGCCCATGACATCTTGAAATCTGATTATTCCGGCTTATATCATCATGGATAGACTCTGAACGATGATACGGATTGTTGAGAAGATAATGTGTGCATGCAGTTATGTATATCGCGACCCTGATTGAATTCACCTGAGGATAAAAAGTCATCACGCGGAGAAGAATCATGTGCTTGTTTTGACCATAAGCATCCTGGATCGACATACTTTTCCTGATCTGTAATCAACTATTCATCGGCCATTGCTGATGGCAGATGAACACTGTTAATCTGTTCCGGCAGGTCTCATAAAAGCCAGAGGGAGGCTGTAGAGCTTTATGCAGGATGTATCCGGAAATGTATCGGGCAAAAGCCTGAAACCTGATGAGATAAGCGCAATCTGGCAGGAGGTTATTGACCTGATGGCACAGCTGCAGAATCTCATCGAGAATGACCTGCATATCCTGAGTGAAGAACAAGGCTCCATCCAGCTTATAGAAAATCTGCAGCGTTACCGGAAGCGGTTCCGGGCAGTGGCGGCTGAATATTCTGCCGAGTTGGCATGTCAGAAAGAATCTGCAGAAGACCTCCTCGGATTCGAACGCCTGATTTCCAATCTCTCTGCACGATTCATCAATATCGCCCCTGAAGATGCAGACCCGGAAATACATCATGCCTTGGAGCAGATCTGTAATTTCTTCAAGGCAAGCCACTGTGGTTTCATGGAAGTTTCACCCGGGGGGAAACCTGTTCTGTTCAGCCATATTGCATGCCTGGACCATGGTTACCAGGTTCCCTTGAACATCGACCTATCAGGTTTATATCCATGGTGTTTTGAGAAGATCCTGGGAGAAGGCCGACCGATCTTTGTGTCTGCAGGTGAAGCCGGCCCTCCCGCAGCAGGTGCAGACATGGAGACCATGAAGAAGTGGAATCTCAGGTCCATACTCTTCATGCCGGTTTCTGCCAAGGGACACGTCGGTCATGTTCTCGCCCTGTTCTCTGACACAGACCAGGTAAGGTTCTCCGAGGAATATTTCCCACGGTTGCAGCTGGTTGGCGAGATGGTTCTGCAAGTCCTTGAACGCAGGAAGGAACAGGAAGCGCTGATCATATCCGAACAACGGTTCCGTCAATTCTTCAAGAACACCCCTGATTATTGTTTCATTCTCTCTCCCCAGGGCACGTTCCTCAACATCAATCATGCTGCCCTCGAGGCCCTGGGATACCAGCGGGAAGAACTGGTCGGCAAACCGGCTGAATTGATCTTTGCCTCCGAGTCACGCACGAAAATATCAGACCTTCTTTCGAAACTGAACAACAGAGGGCATATCAAGAACGAGGAGATGGTTATTATCACCAGGAACGGGGAAAAACGCGAGATCCTTCTCAACGTCGGAGTCTTGCGGAATCAGGACGGAACCATCTTGTGTTCCACTGCCGTGCAAACCGATATAACGAACCTTAAGAGATCGGAGAACTACCTGAGGGAAGCATATGCCGAGATCAAGCAATTAAAGGACCAGCTGGAAGCCGAGAACCTCTATCTGAAAAAGGAAATGCAGCTCAGTGGTGAATTCAAGGGCATCATCGGCGAGAGCAAGTTGATCAAATCCGTTCTCCACAAAGTGGAACAGGTGGCCCCGATCGATTCCCTCGTGCTCATTACCGGAGAGACCGGTACCGGAAAAGAACTGATCGCCCAGGCCATCCACCAGCACAGCAGATGCAAAGACAGGGTAATGGTAAAGATCAACTGTGCTTCTCTGCCCATCGGCCTTGTGGAGAGCGAACTGTTCGGACGGGAAAAAGGGGCATATACCGGTGCCCTGACCCGACAGATGGGGCGGTTTGAGCTTGCAGACGGTTCCACCCTCTTTCTCGACGAGATCGGGGAACTCTCGCCAGAGGTACAGGTAAAATTGCTGAGGGTACTGCAGGACGGCGAATTCGAGCGGCTCGGCAGCACGAAGACCATAAAGGTGAACGTACGCATAATTGCAGCAACCAATCGCGATCTGGCAGAAGAAGTACGGAAAGGAAAATTCCGGGAAGATCTGTATTACCGTCTGAATGTCTTCCCCATCGATGTCCCCCCGCTGCGGAAGCGTACCGAAGATATCCCCCTGCTGGTATGGGCATTTATCAACGAATTCTCTGAGAAGATGAACAGAAAGATCCATACCGTACCCAAGGATGTTATGGACGCTATACAACGGTACCATTGGCCGGGCAACATCAGGGAATTGCGAAACGTTATTGAACAGGCAGTTATCGTGAGCACGAAAGGGATATTGCAGGTTGAGCTTCCGAAGCAGTCATATGGGCACACATTCCAGGCCCTGTCCCTTGAAGAGGCGGAATCTCTCCACATTATGAAGATTCTGGAGCTTACCGGCTGGCGCATCAAGGGAAAACGAGGTGCTGCAGAACTCCTTGGACTGAAGCCATCTACACTGTACAGCAGAATCAACAAGCTGGGCATATCCAACAGACCGAAAAGGGACGATATCCCGTCCTGAAGGCGATATCATGACTTTGCAGCAGATATCATAACTGCCCTCTTCTATCATATCTCTGCAGTATTTTCCTGAATATCATAGAGTTATCTATCTGCTGTCATTCCCCGGAATGTATGGCATCGATCTCGCAATATCTTCGTGAGGAATAACATTCGTTCCCTGCCAAAAATATAACGTCTCTGTTCACAGCAACGAACTTCCTGAAATGGCAGGCATACAGTGAACGCATTACAGCAAAACACGCAGAGAGGTGAGAAAATCAACGGGGCAGTAATGATGATAAACCTGAGAGAGAGAGCACAATGAAAATCCACAGGATACAAGGTAGAATCACAGGTAGGGTACGTCTTTACCTGAGTTTTTGTACAGGTCTGATCTTCCTGGGTACATTCCTGCCGTTGCATACAGCATGGGGGGATAAAGATGCGGATCTGGCAAAGCAGCTCCAGAACCCGGTTGCCAACCTTATCAGCCTTCCTTTACAGAACAATTGGGATTACGGGATCGGCCAGGTCGATGCCATGCGTTATACCCTGAATGTACAGCCGGTCATCCCGTTTACCCTCAACGAAGAATACAACCTTATCACCAGGACCATCGTTCCCTACATCTATGCCGAAGCACCCCTGAGAGGCATGAATGACAAATCAGGGCTGGGCGACATTCTCCAGAGCTTCTTTTTCTCCCCGAAGAATCCGATAAACGGTTGGATCGTGGGGGCAGGCCCGGTGTTCCTCTACCCGAGTGCCGCCAAGGATGAACTCGGCACAGAAAAATGGTGTGCGGGGCCCACAGCAGTCCTGTTGAAGCAGGTCAGCGGCTGGACCTACGGCATACTCTTCAACCACCTGTGGTCCTTTGCCGGCGACGACGATCGTTCGAATGTCAATGCGACATTCCTCCAGCCCTTTGTGTCCTTTACCACCAAGACCCTTACGACTTTTGGCCTGAACACCGAATCCACCTATGACTGGAAGAACAGTGACTGGACAGTGCCTGTCAACGTCACAGCCGGCCAGTTGCTGAAGCTCGGCCACCAGCCTTTCAGCCTGACACTTGGATGGCGTTACTATATGGAAGCACCTTCAGGCGGACCCGACTGGGGACTCCGCTTCGTGGTGACATTGCTGTTCCCCAAAGGGTGATCAAATGAAGATCAGACAGACTTACCATACAAGGAAAGGAGAATATGTATGAAGAGAATCGTGGGAATATCAATCATTGCGGCCGTGTTGACGGTAGTGCTCGCTTTCGTGGTCGGGCAGGCTGTCTCGCAGGAGGAGGGGGCCGATACCATGCAGATCCTCAGGGAAAAGATCCGCACCGACAAGAAGCTTCTCGTTTCAGTGAACATGCAACTGACCCAGGATGAAGCCGATGTCTTCTGGCCGGTTTATGACACCTACCAGGGGGCACTCCAGGACCTGTTGGATCGTTCCATAAAGCTCATCGACGACTACAGTCAACATTATGGAGATATGTCGGATGAGTCCGCAGCGAGGATGATCGACGACTATCTGGCTATCGAGGCCGACCGCCAGAACCTTCGCGAGGCGTATCTGCCACTGTTCGTCAATGCCCTGCCCTACAAAAAGGTGTTTCGCTACTACCAGATCGAAAACAAGATCCATGCTGTGGTGAATTACGAGCTTGCCAGAGCCATACCGCTTGCAGAGTAAAGCTTAAAAAACGCTCCAGGGCTGACACAGCGAAGACGCAGCAAACAGACGAATGTAAAACCAGGTAGCAAACATTCTTTCGCACATGGAAGCAGGAAGAATGGAAGGAGGTATTATGATGATACCACGATACGGATGGATCAGCACTATGGTATTGATCCTTGCCTTATCTGCCCAGCCCGTCCTGGCAGGAGGCATAATGTCCTATGAAATAGCTACGCCTGAGGTCGGTCTCGCCTCAGCAGGCACTGCTGCACGGGCTCAGGACGCAACCACACTCTTTACCAACCCGGCAGGGATGACCAGGCTGCCAAGGGCCGAGATGATGGGTTCTCTTCAGGTGGCATACGGCTACACAAAATTCAGCCCGAATGCCAATACAGGGCCCCAGACCGGCGGCGACGGAGGCAATGGGGCCGGATGGCTCCCCGGGGGAAGCCTTTTCTATGTACACCCCCTTTCCAGCGACTTTGCCTTTGGTATCGGCACGCTCACCTATTTCGGCGGCATTGTGGATTATCGTGATACATGGGCGGGACGCTACTTTGTACAAAGTTCCACGCTCCTGGGCGTCACCATCATGCCTTCAATTGCCTTGAAGGTAAGCGACTGGCTCTCAATAGGTGCCGGCTTGAATGCAATGTACGGTATGTATGAAAATGAAGTGGCCATCAACAATCTTGCCGTGGATTACGACGGCAGGCTCAAGATCAAAGACACCGAGTGGGGTTATGGGGGTGACTTCGGCGTGCTGATCATGTTCAATGATGCCACTCGCCTGGGCATCACCTACCTTACCAAGGTTGATCTTGATTTCAGCGACACCCCGAAATTTTATGATCTCGGCCCTGGGCTTACAGCAATCCTCGATTCCCGGGGGCTGCTGACCGCGAGTCTCGACCTGAGTCTGAGCGTCCCGGAGACATTCATGCTCAGCTTCTATCATGAATTGAACGAACAGTTTGCCCTCCTGGCCAATGTGGGCTGGCAGGACTGGTCCAGCTTTGGCGAGGTGGATGTCGGTATCAGATCCGATAATCCAACGTCGCTCACGGTTGATAAGAACTACGAGGACACCTGGCATGCCGCCCTGGGCTGTCAGTATCGGATCGACCGCAATACTCTGCTGTCTGCCGGCATCGCCTACGACAGCTCCATGGTGAAGGACAGGAACAGGACCCCGGATCTGCCTGTGGGTGATACATGGCGTTTCGGTCTGGGGAGCCTGTTCGGTATGGAAGACAATGTCAGGTTCGGCCTGGCGTATGCCTTTATGTGGAGCGGCGATCTTCGGATGGATCAGAGCGGGCTCCTCTCCGGCAGGCTGGCAGGCAAGTACAGGAATGCCGGCTACCACTTCCTGTCAGCGAACGTGCGCTGGCTGTTCTAGCCGAGGAACAATCAAATACCCGAGGAGATGAAAACCATGATAGATTCTGTTTTCAGAACCATACCTTTTGTTATCGGGTTTCTGTTCTCCATGACGATCCCAACCCATTGCATCGACAAGATACCTGACGAGTCCGGATTCAGCGGGTATGTAAATATCGGGGCAGCATACGTCAGGGTCAAGAGCAATACAGTCACCGGCATCAAATCTTGGGATGTAAGCAAAAAACACATTGCCTCGCTCGATGAGAAGCCCGATTCGGAAAGCACGGGCCTGCCTGTTTTCAATGCCGAACTCAGATACACCTTTGCCCCGCAGAGGACCCAGCTCTTTTTCGGAAACAGCCTCGAGGACCTGCTCCGGCTCGAAACTGCCGGGCAGATCGGGGTCCGCCGGGAGCTGGGAAACGCCGGTATCGCAGCTGCAGGGGTTGTGTTCTCGAGCCTGCCTACTGAAGTCTGGGAGGACCCGTACGTGATTGATCAGGACCGGGAAGAGACCGATCGATCATCAACCGGGGTAAGACTGACCTGGGACCGTATTTTCGGATCCGAACTCCAGCTGGAGTACACCTACCGGACGATCGACATAGACACAGAGCGCAGCGGGACCTTCCTGGGACTATCCCCTGATGAGGCAGCACTGCTTGACCGTAATGGCAATCGGCATACGGCCGAGATCCTCTACCGGATATTTTCAGACACACAAAAACACAGGTTCCTTCCCTCGATCCAATACTCCAGATTTGATCTGGACGGTGAGGCCATGAGCAGCGATACCTACCAGTTTCAGCTCAGCTATGGATACGAGGGCACAAAATTCTCCCTGGTTGCCAATGGCATGATCAACAAAGCCGACTTTGACAAGAGAAATCCCATTTACAATAAAACCCGGGAAGACGACAACTGGGGCGGGGCTGTCATGATATTCTACCGCAAGCCGTTGGGCTGGCAGGGGCCGCCCTTTATTCGGGGATGGAGCCTTTGGGTGAACTGGGCTTACTACGAATTGGATTCCAACATAGATTTCTATGATTCCACTTTTGAACTGTACGCTGCGGGATTCCTCTTTGTGTTTTGATGTGGCGAC
>Ga0116164_10002925_pt1 | contig 11940 bp, 7 predicted proteins | sample AD_UKC109_MetaG_FD_89888 | JGI IMG/M metagenome (GOLD analysis project Ga0116164, IMG submission 89888) | Active sludge microbial communities of municipal wastewater-treating anaerobic digesters from Hong Kong - AD_UKC109_MetaG | ecosystem: Engineered > Bioreactor > Anaerobic > Digestate... | reverse complement strand
CGCTGCCGGACCACACACTCAGCAAACGCCAAACCTGGTGGCGGCATATCTTACCGGCTGTCGCTTCTTTGAACTGAAAACCGTGCAAATTCTGGATGAACTGGACATCGAAAAACCCTGCATCGAAGCGACCGATGAAGGTTACAATACCGAATGGAGCACGGAGCTCAGCGTGCCGCAAGCTTATGAAGAATACGTAAAAGCCTGGTTTTTGCTGCCGGTTTTAAATAAAATGTTCGGGCTGTCTCAACTCGATGAACGTGCTTTCATTTTCAATATGAGCGTCGGTTATGATCTGGCTGGCATCAAACAAAAAAAGATAGATGATTTCATCGAAAATCTGAAAGATGCTTCCCATCATCCGGTATTTTTGGAATGCAAAAATGTTCTGAAAAAAGCCATCGCTGCCGGTGATATTCCCGGTATTTCCGCCCCGGATTTCGTAGAAACGATTTCTCCCAAAATTTCCCATTCCATCACGCTTTCCACCATGCACGGCTGTCCGCCGGAAGACCAGGAAACCATCTGCAAATACCTGATGCAGGAAAAGAAACTACACACTTTCCTCAAAATGAATCCGACGCTGCTTGGTTTTGAATATGTAAAAGAAACTTTTACCGAGCTGGGTTACGATCACATCACGCTCCAGGAAGAATCCTTTACCCACGATATGCAGTGGGAACCAGCCGTAAAAATGCTGAATGTTCTCCTTCCTTTTGCCCAAAAGCAAGGTGTGGAATTCGGCGTAAAACTTTCCAACACGCTGGCGGTGGTAAACGACAAAGGTAAACTTCCCACCGACGAAATGTACATGAGCGGTCGCGCACTTTTTCCACTCACGATCAATCTGGCGAAAAAACTTTCTCATCGATATCAAGGTAAACTGCCGATTTCCTATGCCGGAGGAGCTAATTACTTCAATGTGAAAGAATTATATAAAACCGGAATTCGTCCGATCACCATCGCTACAGATATTCTTAAACCCGGCGGTTACACAAAATTCACCCAAATGGCAACTTTATTGAATGCCGACATGATGTCACCGGCTCCAGAGAAGATCGATCTTTCCAAACTGGATATTCTGGCGCAAAAGGCGTTGGAAGGCAATCGATTCCGTTTCGATGCCAGAAATCATGAATCGATGAAAATCGGTAAAAAACTGGAGATGCTGGAATGCTTCGTTGCACCTTGTTCGGAAGCCTGTCCCATCCATCAGGATGTGCCGGAATATATTCGTTTGATCGGTGAAGAACGTTATCCGGAAGCGTTTGAATTGATCGTATCCAAAAATCCTCTTCCTTATATCACCGGCTATATTTGCGATCATAAATGTATGCTAAAATGCGTGCGTAACGATTATGAAGAACCGGTTCTGATCAGGGAATTGAAACGCATGGCAGCCGAAAAAGGTTATCAGAAATATCTGGAAACAATGAAAAATCAAATCCCCTCAAACGGCATCAAAGTCGCTGTTATCGGTGCGGGACCTGCCGGACTTTCTTCCGCTTATTTTCTGGCTCGTGCCGGTTTCGACGTTACGGTTTTCGATAAAACCGAAAAGATCGGGGGAACGGTGATGCACACCATTCCAGGTTTTCGTTTGCCGCAATCTGCCATTCAAAACGATGTCGAACTCATCAAAAAAATGGGTGTGAAATTTGAATTGAATTCCGACGAAAAAATCGATATTTCCAAGCTTAAAGCCGATGGTTTCAAATACATAAATTTGGCGATCGGAGCCTGGAAATCACGTTCTCTTTCCTTGGAAGGGAATTCTTCCCAAATCTGTGGAGCCATTAAGTTTTTGCAGGAATGGAAGAAAAATCCGCAAGCTATCGCTCTTGGTAAAAACGTTGCTGTAATCGGTGGTGGCAATTCTGCCATGGATGGAGCCAGAGCTGCCAGGAAAACTCCCGGCGTGGAAAACGTTTACATCATTTATCGTCGCACCATCCGAGAAATGCCGGCAGATCGGGAAGAACTGGATCAGGCTATCAAAGACGGAATAATTTTCCATGAATTACTCAATCCGGTCGCTTTCCAAAACGGTATCTTGAAAGGTCAGGTGATGCAGTTAGGAGAGCCGGATGCCAGCGGGAGAAAACGTCCAGTTCCCGTGAAAGGTAAACTTATCGAATTGAAGATCGATTCTGTACTTTCCGCTATCGGCGAGATGGTGGATTATGATATTTTGAAAGCTAACGGAATCGAAGTTCAGGAAAATGGGAAAATCGCTTTAAGCGAATTTTGGGAAACTAATGTGGAAAACGTTTTCTTATCTGGCGATGCTCGTCGGGGTCCTTCCACAGTGGTGGAATCCATTGCGGACGGACAGAAAATCGCCGAGGGAATTCTACTGAAAGAAGGCTTCAAATCAGAACGAGTAAATGCGTCGGATTACAAATTCGATCATGAAGCCAGAATCAAAGCAATCCGAGCTAAAAAAGGAGTCATAAAACCGACCGTTGAAACCTGGAAAACGGATGCAGAAGTTACGGAAGAAACGAAGCGCTGTCTGGAATGTAACTTCATTTGTAATAAATGTGTAGAGGTCTGCCCGAACCGGGCAAATGTGGCGATCAAAGTTCCTGGTTTTCAGAATGAAAATCAAATTCTGCATTTGGACGGGCTGTGTAATGAATGTGGAAATTGTCAGACTTTTTGCCCGTATGACGGCGCTCCGTACAAAGATAAATTCACGCTTTTCTGGAGCGAGCAAGATATGAAGGAAAATCCCAATAACGGATTTCTACTGCTTTCCGAAGCTGAAGAGGTGAAGTTTAAATTGAGGTTGGATGACAAAATTTATTATTTGAATGTAGATCAAAAGGGAAATCTGAAGAGTTTGGAAACCGACAGCCAAATCAAGTGCGGCGAATCTTTGGAGGCAATTTTGGAAGTGATTTGGACGGTTTATAAAAATTATGGGTATTTGTTTGTGTAAAATGAAAACCTTGAAAAGGTTCCAACCAGAGGAATTCTTTCACGTCAACCCTTTTCAATGGTTGGATGCAAAACCATGATTAAAGCAGGAAAAAACCTTGAAAAGGCTCCAACCAGAGGAATCCTTTCACGTAAATCCTTTTCAATGGTTGAAAGCAAAACCATGACTAAAACACAAGAAACCTTGAAAAGGTTCCAACCAGAGGAATCCTTTCACTTCGACTCTTTTCAATGGCTGAGGACAAAACAATGATCAAAGCAGGAAGAAACCTTGAAAAGGCTCAGCAAGAAGAAAAGCCTTATAAGCCTTTTCAAGGTTAGTAGAAGGAAAAATTATGGAAAATATTTATCAAAAAATCAGGCAACTTTCATTGCGATATGAACAGGAAACTGCCGAATTCCTGGCAAAGATGATTCAGACGCCGTCTTTTAGCGGCAAGGAAAAAGAGATGGTTCACCTGATCAAAAAACAGATGGAATTAATCGGTTTCGACGAAGTTCGTATCGATGCTCTGGGCAGTGTGATTGGTCGCCTCGGCAACGGTAAAAGGCTGATCGCTTTCGATGCTCATATCGACACGGTTTATCCCGGCAATCCCGATAATTGGGACTTCCCACCGCATGCTGGAAAAATAGAAAACGGCAAGGTCTGGGGACGTGGTGCTTCCGATCAATTGGGTGGAATGGCAGCCCTGCTCACCGCCGCCAGAATCATCCAGGAACTCGATCTGAATCACGAATTCACCATCCTTTTTACCGGCACCGTAATGGAAGAAGACTGCGACGGCATCGCCTGGGAACACTTGATTCTGGAAGAAGGAATTCACCCGGAACTGGTAGTCAGCACCGAGCCGACCAGCCTGAATATTTATCGCGGACATCGCGGTAGAATGGAAATGACTATCGAAGTGAGAGGAATTTCCTGTCATGGTTCTGCGCCGGAACGAGGTGTGAATGCCATCTACAAAATGGCAAGGATAGCTTTGGAAGTGGAAAAATTGAATGACCGTCTGGCTTACGATGATTTTTTAGGTAAGGGAACGATCACGACCAGCATTTTTGAATCCGGTTCGCCCAGTCAATGTGCGGTGGCAGATTACGCCAAAATCCAGGTAGATCGCCGCTTAACAGCCGGAGAAACCAGGGAAATTGCGGTGGCGGAATTGGAAGATTGCTGCCGAAGAGCCGGCGTTCCCGAAGCGGAAGTGAAAGTGCTTTCCTACCGGCAGCCCGCCTGGACCGGTAAAATCTATCCGGTGCAAAAATATTATCCCACCTGGAAACTGGAGGAAGATTCACCGTATCTGAAAGACGCCGTTTCCGCTTATGAAGCTATTTTGGACAAAAAGCCGAAAGTCGATAAATGGACGTTCAGCACGAATTGCGTGTTCATTATGGGCAAGCATCCGGAGATCAAATGTATCGGTCTGGGACCGGGTGATGAAGATCAGGCTCACGCACCGAATGAGATGACAAGAATTTCCGATTTGAGTGCCGCCGCAGCATTCTATGCCGGATTGGTAGCGAGGTTAAATGAGAGATAGCCACAAAGACACTATGGCACGAAGGATACAAAGAATGATAATGTGTTGTAATTCAAATTTTTTAAGAAATGGAATAATAGCCAAAATGAATACAAATTTTAATGTACCACTTTTAAAAGACGAAGTCCAAAGAGTCATTTTATGAATCTCATTGTGACCTTTGTGTCTTTGTGCCCTCGTGGCAATAAAATAGGAAAAAGTTGTACTCTTTGTGTCCTTTGTGACTTTGTGCCCTCGTGGCGATATGAGGAGAATCGATAATGAAGAAATTGTTTGATCCACTTCCAGAAGCAACCGAAGATTTAGCTGCGAAAATATATAATGCAGCTTTGAAAGTACATCGAAAGCTTGGTCCGGGTTTGCTGGAACGTGTTTATGAAGCATGTCTTTTTCACGAATTGATTAAACTGGGATTATCCGTTCAAAGACAAATCAATGTGCCGATTGTGTATGATGGAATTGAATTTGAAGAAGGTTATCGCATCGATTTATTAGTTGAAGATACAATAATCGTTGAATTGAAAGCAACCGAGAATTATCATCCCGTCTGGCAAGCTCAGGTTTTGAGTTATTTAAAAATAACTGGTAAAAGATTGGGAATGATCATGAATTTTAATGTGCCACTTCTAAAAGACGGAGTCCAAAGAGTTATTATATGAAATCCATAGTGTCCTTCGTGTCTTTGTGCCTTCGTGGCAATAAAATAGGAAAAAGTGGTACTCTTTGTGTCCTTTGTGCCCTCGTACCCTTGTGGCTATGAAAAAGAAAAAATAGTGACCTTTGTGTCTTTGTGCCTTCGTGGCTAAAAGGAGAGAATATGAACAAAAAATTAGCTGAACTAAAACAACTCAAACCAGATATGCACGGGAAAGATTTCTTACTGACCTGGGAAAAGACGTTGGACGACATCAAAGCAACTTTATTGGTTGCCGAGATTTTTAAGGAAATGCACAAAAGCAACCTTGCCACCCGCATTTACGACAGCGGACTGGGCATTTCGATTTTCCGCGACAATTCCACCAGAACCCGCTTTAGCTTTGCTTCCGCCTGCAACGCCCTGGGTTTGGGAGTGCAGGATTTGGATGAAAAGAAATCTCAACTCGTTCATGGTGAAACCGTGCGCGAAACTGCCAACATGATCTCCTTCATGGCAGATGTCATCGGTATTCGCGACGATCTGTTCATTCACGAAGGAGACCGTTATCAGCGGGAAGTAGCAGATGCTGTCCAATTCGGATTCGAGAAAGGCATTCTGCATCAGCGACCCATCGTTATTAACCTGCAATCCGATATCGATCACCCCACGCAATCCATGGCTGACCTCGGCAAAATCAAGGATTACTTCGGCGGATTGGACCATCTGAAAGGCAAAAAACTGACCATGAGCTGGGCATACAGCCCCAGTTACGGCAAACCGCTTTCCGTAGCCCAGGGCATGATCGGACTAATGACCAGGTTGGGAATGGATGTAACGTTGGCTTACCCGGAAGGTTATGATCTTCTACCGAATGTAATCGAACTGGCATCCAAACAGGCAAAAGAAAGTGGCGGCAAATTTCATATTGTACACGACATGAAAGATGCCTTCCAAAATGCCGATGTGGTCTGTCCCAAATCGTGGGCTTCGTTTGCTGTGATGGAAAAACGCAGCGAGCTGCTGCATGCCGGCGATCAGAAGGGTTTGGATGAGTTGGAAAAAGCCTGTTTGCAGGAAAACAAACAACATCTCGATTGGGAATACAACGCTGATATCGCAGCTCTCACCAACAAAGCTCTGTACATGCATCCGCTGCCGGCAGATGTTTCCGGCTTGAATTGCGAACATGGTGAAGTTACTCGTGAAGTTTTCGATGCCAATCTCTACGATACTTACACTCAGGCAGGTTTCAAACCGGTAGTTATCATGGCGATGATTTTCCTGGCAAAGCTGAAAAATCCGGCAGAGAAGCTGGAAGAAATGGTGAGAGAAAGCAAGAAGAGATTGTGAGAGATGAGAAGTGAGAAGTGAGAGATGAGACTGGGTGACTGTGAGACGGTGAGATTGTGAGAAAAAAACTAAGATCGGATTCAAGAGATGTTCGTAATTATGACACAGAGAATCAATCCCGTCAGGGATGAAATATTCGTAGCCCAGTGCGTTAGCGCTGGGGAAGTGTAAAAAACAACCCCCTTTTTATTCCCCCTTACGAAGGGGGAGAAAGAGGAATTTTTGAGAATATAAGGAGAAAAATAAAATGAAGAAATCCCAAGAACAGGTATTGGAAAATACCATCAAACGCTGTCGGGAAAAGCATATCATCATTCCCACTTACGCCCAGATGCGCAATCCCGAACTGATCCCGCAAAAAATCAGAGACGAGTTGAAAAATATCGGTTTGTGGGATTTGAATTCCCTCAATCTTTTCCGCCTCACCTGGAAAAATGAACCGGTTAAACAAGGCGGCGGATTCGGCAAAGTAAACTACCTCGAACTGCCTTCCGAACTGACCGGAGTAAAAGCCAGAATTTTCGTTCTACTCGGCAAATTTTTTCCCACCGGCGCTCATAAAGTGGGAGCGACGTTTGGTCCTTTGGTAGAAAAACTGGTACGCGGCGAATTCGATCCCACCACGCAAAAAGCACTTTGGCCCTCCACCGGAAATTATTGCCGCGGCGGCGCTTACGATTCTTACTTACTGGGCTGCGAATCCATCGCCATCCTGCCGGAAGGAATGAGTCAGGAACGCTTCGACTGGCTGAAAAAAGTGGGAGCGGAAGTTTATGCCACACCCGGCTGTGAAAGCAATGTGAAGGAAATTTACGACAAAGCGAAAGAACTCTGCCACGCCCGTCCCGACGAGATCGTGAACCTGAATCAGTTCAGCGAGATCGGCAACGCGATCTGGCATTATGCCGTCACCGGTCCTGCCATGGAAGAAGTCTTTGAAGATGAAAAACGCGAGAATGACAGATTTGCTGCGCTTTTCCTAACGCAAGGTTCTGCTGGAACTTTAGGTTCTGCCGAATATCTGCGGGAAAAATTTCCTGCCTACAAAGTAGGTGCCGGCGAAGCTCTGCAATGCCCTACACTGCTGTACAATGGTTTTGGCGGACATCGGATCGAAGGCATCGGCGACAAACATGTTCCCTGGATTCATAACCTGAAAAATATGGACATGGTCGTGGACATCGACGATCAGCCGAATATCGATATCATGCGGCTTTTCAATGAAGAAGAAGGACGCAAATTTCTGCACGGAAAAGGAATTTCCAAAGAAGTGATTTCCAAACTTGAATTGTTTGGGATTTCTTCCATCGCCAACCTGATGGGTGCGATCAAAATGGCAAAATATTACGAAATGGATGAGAACGATGTCGTCTTCACAGTTGCCACCGATTCCATGGAAATGTATCAATCCCGCCTGAAAGAAGAACGTGAAAAACGGGGCGAATACACTTCCACCCAAGCTACTGTAGATTTCGAGAAAGCCTTGATGGGATTGGGGTTGGACAACATGATCGAGATGACGTATTACGACAAAAAACGTATGCATAATCTGAAATATTTCACCTGGATCGAACAGCAGGGCAAAACCGTGGAAGAGCTGAATGCGCAGTGGTATGATCATAATTATTGGAAAAATCAGTTCGATAGAGTGAACGAATGGGATGAAAAAATCAACGAATTCAACGCAAAAGTTGGAATATTGGAGCGTTACAAATAGAGATGGCGGCAGAATTTCATTGCCGAAAAAAGGCAGATTAATAGTTTTACCCGATCTTGATTTTTAGGAGTTAGAATAATGTCGAAATTAGCAGTAATAGCGGTTGGAGGCAATTCTTTGATCAAAGATAAGCATCATCAAACCGTCGAAGATCAATACGATTGCATCGTGGATACAGCACAGCACATCGTCAGATTAATCGAAAAAGGAATAAACGTCGTCATCACGCATGGGAACGGACCGCAGGTGGGTTTCATTTTGTTGCGTTCGGAAATTGCCAAAGAGCAGATTCATGAAATTCCGGTTCCTTCCGCTGTGGCAGACACACAGGGTGCTATCGGTTATCAGATTCAGCAGGCGATCAGAAATATTCTCGAAAAGAAGAAAATAAATAAACAGATCATCACTGTCGTAACGCAGGTTTTGGTGGATAAAAACGATCCGGCTTTTCACAATCCATCCAAACCGATCGGACCGTTCCTAACGCAGGAAGATGCTAAAAGTAAACAGGAAAAATACGGCTGGAACGTGGTGGAAGATGCCGGTCGCGGCTGGCGGCGTGTGGTACCGTCTCCGGCGCCGATCAAAATTGTGGAACGATACTCGATCCAAAAATTAGTTGAAAATGACTTTTTAGTTGTGGCAGTCGGCGGCGGCGGTATTCCTGTGATTCAAAAGGAAAATGGCGATCTGGAAGGCGTTTCCGCCGTGATCGATAAAGATCGGGCCAGTGCTCTTCTGGCAGGAAATCTGAAAGCCGACTACCTGATCATTTCCACCGCGGTCGAGCAGGTTTATATCAATTTTGGAAAAGAAAATGAGCAGGCACTCACCACGATTACTCTGGCAGAAGCAAAACAATATTGTGCGGAAGGTCATTTTGCCAAAGGCAGTATGCTGCCGAAGATCGAAGCTGCTGTTCAATTCCTGGAAAACGGTGGTAAAGAAGTGATCATCACCACACCGGAAAAACTGGCAGAGGCTGTGGAGGGCGAAGCCGGAACGAGGATTGTAGGGTAATTGCCACCCATCAAAACCTTGAAAAGATTACATTCAGAGGAAATCTTTCAACTCGATCTTTTCAAGGATTAAGACACATGAAGAAGAAACCTTGAAAAGGTTACATTCAGAGGAACTCTTTCAATTCGATCTTTTCAATGGTTAAAGCAAATGAAGGAGAAACCTTGAAAAGATTACATTCAGAGGAAATCTTTCAACTCGATCTTTTCAATGGTTGGAAATGATAAAAGGAGAAACCTTGAAAAGGTTACATTCAGAGGAATTCCGCCTGAGGCGGATAAATCTCTCAACTCGATCTTTTCAATGGTTGGATATGATAAAAAGAGAAACCTTGAAAAGATTCAGCAAGAAGAAAAGCCTTATAAACCTTTTCAAGGTTAGGGCAAAGGCAAAAAAATGAAAGACAATAAATTTTATTTTGAATGCACCACCTGCGGTGCAAAATACGAGCAGGACGAAGTAACTTATCTCTGTCCAAAATGCGAACGGGAAAACACGCCCGACCTTCCACCCAAAGGCATTCTCAAAACACTTTATCATTACGGTCAGATCAAGCATCTGACAAAACAGCCCAAACTATTCGACAAGCTGAAAGAAAAGGAATTCAGAGAATTATTACCGATCAAATCCGAGCGCAGCTTGTCCTGGCTGAAAGTCGGTAAAACTCCACTCTACGAAATCTCTTCCGCTTCTTTCCCTCTTCATAAGGAGGAATCAAAGAGGGTTTTTCAAATCTTTCTAAAAGACGATTCTCAGAATCCTACTTTTTCTTTTAAGGATCGTGCTTCGGAAATTGTTTGCGCAGTCGCCAAAGAAAATGGTTTCGATACCATTGTTACCGCTTCCACCGGCAATGCCGGTTCTTCTCTGGCTGGAATTTGTGCTGCTCAAAAACAAAAAGCTTTGATCTTTGTTCCGGCAGCCGCCCCCCAAGCCAAACTCACTCAAATCTGCATGTATGGCGCCCGGCTCATTCCGGTGGAGGGAACTTACGACGATGCTTTCGATCTCAGTATTCAGGCTTCTCAGAAATTCGGCTGGTACAACCGCAACACCGCCTATAATCCGTTCACGATCGAAGGTAAAAAAATCGTTTCGTTCGAGCTTTTTCAGCAAATGAAGCACGAACTTCCCGACCGCATTTTTGTGCCGGTGGGTGACGGCTGTATCATCAGCGGAGTTTTCAAAGGTTTTGAAGATTTGCTCAAACTCGGTTTGATCGAAAAAATCCCGACTATCGTGGCTGTACAATCCGAGAAAAGCGCTAACATCGTTCGCAATCTGAATGTGGAAAAATTCATTTCCCAACCTTCCCAGACCATCGCCGATTCCATTGCCGTCGATCTGCCGCGCAATTTTTGGATGACGCAAAAGTTCATGCGGGAATATCAGGGTGAAGCAATCACCGTGAGCGATGAAGAAATTTTATCTGCTTCCCAAATACTCAGTTCTCATACCGGTATTTTCGCTGAACCTGCTGCGGCTGCGGCTTTTACCGGACTCATCAAATATGCCGAACAAAACAAAATCGCCGAAAATTCCAAAAATGTGGTGCTGCTAACCGGAAGCGGATTGAAGGATTTGGGTGCGGTTCAATCTCTTATCGACATTCCCAAACCGATCAAATCTCTTGCTGAATTGAAATTATAGGTTGACTTGAAAAATTAACTCTTCTCATCTGATTCGAGAGGTAAGTTTATGAAAAACGTGAAAAAATTCGATGCTGTTCCCAAGCTGAACGGCTCGTGGAAATTTCTGGATGATTACAGCTATCCCGACATGATTTTCGGTCAGCTTCTTTATTCCACATGCCATCACGGCAAAATCAAAAACATCCACTTCCCAACCGGTTTCGATTTGCAGGAATTTACGATGGTTTCCGCCCAAGATATTCCCGGAGAAAACATCGTTCCCGAACCGGAATGCGATCAGCCCTTCATCGCGGAAAACGAGGTTTTTCATTACGGACAGGCGATCATGGGCATCGCTCATCCGAACCTGCATACTTTGAAAGCTTTCATCAAAAAAACGATGGTCGAATACGAAAAACTTCCCGCCATCACAGACATCAGGGAATGCCTGGAAAACGAGAAAAATGCGTTTGGGAAGGAACTGATTATAGATCATCGGAATGGGCAGCCGATCCAACCGGAATGGATTCATCATCACAAAATTTATTACACCCCGCACCAGGAACAGGCTTATCTGGAAACGCAAGGCATGATCGCTGTTTGGCAACCGGAACAAAAAACGATGTTCATACGGGCTACCGCTCAATGTCCGTTTTTTGTGAAAAGCGGCGTGGAAGCGATCATGGGGAAAACGATAACAGAAGCCGTGGTGGAAACCTCGGAAGGGATTGGCGGAGCTTTTGGCGGAAAGGAAGATTTTCCCAGCCTTTTAGCCGGAATCACTGCACTGCTTTCTTACAAAAGCGGCAAACCGGTCAAATCGGTTTTGGAACGTTCCGATGATATTCAAATCACCACAAAACGTCATCCCAGCCGGATCGAGATCGATTCCTGGACCGATCCTCAAACGAAAAAACTGAAAAAAATCGAGATCGATTATAGATTGGATGCCGGCGCTTATCAAACGCTTTCGCCCGTGGTTCTCTCACGCGGCGTGCTTCATGCTGCCGGCGGCTACGACATTCCGGATTCTTACATTCACGGCAGATTGATGCGCAGTAACACTCCTTCCAACGGCGCATTTCGCGGTTTCGGCGG
>Ga0116164_10002924_pt1 | contig 11944 bp, 10 predicted proteins | sample AD_UKC109_MetaG_FD_89888 | JGI IMG/M metagenome (GOLD analysis project Ga0116164, IMG submission 89888) | Active sludge microbial communities of municipal wastewater-treating anaerobic digesters from Hong Kong - AD_UKC109_MetaG | ecosystem: Engineered > Bioreactor > Anaerobic > Digestate... | reverse complement strand
CCTTCTTTAACCTGGCTGTAGAGGTCTTCGAGCGTCACCTGTCCTTTGGCCTCCTGGACCTGCTGCCTGGCGAGTTCTTCATTATCGCTGATGTACGAGATAATCTCTTTCGCCTTTTTCTCATTGGGTACGATGAAGAAGGTATCTCCGGCAGAGGGCAGACCATTCAAACCGATGATCTCAAGGGGCGTTGCAGGTCCTGCCTGTGAAATCGGCTTCCCGGTAAAATCATACATCGCCCGGGCCCTGCCCCAGTTTGAGCCAACGACAAACACATCACCCCGCTTCATCAGACCGTGCTGTATGAGGATCGTTGACATAGGCCCCCGGTTTTTATCCAGCTTCGATTCCAGAACAACCCCCCGGGCTGCTCCTTTCGGATACGCCTTGAGATCGAGGATCTCGGACTGCAGAAGGATCATTTCCAGGAGATCTTCAATCCCGGTATGTTTTTTTGCCGAGACGTCCACAAATATGGTGTCCCCGCCCCAATCTTCAGGCACGAGCCCGAGTTCAGAGAGCTGTTCTTTCACCCGCTGTGGGTTGGCATTGGGTTTGTCGATCTTGTTTACCGCCACGAGAATGGGGATCTGAGCAGCCCGGGAATGATTGATCGCTTCCCTCGTCTGGTCCATGACCCCGTCATCCGCAGCAACAACGAGCACGACAAAATCCGTTACCTGGGCACCTCTGGACCTCATGGAGGTAAAGGCTTCATGCCCGGGTGTATCAATGAACGTTATGAGCTTGCCCTTGCAGGTTGCCTGGTAGGCACCGATATGCTGAGTTATCCCACCGGACTCGCTGTCTATTACATTCTCTTCCCGAATAGCATCGAGCAGCGATGTCTTCCCGTGATCAACATGGCCCATGACCGTGACAACCGGCGGCCTGGGCTTCACCTCATCGGGATCGAAGGTTGGCTCGCTGAAGTAGGTCTCTTTGATCTCATCCCTGGCCTCTTCTGCATCAAAGCCCAGTTCGGAGGCGACCAGCAATGCATCTTCCGAACTTATATACTGGTTCTGTGTTGCCATTACACCGAGGTCCATGAGCGTCTTTATCACATCCGAGACCTTTATCCCCATTTCCTTGGCAAGGTTCAAGACCGTTACGCTCCTGCCGATACGAATCTTCCTTTTCTTCAGCGGGGTGGACGACAATGCTCTTTTGTCTTTTTTCTTCTTGAGTTTCTTCCCGAAGGCCTGTTTCCCGGATCCGTACAGATCCGAAAGCGTGTAGACCTCTTTTTCCTTTTCTTTGGGTTTCTTGGCTTTCTTCACGCCGAGACGGGCATGTTTGACCTCTTCCCCCTCGGTCGGCTCTTCCTCCAGCTCTTTTCCTTTTTTCCCTTTCTTCTTTTCCTTTTTCTTTTTCTCTTTTTCCTCTTCCTTTTTCTCTTCTTCCGTCAGTTCCTTTTTGGGTTCAGCCGGGGCTTCTTCTAACGCCGGCGCTTCCACGGGTTCAGGTTCGGGCTGTTTCTCTGCAGCTATCTCCGCTTCGGGTTCTACGGTTTCCTCTACAGTGGGCTCCTGCGGTTTTTCCTCCACTTCCTCGCCAAGAGGTTCTTCTTGGGGTTTTGCCTGCTCCGGAGCCACCTCTTCAGACTCTTGGGCCTCAAGAGGCTCCTGAACTTCCTGTATGACTTCTTCCTCGGTGGCCTTCTCTTCCTTAACCGGTTTTTCCTGCTCTGCTGCCTCTGGCTCCTGTTCGGGTGGTGGGCTCACTCGGGCTCTGCGACGGATGACATTTGCACTTACCCTTTTTTCCACATATGTGTCCTGAGAAGATTCTTCTTCGAGTTTTTCAGTATCCTTTTGCACTCTCTTTTTAATCCGCTCAATATCGTGAACATCCACCATGCTCATGTTGTTTTCAACAGAGATTGCCAGATCCTTTGCAATCTTGAGCAGTTCCCTCGCCTCAATGGACAACTCTTTTGCTAATTCAAAAACCCTCATTTTTTTCATATAGCCAGCCCCTTGGAAGACAGCCTTTCATACACGCGAAGGTCCTTTCTCAACTGCGATATCAGCGGAAAGTCTTCCTTCATGACATGTGTAGCCGCCTCCTGCATGCAATCCTGTGGTACATCGATAACGGCAGCTCCTATTTCCCGAGCGGCCGCGAGTACGTTCTTTTTTTTCTCCGGGGACAGATCTCTGCTGATAATGATGAGGTCATCCTTGCCCAGATGGTCTACTTCCTTATGAATAATGCGGAGAAGCTTCATCCTTGTCCCCAGTGCAAAATATCTTTTTATGTTCTTCCGAAGAGTCTCACCAATCCTGTCAAAGAGCTCTCGAAGGTTGTCTTTGTCGTGAAAGTATTTCATCCATCGCTTGTTTTTATATACACGTTGAAAACACATGCCATCAGGGCACAGATATATACCTCGTCCCTTAGCTGTGTGCGTCGCGTCGAATACTGTCTGTCCGGATGGTATGAGCACCAATCTTATAAGCTCCTTTTTCGGCCGCACACTCCGGCAGCCGATGCACTGTCTCTGGGGTTCCCCACTATGCCTCACTCTCTCCCACCGCAGCCTTTTCAATCAGCTTTTTTGCCAACGTTTCGTCAATCCCTTCAAATTCCAGGAGATCCTCTTCTTTTGCCTTTGCCAGATCTTCCCTGGTCTTATATCCGGCCTCTCTCAAGACCTCTGCAAGAGCTTCGTCGATGTCTTCCATGGTGGTCAGGGCATTCTTTTCTACTGATGATACGATTTCCTCGGTATTCTCGGAATGGACATCGATCCTCCAGCCGGTAAGCTTTGCCACCAGCCTGACATTCTGTCCCTTTCTCCCGATCGCGAGGCTGAGTTGATCATCGGCCACCACCACATCCATGCTCCATGCCGCCTTGTCTACGATCACCTTCGATACCCGTGCAGGGGACAGCGCGTTGCAGACAAAGCGAACCGGGTCTTCCGACCATATGATGATGTCCTGCCGTTCACCTTTCAGCTCCTGTATGACATTCTGAACGCGTGCTCCTTTGACACCGACGCACGTTCCCACCGGATCTACCTTGGGATCATGCGAGCGTACGGCAATCTTTGCCCGTACGCCGGGTTCTCGTGCAACGGTTACAATCTCCACGATCCCCTCGGTTACTTCCGGAACCTCCAGTTCATAGAGTTTTATCAGGAATTTCGGGTGTGTTCGCGACAGCTCGATCTGCGGCATCCGCAGGGACTTGGTCACATCAAGGATCAACGCCTGGATCCGGTCGCCGCGCCTGAGGGTCTCCCCGGGAATCATCTCCTTCTCGCGCAAAATCGCCTCAGCCTTGCCAAGGTTTACGATGGCGTCACGCCTGTCGAATCGGTGAATGAATCCGGAGACCAACTCCCCTTTCCGGTCGATGAAGTCATTATAGACGGCATCGCGCTCCACCTCTTTCACCTTCTGGACAATGACCTGTTTCGCGCTTTGGGCAGCGATGCGGCCCAGTCTCGACGCATCGAGCTTTGCTCCAAGCTCGTCGCCGATTTGGCAGTTGGGGTCAAGTTCACGGGCGGCCTTGATGGAGATTTGCGTGTTTGGATCTTCAACGTCCTCAGCGATAACCTTAAACTGAAAGACCTCGACCTCATCGAGTTCCGGGTTGTATTGTGCTTCAATATTGTCATAGTCGCCATAGACTTTTTTTGCAGCACTCTGTACCGCGGCCTCTACTACTTGAACCAAATCTTCCTGTCGAAGGCCTTTTTCCTTCACAATCAACTCAATTACCTTTGAAAGATTTAAAACCATACCTTCTCCCTAGAAATCAAATTCAAGATTGGCCTTAATAATGTCTTGCATGTGAAGCAGAATCTCGGACCCGTCACTATCTATAAAAAGCTCGTTATCGCCTGCCAATCCCTTGATAGTTCCCCTGACTATCCCCTCTTTGGTCTGTATCTTTACCCTTCTTCCTGTAAAATGATCAAATTCCTTATACGTCTTTAATCTGCGGGTAAGGCCGGGTGATGATACCTCAAGCCTGTAGGATCCCTTGATGGGGTCCTGCGAGTCGAGCAGCAAGCTCACCCGTCTATTCACCGCGACACAATCATCAAGCGTTACCCCCCCGGGCTTGTCAATGGTAAGCCGCAGAATACCCCCGGTAAAATCGAGTTCGATGAGCTCATAGCCCATCAGGGCAATCTCGGGTGCTACCAGCTTATTCACGCTTGATACCAATCCTTCCGTTTTCATATGAAATAAAAAAGTGGGCATTTGCCCACTTTGTCACCTCCCTCGTTTCCTGCTCCGCCGCTTCCCAAAACTTTTCTGGAGCGGGCAACGGGATTCGAACCCGCGACATTCAGCTTGGGAAGCTGACACTCTACCAACTGAGCTATGCCCGCACTGACTTTCCTAATAGAATATGGCCTGTTGTTTGTCAACTAGTCTTTAAATATTGAGAATAAGGCCGTATTGAAGGTAAGATGCGTGTCTTAAAGACCGTTCTTTGAGGGTATTATGATACGGAACCACATCAGTTTGCCCAGAGAGCCACTGGGGTCATTCTGGGTTGTCTGCCACCATCTTCAGCAGGACTGAGCGTTTTCTCGGTCCATCAAATTCTGCAAGAAAAATACCCTGCCAGGTACCAGGACAAGTGCGCCGCTTTCGACGAAAACGGTTACACTCGAACCTATGATACTCGACTTGATGTGCGCATCGGAATTTCCCTCGAGATGCCTGTAATTACCATTCGCAGGTACGAGCCGATCCAACACCTCAAGCATATCCTCTTTCACGGTGGGGTCGGCATTCTCATTGATCGTAACGCCGCATGTGGTATGGGGAACATACACGACAATGATTCCCGATGACAGGTTCTCGCTGCGCAGCAGTGATTTAATGTGTGCGGTGATGTCAATAAGCTGTATGCGGGTTGTTGTCTTTACCTCCAGTCTTTTTAACATAATTCTCCTCATTTCATGATATTATACATATAACTAGCTGTAATTACGTCCTTTGTATACAAATAACCTGCTGAAATTCTCAGTTGTGGCCCTGGCAACCTCATCAAAGGAAAGCCCTTTTATCCGTGCGATCGCTTCAGCGGTTTTACGGATATACGAAGGTTCATTCCTCTTCCCACGATAGGGTTCCGGGGAGAGGTATGGCGCATCTGTTTCGATAAGGAGCCTATCTATAGGACAAAACGCCACTGCCTCATGCAGTCTGGCTGCATTTTTATAGGTAACAACCCCGGGAACAGAAACATAGAATCCCTCATCAAGGACTTTTCGCGCAAGAGCAACATCGCCGGAAAAACAATGAAAGACTCCTCCTCTCGACCATCCTTCCCGCTCGTCCAAGAGCGCGGTCGTCTGTTCGTGGGCATCCCGATCATGAATGATTATCGGAAGCCCGAGCCTCTTGGCCAGCTCAATATGTGCGGTAAACAGTTCTCGCTGTTTGCCCTCGCTCTCGGGAGTCCGAAACAGGTCGAACCCGGTTTCCCCAACAGCGACAACCTTTGGATCCTTCGCCTTTTCAGCCAGGGAAAACAGATCTTCTGCAGCATACTCCCCTGCCATTTGCGGATGAATCCCGATCGCGGCATACAATCCATCATGTGTGCGGGCGATCGCCAAAGCCCTGAGTGAATCATCAGGATCAATACCCACCAGAAGCATGGAGGTGACCCCTTCGGTTGCTGCTCGACCCATGACTGAATCTCTATCTTTTTTGTATGCATTGAAATGAAGATGGTTGTGCGAATCGATGAGCGTGGGCTCACATGAGTTGTGATAGTTCATCATGAATCCTCTTATTGCTTGCAAGTATATCCTTCCCTTCAAGATGGAAGGAGGTCCCCTTCGATGAAGAGATCTTCCCCCCTGCCTCCAAAAGAATTACGACACCGGCTGCAATATCCCATGGATTCAGGCCTGTTTCCCAGAATGCATCGAATCTTCCCTCTGCGACGTAACAGAGATCCAGTGCCGCAGATCCGAGACGCCTGATTCCCTGGACCTCACGCAACACCCTGGAAAATCTTGCCAACAACGTCTCGGTATCATCTGTAGAATAGGGAAATCCGGTCACCACGAGAGCATCTACTAGCTGGTCCGTTTCTGAAACCCTGATACGTTCTTCCTTCAGATATGCGCCCTTCCCCGTCTGTGCATAAAAGAGCTCGTCAGCCACGGGATTATAGCAGACGCCGATAAACGGTTCTCCTGATTTATACACTGCAATCGAAACACAAAATATCGGGATCCCGTGCACAAAGTTAACCGTTCCGTCCAACGGGTCAATATACCACGTATACTGACCGTCTCTTTCTTTCCTCAGGCCTTCTTCTTCCGCAACAATGGTATGGTCGGGAAATCGCTCCTCGATCTCCCTGACAATGATGTTTTGCGCCTCTTTGTCAGCGCTGGTTACCAGATCGATCCTGCCTTTGTGTTCCACCAGGAGCTCACTCCTAAACTTTGTCAGAAGATATTCTCCTGCCTTTTTTCCTGTCCTTATAGCGAAATTCAACATAGCGGCCCTTGCCAATGTGTTAGCTTTTATGTAACATAATAACCATGAATCGGATATACAAAATCAAAAAGGCGCTGAAGACCCCGATGATCCTCGCAACCTTAATATCAATCCCCATCTTTGCCGATGTCATCATGCGTGGTTTTGAAATAACAACACTCGTAATGGCCTTATCGCTCATGATAATCTTTTACCTTCTAACCTTGAATAATGTCCTGCGTAAGGTCCGTATAACGGATTCTCAGGTGAGCATCTCAGGTATTTTCGGCCCCAGAAACATACCAACCGACGAAATTACCCTGATCGACGGCATGACCATGGGGACCAGACAGTTCATCACTATCACAACAAAAAAAAGGAATTACCTCATCCCCAACAGCTTTGAAGGGTTTGCAGCGATCATCGACGATCTGATAACTGTTTTGCCAAAGGAAACCCATGGAGGCTCATTGCAGGTCTTGAAAGAAAACATCGTTGTCAGAAGAAGTGATATCACCGGGGCCTGGATTACCGTCATCCTCTTGCTGATCATTGTTCTTGTGCGATTCTTTCCCCGATGAATGACGTGTCTTTCGTACCAACATCATGTCTAAATATTAGAGATATTTTAATATGTTATGGGTATTGTTTCACGTGAAACTTTTCTATTTCTATTTTAATTTTTTTATGTTAGAGGTTCATGGTGTGTCCTAAAATAATCAGTATTTCAAATCAAAAAGGGGGAGTCGGGAAAACCACAACTGCGGTTAATCTTGCCTCTTCCCTCGCTGTTTTGGGGAAGCGTGCCCTCTTGATCGACCTTGATCCGCAGGCCAACGCAACTACCGGTGTCGGGATCGATCCCGACAAACTCGATGCGCATATCTACCATGTCATGATCGGGAAGAATGATGTTAATTCTGTGATTATTGATACGAAATTAGATAATTTATCGATTCTACCAAGCCATACCGATCTTGTTGGAATCGAGGTTGAGCTCATGAATGAGCCTATGCGGGAGCGCATCATTGCTACTATGATTGCCGCTATCTCCTCTTCGTTTGATTATATCCTTATAGATTGCCCTCCTTCTCTCGGACTGCTCACCCTGAATGCCTTAACGGCTTCGCGCTCTCTTTTGATACCGGTACAATGTGAATACTATGCCCTGGAGGGTCTAAAGAGTCTTTTAAATACCTTTAAACTTGTAAAGAAGAGATTAAATCCGAATCTTGGTATCGAGGGTTTTCTCCTCACTATGTATGATACCCGTACCCGTTTAAGTCAGGATATTGCTGAGAATATGAAGTCTCATTTCGATTCCAAGGTGTTTAGAACCATTATTCCGAGAAACATCCGTTTATGTGAAGCGCCGAGTTTTGGCTTACCTATATGCCTGTACGACATCACCTCGAAGGGCGCTCAACACTATCTGATGTTGGCAAAGGAGATTCTTGATACGGAGGTATGTCATGAAAACTAAACCACGCTTGGGAAGAGGTATCGATGCGCTTTTCGGTGACAGCCTCGCCGAGGATAGTGCCCAGATTATCGATATATCCCTTGCCGATGTATACCCGAATCCCATACAGCCTCGAAAATTCATCGATGAGGAAAAGATTGCCGAGCTCTCCGAATCCATAAAACATAACGGACTCATATCTCCCATTATAGTCAGAAAGATTAATTCGAAATACGAAATCATCGCAGGTGAGCGAAGATATCACGCCTGCAAGAGGGCCGGCATCGAAAAGATCCCTTCCATTGTGAAAGAGATTTCCGATGAAGAGGCCTTTAAGATATCACTGATAGAAAATCTTCAGAGAGAAGATCTGAATCCTATGGAAGAGGCAGAGGCCTACCATACCCTGAAAAAACAGTTCAACCTCACGCATCAGGAGATAGCCGACGCGGTGGCGAAGGATCGTTCAACCGTCACGAATGCGTTGCGCCTGGTGAATCTTCCCGAAGAGATCAAATCCGCACTTCGGGATGGTACGATCACTACCGGGCATGCACGTGCCATTCTCATGGTGGAAAGCATCCTGGAGAAACGCGCTCTTTTGGAAAAGATTATTCATCAGGGGTTGAGTGTCCGCGATACAGAGCAGTTTGCATCGAACACAAAAAAGAGAAAATCACCTCAGAAAAGAACGGACCAACACCTTGAAAGTCTCTCTTCTCTTCTCTCTGAGAGGTTTTCCACGAAGGTTGTGTGTACGTGGGGTAAAAGAAAGGGTAAAATTATTATCGATGTTTCCTCCAAGGAGGATTTGAGGAGAATAGTTGAGGAACTCTCACGGTATGAAACACCCATATAGCTGCAGAGGTTTTCAACTTATCTACAACGGAAAGCCTGCATGTAGAGATGTAGATAAGTTTTATACCTCGTTGTAACATTGATTTGTTGTTAAAAAACAAATAGGTGAGTGAGTTATCAACAAACTTACATCGAATATAAATATATATATTAAATAGGGAGAAAAAAATGAAATGTAAAATCAATAAGAGTATTTTGCAGAATATGCTCTCGAAGGTGCAAGGTTTTACCGAAAGAAAATCCACACTTCCTATTTTGAGCCATGTACTTCTCGAGGTTGAGAATGAGTGTTTTCGAGTAAAAGCTACCGATCTTCATACCTCGATTCAGGTTAAATCTCCTTGCGAAGTCTTAGATCCGGGTGCATGCGCTATCAATGGTAAAAGTTTTTATGACGTCATCAGAGAACTGCCGGAAAAAACGCTTCAAATAGTAGTTGAAGACAATGCCAGGGCGCTTATAACCAGTGAAAAGAGTAAAATAAAAATGAACGTTATGGATCCGGAGGAATATCCCATGGTTGAATTTTCCAACATGGATACCGGATTCCCGCTTGATGTATCCGTAATCAAACCCATGATCGACAGGACCATCTTTTCCATACCGTCTGCTGCTGAGAGCGACTCGAAATATACCCTTGGGGGAGCCCTGCTTATTTCAGGTGAGGATGAAAAGGACGGTCATTACATAGAAATGGTGACAACAGACAGCAGACGTCTCTCAGTTGTTCGATTTTCCACCGAAGAAAAAATAGACATGGGTGAAGGCATTATTGTTCCGAGAAAAGGCCTGCAGGAACTGAAGAGACTCATGGAAAGCAGGGAAGAGGAATCAAATATCCTTCTGTCAAAGGATTCCATTTTCTTTGTCTCACCCGATACCACCGCTACGGTGAGGCTTATAGATGGAAAGTTTCCTGATTATAAAAGTGTGGTTGCATTCGACGGCTATCCCAACTATACTCGCATTAACGCACAGGAATTGCTCAGTGTTCTTAAGGTCTGTGTTGCAATGGTATCTGATATTTCTAATTGTGTCAGATTTTCATTTCAGAAAGATAAAACCATTGTATATGCGAACAATCCCGATCAGGGAGAGGTCGAGACGCCCATAGTATCTGAGCATCATGGTGAGGAGTTTGATATCAATTTCAACCCCAGATATTTTATGGATTGTCTCTCGTATACAGACGGAGAGATAGAGATACGACTGAAGGGACCGCAAGGCCCGTGCATGATCACGGATAATGGAGAAACCCTAAGCAAGTGGGTGATAATGCCCATGAGATTTTAATTACCAGTACAAAGGAAACATTTATGCAGGAATACACAGCAAAGGATATCAAGGTTCTTGGCGGTTTTGAAGCCGTTCGTCTTCGCCCCGCCATGTACATTGGCTCGACATCCGGACAAGGCCTTCACCATCTCGTATTCGAGGTTGTCGATAACAGCATTGACGAGGCAATAGCGGGATTCTGCAGTCATATTAATGTGATTATTCATATGGATGAGAGTATTACGGTAAAGGACGATGGCAGAGGGGTACCTGTCGACACCCATAAAGATACCGGGAAATCTGCTGTAGAGGTTGTCATGACTACGCTCCATGCCGGAGGCAAGTTTGATAATTCCATATACAAGGTTTCCGGTGGTCTCCACGGTGTTGGTGTGTCGGTGGTGAATGCACTGTCTGAGTCGCTTGAGATCGATATCTATCGGAATGGCGACATATATCGCCAGCAGTACGAACGCGGCGTTCCGAAAGAGGACCTTAAAAAGACCGGTGAGACAAATGAGACTGGTACCATTATTCATTTCAAGCCAGATCCCGATATCTTCGAGACAACCACGTTCGAGTTTGATATTCTTGCTAACCGTTTGAGAGAACTGGCTTTTCTCAATAAAGGATTGAAGATTGAACTGGAAGACGAGCGCACGGACACCACAGAGGTCTTTCATTACAAGGAAGGGCTCAAGGATTTCGTGAAGTATCTGAATTCCAAGAAAAAACCGTTTCATCCTCCGATCTATTTCAAGAAGGAAAAGGGGGCGATTGTCCTTGAGTGCGTGCTTCAGTACAACACCTCTTACTCCGAGAGCCTCTTTTCGTTTGCAAATAACATAAATACCCATGACGGAGGCACCCACGTAATAGGATTTCGCAAGGCCCTTACCAGAACCATTAACGCCTATGCCAAGGATAAGGGATTGTTGAAGAATTCAAAGGTCTCCATCCAGGGAGACGACACAAAAGAGGGTCTGTGCGCCATTGTGTCAGTCCTGCTCCCCAACCCTCAGTTCGAGGGACAGACCAAGGGGAAACTCGGTAATTCTGAGGTACAGGGGCTGACGGAAAGTATCACGAATGATGCGGTAGGCGATTATCTGAACGAAAACCCCAACGAGGCTACGGCCATTATCAAGAAAATTCTTGATAGTGCCCAGGCACGTGAAGCCGCCCGGAAAGCCAGAGAGCTGACGAGGAGAAAGACAGCCCTGGAAAGCACGCTGCTTCCCGGCAAGCTTGCTGACTGCCAGGAGAAAGATCCTGCCCTGTGTGAACTCTATATTGTTGAGGGTGATTCAGCCGGGGGAAGTGCAAAACAGGGAAGGGACAGAAAGAATCAGGCAATTCTGCCGCTTAGAGGCAAGATATTGAACGTCGAGAAATCCCGCGTGGACAAAATGCTTTCAAACCAGGAGATAAAATCCCTTGTAACAGCACTTGGAACCGGTATCGGCTCAGATAATTTTAATATATCCAAGCTCAGGTATCACAACATTGTAATCATGACAGACGCGGATGTTGACGGTGCGCACATCAGGACCCTTCTACTCACCTTTTTCTTCAGGCAGATGCCTGAAATCATTGAGAGAGGACACCTCTATATCGCCCAGCCTCCCCTGTTCAAAGTGGCCAAGGGAAAGAAGATTGATTATCTGCTGAATGAAGAGGCCCTGGACGATTTTCTCTTGAAGAACGTGGTCAAGGAGATCACCCTGAAGGGTGATGTGGAGATAAGTGGCTCTGAGCTCGTGAGATTTATCAAGTTGATCAATCGTCGTAAGAATATTCTCCTCAATTATGAATTGCGCCACATGGATGAGCGGGTAATCCAATCGTCCTCATATCTAAGCCCTGATATGGT
>Ga0116164_10002920_pt1 | contig 11952 bp, 6 predicted proteins | sample AD_UKC109_MetaG_FD_89888 | JGI IMG/M metagenome (GOLD analysis project Ga0116164, IMG submission 89888) | Active sludge microbial communities of municipal wastewater-treating anaerobic digesters from Hong Kong - AD_UKC109_MetaG | ecosystem: Engineered > Bioreactor > Anaerobic > Digestate... | reverse complement strand
GACTTCAAATCTCCCTTTCATAAAGGCCCCGGCCATACCTTTCCGGGTTTTTTCGGGGTTGACTTTTATTATACTATTTTTGTGTAAAATTTCAATAGCTGCAAGAGCTGTCAGGGCATTATCGACCTGGTGGAGTCCTGCCATTTTCAGTCTTATTTCTTTATATTCCGTGCCATTTATAAAGACATCAAAAACGCTTCCGCCGGGACCGCATTCCAATATCCGGTGCTTTGTTCTTTCCGCATCAAAAATACTGCTCCCCTTTTGACGGGCCACCTCTTGAAGCACTGCCTTTGCTTCACCTTTCACATTAATAACAACAGGTACACCTGATTTTATTATTCCGGCTTTTTCAGAGGCTATTTCCCTGATGGTGTCCCCCAGTCTGTCACCGTGATCATGGGAAATAGACGTGATCACCGATATCAAGGGATTTTTTATGATGTTTGTGGAGTCTCCCCTGCCTCCGAGTCCCACTTCCATTACCACAATATCCGGTTTCATTCTGGCGAAATACAAAAATGCCACTGCAGTCAGTATTTCAAATTCCGTAGGAGAATCATATCCGTTTTCCACCATTACACGGGATTTTGCTATCACCAGATCAGTACAGACCTCCAGCTCTTTTTCGGGGATCCTTTCCCCGTCATATTCGATCCTTTCGGAAAAGTCCTCAACAAAAGGCGAGTTATAGAGGCCTGCCCTATAACCGTTAGCTCTCAGCACCTCATATATGAATCTGCAGACAGAGCCCTTCCCGTTGGTTCCGGCCACATGGATGATCTTCAGCTCTTCCTGAGGATCTCCCAGAAGTTCCATGAGTTTTTCTATTCTTTCAAGACCCAGCACACTCCCGAATCTTTTGAATTTTGCTATTTTCTTTTCTGCATTCATTTTTTCTTTTTGCTTTCTGTATAGGCAAGCCTTTCACAAACTTTGTCAAACATAGATCTGTATTTAACCAGTTTTTCTTTTTCTTTTGATATGACTTCTTCCGGTGCTTTGCTGACAAATCCCGGGTTAGCCAGTTTCTTCTCTATTCGCTGCACCTCATTTTTTAACCTGTCCTTTTCTTTTACCAGTCGCAGGGTCTCCGCATCATAATCAATAAGTTCATCGGAAGGAATGAATATTTCAGCCCCTCCCGTAACTGAAGACATGGAATCTTCGGGAATATCCTCTTTGTCCTCAATAAATGATATATTCGTTATATTTGCCAGCTTTTTTATGTACCTTTCACCTGCTCTGGCGGTTTGCTGCAAATGTCCGTAAGACAGTATAACAAGGCTCAGTTTCTTTGAAGGGGGAGCTTCAACTTCTGCTCTTATATTCCTTACTGCCCTTATTATTTCCATGGCCATTTCAAGCTTTTTTGTTTCTTCCGGATAAAGTTCTTTGTTTTCGTAAGAAGGCCAGTGGGACTTCATAAGGAACTTCCCGGGATCTTCATTTGTGTTCCCGTTGCCCGGAAGAGCACCCCATATCTCCTCGGTTATGAAAGGCATAAAGGGATGCAGGATTTTGAGCATATCTTTCAATACATGGATCAGTACGCCTCTTACAACTTGTTTGTCCCCTTCATCGCTGCCGTAAAGCCTTCCTTTGGCTATCTCGATATACCAGTCACAATATTGGTTCCATATGGCTTCATAAACTTTTTGGCCCGCCTGACCCAGATCGAATTTTTCCATGGTTTCTGTGACTTTTTTTATTGTATCGTTTGTGGCCGATATGATCCATTTGTCTTCAGGCTGAAGGTGCCTTTCGCTTTCAGCATCTATAGTCGCCACAGGAAGGAATTTGCCTTCTTCATCTTTGATGTTCATTATGACGAATCTTGATGCATTCCAAAGTTTGTTGGCAAAGTTTCTGGCCATTTGAAGACGTTCTTCCTGGAATCTCATGTCATTCCCCGGGGTTATGCCTGTGGCCAGCATAAATCTCAAAGCATCCGCACCGAACTCATGTATGACTTCAAGGGGATCGATTCCGTTTCCCAGGGACTTGCTCATTTTACGTCCATCATGATCTCTTACAAGTCCATGTATGAATACATGTTTAAAAGGAACCTCTCCTGTTATCTCCATAGCGGAAAAAACCATCCTTACTACCCAGAAGAATATGATGTCATATCCTGTTACCATGGTCGATGTGGGATAAAAATATCTCAAGTCCTTTGTGTCATCGGGCCAGCCCAGGGTCGAAAGGGGCCACAATGCCGATGAAAACCATGTGTCAAGGACATCTTCGTCCTGATGCATCCTTTTGCTGCCGCATTTTTCACAGCTTTCAGGCTTATCGGCGGCAACATTTATCTCTCCGCAGTCTTCACAGTACCATGCCGGTATCCTGTGACCCCACCAGAGCTGTCTTGAAACACACCAGTCTCTTATGTTTTCCAGCCAATGCAGATATGTTTTTTCAAATCTCTCCGGCACATGTATCAGTTCACCATCCTTTGCCGCTCTCATGGCCGGCTTTGCCAGTTCTTCCATTGCCACGAACCACTGGTCAGAAAGCATGGGTTCAACTGCAGTACCACACCTGTAGCATCCTCCAATGGGTATTTCTATTTCTTCTGTTTTTACAAGATATCCACCCTTTTCAAGATCCGCGACCCATTCCTTTCTGCATTCGTATCTGTCCATTCCTTTATATTTTCCTGCCAGCGAGTTCATCTTTGCATTCTCATCTATACAGGATAATCTTTCCAGACTGTGTCTTTCGCCCACTTCAAAATCAGAAAAATCATGTGCCGGAGTTATTTTTACGGCACCTGTTCCCTTTTCCGGATCCGGGTAAGTATCTGCTATGACCGGGATCTCTCTGTTTACTATGGGAAGAAGGACTTTTTTGCCTACCATGTCCTTGTATCTTTCATCTGACGGATGCACTGCTATCGCCACATCACCGAACATTGTCTCCGGTCTTGATGTGGCAACGACCATATCTTTTCCCCCATCCTTTGACGGATATCTAAAGTACCAGTAAGCACCCTTTTTGTTTTCATGCTCTACTTCGGCATCCGAAATAGATGTACCGCACTCAGGACACCAGTTTATGAGACGATTGCCTCTGTATATGAGCCCCTTGTTGTAAAGACGAACAAAAAACTCATTTACTGCTTTGTTGCATCCCTCATCCATGGTGAACCGCTCTCTGCTCCAGTCACAGGAGTCACCCAGTTTTCTGCATTGACGCGTTATTTTACCGCCATATACTTTTTTCCATTCCCATGCTCTTTTCAGGAACTCTTCTCTTCCTATCTCTTCTTTTTCTTTGCCTTCCTCTTCTCTGATTTTTTCTACTACCTTCACTTCTGTAGCAATACTGGCATGGTCGCTTCCCGGGAGCCAGAGAGCAGAAAACCCCTGCATTCGCTTCCATCTTGTGAGTATGTCCTGAAGAGTCTGATCAAGAGCATGCCCCATGTGCAACTGGCCTGTGATATTGGGCGGTGGCATAACTATAGTATAAGGAGTTTTGTCCGGATCTCTTTCAGCTTTGAAAGCTCCGCTTTTTTCCCATCTCTCATATATACGCTCTTCAAAATCCTTTGGGTCATAGGTTTTGGCAATATTGATTTCTTTTTCTATCATTATATCTGCTCCTTTTTTATAAAAAAATGTCCTTTTAATGCTTTTTGCAATAAAAGGACGAAATATTTTCCGCGGTACCACCTTTATTCCATACATATCAGGATAATACATATGGCTCTTTAAACTGCAAGGCTCACAGGTAACCTTCGGAAAATTCTTTTCCCGGAAATCTTTCAGCCACGGATCTCCTTCTCTGATGGGCAGTTTTTTCCCTACTCCTCCCGCTCTTCGCCTTTTATTCGATTATGAAGTAAGTATAGGGCATTTCAATGGATTGGTCAAGAATTTTGTCGCTGCCGCGCATTTTTTATAGCCGGTTTTTGTTTTCAAAAAAAGCAGCTTATTATACTTAGTCACTTGCTCTAAAAAAGTGCTTTGAATCTTTCAGTGATGCCCTCTATGCCATTCTTGATCCCCGCACCTTTGCCCGGGGACCTTTTATCTGCAGTGCCACATTTTGAACAGTTATCTTTTTTTTCTATGCCGTCTACCCTGATTACAAACTGCACCATACTGACTTTTGTATTTTTCTTTGAAACAAAGGATGTGGCTCTGTAATCTGATTTGTCATATTCGGCAATGACACTTTCTATCTTTTCCGCTATCAAAGAAGGTATCCCGGATGTTTTCTGATACAGCCCGGTTGCGCCTTCTTTTAGTGCCGATGACCCCTTGGTACTTTCCGATATCCCTTCAGTATACGAAAGCAGTCCCGAATGGAAAAGCGAATAGTTTTCATTCAGAAGGGATATATTCTGCTGAAGCTCATCTATGCCTTCCCCGGCTGCCCCAAGAGCCAGCGAAGATGAGGCAAAGACTTCTGAAACATCAGCACTGCCATAAATGCTTTTTACTATCTGTGCTTTGTCATAGGTGTCTATCAGCGTATTCAGGTTTGTTATATCCTCTTCCGTGGCCTGACCGTTATCTCTGGCATATGTTAAGGCCCCTATCAGGTCATCCATATCCTCCTGTCCAAGGTCATCTGCCGGTATATCGTTTATCGCTTCTCCCAAAGTGTCGTTTGCGTTATCAAGAGCATCGGCCAATAAGCCAAGGGCCTCCGCATCAAACCCACCCTGTCCAGCTGCCAGGGAATTATTTATTATTTGCAGTGCACTCTTTATTTTTTCAGAACTGCCAATTAGCTGTGAAGAACCCGCGTCGATTTTTTTGAGTCCTTTCTCGAATTCTCTGACTCCCTGCTCCAGTTGTCCTATGCCGTATACGATGGATGTCATACCCTTTTCCAGTGATGACATATCCGGTATTTCAATACCAACTGAAAAAGGCAGTGCTGTTATGTCTATGCCTTCCATGCTGAAAGCCGAAGAATCCGTGGTGAGTGATACGATATCTTCCTTGCCGGGCATGATTGAGAATGATACGATTTTATCATTTCCCGAATTGGCAAAAGTCCCTCCTGATGCCTTTATTTTTTTACATTTTTCTGCATCCAGCTTAATGGATATCTGCAGCATATAGTTTTCAAAATATGAGGGGTCGACATTTTGGTTTTTTTCTGTTGTGATCTGTATCCTTACATTGCCTGTAGCGCCGGAAAGAGCGCCCGGACTGACCGTCTCCCCATTAAGAAAATACTTGACGTCTATATTCCAGGGGAGGTCATTTTTCTTTATCTGGCCTTTATAATAAAATCTGCCTTCACCTACATCGGCTGTTATCATTCCTCCGTTATTTTTGATCTTTTTTGCACTTGTCAGATTTGTTACAGAAGAATAATCTCCGTAATCTGTTATTTTCCCTGCCCTTTCTGTCTCAAAAATATTCACCGCATATATGTCTTTCACATTTCCGGAAACAGAAAGATCGCCGTAAATGACTTCTTCCTTTGGTGAGGGTTTTGCTCCTGTTATCTGGGCGATCACAGGCACAGACATGGTTATCAGAAAAATCACCATTGTGAAAAACACCGTTATAAGCATATGTTTCTTATGTATTTTACTTTTCCTCCGGATCATTTTTCACTTCTCCTTTTTTAAAAAATCTGATTTATAAGTAGTGGCTCCCAATGGTTTGTCCAGCATCATCAAGAGGGCCGGCAGGAAGCAGACTACAATTATCAATGACAGTATCGCTCCTCTTCCCAAAAGGATCCCCATTTCTGCAACCATCTGATTGCTGGATAACGCTCCCAGTACGAATCCCGCCGAAGACAGTATTACGGCTGATAACAGTATGGACCTGAACCTTTCCGCCAGAGACTCTTTCATTGCCTCTTTTGGATACATGCTTTTTCTTTTTTTCTTATAAGTGTCTGTCAGCAGTATGGCATAGTCCACCGTGGCTCCCAGCTGCACTGTATTAACTATAAGATAACCTATATAATTCATGGGACTGCCTTCGAAATAAGGGATGGCAAGATTCACCCATATTGCCGCTTTTATGGAAAGCACCAGCAAAACCGGAATAAGAAGAGACCTGAAGGTTATCATGATAACAAGTGCAATGGCCAATACAGCAATAATATTCACCCTTCTATTATCCAGGGTGACCACATCTTTCATGTCTCTTAAATTGGCGCTCTCCCCGCAAAGATATACATTTGTCCCATAGTACTTTTCTGCCGTTCTTCTCACCTCGTCAACTGTGGTGAATGCCTCTTCCCCTTCTGCGGAAGTACTGGTATATACAACTATCCTGGAATGATGTTTTGAATAAAAGCCCGATGCTATTTCTTCACCTATATATTCATCGGGTATCTGTGCTCCTACTGAAGAAACATATGAAACCACTTCTGTTACATTTTCTTTTTTTTCAAGTTCGCTGCAAAGCTGTACCTCTTTCCCGACTTCTCCTTTTGGCAGAAGAATAACGATAGCCGTTGAGTCTCCGAAAACTTCTTTTACAGATGCTTCGTCCTCTCCTGTCCTCTGCCCTTCAACCACCCCGGTACTTTCATAAAGGAATTCATTGCTGTTTTGTGCCAGCCAGCAGGGATATATTATTATAGCCATTAATATCAGACTTGCTGTACTTATTTTCATAAAGGCCCTGCTGGAACCCGACATCTCAGGCAGTATCCTTTTATGCTTTGTTCTTTTGATCATCTTGAGACAGCAAAGCGTAAGGGCCGGCAGGAATACAAGGACCGAAACAAAACTGAATATTATTCCCTTTGCCAGGTTGAATCCCAGATCAGCTCCTATTTCAAAATCCATAAATGTCAGAGCAACAAATCCGAAAAGGGTGGTGGCAGAGCTGGCGGCAATGGCGGGGAAGGATTTTTTCATTGCGGCTATCATTGCTTCTTCAGGATCATCTTTTTGCTTTTGCATTTCGGAAAATCGGTGCAAAAGAAATATTGCATAATCCAGGGAAACTGCCAGTTGAAGTATCGGTGTCACGGACTGGGTTATATATGACACCTCACCGATCAAAAGGTTCGTCCCCATATTTATTATTACGGAAACTCCAATGGCAAGAAGAAAAAGAATCGGCTCTATCCATGAAGTAGTGGTAAGTATGAGAAGCAGCAATATGATCGGCAACAGTATAATTGTAGCTTTAAGCGTTTCCCACACCGTGGCCGTCTGTACGCTGGCCAGAGCCAGAGCATTTCCCTCCAGTGCATTTCTTTCTCCGATAACTTCATATACCTTTGAGGTTATTTCCAGTTCCCTGCCCTCTTCAACTGCGAATGATATGAGGGCATTTCCGTTTTTATAGTATTTGTCGCTTGTTTCTTTGTCTGCTATTTCAAGAGGCTTTTTTATATCAGAAACATCATCAAGCCATATCACATCAGATATACCGTCTATGTTTTCAATTTCATTTTTATATTCCAGGGCTTCTCCCACTGTAACATTTTTTAGCATCACTCTGGCATTGGGAACAGCCTGATCAAATTCATTTTCCATTATTTTCAGAGCTTTTGTCGACTTTGATTCTTCCGGAAGATAGTCGGTGAGATCATAATTGACATACACTCCAAAAAAAGAAACAGCACATATGGCAGTAAATATTATAAATACAACAACCACAAATTTTCTTTTTTTTACTATGATCCTGCCGATATGTTCCATTAATGTCTTTCCTTCTGCCGGGACTTGACCTTTTATATATCTTTATATCACTTCCATATAGTCTTTATATTATATGCCATATTTATAATAATACAATGATAAAATCACTTTAATATATGTATTTTTAGACCGTTTCTTCCTGTATCTCTTGTGCCCTTTCCGATACCGGTTTTATATATATCTTTGTCCTCCGGTTTTTTTCTGTATTAGGCCCCTGAACCTTTCAATATACCCAGCCCTCCCGGTGTTACCATTTCTGTTTCTATTTCATCTTGGACAAATCTGTACCCCGTTCCTTTCATCATGGCACGGACTGCAGGCACCGGCACCGGTATCCTGCCATGGTCGCAGTCAATATGGCCAAATCCGTCATGGATCTCAGAACAGTAAATATTATCGGGATAAAGGTTTGACAATGCAGCAGAAACTCCCACTACATTTATTATCGCCCTGTCTCTTCCCAGTTCATGAAAATGTACGGTGTCCATGCTTTTTCCGTGAACTTCCGCCTCTGCTTCTGCTATAACAGTATATATTTTGAGTGCCCTTCTCTTTGTATTATCATCAAGACCGCTTTTTCTCAAAATATCTTCAATTTCCCTGAAGCTTCTTTTTGTATTATGGTCACATAGATTCTTTTTTTTCTTTTTTACTATTTCATTCGGTCTTTCACATATATTCAGTTTGTCTGTCTCCCGCAAAACAAAATCTCTGTCTGCTCCCAGGTCCAGCAGAGCCAGAAGCACCATGTCTGTACTGATTCCGTTGCTGCAGTCAAAATATAGATCCATTTTTTTGTCCTCTCCGTAAAAACGGGCATGCATTACTGCATGCCCGCAAAAAAGATTTAGTGTTTTTTAGTCAATATCATCTATCTTATCAGCAAGAGATCTCATTGAGGATACTTCCTTGGATATCTCAGCTTTCAGATCTACAAGTGCTTCGTCAAGAGCCGCTTTATATACTTCTTTTGCTGCTTTGTAATCTATCTTTTCTCCTGCGGCATCCTTTCTGACCAGATCATAGGTGGTATCCCCTACCCAGTAAACCGGCGGCAGCTTGTCTGTAAAGAACTGTCTTTTCCCTGTCCATTTAGTATCGTCATACTGTATAAGGGTCTGTCCGGCCACTTCTTTGGAGAACAGATAGTAGTTGTAATCCATTCCGCCGTTCAATTGCCAGGCCATATCCAGCGCTCCGTTTTCTTTTTTTGTCCAGGTCTTTTGTTTGTCCAGTCCATCCATTACTCCCTGAAGGATACCTATGTTATTGTCTACCAGGGCATGTCTTATCGCCAGTCCCCAGGTATCTGTTCCGATAAGTTCTTTCTGGATCTGCTTATAAACTTCCCTTACCTGCTTGTTAAGTTCAGCACCTTCTTCTCTGCACTGCTTTATGCCCTCTTCATCTTCTTCCGCAACAAGTTTTTCGTAATTTACATTTACCTGCTGCATCTTATCATAAAGTACCTCGCATGCTTCACGAAGGTCAGCAAGTTCAGCCTTGTATCCTTCTATATCCGCATCCGCTTCTTTGGCTGTATCTTCATTCAGAGCTTCTTCCAAATCATCGCATGTAGCACGAAGATCCAGTTCCATGGCCGGCATTTTGTCAGTATATACAAGCATTGCTCCGTAGAAGTTTGCATTTGAAACATATACATCCTTGTCCCATGTATCCTTTGTATCGAACTGGGTATGATATGTAGTGGCCGAGAAATCTCCGCTCTGGAATCCATTAAGTATATATGGAACTCCTGCCCACCTGTATGAAACACCGTCTTCCATTGTGTCAGAGTCTACCGTTTTAGCCTTTATCCTCTTTATATGACCTGACCTAACTACCAGACCGGAATCATCAACAAAGTTTTTCACAAAAGTACTTAATTCGGGAACTGTTACAGCAAATATCTTATCTGTTCCGTCATCTTTTGCATTCAGTTCAAAATTGAAAAGACTTTTGGTCTTTGCAGGCCATTCGGGCTTGCCCCGGGTAACCATTCCCCAAGCTCCGGTGGTCCAGTCATCCTGAGCATTTGAAAGTCCCCATTCTTCCGAACCATGACAAACAAAGACGAGATCGTTTTCAGGTTCATAGCCCGAATCTTTAAGGGCTTTGGCCATTGAAAGAACGGTACCTATGGCAATGCTGTCATCCTGGAATCCGAACCAGTATTTATCATAATGTGCAGAAACGATAGTCTGCTGATCGGAATCCTTTCCTTTTATTTTGCCCACTACATTATAAGTGGTGCCTGTTCCCTTTTCTACAACTGCATCTATCATAAGTGTCGCTTTTTTGTTACCGTCTTTTATTGCCTTTTTGATCTTCTTTGCTTCATTGGCACTTATGGCAGCAGTGGGAAGGAGATCATCACAGCATACATCCTGAACATTTATTGTGTCTTTATTTAGTTCTCCGTATCCACTGTTTGCATAAGACACTACTGCTGCCGCTCCCTTTTGATAGGCCTGTCTTATATAGCCGTCTATCCATGATTCATTAGCCTGATCTACCTGAACCAGCACTATTTTGCCGGCCACGTTTTTGCCTTCATAATCAGCTTCAAATCCTGTCTTGCAGTCAACTATTTCTGCTGTTATGCCATCTTCCCCGGTACCGGTCTGCTGATATGAGGCCGGCATAAGATTTATCTTCGTTCCTTCAACAGTCAGTTTGGAATCATTGAACTGGAACTTGTCACAAGGTACACCGACCTTTTCAACATCTTCAAGTCCGATATTTTCCATTTCTTCCATCAGATAATCGGAACATGCGTGTTCCGCATCCGAACCCGCACTTCTCCATCCAAGCTCATTGTCAAAATACTCTTCGTCATAAGCAAGGGTTTTGGCTATCCCATAAGCATATTTGGAGTCCACATTATCCAAGTAATCCTGCACGTCCCCGGCGAATGAATAATCGGAAGTGATTTTTGTCTGGAAGGTATCTTCCTTTGCCTCCTCTTTCTCACCGCATGCTGCAAACGTCCAAACTACCATGGATAAAGCAATAGCGATACAGACCAACTTTTTGAATTTCATGCTAACCTCCTTATAAATAAAATATAACTACAATATTAACTTTTTTCACTTATAAATGTATCCTTTTATTTCCTTTTCATAAAGGTCGTAATCATCATCGGGAACCGGCTGTAAGTCAATATTTTCGAATTCTTCCCTATGGGTGTCATACTGATCGTAAAATCCCAGCTCAGCTCTGTAGACTTCACCGGTCTCCGTATCATAAAGACGGTCATAGCCCATGGTAGCATCGCTTCTTTTCTGTGAAAGAGCATCATTGACTCTCTGCCTGTTTGACCATGCTTCGTTATATGAGTCTGCCGCTTCCGAAAGAGTGCGGCCCACCTGCAGTGCCATTTCAGTTCCCCAGCGGCTCCTGGCAACTCCCTGCTCTACATATCTGTCTGTATATCTAAAGCTTGACAGGCTTTTGAGAAGAGTGTCCTTGAGCTGATAAAATTCATCGGCCGGAGCGCTTATTCCGGTTATGACATATACGGTATAGTAACCCGCATCCACATCATACATATAGCTGGTCATGGTATCTGCCACACCTGCCGCAAAAAGACCTTCGCAGGGTATGTCATCATTCTTGAACAAAACCCTCAGTATGGAATCTTCAATACAGTTTGAGGCGATCGGCGAGTTCCTGGGTGTGGTCTCAAGGATCTCCAGATCATTAAAAACAGGAAAATCATGATCAATTCCATATTTTTTTGCGTATGATGTAAATTCATCAAAAGTATTGTAAAACTCCTCTGTGGTAGCCGGCGAAAGCACGGGTGCATCCGCATATACTCCCGCATCTGCATATCCTCCCTCGGCCATATACCTGTTCCATGCTTCTTTCCCTTCACTGCTTTTCATGAAATACTTCATGTTGCCGTAAAAAAATATCTGCCTTGAAGGTTTATCCGGATCATATGCACGAAAACCGAAATTTTCATATTCTCCTACCGTATGTATCTCCCAGCCCTTTGGCAGCTTCATGCTAAAAAAATCTCCGTCATAGGACTGAAGCTTAACATTGACTTCGGGTGCCGGATCTATCTTGAGTTCGTTTCCGCCAGTTGAAGAACAAGCAGAAAAAATCATAGCAATAATCAATACCCCTAACCACAATATACTTTTTGTTCTCATAGTATTCTCCTTTTTACATACAAAACATTTTCGGTATATACTATATTAAATCACTAATTTCAGAATATTTCAATAAATATTATGCTGTTTTTTCACGTCAATTTTGCGTTCAGGAAAAATGGCTCTTCCCCAGCATTCAACCAG
>Ga0116164_10002915_pt1 | contig 11991 bp, 12 predicted proteins | sample AD_UKC109_MetaG_FD_89888 | JGI IMG/M metagenome (GOLD analysis project Ga0116164, IMG submission 89888) | Active sludge microbial communities of municipal wastewater-treating anaerobic digesters from Hong Kong - AD_UKC109_MetaG | ecosystem: Engineered > Bioreactor > Anaerobic > Digestate... | reverse complement strand
TTTCCGGCGGTATGAAAAAACGGGCAGCTTTAGCCAGAGCCATCGCTCTCGATCCTGATATTCTCTTTTGCGACGAGCCTTCCGCCGGACTCGATCCGCTTACCAGCGCCGCTCTGGACGCTCTCATCCTGAAATTGAAAGACCTGCTAAAAATGACCATCGTCATCGTAACGCACGAACTTGCCAGCATTCATCGGATTGCCGACCGCATCATTTTTCTGGATAAAGGCAAAATGTTATTTTCCGGAACTTTGCAGGAAGGCTTACAATCGAAGGTTCCGCAGGTGGCAGAGTTTTTCCGTGTCGGGAAATTCTGAGATTCTATATGAACAGACCACGATTTTTACTGACGGAGAATCTGAACAAATTAGCCAGATTTTTGCGCATGTTGGGCTATGATGCCGTCGTTTATAAAAGCATTTCCAGCCAAAAGATGATCGATCTGGCGAGCAAGGAAAGAAGGATTTTACTCACCCGTTCCCACAAAACAGCCAAATCGAAGATTCATTTTTCCCGCATTCTGATTAAATCGGTGATGCCGGCAAAACAACTGCAGGAAATCGCTTCGTATCTCGAAATCGAAGATAATTATCTGTTCACACGCTGTTTGAATTGCAATAAACATTTGTTCGAGATCGAAAAACAAAAAATCTCCGATCTCGTTCCCGATCCTGTTTTCCAAAGTTTCGACGAATTTACAGTCTGTCGTTCCTGCGGTAAAATCTATTGGAAAGGAACGCATTATACCGATATGAAAAAACAGCTGGCAGAAATCCTCGAATGATCTTGTTTGAAGGAAATCGAGAAAATCCTGTAGCGGATCGATAATTTTAAATTTGACAGTATAAAAATAGATTATTGAAGTGCTGTCAGAATTTTTTAGGGGGGGAAGTTGATGCGGAGAAAACCGATTATTTTCTTATTTCTTTTGTTTATTGTTACGAATTCTGTTTTTGCTCAGATTCAATCCGGACAAATGTTCCTGAGATTTGCCGGGAATGCCACCAGACGAATCGGTAAGAAAGATGACCTGAGTAATGTCAAAGCTTTGGGACAAGTTGCTTTCGGCTATTATTTTTCTCCGAAACTTGCCGTGGGAATCGAGGCAGGATACGGATTCAACACCATTCGTGATATGAATGAAACAGGTTGGTTCAAATATTTTTCTGAGAACGACAGCCTCGATCTGCGCACCGATTTTGTACCCGTTACGATCAATTTACGCTACAATCTCTGCCGCGAAAAATTTGTTATTCCGTATATCATGGGCGGTTTGGGGTACGATTATTGGGAAATAAAAGATACGAAAGCAGATTCGACGCTGGTTTCCAAGCGTAATTTCATGTCGGTAATCGGACTGGGATTTGAATTTGAATTCAGCCGGTCATTCGCTCTCGATCTGGGAGTGCGCTATCACAATCTTTTCGATCAGGATAAAGATATGGCGGGTGCGGAAAGTTACGGTTATACTTCCGATATTTCCGAAGGGCATTTTTCGATCGGTTTGGGTTTCTCGTTCCGCTTTGGCGGCTGGTTTGACTCCGATAACGATAAAATTAGCGATCGCCAGGATAAGTGTCCGCATCAGGCAGAAGATTTCGATGGCTTCGAGGATGATGATGGTTGCCCCGATATCGACAATGATCAGGATGGATTGAGAGACGAAGTGGAAACCAACACCGGCGTTTTTCGCAGTAAGAATGATTGCGGCACCGATCCCAATAATCCCGATAGCGATAACGACGGGCTGAACGATTATGAAGAAGTTTATAAATACAACACCAATCCGCTGCTTACCAACAGCGATGGCGACAGCATTTCCGATTTGGATGAGGTGCATAAATATAAAACGAATCCGGCTTTGACCGATACCGACAAAGATGAACTGAACGACGACGTGGAGATTTTTACCTATTTCACCGATCCCAACGTTCCCGATACGGATGGCGACGGTCTGGTGGATGGACGGGATAAATGTCCGCTCGAACCGGAAACTTATAACGGTTATAAGGATGACGATGGCTGTCCCGATGAAAAACCGGATACGATTTTCAGGAAGAAAACACCGGTTATTCTGGAAGGTGTGCAGTTTAAAACCGGCAGCGCCATACTTACGGAAGGCAGCAAAGTGAAGGTTCAAAGCGTGCTGAACACGCTGCTCAATTATCCGGAAATGCACCTGGAAATCAGCGGTCATACGGATAATACGGGTTCTCGTGCGGTAAATATCAAGCTTTCCAAAGCCCGTGCCGAAGCTGTGCGGAATTATCTGATCAGCAAAGGAGTGGAAGATTACAGATTACGTGCTATCGGTTTGGGACCGGATTATCCCATCGCTTCCAATAAAACCGCCGAGGGCAGGGCAAAGAATCGCCGCATCGAATTTTATAGAACAAAATAAAACATAAACACGGAGGAATAATGAAGAAATCCTTTTTTTTAATTTTTATTCTGCTGATCTGTTTGGGCTGCCTGTCGGCTCGGATTCAGGAAAAAAGTGCCTGGCTGGGCTTTCACGGCAGCAATATTAATCTGTTGGGTGACGAAGGAAATCAATCGAAATTCTGGGGTGGCGCTCAGGTCGGATATTATTTTTCCAAAACCGTCGGCTGGGAAATTACAGCCGGATATGGCTGGACGAGACCGAAAGAAGATGCGGGATCGAGCCGCTATATTACTTATTACAAGCCAATTTCAACCAATTTGAAATTTCATTTTTTAAAAGATAAAAAATTCGTTCCCTATGCCCTGATCGGTGCCGAATTACTGTATTGGGATTTGCGAGATGTCACAGGGGATGATTCCGATTTCAGTTTTACGGAAAAACTGGGAACGTCCCTTCATGGTGAGGAAAAAACATTGGTTGCCGTCGGCGGGCTGGGAATGAACTATTTTTTGAGCGATGTAGTAAGTCTGGAAGCCGGAGCCAGGTTTCATTATCTTACCGATACTGATGTGGATTTGAACGGATTCGGCGGAGATCAGAGCGGTATTCTGGAAGCGAGATTGGGAATAAATCTGCATTTGGTGAACAGCAAAGATTCGGATGGCGACGGTATCAAAGATAAATACGATCTCGCCAAAAATGAGCCGGAAGATTTCGATGGCTTTGAAGATGATGATGGTGCACCCGATCCCGACAACGACGGCGACGATATTTTGGATGCCGACGATGGCGATCCCAATCTTCCGGAAGATCTGGACGGATACAAAGATCAGGACGGCATCCCCGATCCCGATAACGATGGCGACGGCATTCCCGATGTAAACGACAAATCTCCGAACGTAGCCGAAGATTTCGACGGATTTCAGGATGAAGACGGCGCACCCGATCTGGATAACGACGGTGACGGCATTCTCGATCAAATGGATAAATGCCCGAACGAACCGGAAACGAAAAACGGTTACATGGACGACGATGGCTGTCCGGACGTGAAACCGGCAGAAATAACCAGAAAACCGGAGGAGACTTTTGAAAAACCGGTCGTCTTTGAAGGCGTTACCTTCCGATCCGGCAGCCCTTATCTGCATCTGGATGCCAAAGCAGTTTTGGATAATATTGCCGATATGCTGAAAAAAAATCCCGGTATCAGGTTGGAAATCAATGGCTACACCGACAACCAGGGTTCACGCAAAGTGAATCTGGAACTCTCTTTGTATCGTGCCATCGCTGTAAAAAAATATCTGGTGAGTAAAGGTATTAAAGCTAATCGGTTGGAAGTGAACGGTCGCGGTCCGGATAATCCGGTGGCATCCAATGCTACCGAAGAAGGCAGACGCCAGAATCGCCGGATCGAATTTGTCAGGATCAAATAAAAGCGAATTAAAAATTCGGAAGGAGTAAAAAAATGCAGGAAATATTACCGAAAATATTCGAGTGGATTTCGGCATTCGGATTTAAAATCTTAGCTGCGATTGCTATTTTGGTGATCGGTAAAATCATAATCGGCAGCTTGAAAAAAATAACCGTAAAAGTAATGGAGAAGCGAAAAGTCGAGCCGACGATCAGCACATTTATAGCTTCTCTGCTAAAAACCACGCTTTGGGTTTTCGTAATTCTGGCAGCTTTAGCTCAGGTGGGAGTGCAGACTACTTCTTTCATGGCAGTGATCGGTGCAGCCGGTCTGGCGATCGGTTTAGCATTACAGGGATCCCTTTCCAACTTTGCTTCCGGTTTTTTGATCATTCTTTTCCGCCCGTTCAAAGTGGGCGATTTTGTGGATGCCGGCGGTATTTCCGGCGTCATTTCTCGCATCAATATTTTCAACTCGGTTTTCAAAACTTTCGATAATAAACTGATCATCGTGCCCAATTCCAAAATTATGGATGGAACCATCACGAATTACACTGCCGAAGAGCAGCGTCGCGTCGATCTATCTTTCAGCGTTGCTTACAGTTCCGATATCCAAAAGGTAAAGGAAGTTTTGCAGGAAATCGTCGCCAAACACGAGTTGATCCTGAAAGAACCGGAACCGTTCATCAGACTGGCAGAAATGGCTGACAGCTCTCTCAATTTCAAGGTAAGAGTCTGGAGCAAAACAGACGATTATTGGACGATTTATTTCGATTTGCTGGAGCAGGTAAAAATTGCCTTCGATCAGAATGGCATAAATATTCCCTTCCCGCAAATGGATGTCCATTTAACGAATCAGGGGGAAAAGAAATGAGGAAAATTTTTGTTATTTTAGTCTTGCTGAGCTGGATTTTTGCCCTTTCGGCTCAGAATTCCGGAACCGGATTGGGCTTGATTTTGGGAGAACCGACAGGTGTTTGCGGTAAAATGTGGATCGGCAGCAACACCGCTTACGATGCAGCTGCTGCCTGGTCATTTGGCGATGAGTCAGCTTTGCATCTGCATGCCGATATGATTTTTCATAATTTTAAATTAATCGAAAGTAATCTTCCCGTCTATTATGGAATCGGAGTGCGGGTAAAATTGGCAGACGATCCGAAGCTCGGCGTCCGTATGCCGGTGGGCATCGATTATTTCATTCCAAATGCTCCTCTCGATGTCTTTTTCGAGATCGTTCCGATTTTAAACCTTATGCCGGAAACGGAATTCGGCATTAATAGCGGTTTAGGGCTGAGATATTTCTTTTAAAGGGGGATATATGAAAAAAATATTTATAAGCCTGATTTTTGTCTGTTTGGTGATCGGTCTGGCTGCCGAAGGCTGGCATACGGAAGCTGATGTTTCCCTGAATCTGAATCAAAATGAATACAGCGATAACTGGTCCGGCAGCGAGATGGGATCGATCTCCTGGGCTTTTAATGCCAACCTGCTGGCAGAAAAACAACTGACGAAAAAACTCAATGATAAAAATACTCTGAAACTGGCTTTCGGTCAAACTCACAACCAATATCTCGATGAAACGAACGGTGATAAAAAATGGGCGAAACCGGATAAAACCACCGACCAGATCGATTTTGAATCGATGTTCCGTTTTACTCTGGGAGCAGTGGTCGATCCTTTTGCCAGCATCAAATGGGAAAGTCAGTTCATCGATGAACGTGGCGATGAGATCAAGAACATCAATCCGAATATTTTTACCGAATCTTTCGGTGCGGTCCGTCTGTTTATCAAAGAAGAAAACAAAGAACTGAGTGCCCGTCTCGGCGCAGCTTTCAAACAATATTTAGACGGTTATCTGGAGGAAAGTACGAACGACGGTGGTCTGGAACTGGTGGGTGAATACAAATCTCCGCTGGCGAAAAATGCGATCAATTACAACACAACTCTAACTTTGTATAAAGCACTTTATTATTCACTTTCCGACGATGAAGACAATGCAGCTTATACGGATAATTGGGAAGCTGTTCGGATGAATTGGGAGCACATTTTCACCGCCGGCATTACCAAGATCATCAATTTGAATCTGTATTTCCAACTCATCTATGATGAGCGCATCGTGGATGAAATACAGTTTAAGGAAACGTTGGGTTTGGGCTTTACCTGGAAATTGATGTAGAAGAAAATTTATGGGAAGAGCCGGGTGAAAATCCGGCTCTTATTATTTTTTTGGAAGTGACGAAGTCTGCAGGACAAACTGCCGCTCGAATCAAAATTCGAGATCGATTTTATTTCTTTCCAGAAATTCGTAATATTGCGGAGCGGTGGCTTTGGAGACATTTCCCGCCGGTACGACCTTTACTTTGATCAGATTTTTGTAACCGGAGAGAGAATATTCTATTTCATCTTCCGCCGTTACGATGCTGCTGGCTTTGGCTATTTTACCGTTGATTTTTACCAAATTCAGATCGCAGGCTTTCTTTGCCATACTACGGGTTTTGATGAGACACACTTTGTTTAAATACTGATCGACACGCATTCTTTCTCCTCTGAAATCATGCTTTGATTTTCAACTCTTTAAAATATCCGGCACCTTTTATGCCAGCGTAACTGAACAGCGCAAATCCTGCAAAATCCTTTTTCCGAACCAACTTTATTTTATCCTGAATTTCCTTTGCCTGGTAGGCATCGCTGTTTTTCCAGGCTCGCAATCCCACGACGATTTTTTTATCGGAATTATAAGATTGCAGGTAGGAAAGATCGGCATCCAATTTCGGGGTGGAAGAGGTGTAGGACATGGTGTATGCCAGATCGATGTAATTTTTTTCCAGCCAGAACATCCAATCCTGAGAATACATATCGAGAGCATTTTGCCCGTCCGGGAAAACCGCTGCGGAAACGATCAAATTGGGTGAAATCTCTTTTGCCGTTTGCGAAACCCGCGCCACGAAACGCGTGATTTGATCGACCTTCCATTGCAGCCAGCTGTTGGCATCCTGATATTTTACTTCCGATTTATAAGTTTGTTTTGCCAGTTCATTGAATCCAAAATACATGCCCGGGTAGCGGACATAATCCAGATGAATGCCGTCAATGGCGTAATTCGTTACCACGTCGAGGATTACGTTCATGGTAAAATTCTGAACGGCGGGAATGCCGGGATCGAGAAAAGCACCCACATCATCCTGATATTTCATGCTTTCCTGGTTGAAATCGGAGGTGAGCCATTCGGGATGCTGAAAGTAAACATGACTCGAATCCAATCGGGTAAGATCGTGTCCGGTGATGATGAACGTGGCAAACCAGGCGTGCACTTCGATGCCTTTCTTTTCCGCTTTTTTGATCAGATATTCCAGCGGATCGAAGGAATTTTTTTGCAAAGCGAAATAGCGTTTTTCCGGGTTGGGAAAGCTGTCGTCGTGTTTATTCGGTTTGTAAGCGGCATCGCCGCGGTAGCGCACCTGAGCCATGATTTGAGTAAAATCCTGATTTTCGAGATCGGAAAACAGTGTATCGATCTGCTCGGCAGTGGTCATTTCCCAGATCGGCACCCAAAGTGCCCGCACTTCTGCCTGAACCAAATTTGCGGAAAGAAGCAAAATAAAAAAAAGCAAATATCTCATTATATTATGACCGTAAATCTTTGTTATCTTCTTTGATTGCAGTCAATTCTGCTTCCAATTGTCCGTCTGCGAGCAGAATTTCCACTTTGTCTTTCAGATGCAGTTCTTTGATGGAATGCACTAATTTTCTTTCTTTGCGCAGGAAGGCATAACCTCTCTGCAAAGCTTCCTGCGGCGAAAGTTCTTTCAATTGATTTTGCGAGATCGAAAGTCTGCTGTGCAGTTCTTTTGTCCTCAGCTTGGCAATATGGCTTAATCTAAGCGTCGATGCTTCCAGCCGTTGATGCATTTTTTGCAGTATATTTTGCGGATGATATTCCCTCAGCTTTTTCTCCAGTTCGTGCACTTCCAAGCGTCGTGAAAAGAGAGCTTGTTTGACGGCATATTGCATCGAATGCAGTTTGCTTTCGATCTCAGCAATCACTTCATTCCGTTCGGGAACAGCCAACTCGGCAGCGGCAGAAGGGGTGGGAGCGCGCAGATCGGCTACAAAATCGGCAATGGTAAAATCGATTTCATGTCCCACTGCTGAAATGAGGGGAATTTCGGAAGCGTAAATCGTGCGAGCCAATTGCTCGTCATTGAAGCAGAAAAGGTCTTCCTGAGAACCACCACCACGCCCGACGATGAGCAGATCGACCGGAAATTTTTCATTGAAATAACGTATTCCCTCGATGATGTATTGTGGTGCCAGATCGCCCTGAACGACCGCCGGATAAAGATAAATCTTCACCGGGAAGCGCCGGCTGAGAACGTTGCGAATATCCTCGATCGCCGCACCGGTGGCAGAGGTAACCACTCCAATCGATTCCGGGAATTGGGGAATCGGTTTTTTGTGTGCCGGATCGAATAATCCTTCTTCAGCCAATTTGCTTTTCAATTCCTCGAAACGCTGTTGCAAATCTCCCAGTCCGGAAGCGAGCATGCGGGTAACATTGAGTTGATAACTTCCACCTTTTTCAAATACGGTTATCTTGCCGGTGCAGATAACTTTATCGCCATCTTTGGGCTTGAAATTCAGGTAAAGATTGTAGGTTTTAAAGAAAACGCAGCGCAGTGTACTTTGCTCATCTTTCAAACTGAAATACATGTGCCCGGAACTGTGGCGGGTAAAATTAGCGATTTCGCCTTCCACAAACAAGTTGGGAATGTTCGATTCGATCACATTACGAATGTGCCGGCTGACTTCGGAAACGGTAAAAACGTCTGGTTTATCGGTGGTCATTTCACTCTGATAATTTTCCTACCGGAGCCATGTAGATGCTGTATTCATCGATGCCATCCACACCGATTAAAGCGTCTGTTTTTTCCTGATCGTAAGCGGCGATGGCACAAGTTCCGGCACTGATGCCTTCACAAGCCAGATAAAGATTCTGACAAACGTGTCCTGCATCCAAAAGCACCAGTTTGTGTGAAGCGGTATGATAACGCCATTCCGTACGGTAAGGGATGGCAGCCCAAATAAAAACGACGGCACAATTACCGGGAAATTCCTGTCCGTGAGCAGCTTCGATCATGTTTTGTTTTTGATTTTCTATTTCCTTTATAAATAATAATTTATGTTCAAGTGGCAAGTAACGGTACAGACCGGGTTTCAGACTTTCCACCTCGTGAACGATCAGGTAGGTCTCGAAAGGATGCCGTGCTCCGGCGGAAGGAACGGTGCGCAACGTTACATAAGTCCGATTACTGCGGGTAATCGTCTCTTTCACACCCTGAGTAGCCCAAAGCAGAAAAGAAAGCTCTGCCAAAGAAAGCGGCACCTTAGAGAACTTACGACGACTGCGGCGATTCAGAATATTATGTTTCAGATCATTATTTTTTACTTCGATCTGTTCGGGAGCGATCAGATCGCTGATTTCGGCATTGGCGGGAACGGGTTTTTGCAGCGGTGGCTGCGGCAGATTCTTGTTTTGATCGGTCTGATAATCGTCCAATTCCAGAAAATTCGATTGCAGGAATTTCCTGTTTTCCCTTATTTTTTCCATTTTTCCTCCCATTTATCAAAAAAAAGAACATTTCCGGGCTGCTCTTTTTGTCAAGAGTCGAGGTTATATTCTTCGTTAATAAAAAAAATAACAGGTAGTTACAATTTGTTCCTTGACGTCGAATTACCTTTTTCAGACTTTTAACAAAGTGATCAATAAATCAGGAGAATATTTATGAAGAAATTTTTGATGACGCTTATTTTTGTTTTATCTATTTTTTTACTTTCAGCTCAATTCAACAATCTTTCGATCTGGACGAATATCCGCAACAGTTCTTATACCATCGATGATTCCCTCTACATACGCTGTGAAACCGTGGAATTGCCCGGCTTGGAAACAGAACTTTATTATTTCGATGGTACCATCTGGCAGAATACCGCGATGAACAATTATCAGAACCTTACTTATGAAGCGGTGATCCCGGCACTGAACGGCGGAGCTGAAAACTGCCGTTTCCGTACTGCCACCGATACTCTAGTCGCCATGATGCCGGCGCGTATCCCGAACGATGTTTTTCCGCCGGCTGCCGCAGAAATGAGTCTGGTAGATCCGGATTCCACCGGCGATAACCTGGTTCCTGCCTACACAAATCTGGATATAACCGGAAATTATTTTGGCTATTCCGATACTCGCTTTTACAGCGGAACGACTAATGCCAGTGGCTCCTTCCCGCTTAACGGCGGCGGTCTTTTTCCCACGACCTACTTTTTCTATGCCACGATTATTATCAATCCCGAAAATGTGCTGATCGACTCGGTGGCTTATGCCCTGGTTTACGGAAATGTTCCGCTTTTTCTGCCGCAGGGATTGTATCGAATTAACGGCACGGGATTAAGTTTGGAATCTTTGGTTCAGATCGGCAGCATCGAAGCACAGGTAGTGAACGGTCAACTCATCACGGCATGTGATATTTCCACTCTCACCAGCGATGAATATTTTGGAACCTGGCCCAGCATCTCCAACTCGCTGATTGTGGAAATGGCGACAGCGGTCTATTCCTTGCCGGAAACTTTCACGTTGGCGGATTATTCGCATTTCTCTCTGCAGTTCATCGATCAGTATGTGATAGAACCATTCACCAATGTTTTGCCGGAAATCAGTAATATCGATTATTCCACCGGAACCGCCACGACAACGGTTTGGTTTACATATTCCGATGAGAATGGCAATTTCCCGCTTACCGCCAATCTTCTGGTGGGAAACGATACTTATCAAATGCAACCGCTGACTTTTGATTATTCCCAACCGGTAATTTTTGAAACGACATTTCCCAATGTAGCCTGGAATGAAGCCACAATCACTGTGAGCGATAACGATTATGAATTTGTGGAAGAGACTTTCCAAAATGGAAACTATACTTCACCAAATAATCTGGTAGAATCCAATTGCCGGCTTTCCAATTATCCTAATCCCTTCAACCCCAGCACAACGATTAGCTTTGATTTAACCGCCAAGGACGCTAAGAGCGCAAAAGTAGAAATTTATAACATCAGAGGACAGAAAATCAAAACTTTGGACTGCTGCAATTCTTTTGCAGCCGCGTCAAAGGAATTGTCGTACTCCAAAACTGTAGTTTGGGATGGCACCGACAGCAACAACAAACCTGTTTCATCGGGAGTTTATTTCTATAAATTGAAAGCCGGAGACTTCGAGAAAACCAGGAAAATGCTTTTGATGAAATAACGTACCGCAAACAGCCTGTTTGCGAACATAATTAGAAGGGCGACATCCCGTCATGTTAAGGGACTCATTCAATGGTTTTTTACGAATCATGAATGGTCATTCTTCGTCAATGATCTGCGTAAAGAAACCTGCCTTCGCTTAAGCTTCGGCAGGTAAATCTCAGAATGACGAGGAAGATGGGCTTTGCATAATTAGCATAAGGATAGAGTGTATTCGTGTAATAAATGACGTTATTCTGAGGAATTCTTTGTGTTGTTATAGAAAAAGAATCTTGGCCCAAAAAGGCTGTCATTCTAAGGTGTCTTGTAGCTTTACTTACGAAGAATCTCGTGAAAATTCTTTCAGCTTTACTTCTAATTTTAAAGAGAGATTCTTCCACAGAGCAACGTGTAAGAAACGTCAGAATGACAATGTGATGAGTCCTGCATAATAGCGTGTAGATTATGGTTATTGCGAGTTTTCTTCTCGCTATTTACAATCGAAGCAATCTATTGGAAATAGGTTATGTACTTGGATTGCTTCGAGAGAATCTCTTCATAAGAAGTCTCGCAATGACTTATGTAATTATGCAAAAGCCTTTCACACAACCTCTTAATGGGAGATAAGATGAAATTTCGCTTTTTATTTATTTTTCTTTTAATTACAGCAAGTTGGGAACTTTTTTCATTATCTCAGACAGGTCCCAATGGTATTGATTTATGGTTATTATCTTCAGATCATGAAACCGGTGCCATTTATGCTTCATCGAATAAGGGCAATCTTTATAAATTTGCCAACAATGAATGGATAGAGCTAACCACTCCGGAATCCGGTGAGGAAGTATTCTCAATAGATGTACATAATAACACTATATTTCTATGCAGCTACGAACACATAATTAAATCAACGGATGGAGGTGAAACATGGA
>Ga0116164_10002913_pt1 | contig 11996 bp, 8 predicted proteins | sample AD_UKC109_MetaG_FD_89888 | JGI IMG/M metagenome (GOLD analysis project Ga0116164, IMG submission 89888) | Active sludge microbial communities of municipal wastewater-treating anaerobic digesters from Hong Kong - AD_UKC109_MetaG | ecosystem: Engineered > Bioreactor > Anaerobic > Digestate... | reverse complement strand
TTGTAACGTTTCAGGGTGTCAGTAAAAGGTTCCAGGAAATACTGTTTGAATCCGCTCTCCTTGATTTTTTCAAAATCAGGATTTGCCACATTAGTAACGGGTGTAATGACTGCAGGCTGATCGTGGCTGTCCCGCACACCCAAAAGGACTTCGAACAGAAGTTCAAGATCGGTCTTATCTGCCAGTGTATCATTAATTGAATATTTATCGTCAGAGTGTATTAAACCCTTATCAAGTAATACAGTGCGTATCTCTTTGTTGGGCATTCGGATGCTCCCCCAATCATCACATTCAATAACTAAAATTTTCCTTGAAGTAATCTTGCCAGGTAAATTTTTGATATTTATTAATAGTGAATTAGCAACTTGTGAGACTTTCATAGAGTTTAAGATATTCCGAGTATTGAGTTAATGAATTATACCTTCTTTCTGCCCTGCTTCGGCAATCTCGCGCTAGGCCTTTTCTATCTTTTAAAAGTATACTCATTATTGCTGTCTTTAAGCCAAAGACATCACCTTTCGGCACTACAATTCCTGTTTTATCATCAATTGATTCAGGACTACCGCCGGTATCATAAGTAACGACCGGGGTTCCACATGCCAAAGCCTCTAAATTGACAGTTGGGAAATTATCAATCCAAGTAGGATTTACGAAAACATCCGCAGCTGAGTATAACGCAACAAGATCTTCAACGCATTCTGTTCTTGATATTCCACGTATTCCTTGTGGAAGATTTCTGATTTGTCCGGAGTTCAGCCCCACTAAAACGATTTCTATCCCCGGATCCAGTATAGTCCGTAGCTTCATGAAATCATCATATCCCTTTCTTTTACTCCATATATTTGCAACACCTAGAATTATGTTTTTCCCTGATAGTATATACTTATCCCTTGCATAATTGGGATGCACAGGTTTGAACTTCCCTATGTCCACGCCGTTATTAATAACTTTTATAGCATATTGCTGCAAAAATGAATTTGTAAGATGTTTAGCTAGCCAGTTAGAAGGAGATACGAGATTAATGTCATTTAAACCGGTGAATAATTCCTTTTTTTTTAAAAAGTTACTTCTAGAGTTGTCGATAAACCAGCTGGCGGGGTAACCGTATTTTAGCGGACATTCAAAACACTCAGATTGCCAGCGGAGGCAATCTGCTCTGTCAAAATAACTGCAATGCCCAGTAAAGGGCCAACAATCGTGAAAGGTCCAAACGATAGGCTTACCAACTTTTTTAAGGTAACTGAATAATACTCCTATATGTATAAAATACCCATGTATATTATGGAGATGAATTATGTCTGGGTTAAGCTCAATTAACTGATTAACGAATCTTTTAGTTGCCCTTATTGACCCAAAGCCATGACGGTCAAAAACCCGGGTGTAAATTAAGTGGCCTATTAAATCTTTACTATTACCAATTTTAATTACTGTGGATTCTTTTTCACGAGAGCTTCTGCCGTATGCAATAAATGATTCATGGCCCTTATCTATTAAAAGACAACCAATTGCTGAAGCTATACGCCCTGGAGCACTAGTGTTTACAGAGGTATTGATTTGAAGAATTTTCACCTTTTATCGATTCTTCTTAAGTAATCCTTCTGCTTCAATTTATTAACATGATTTTCTATATCTGCCACTTTTATGGCAGGATTACCGTTTATAACAATGTTGTTCTCAATTGGACCTCTAACCACACTCCCTGCCCCAACTATAACATTGTTACCAATGGAAGTCCCCGGTAATAAAATACTGTTCAATCCGATAAAAACATTATCTCCGATTTTGATAGGACCTAATATCCCAATATCGGTTTTTGGTTTTTCATTTACTGCAATAAGCCCAGTAGTATAACTATAGTCATGTGTCAGAAATGTGACATTTGAGGATATTACACACCGGTCGCCTATAGTGATAAGATCGAAATCATCAAATCTGGCACTTTTTGCAATAAATCTCGGAGATCCTATAATATTCATCCCACTAGTTTTCAGTATCGGATTATATAATTTCATATAAAGTCTGCTGTCAATGTAGGCAGTCAATCCGACGAAGAATTTTAATGTGTAAAAGAGTAACCTCTGCATTTTTCTTTTCATGATGTGATAAAATTTAGATAATCTTGTCCAATCTTGCTGATTGAATATTGCTTAGATGTTGAAACAGCATTATTTGACAGCTTTAGGCGGAGCATCTCGTCTGATTGAAGAAGTTCCAGTCTATCCAAAAATTCATTTTTATTCAGTAAAGGAATTAAGAAGCCGTTTTGATAATCCTTAATCAGGTCGGAGGGACCAGATAGACAATCAAATGAAATACAACCAAGACCAAATGACATTGCTTCAAGAAGAGCATTTGGGAAACCCTCTGAAACTGAAGTAAGAGCAAATATTTTTGCCTGTCGGTAAAAATTCCCTATATTTTTTTGACTACCCCAAAAGATGACTGATTTTTCGATTCCAAGATTTCGAGACTGTTCTTCCAAAATAGTCCGTTCGGGTCCGTCGCCAACAATCCAAAGGTTCCATTCTTTGTACTTACTTTTTGAGAAAATTTCTAACAATAAATCGATCCGCTTTGTTGATACTAATCTGCCAATAAAAAGTACTACATTTTTTCTCATACTTCCAATCAGCTTTGTTGCATTAACAGGATTAGGTATAACTTTGATGTTTTTATGCCCTATTTCTTGTTTAAGAAACTCTTGTGAATAATTGGTCTGTGAAATTATTCCAGTAGCTTTAGGGTATAGGATTCTGCGCATTGTTTCATGAAAAGGCCCCCACCCTTTATCTGGCCGGCTTCTGTCTGAAACATACACTCTTTGTTTTAATCCTAAGGACGATAACAAAACAAAAGAATTATATGTTTCACCAAAGCTTAATATAGAATATGGATTAAGAGAGTTTAATGTATTCCTTAAGAACACAAGGGTCCTTAAAATATATAAGTATCGATACTTTTGGCTGAATACAAATTTTGGCTCATGAACTATCACTTTCCCGTTTAATTTATAAAATAATTCACCTTTGGTAAGTATAACCAAATGAACCTCGCATTTTTGGTCTGCAAAATATGATGCCAATTCTGCAATAACCCTTTCCATTCCTCCTGCCTGAAGGGATGGTATGACAAGACATAGTCTCTTCTGAGGCATTAATAATTCATTTTTGTTCTGAATGAGTTTTGTCGAATCTTTGTCTATCTGCCTGTGCAATAACATCCTCAACCATCCACCCGTAAGGATTAAATTCCCCAGCATGCCAATTTAGTTCCTTGTCCCAATATCCGGGACAAGCGGAATATCCTTCGGGAGAGAATCCATAACTTATTTCCACTAACAATGGTTGGTTACCCTTATGTATATAATCAAATGCCACACACTGACTTTTGAGCCGTACAGCAAGATCGAAGGATAATCTGATAATACTTTCATTAAAGACTTTTCGGTCATAAAGTATGTCTCCACTACCTGATGCCCTGAAATCATTTGCTCTTATCATACGCTTAATGGCAAAAGCTTTATCACCTATGACGATTACTCTTATATCATGGTCATTTTCAGGAATAAAATCTTGAAAGTAAATATAGCCACGTTCTCGTCCTCTAATCATTGCATAAGGAGGAGGAACAATAAATCTGACAATTCCCTCCAATACGTCCCTGAAATCAGTCATACCGAGCTTAAATTTTCTCCATCGCTCGTGCAAACTAAACTTAGGATCGTACGCCTTAAAGCCTTTGCCAAATGCTAATCTAATAAGCCCATTAGCCTCCAATTTGTTTTTAACCAACCTGACATTCTGAGATCCTGCTCCATTTCTTAATTTAAATACCTTTGGAAAGTTAGTGCTGGAGGCCCAATTAAGGGCTTCGTCTCTATTGAAAAAAATATACGTATTTACTAGCGGAGCTTCAATTGACTCAAGCAGATATTTTTGTCCAACTTTATCATCAAAATGCCACACAGTATTAAAATCAGGAAATACTTTTCTTCCCGAAGCTTCAATTGAAAAGAGCAATTGCTTGGAAAAGAGTATTGCTTTGGGATCGTTTTGTGAAAAATGCCAGAATAATGCGTCACAATCTGCCAAGTCAATTATAATATGATTGCTGTAACAATTCACTAATTTATAGGATAGCTGATTAGCATTGCAATATGCAATCCAGAAGTCACTAAATGAACCCCCAGAGTGATGAATGGCTAATTTCATAATTTCTCGTAACTTGAGTAAAGAATCGTCTTTAGATCGAAGATTTACTTGATTCTGTATTCTCACTTATTACTTTGCCCAAATCAAGAGAAGACATAAACTCAATATCGGGCCAATTTTTAAGCATTGATTTTATCAATTCATTTAAATATTTTAGACTCTTATCCCTATTATTTTCTTCTATGTAGCCAACATAATTTATTCTATGACTACTAATTATAGCAGGTTTTCTGCACTTAAAGGCAAAGTTGATATCTGAAAGGCACCTGTCAACAGGATTTTTGATCTTCAGTGTAAAAAGGGCTGGTTCAAATACTGAATTCCTAACCAGATATAATTGCCCGATCTTATTTCGCTTCCCAAGATACAATTTCTTTGTCTTATATTTTTTATTATTTATAGGCTCTCGAATAATACGTATACCTTGAAAGTATTCCACGCCTTTCTCATATACATGGATATCAAAATCCGGGTACCAATAATAATTTGGCGGTGTAATTGTACTAGAAGAGAACCCAAAGATATTATTAAAAATATCAAGACCGTCCAAGTAAATATTTAGCTTCTCAAACTTATCCTGATTGGATACAAAACTCAATGCTTCAACGAATCTGTTTCCATAATTTTCAGAGTCTAATGAGATAGAACCTGGCATCCCATTATTAAAGCCAAAGTGTGCATCACGATTTCCGCTGCGCAATGCTTCCATAAATAAACTCACATTCAAATGTTCACGAGCATGATATTGGGGGAAAAAGATTTGCTCCTTGTGTGCATATTGCCATTTTACAAAATTATCCTTATGAGCTGGATATCTTTTGAATGTGTCAGTAATTAATTCAAAATAATAGTTTTCATAATTTGCTCCCTTGATCTTTACAAAATCTGGATTTGCTACAACACAATTAGCTGTTATAATAGGGTGCCTCCCATTACTATCCTTAAAACTAAATAATAAGTCAAACAACAAATCAAGGTCTAAGCTGCTAAGTAACGAATCATAACGCTCGTAAGGATTAAGATCAACACGATAACCAGCCTTTATACATTTATTATAAATTCCCTTAGAAGGCATGCGAATGCTTCCCCAGTCATCTGATTCGATAACGACAATCTTGCGATCTGTATGCCACCCTTTTAGGTTATAAGCGTAATGCAAAATGCCATTTCGTTTATTAATGAACGACTTCACTTAGTTGTAATCTTCAAAAGGTTAATAAAAAATTCACTTAGTCTTTTGCTCTGCTTTTTGTAATCAAACTCATTTTCAGCTATTCGTTTCCCTTCTTGTCCAAGGCCGTAAGCCAAATTCTCATCTTCAAAAATGCGGATCATAGCCGCAGCGAGATCATTAGGCTTTTGGGGATCGATATAAAGGCAAGAAACTTCATCCGATAAGTAAAACTTAACCTCTCCTATTTGAGATGTGATTATTGGTATGCCAAGAGCCATATATTCACCTAACTTGGTTGCAAAGTTGTACCTATTTTGCACACTATCCACCTTGTTAAGTACTAACATACTACAATGCTTTTGATAGCTTAAAAGAGTATTTTCATCCAAATCGCCCAGAAATTTTACTTTCGTTTTAAGTTTGTTTTCAAGAATTATATCCTCAATTTGATTCCTTATATCCTTTGGGGCAATACTAGAAGTCAAATAGAAGTTTAGATCCATTCCTTCCTGATTAACCAGTATTGAAAAAGCTTTGAAGACATTAATAATGCCATCCTTGTGATCATTCATTCGCGCACTGTTCAGTATGTACGGCACACTACAATCAGGCTTACTTATTTCCTTCTGATAGTAATTATAATCCACTAGAATTGGTATTTTGCATACAATCGCATTACTTTTCTTGTATTTTGAAACATATTCATACAATTTATTTGAAATTACCAAATATCCATCAATAAGAGGGAACACAATCCTCTTCAGACAATGCTCGTTGATTGGAGCGAAATATTTCAAAATAATATCTCGTCTACTACCTCCACTGATTGAAAATGGTTTTTCATTTAATTCTATAGCAACAGGTTTCCTTTTTAATCTGCATGCTAAAATTATTAATAGTTTACTTATCCATCCAAACCCATAAACGAACACTGATGCATAATGATGTGCCTTAACCAATACTCTAAAAAAAACCAAAAAAGGAATAAAGAATTCGAGAATGAAAAGGCTAATGTTTGATCTTTTGCTGAATGCTAACGGCAAGACATCCACCTGGATTTTTTCGACATGTAATGCACTTATATAATTTGAAATACGCTTTGAACTAGCGTCAGGGGATGGATATCTACCAAAAATGACAAATAATAATCTCATGATGTATTCGTTATTAACTGACAAATAAATCCATACCATTTTAGTTATGCATGGAATGTAACAAGAGGACCTCTTTGTAGATTTCAATCAATTCCTTAATTATTTTTTCAGGGTTATGTCTCAGTAACGCTTTTTTACGAGCATTCTCACTAAAAATACTAGAAATACCAGGTTTTCTATGAAGCTCATATATCGCACCTGCTAATCCCCAGGGATCTCCGTCCTGGATAAGGATACCATCCTTACCATCACAAACAAGAGTACTTGTTCCGCCAACATTAGTAGCAATACATGGCAATCCTAAAATCATCGCTTCGCATAAACTATTGGAACTATTTTCAATATGTGAAGGAGAAACGAAAATATCGGCATTACACATTATTTCAGCCATTTGATGTTCGTCAACTTTGCCCAAATACTTAATTCCGTTAGTAGGGAATCTCCTTTTCAATTTATCCCTTGTAACTTTTACGATTAAATCATCTTGTTCTATTCCAGCAATCTGCCATTCTAGATGTATACCGTTCATTCCTTTTAATTCAATTAGGGCTTCGCAAATGGTCTCAAAGCCTTTGTAAGGTGTATTATTTAAAGTGGAGTGAATTAAAAGATTCGTTTTATTAGTATTGCTCCATTCTTTTTCATAAAAAACAGTACGGAGTATCTCGTCACAATGAAAATATCTGCTGCGTGGAGCAAGGATTCTTGCAACTCGTCGGTCCCAGTCAGTTCGTCCAATTAAATATCTAGTTTCCCTCAGATTCCTCTGTTCAATTTCCTTCCTTATATTTAATTCTTTCTTTGTACGTAGGAAAGATTTACTTAATATAATGTTTTTCAGGTCTTTATAACTGCGATTTCCAGCCTTCAAATTTCGTAATGTAAAACTGTTTTGAAATTTATGGTCAATTACTGTTAGATATCCTTGAATAGAAACTATAACAGGAACTTCCGTATATGGGATTATACATCCAAATGGATTTTCAGTACCATGAATGTGAATAATATCTGGTTTTACCTTCTTAATTATATCAAGATAACGGCCTAGATCGTGTTTATCAAGTATCCTTTTTCGGAAAATATCTATTAATACATTGAATTTCCAATTTTTGCTTGCCAAAGGGTGATATGTAGTCTTGCCATATTTGAAGGAATCGCTTCGTTTTGGATAATAAAATGCAAGATGTAACTCAACTTTCTCCTGAATCCTCTTATCAAGTGCGGATACCCAGCTTGAACCGACAAAACTATCGCCGAGGCAGTCAGCTGCATTTCCAGGTGAACTAGAAAACCATAGAACTTTCATAATCTCAAATTATCGGGGATCAGATCTTAGCCTTAAAACTGTAGAAAGAACTTTACTTAATTTAATACTCTGTATATATCAGCATTTGAATATTCCCTCATTCTTTGATTAAAACAGGCTGTAATTGCGATCCATATAAAAACATAGTATGTTGAGTAATCAGGCAGATTAAAGTAAAACATCAGTGCAAGATGTAAAAAAACCAGAATTGCCAATGCCTTTACCAGGTCATTTTTGCTACAAAAGAATCCCAGGTAGGACGCCCTGAGAAATATTATTACAAACGGAACAAGATACAATAATCCACCCCTTAATATCACTGTCAGAAATCCCTGTTCAACTATATCTAGTGTTCCTTCAGCATATATAGAGCGATAAACCCTCCCTTGTATTCCACGTCCAAAGATCCAGTCATTAACTGATGTGAAATCTTCAAAGAAGTCAGTGAAAACTGATTCTCTAGATTCCTGAAATCCTTCCTTGCTGAATCCTCTCTCAAAAGCATAAGTTGACTGGACTAGGTATCCAAATGATAGTAATAGAATAAAGATTACGATACCAGTCAGATACATTTTCGTACGGTGCCTTATGCTTAAAAGTGGGCTACGCAGTCTGATAAAAATCATAAATAATAAGAGGAGCAAACAGGAAAGTACACCTCCACGCCTACCATAAATAAGTGATAAAACGATGAAAAGAATATAATACAATATTACGATTCTTGATATGTATCTTTTATTTGATAGGTGTGACGTAAGGAGAAGAAAACCACTTGCCAGGTTGAAAAGATTAATTCGTTCAAAATGCTCTACCCACCTTTGCTGATTGAGATCCAATATCAAAGTATACAATAGGAGGAAAATGACGGGAAACATCAAGACTGATGAAATTTTGAATAAATTCTTAAAGAAATTTAAGTCAAATTTTATAAACATAACTATCACCGGTAATAAATATGGCAGGAAGAAAGCTCTGTCAGCCAAAATCCTTTGAATATAAATCACGCCATCAAATTTCAAAGCCGAAGTGAATAAGAGAAAAATTGTATATAATATAAACCATAGGAATACTGGGAAGAAGGTATCTTCTGTAATATTCCGTGAAGGCTTAGCTGCCAAATAATATAATAAGGTACCAATAAATGAAACGCTTAAAACATATTTGACAATCTGAGGGATACCATAAGTGATTTCTATCCATCCCACCCAATTAAATATATTTAGAATAAGGAACGAAATGATTAACAAATACCAATTGCGTGACATTCCAATGAAATCAGAAGATTAGTTATTAACACATAGTGATATTCAAACAAGATTTTGATTGGAGGTCTGCAACATTTTGTATTTTCGCCCGTATAAATTCATGCATTCGTCAAATAAATCTATATTCTCGTCAAAGTTTATTATATGTTAATCAAAAACGGAAACACTTCGGAAAAGTTATTTTTCCTTCCAATCATACCAGCAATGAAAACCATGCTAATGCTATTATTTCTTCTGTATAGCATTACCACTAAGGCTGCGACATATTATGTTGCCACTACTGGAAACGATTCTAATCCTGGCACGATTAACGCTCCATGGCTAACATGGGGCAAGGCAGCGTTCACAGCTGTAGCAGGTGATACTGTTTATTTTAGAGGTGGCACATATAGAGGTGATCGCAATTATCTTATGAAACCAAATAGTGGAACGGCTAGTAATTATATATGCTTCTTTAATTATCCAGGTGAAATTCCAATACTTGATTTCAATTCATATTCACCTGGTTCATGGGAATATGTTATTAGACCATACAATGGTGATAACTATTTACATTTTAAGGGACTTACAGTAAAAAATTTTCAACAAAAACCCACATCTGGATATATTGCAGGAATTGAAGCAAATGGGTGCCATCATCTTATTTTTGAGAATTTGAGATTTGAGAATATTGGTGGACCATGTATGGGAGCATATGGTTCAACAGAGGTTTATTTTATTAATTGTGATGCAATAGGTTCCATCGATAGTTTAGCCACTACCCCAGGAGGGAATGGCTCTGGTTTTGCCATAAATACAAGGGTTGACCTCTTTGACGAATCAATGTATGACTCAAGGGTATATTTCACTGGTTGTAGAGCGTGGGGAAACGGTGATCAAGGGTTTGCAATGAGCGGTCAGGGAATCGTAGAAATGACAAATTGTTGGTCTTTTGACAATGGAAGAATGAGTGGTGAGGGGTATGGCGCAAAGATTGGATTTGGAAGCACAACGGACGTAAATAGTTTAAGAATAATTAAAAATTGCATTTTTGCCATTAATGCTTATAATGGTCTTACAACTAATAATGTTGGTGGTACGCCATTTAACGTACAGTTTTACAATAACTTCTTATATAGAAATGGATACAAGCCCACTCCAACTGATTATCAATACACTGGAGCTGGGATTTGGATAGCATCTGGGTCTGATGAAGATGTTCCTAATGATATGTGGGCAAACAATATTTCTTATGCTAACGAAAAAGGCGCGGTTGTAGACCATGGAGGAAACTATTACACGCATGAATATAATGCATGGGATTACCCCGGAGGCATTACAGTTACAGACGATGACTTCATTAGCCTTGATACACTGCAACTGTGGTATCCAAGAAAATCAGATGGTTCTTTGCCGGATATAACATTTGGCAAACTGGCTCCGAGTAGTGATTTAATAGACGCCGGTACGCCCAGTATTAAAACCAGAGACTATAATATAACTCTGTCTTGTAACGGAGACGCACCTGATCTTGGATGGTTTGAATCACCAGGAACATCTTCTTCGCCAACTCAGGATATTCCTGTTTATATCAGCTCCGTAATCCAAAACGCTACTCCTTTAAGACTGGAAATGACTTACAATCTTACACTAGCCAATATTGTCCCGGCAACCACTGCTTTCTCTGTAAAAGTCAACAATGTCTCAAGATCCGTCAGCGCTGTGGCTATCTCAGGGACTAAGGTAATGCTGACTCTTGCCAGTCCTGTCATATACGGTGATGTTATTACTGTAGCTTATACCAAACCTGCATCTAATCCAATCCAAACTGCAGCTGGTGGTCAGGCCGCATCAATAACGGCTCAGAATGTCACTAATAATGTAGCGGCAATAATCCCCGATTACGTAAGCTCAGTAATTCAAGATGCATCACCTGCCAGGCTTGAAATGACTTATAATCTTACACTCGCCAATATTGTCCCGTCTTCTGCAGCCTTTACTGTAAAAGTCAACAATGTCACAAGATCTGTTAGTGCAGTTGCTATCTCAGGGACCAAGGTTCTCCTGACTCTTGTCAGCCCTGTAATTTACGGTGATGCTGTTACTATCGCATATACCAAACCTGCATCCAATCCAATACAAACTGCAGCCGGAGGTCAGGCCGAATCAATAACAACTCAGAGTGTCACAAACAACGTGGCGGCAGTGATCCCTGCATATGTCAGCTCTGTCATCCAAAATGCCACACCTGCAAGATTGGAAATAACCTATAATCTCTCACTGGCAAGCATTGTTCCTTCTGCATCTGCATTTGCAGTCAAAGTCAACAACGTTTCGAGAAATGTAAGCTCTGTGACTATCTCAGGGACCAAGGTATTGCTGACACTTGCCAGTCCTGTTATCTACGGTGATGTTGTGACTGTTGCCTATACTAAACCTGCATCTAATCCTCTCCAGACTGCATCCGGAGGCGTTGCTGCATCTATAACCGCTCAGAATGTAACCAATAACGTCGCTGCAATTAACAACCAACCTCCGGTTGTCAGTATCTCATCTCCTACTAAAAGTACTGGATTTATAGCGCCAGCAGCCATTACCATCGATGCAAATGCCTCTGATCCAGATGGTTCTGTCACAAAAGTAGAATTCTATAATGGCACATCCAAACTTGGTGAAACGACATCAGCTCCATACTCTTACACCTGGAAAGAGGTGTCGGCTGGCACATACTCCATAACTGCTTCTGCCACTGACAATAAGGGCTTAAAAACTGTCTCCACAGCCGTTACTGTTGTTGTTGAAAAATCTGCTACCGTTGTCAACCAGCTTCCTTCAGTCAGCATAAAAATTCCAAATGAGAAGAGGCCAAAGAAACATGATAACGTTGTAATAATTGCAGAAGCAAGC
>Ga0116164_10002911_pt1 | contig 11998 bp, 10 predicted proteins | sample AD_UKC109_MetaG_FD_89888 | JGI IMG/M metagenome (GOLD analysis project Ga0116164, IMG submission 89888) | Active sludge microbial communities of municipal wastewater-treating anaerobic digesters from Hong Kong - AD_UKC109_MetaG | ecosystem: Engineered > Bioreactor > Anaerobic > Digestate... | reverse complement strand
GGAGACCGCCCCGGCGTGATCGTATCCGAAAGCCTGCAGCAGCCGGCGCTGGCGCGGTCGGACTATATGATGGGCGGCATCGCGGTGTGGACCATGATGTTCTTCGGGCTGCTGGTCGGCGGCTCGCTGGGCGCGTCCGAGAAGCAGGAGGGTACGGACGTATACGTCCGCATGGCGCCGGACGGCAGAATCATATCGGTGCTGGGCAAATGGATGGCGACGGTCGCGCTCTCATTTCTGATGATGACGGTGATGACGCTTTTGTATGTGTTCGTGTTCGGACTGGCCATTTCCACTGGTACGCAGGTCCTGTGGTACGCGCTGCTGGCCGTGATGATCATAACAATCTTCAGCTTCCCCGGCGTGCTGTACGGCGCGAGGGCGGGGGATTTCCGGCTGATCCCGGGACCGATGATCATATTAAGCATCACGCTGTGGATTTTATCCGGCGCGCTCAACCCGCTGGAATTCTCGGCGGGCTCCGCGGTGTTTCAATACCTCCCGACGGCGGCGGGCATCCGTCTGGTTTCCTTCTGGCTGTTTTCGCGCGGCGGGGAGTTCGTGACCGAGGCGGCATGGGTGCTGGCCGGATGGTTGGTCCTCACGCTGGCGCTGGCGGTAGTCTGGACATGGCGTACCAGGCGCGCGCGGCTGGAGAGGGGTTAGCCGTTCGTGACCGACGGAATATCATAGAACGGCCCGCGGCAGCTGCCCGATCTGTTGCAGCGCGGCGATCGCCTGCTCTTTGGGCTCCGGCGACCGGGCGAACATCACCTGCTGTAAGAGCCGGTAGCCGAACTTCAGCAGGATCATTTCCCGGATGGGAATATCGTCCATCGGCGGGAGACTGATCAATTCCCGCAAGCCCTGAACATAAGCCGGAACAAGCAGCCGGTAATATGGGCCGATTTGCGAGGGCTGCGTTTCGTCGGAGATCAGGCTGGCAATATCCTCGCCGACGCACCCCCAGCCCGCGCAATCCCAATCGATCGCGACGATTCCGCCGCTTGCTGCGAAGATATTCTCCGTCCAGTAGTCGCGGTGGCACAGCACCTGCGGCAGACGGCCAAGCCTGCGAAAGACCGCGTCCGATTGCTCCTGCGTATCGATCAGCAGCGTTTGCAGATCGTTTGGCAGCGTGCAGTCCCCGGACCGCAGCCAGCGGTATTCCACGGTATCCGGCGTCCACTGCGCGTAGTCCCGCCGCATATAATCCGCATCGCCCAGGCAGCCAAGCCGCCGCAGCGCTTCGGATTGCTGATGACACCTGCCCTGAAACCGGCCGAGCTCCAGCGCGGCGCGCTCCAGATCATCCGGAGTGAGCTGCGTGCCGGATCTGCCTTCGACATACTCCATCCACAGCCGGTTTTCCTGTTCGCCGATCTCCGCATGCACGATACGCGGGGCCCGGAACGAAGGCGCAAAGGCGGCGGAGAGCGCCGGGGAAAACAGGTCGTATTCCCTGCGCCAGGAGGCGGGATCGCCGGGGCGTTCCCAGCGCTTCTGTGTTTTCTGCACGATACGAAAGGGCAGACGGCTTCCGTCCGCAGCTTCGGCTTCCCCCGAAATCAGCCGCACGTCGCCCAGCGTACCGCCGTGCAGCGGGGTTGATTGATAGTCCGCGCGTAATACGGGCACGCCAAGCAGCGCGCCGGCGGCGCGCAGCAGCGGATCGGATTGCGCGGCAACGGTTTGCGTCATATTATTCACGCTCCTCTTTTTGCAGTTCCTTGTTCCACTTGGCGATGGATTTACCCCATGCCCGTTTGTCGGTAAGGCGCTTCGCCTTGCTGTTCATAAACCGGGCCTCACGCTGTTGATTTTGATAGCTTTCCCAGCGCTCCCGGGACAGCGTGCCGTCCGCAAGCGCGGCGGTCACCGCGCAGCCGGGCTCGCTTTGGTGGCGGCAGTCGTTGAAGCGGCAGCGCGCAAACAGCGCTTCCACGTCGGCAAAGCCTGCGCTCAGTCCGTCGTCCGATTCGAACAGCCCCAGCTCGCGCATGCCGGGCGTATCGATCACCATCGCGCCCGACGGCAGCAGGAACAGCTGCCGGTGGGTGGTGGTGTGGCGGCCGCGGCTGTCGTCCTCACGGATGGCCTTGACCTCCATCACGTCCTGCCCCATCAGGGCATTGAGAAGCGAGGATTTGCCCACGCCGGACATTCCCAGAAACACGACGGTCCTGCCGGGCCGCAGGTAGGGATCGAGCGCCTCCAGCCCGTAGCCCGTATAGCTGGAGATGGCATGTACGGGCACGTCCGGCGCGGCGGCGAGCACCCCGGCGGCGGGCTGCCCGGTATCCTCTGCAAGATCCGCCTTGGTGAGCACCACCACGGGCTGCGCTCCGGATTGCCTTGCCTGCGTCAGGTAGCGCAGGATCCGGTTTACGCTGAAGTCGGCATTGAGCGACGAGAGGATGAACACGGTGTCGAAGTTGGCCGCGACGACCTGCTCCAGCACCGTTTTCACATATCCCGCCGCATGGCCGGAGAAATCGGCGCGGGAAAACTTGGACCGGCGTGGCAGCAGCCTGGCGATTTGGGACGCGCCGCTTTCGTTGTATTGCAGCAGCACGAAATCACCCACGCAGGGAAATGCCTCGCGTGCCTGGCTGTCGTAATAGAATTTACCCTTGAGCTTCGCGGCCGCCTCGCCGTATTCCGTCACGACGGTGTATTGCTCCCGGCGCAGCTCCGTGATCCGTCCGGGAATCATGCCCTCGGGCGGGATCTCGGTTTGGGTATAACCATATGTTTTGAGATCGATCAATTGTATTCTCCTTTTTGCATACGCAAATACCGCGGGTCAAGCAGCCTTTTTGCAAGCTGCTGTCCCGCGGTATAGGGTGAATGGGAATGCGCTTGGGCGCATCCCGGTACAGCAATATTCTTGAAAGGTACCTGTGGTTGGCATGGCAGAAGCGCGGACCCGCGCCGATGCACGCCGGATATGCGGTTTTAGGTCGTCATCACCATTTCATATGTCATATTCCACACATCCCCTTTCCAAAACGGGGTTGACCCGTTATCAAGCTAGTTGCAGTTTATAAAAGAATGGCGGCGTTGTCAACCGGAAATTGAAGGAACCGCATAACATGACACCCCGCTGTCGTGTTCCGTGTGTTATATTGAGGATACCGATTGGATGCACGTATCCTGAACGCAACGGACAGGAAGGAGCGGGTAAAATGCCGTACGAACGGTTTCTGGACAAATCCAAAATACCCGACGAGGCCGCCGTCGCATCGGCGCTGGGCCCGGCGAAGGCGCTTTGGGCGGAAACGCACGCCTACATTCAGGCGCATTATGATCACACCCTGGAGGCGCGTTATTTCACCAAACAATCCGGCTGGTCGTTCCGGTACCGCAAGGGAAAGAAAACGCTGTGCTACCTGTTTCCCGAAGCCGGCGCGTTTACGGTGCTGATTGTGCTGGGCGGCGCGGAAGCGGAGCGTGCTGAAGGCATGAAAGACCGGCTCAGCGATGCCGTACGGCATGCGGTGGAAACGACGGAACAGCTGCACGACGGGCGCTGGATATGGTTTCGGGTGACGGAAGCAGGCGATGTCCGGTCCCTTCAGGCATTGCTGGCCGCCAAGGTAAAGCCGAAACCGAACGTATAGAGGCCGGATACCGGCGGAAACGGAGAAAACGATGAAAAGGGAATACGCGGCGGCGCCGCCTTCGATGGCAGCGATGCAGACCTACGGCTTCTCGTGGATGGATTTCGTCACGGCGATCCCTTCGCCGCTGTTTGTGGCGACGACCTATAAGCCGGACGGCAAAGCCAACGCCTGCCTGCAGTCGTGGGCGTGCTTCAGCGGCGGCAAGGACGGATTTTATGCCATCCTGTCCAGCGTGAACAAGGCGGGGCATTTCTATAAAACGCTCAGGGAAACCGGCGCGTGTGCGCTGAACTTCCCCTCCGCCGATATCTACGACCGCTGTACGGATACCATCCGCAACAACCAATGGGACGCAGACGAAATCGCGGCCTCCGGCCTGACGGCGGAGCCCGCAACGGTTGTCAATGCGCCGCGGATCGCGGAATGCTTTCTGTCGCTGGAATGCGAATATCTCTGGGAGAAAGATATCACGGAGGGCAGCGACCATACGCTGCTGTGCCTGCGGGTGAAGAACGTGTGCATGGATGAAGCCCGTTTGGACGAGGCGGCGCAGGGCCGCTACGGCGAAACGGGCTATCTGTATAACGTTCATTATCCGGTCAATCCCGAAACGTATCAGGGCAAGGCGCACGACTATATCGCCGTGCTGCAGAAGCTCTGGGATATGGGGGAATATTAGGCGGCGGACGGTCAGCCGAAGGATTCGGTGACCAGACCGTTGAACTGGCTGTTCGCCTCCACGGAATCGTCGCAGTGCGCGTATTCCTCGCTCCACTCCAGATGCTGATAGTCCGCCGCTTCGGGCGAGGTTTTCAGCCACCGGCAGAAATCGTCCATCATCTCGCGCGACCATATGCCCGAATCGATCTGCGCGACGGTATAGGCCTTCGTCCGCAGCCGCTCAAAGCCGAATACATCCTTGATATGCGATTTTTCCGCACAAACGGCCACATATTCGGCCATGTGCGCGGGGATGAAGCTGACGCCGCTGATCGTGCCGACCACCACATCGCCCGGCAGGCATACCGCGCGCCCGATGCGCGTGGGAACGTTCATGGCGGTCATCATCACGTCGCTGATGGGCGAGGGATGCACGCCGCGGTAGTAGATCTGGATATCCGGGATGTGCACGATCTGCTCCAGATCGCGGATCCCGCCCCAGATGATGGCGCCGCCGGTCTTTGTCCGCGTGCGGATGGCGGTGGACAGGTTGCCGCCCACATAGGTGCCGTACATCACCTGATCGCACATATCCACGACCAGCACGTCGTTTTCCACGAGGGTTTCGATCACCCACTGGTTGAAAAATCCCTTGCGGTTTTCCACCTGCCGCCCGTGCTCCAGCAGCCCGATGTGTACGTCCGGGCGGGACGGCACCATCACGGCCGTGACGGCCCTGCCGATCAGCCGCTGGTCCGGCTTGGCCGCCTTCAGGCCGGATTCGAAGTGCAGCTTGTATCCCTTCTGGTAAAGCGGAATGTAGATTTCCTCCGTCGTTAAGCAGGACAGGCGCTTCAGCAAGCTGTCGCTCACCCTGGGGCGGCCGTCCGCAAAGCGCTCGCCCTTCCATTCCCGGGTAATCAGCCGGATGACGTCGGGATCGTTGAATTTCATAGGATGCCCTCCCTGTTTTCCATGTTGTATAGCTCCTGCGGCACGTTCCGGCCGCTTACAGCAGCAGCGCCCCGTCGTCCATGCGCAGCGCGGCGCCGTTGATGTATTTGGCGCTGTCGGAGGCAAAGAACATCACGACGGGACCGACGTCCTCCGGATTGATATGGCGGCCCGAAGGGGCAAATGCCTTGAAGGGGAACATCTGGGGCGCGCTCAGCTCCCTCGGATCGAGAATATGCGGCGGACGGCCGCTCTTGATCCCGATATCCACATAGCCAAGCTCCAGCGCGTTGACCGTAATGTTGCTTTCGGAGACCTCCATCGCCAGCTCGCGCGTCAGCATTTTGATCGCGCCCTTGGTCATGCTGTATCCGGGATCGAAGCTTGTGGGCCGTTTGGCGTGCACGGAGGAGATGTTGATGATCCGTCCCCATTGGTTGCGGATCATATAGGGCAGAACCTTCTGGCTCATCAGCAGATAGCCGCGCAGGTTGACCCGGAAAATCGTTTGCAGGCGCTCCGCCGTGTAGCGGTCGAAGTTGAGATTGAGCTGCAGCGCCGCGTTGTTCACCAGCACGTCCACGCCGCCGAAGGCCTTTTCCGCTTCGGCGTACAGGGTATCCGCCCCGCCTGCCTCGGAAAGGTCCGCCTGGACCAATATACAGCGGCAGCCCGTCGCCTTGACGTCCGCAAACACCTTCCGGGCGCTTTCTTCGCTGGAACGGTAATGCACCACGACGTTTGCGCCGGCTTTGCCCGCTTCCACCGCGATCGCGCTGCCAAGCCCCTTGCCCGAGCCTGTGACGAGGAAGGTTTTCTTCTCAGCGTTTTGCGCCATAGATATCCCCGCCTGTTTCAGCGCCTGCCGGTTGGCGAACGTGTCGATATAATGCAGCAGCAGCCCGCCGTCCATGCGGATTTCGGCGCCGTTGAGATACTTGCTCTCGCCGGAGAGCAGGAAGATCGCCAGCGCCGCCGCATCCTGCGCGCCGCCCACATAGCCGCCGGGGATTTTGAAGGGGTAACCCTCGTAAAACGTCGAGAGCCCGCCGCGGTACAGCGCGTCCTCGCCGCCCATGGCGCCCGGCTCGATCAGGTTGCACCGAACCCCGTCCGCGCCGAAGAACAGGGCCGCTTCGCGCGACATGTTTTTCAGCGCGCCCATATACATGCTGGTAAGCGGCGCGATGCCGTTGGGCTTGTCGTCGTGCAGGGAAGCCAGAAAAACCATGCTCCCGCTCTTTTGCCGCGCCATGGCCCCGCCGATCACCTTTGCGGCGAGAAAGGCACGCGTAATCCAGGTATCGATCAGGCCGTCGATCTGCGCAAGGGACATTCCATTGATATGCTGGCGGACAACGGGCGGCACAAGGTTATAAAACATCGCGTGGATGCCGCCCAGCCGCGCGTCGCTTTCGATCCGTCCCACCAGCGCGTCCAGACTTTCGGAATTGCCGAAATCCGCCTGTTCGATCCGGTACGGAGTTTCCATCCCGTCGAGCTGCTCCAGAAAGGCGGGGTCCGGCTGTTCGCCGTCCGGGCAGCACAGCGCCAGCCGCGCGCCCTCTCCTGCCAGCCGAAGGCCCGTGGCCATGCCCACGGCTGAGCAGGCGTCGGCAAGCAGGCATACGGTTTGCTTCATTGCGTTCATGCCGTCAGCTCCATGTTCTGTCATGCACATACCGGGTGTCCCACTCTGCCGTCGGCTCCCAGAGACCGGGGATTTCGGGGTGCCGGTGCTCCCGGATCACGTCGTCGTTCAGGCTTTCGATGCCAAGGCCCGGGGCGTCCGTCAGGTTGATGAAGCCGTGGTTGACGATGGGCTTCATCGGTCCGCTGACGAGATCGTCCCACCAGGGGACGTCGTTGGAGTGATACTCCAGCGCCAGAAAATTATCGCAGGCAATCGCCGTGTGCGCGGCCGCCAGACAGGCGATGGGGCTTTCCGCCATGTGGATTGCCATGGCGACGCCGTATTCGCCGGCGAGGTCGGATATCTTTTTGGTTTCCAGAATACCGCCCGCCGTCAGCAGGTCCGGGTGGATGACCGATACGCCGCCCGATTCCAGCAAGGGCTTGAAGTTTTCGTGCAGGTAGATGTCCTCCCCTGTGCAGACCGGGATCGAAACGGCCTCCTGCAGGCGCTTGTATTGTTCGGAATATTGCCACGGAACCGCGTCTTCCATCCACGCGATGTTGAACTTCTCGATGCGGCGGGCGAGCTTGATGCACTCGTTGACGCCGATATGCCCGAGATGGTCGATCGCCAGCGGAATTTCCGGGCCGATAACGGAGCGGACGTCCGCGCAGTATTGCTCCATCCAGTCAAGCCCCGCCTCCGTGATCTGGATACCCGTGAACGGATGCTGGACGTACTGGTGCGAGATGCGCCTGTTGCGCGCGTAGCGCTCCTCCACGGAGCCGAAATATCCCGCAAAATCCTCGTGGCCGGAGGAATACAGATCATCCAGAAATCCCAGCGGAGCGCACAGCGCGCCGGGCACATGCCGCAAAAGATCGATGCCAAGATCCATCTTGAGGAGCGTGAAGCCTTTATCCATGCGCTTCTTCAGCGCTTCACCCATCCGTTTCCCGTCGGGGCGGCCGTCGATATCCGTATCGCAATACATGCGGACCCGGTCGCGGTGCTTTCCGCCCAGCATTTGGTACACGGGTACGCCGTAAGCCTTTCCGGCGATATCCCAAAGCGCGACCTCCACGGCGCTTACGCCGCCCGCGCCGCGCGACATGGTTCCCAACGGTTTGATCCTGCGGAACAGCTTGTCGATTTCGCAGGGGTTTTCGCCGAGCAGGCGCGACTTGAGCATCAGAGCGTAATCCCTGCAGCTCCAGTCCCGCACCTCGCCAAAGCCCGTCAGTCCCTGATTGGTCTCAATCTTCATGAGGATACAGTGCATCGGCGCTCCCGCGATATCCGCGAATCTCATATCGGTGATCCGCAGGTCCGAGGGCCGCGAGTTTGTGTTGACATGCTCCAACGCACGATCATACTGATTCATTCCGATTGCCTCCTGTTTGCTATGCGATACAATTCAACTGCCGGAACGCCGGTCCAACGCCATGATATACGGCAATAGATTCTGGCCGGAAGCGGGACTTCCTGCGATATCCGAAAATATCAAAGACCTGTGCTCCGGGTTGCGTGAATCGCTGTACTGCCGTCGCCGGGCGTTCTGGACGTCCTGCCTATTATACTCATTATGGCGGATAATTGTAAGCCCGTTTATACGGACAAGCGTAAATTCTGATACCCCGTCGGTTTCGCGGCGTACCGACACGGGAAAATTGTGGATAACGCAGCGGAAATCTTGCGATTCTCAGGCACATATGGTATCATTCACTACGGAATAAAACGCCGCACGGGGCTTATACGGTTCAAGAATTCCTGTACTGCCGATGTTATGGTTGCATTGTGAACAAGATCGAGGGCCTGGTCGTTCATCATGGGTCATGGCGTTTTTTGGCCGCGCAAATGGATGACGGGGCCTGGGAAGGGAGGGATTAACATGCCGGAGTATGTTGTGAACACGACGAGACAGTATGACGAGAAGGGAAAGCTGTATTACGAGGTGCACCAGTATCCGAAAGCCAACTGTAAAAGCCCGGATTATCCTTCGATGGATAACCAGCGGCGAATCGGGAACCTGCAAAACTGCCAGGAAGCGCTGGCGCGCGCGGAGGCCATGGGCTATAAACGGGCCGACGGCTGCTTATACTGTTGCAGCGAGTGTCACAAAAAATAAGAAGTGTTCCGGAACAGACGACATAGATTGGTCAAAAAGGAAGACCGCCGTGCTGCATGGCGGTCTTCCTGCCTGTTCGTTAGCGTCTCGTGCCGCGTCCAGCGGAGATTTTCATGGATCGTCCGGCTTGTTTGCCGCACCGGCTATGACAGCAGCCGGATGCTCCAATACCCCAGCAGCGACGTAACCCCGCTTACGAAGCTGCCCCAGACCAGATCGACGGCCGTGATCAGCACTGGCCAGCCCCGGACGGTGGCGAGGTTGGTAAGATCGTAGGTGGCATAGGCGATCAGCCCGAACAGCATACCGGAAAACAGCGCCGCCGTATAGCTTTCGGCGGCAAGCGCGGGATTGACCACGAAGCCCTGCAAGCCCAGCACAAACAGCAGATAGAACGCGAGCGCGGCCAGAAGCCTTGGCTTTTCCGCCATCAGGTAGCCCAGATGCTGGGCGTAGAGCTTCTTGGCGATCACGAGCAGCCACAGGCCGTCGATCAGCAGAAAGATGCCCAGCAGAATGGCATAGTTGCGCACGTCCGCCCACGAAATATGCAGGTTCATTTACGACGCCTCCTTTTGGTCCGGCACGCTGTGCCTGGGGAACCACGGGAAGAAGACGCTGGTTCCGGCGGCGTATTCGGCATATCCGGGACGATCCTTCATCGCCTTTTCCAGCATCGGCACGCCGGAGACGAACAGCAACAGCAGCGTGATGGCTACGGGGCTGACGAGCGCAAGCAGGCTCGCCCCGCCGCTCAGGGAAACCAGACAGATGCCCCACCACAGCAGGGCTTCGCCGAAATAGTTGGGGTGCCGCGTGTAGCGCCACAGACCCTCCGTCATCACCCTGCCCTTGTTGACGGAGTTTTGCTTGAAGCGGGCGAGCTGCCGGTCGCCGACCACTTCGAACGCAAACCCGATACAGAACACCAGCACCCCGAGGATCAGCACAGGCGGTTGAACCGGGGTGTAGCTTTCGGGCCTGAGGATCAGGGGCAGCGCGATCAAGAACATGAACACGCCCTGCAGCATGTAGATCTGCGCAAACGCGCGCGGAATAACCCACTTGCCCCACGCCCTGCGGAAGGAAGCGTAACGGAAATCCTCCGGCTTGCCCTGATTGCGGCGCAGGATGTGGACAAACAGGCGGCAGCCCCACAGCGTAACCAGCAGCGCTGCAACGGCCTGCGCGAAGCTTGCGGGCAGCATCAGCCACGCGACGAGCACGAAGCCGATGCCCCAGCCCACGTCCACGATCCCGTTGTTTTTTGCTGCCGTGCCGGCAATGAAGAACGCGAAGAAATAGACGAAGATGATCAGCGCGGCGGTGCTCATGCGCTTTCGCCTCCTTTGGCAATGAAGCATACGGCTACGGTGCCGGGTCCTGCATGGATGGCGACCGCGGAGGAAATTTCGCTGATAAACGCGGGCTGCAAGCCCGTGATGCGGGTCAATTCCTCCTGATACTCCTGGGCGAGGGGCAGGTTGTCCCCGTGGACGATACCATAGGCCTCGATACCGGTGCGGCGCATGGCCCTGCGCATGAGCCGCATGATTTTGCGGGTCAGCCCCCGCTGGCTGAACGCGGCGCCGAAAGCCGCCCCGCGGCCCTTCAGGTCCAGCGTCATGATGGGGCGCAGGCCGAGCTTCATCCCGATTTTCCCGATCGTATCGGGCACGCGGCCGCCGCGCACGGCATACCTAAGCGTGTTCAGGCAGACGTAGATTTTCGTGCGGGGGATGCGCTCCCGCACGGCGGTTACAACCTCGTCGTGGCTTTTGCCCTGCGCGATGCTCTCCGCCGCGTGCCGCACCAGCAGGCCCTGCGCGCCGGAATTGAGGCGGGTATCGACGACGGCAATCCGTTTTTCGGGCGTTTCCAGCTCCCTTGCGGCCTTGACGAGCGCCCGATACGTGCCGCTCAGATGATCCGCCACGCTCAGGATGATCAGCGAATCAAACTGCTCCAGCCGCTCCTTGAGCAGCACGCGGATGCGGGCGGGCTCCGGCTGCGAGGTGGTGGGGTAGTCGCCTGGCAAATCCATCGCCTCGAACAGCTGCGGCAGCCGGATGGTGATCTTGTCCAGATAGGCGGCCGTGCCCTGCAGCACGCCCATCGGCAGCACCGATACGCCATGCGACAGCAAATAGTCGCCGGGCAGATCGGCAATCGAATCGGTGATCAGCCCCACGCCGCCCGGCTTTTCGGCGCGCAGCTTGTTTTGCAAAAACATATCGTCGGCCTTCTGCTCCGCCAGCTCCCCGTAGGTCTGGAGCTTTTGCATCACGAGGTCCGGGCGGTTGGTGTGGATGTGGATTTTCAGCCTGCCGCTCCGGGCGTTCACGATCAGCGAATCCCCAAGCCCGTGCAGGCACAGCTTCACCTTGCCGGTCAGCGCGTCGCCGCCGTCCGCATACGCGTCGTGCAGCCGGACCAGCGCCTCGGTGCAATAGCGGAAATCGGAGACCTCCGCATCGCCCGCCAGCAGTTCGAACGGCTCGTCTGCGAAGGTTTCCGCGGCATGCGCATCCGAAAACACGCGGTTGATGCCCTCCAGAAACCGCACGAAGCCGGACGCGCCCGCGTCCACCACGTTGTGCCTGCGGAGCACTTCCATCTGTTCCTTGGTTTTCTTCAGAAGCTGCAAAGCATACCTGTACGCATCCTCGAACAGCTCGTTGAACCTCCCATAGCGGCTGCGGTTGCGCTTCAGATAGCGGGCCCAGTCGCGGATCACGCTCATCAGCGTGCCTTCTTTGGGATCCTCCACCGCGGTGTACAGGTGCTTGACGGCGCCCACCGCAATATCCGCAAACTGTGCGATACTCACCGCCTCATACGGGCGGCTCTCCAGCGCGAGGCCGTTGATATACGACGCGAAGATGATTCCGGAGTTGCCGCGCGCGCCCTCCAGCGCCGATTGGGAAATGGCGATCAGCGTATGGTGAAAGCTCTGCACCGGCGCGGACGACTCCACCATCGCGCGCAGCGTCG
>Ga0116164_10002905_pt1 | contig 12012 bp, 3 predicted proteins | sample AD_UKC109_MetaG_FD_89888 | JGI IMG/M metagenome (GOLD analysis project Ga0116164, IMG submission 89888) | Active sludge microbial communities of municipal wastewater-treating anaerobic digesters from Hong Kong - AD_UKC109_MetaG | ecosystem: Engineered > Bioreactor > Anaerobic > Digestate... | reverse complement strand
GTTCTCGTACATGCCAAATTCCTGTGGAAGGTAGCCAATCAGTCCCTGCAGTTCTTCCCGTTTCCGGTCGCTGTCGATTCCGTTAAACCAGACCTTGCCGTAGCTCTGGGTGTTGATTCCGCAGATAGCCCGCATAAGCGTCGATTTACCGGCCCCGTTGGGTCCCAGCAGTCCATACATTCCGTTTCCGATATCGAGCGAAACGCCCTTGAGCGCTTTGAAGGGTTTTCGTTTCTTCCCGACAATGGGAATCGACAAAACAAGTTGATAAACAAAGCGCTTAAAATCGTTGCGTTTTCCTTTCAATCGCTGAACATTGATTTTCTCCCGGTGGATTTTCTTCGACAGGGCATCGATGGTCAGGATCAGGTAAACCAATACCATCAAAACAACCGACAAACCGGTGTTTTTGTGTTCCAGATACAGCCAGGCCAGAGCGGCAAAAGGAAAACCCCAGTGCCAAACTGCCCCGGTCAGGTGTGCGACACGGGCTCCTTTCCCGATGCCGGTGCAATATTTGGCCAAAACCTGAAGAATAGAATATCCCAGAAAATAGACAAAGGCCAAGGCCAGCGTTTTCCATATTTGTCCGTCGAAATACCCGACTGCCAGGTAAAAAGCAAAACCGGCCAGGGGAATTTTCCAGCTCAGTTCAGACAGATCGCTTATCCGGGTATACTTTTTTTCTCCTTCGAAATGTTCCCGGATTCTTTTTCCAGCCTCCCATTCACGTAAAAACTGCCCGGGCCGGTCGTAAATTTTCACCAGGTTCCGGACCCGGATGGTAATGGGTTCATTGGCCGGGATAACGGTTTCGGTTGCTTTCCGAAGGCTGTTCAAAATAAACCATACCATGGCCGGGACCACTATCACCAGCAAAATCACAGCGATCATTTGCCAGATGAAACGATTAATTTCGAAGTAGATCAACGCACCGCCGCCGGCAAAAAGGGTATATTGCGCCCATTTCAGCCACGGGGGTAGTCCCCGGAACCAGGCCAGGGCATCGTGCAAGCCCGAGTAAAACGTGGGGATGAAAACCAGAGTCAAAACGGTGCTAAATGCCAAACCACCAATAACAGTCAGGGCAAAGGGGGCGCCAATAATCCCCACGTATTCCGATTTTCCCATGGCAAGGGGAAGCATAGCAATGATGGTGGTAATGGCCGTAATCAGGATGGGGCGCAATCGGGCCAGACCGGCTGTAATGAGCGCCCGCTGCCTCCGGTATCCCCTTTTCTGAAGAATATTGCTGTAGTCGATCAGGATGATCCCATTGTTCACAACAACCCCCAGGAGAATAATAAAACCGGTGAGTGTGTTGGCGGAAAGAAGCGAACTGCCGGAAAAAATCAGCAGCAAAAGCGATCCAATTGCCGCCAGCGGAATGGAAAACATCAGGATAAAGGGCGTGGCCAACGATTCGAACACCGAAGCCAGAACCATGAAGATCAGAAAAAAAGCCAGGGCTATGAGCGGATAATAGGCGGCATAATCGTCTTCGTCGTGAATCACTTCCAGTGCGATCCCCGACGGAAGCGGTATGGCAGCCACCAGTTCGTCGATACTGCTCCGGGCATCTTCGAGCAGGTCTTTATCGGCAGTGATGTCGTTATTAAAATTATAGGTCATCTCGATCACCTTCTCCTGGTTAACCCGGTTGATGCGTGAGATGCCCGAACTGAAATAGATCCGGGATATATCCTGTAATTCGAATTCTGCCCCGTCGTTGTTCCGAATGCCCAGTTCCTGTAAATCGGTCAGTCGCATGGGAGGCAATTCCGATACGGTGTCGGTCCGAATAATTATTTCGTATTCGTCGTTATCCTGCTTAAAATAAAAGCCCGACTGGATTTCCTTGCGGAAGGAAGTCAGTTCGCTCATCACGTTGTTCATGGTCACGTTGTTCCGGCCCGACAACTCCGGGTCGAACTGCAGATGTACTTCGGGACGGTCGGATGCCAGGTTGCTGCGCACCCTCCGAATCTCGTCCATATCGTCGAGGTAATAGCGAAGATCGTCGGAAAGCTTCTTCATCATAGCATAATCCTGGCCTTTAATAAGGATTCGCTCCTGTTCTTCACCAATACCCATCATGCGTTCCATGCGCTGGCTTTGCTGCATTCCGCCTCCTCCTGCCCCAAATTGACTGTTCGACGACGATTGCTCAAAATCGAGTTCCGCATTCCGGTCGTGCCGGTCCATGATATCTTCAATTTCTTTCCGTATGGTTTCGAAATCCCGTTTCGCAATTTTCTCGTAATTCTCCTGAAGTGCAATCCGCACAATGGCCGATTCTTCTTCAATCGTACTGGTAATGCTCTCCTTTTCGGCCAGGTTCACCAGTTCTTTTTCCAGTTCCGCCACCAGTTCGTCGGTTTTTTCGAGCGTGGATCCCGAATCCATGGTCACGTAAATGGTGATCTGGTTGGTTTCGGCTTCTTCCAGCGACTGTGTCTGGGTGGTCAGGCTGATGAGCAAGGTGACAAAAAAGACCACCAGCCCGCTCAAAACCGTTGCTACCGGATGACGCATTGCTGCTTTCAAAAGAAGAATATAGAATTGGACCAATCGGTTATGGAGCGAGATTTTTTCAAAAACAGGAACGGTCTTTTTCTTTTTCTGATAGCCCATTATCAGATAGGTGATCATGGGGATCAACAGCAGGGCGACCAAAAAAGAAACCAGCAGGGTCGACACGATCGACACCCCTATTTGTCGTCCAAAAAGCCGGACAACAAGGTCGTCGGTAAAAAGAAAGGGCAAAAAGACGCACAGGGTGGTGAGGGTGGAAGCAAAAATGGAGCGCCATACTTCCCGGGTTCCCTGCGTAACCGAACGGTAAAGCGATTCGCCCTTGCCTGCCAACCGGTAAATATTTTCGAGTACCACGACACTGTTGTCGATCAACATCCCGATGGCCAGGGCAATACCCACCAGGGTAATGCTGTTGATCGAAATATCGAAGGCATAAAAGAAATTAAAGGCGGCATAAACCGAAATCGGGATCGAAAGAGCCACGGCAAGCACCAAACGGATGTTTCGCAGGAAGAACCAAAGAATGGCTACAGCCAACAAACCGCCAATCAGGGCCAGGCTGATAATCTGGTCGATATTTTTTTCCATCACCTCGGCCGAATCGCTTTGCACAATCAGTTCCACCCCCATCGATTCGAGTTCTGCGTTTAGTTGAGCCAGTGTTTCGCGGGTGCGGTGGGAAAGATCGATCAGGTTGGCCGACTGGTCGTTGATCAACATGATCGAAATGGCGTCTTTGCCATTGACACGGCTGTACGAGGTTTCTTCCTTCGTTCCAAAGGTAATGGTGGCAATATCTTTCAGGCGGACACCGGAGGTCTGGTCCACAATAACGCCGCCAATGTCGGATATCTGTTTAAATTCGGCGGAAACATTGACGAAGTAACGCATCGACGGGCCATAAGCTTCACCAACGTACGTACGGTCGGTTTGGCCCCGCTGCAAGAGTTGCCGGATCCGTCCGGGAGTGAGCCGGTAGGCCTCCGCCACTTCGGGCTCCACCTCAATGGTAATGGTTTTCTCCCTTCCCCCGTAAATGTTCACGCTGGCAATTCCGTCGATATTCAAAAGCGGATCCTGAATCTCGCGGTCGGCAATGTTCCGGAGACGGTCCACTCCCCCCTCGCCCAAAAGCTGGAGGGTCATAAACTGGTTGACCATGGATCGAAGATCAACCTTATCGACAACCACGTTGAACTCTTCGGGAAGAAGTGCCCGGGTTTCGTTGATTTTTTCCTGAAGATGCAACTGGGCATATTTCAGATTGACACCTTCGTTGTATGTGATCTCAATGGTTCCGTTCCGTCGGGTCGACATGGAGGTGATTTCTTCCACTCCTTCGAGCTGACCGATCGCCCCTTCGAGGGGGATGATGCCCTGGCTCTCCATGTATTCCGGATCAACTTCGATGGAAGTATTGACCATGACCACCATTACGGGCATTTCGGGAACCGGATAAAGTTCCATCGAAAGCCGGTTGTACGAAATGACGCCCAGCATCACCATGGCCACAAAAACCATGCTGATCAACGTTCTTCTCTGGATGATAAAATCCATACGCTGCGCTCTATTGCTTGCCGGTAGCCGGCTGTTTATCCTTACGTAAATCGATCACATCGTACACACAGGGAATAACGACGAGACTCAGAATAGTGGCCGTAACAAGGCCGCCCACCACTGCCAGGGCCATAGGCGCCCGGAGGCTGGCGCTTTCACCAAAACCGATGGTCAGGGGAAGCAAGGCCAGGATGGTGGTCAGGCTGGTCATAACGATGGGCCGGATCCGTTGACGCCCGGCTTCAACAATGGCTGCCCTTTTCGGCATACCTTCGTTTCGCAACTGGTTAATCTTGTCGACCAGAATTATGGAGTCGTTTACGGCAATCCCGGCCAGCATAATCATCCCGATAAAAGCCATCATATTGAACGGGATGCCCATCAGGAAAAAGGTCAGCACGGTGCCGACCAAGGCCAGCGGAATGGTCAGTAAAATGGTAAAGGGGTGCAACAACGACTCGAACTGGGCCGCCATCACCATATAAACCAGTACGATTGATAATAGTAAGGCAAACGTGAGTCCGCCCATCGATTCTTTTCGCTTCATCTCTTCGCCGGCCATGCGCAAGCGATATCCGTTGGGAAGGTCATGGGCGCTCAACCGGCTTTCCAGCTCACGCACAACCTGGTCGTATTTCAGATCCGGGTTGATATAGGCGCTCACCTTCCCCACCCTGCTTTGGTTGCTGCGGTGAATCTCGCGGGGCATGCGGGCTTCGGCAAGCGTTGCCACATCGGAAAGGCGATAACGACTCGTTCCGTTGGTAATTTCCAGATTTGCCAGTTCGGCCACGCTAATCCGGGGTTGTTTTATGGTAATGGAGCGCATTTCCCCGTTGGTTTCGTATTCACCTGCATCCGTACCTTCAAGCCGGCTTTTCACCTGCTCAATTATCTGTTCGATGCTCAGGTTGTAGTATCCCGCCTGAATCCGGTCGATCCGTACATCGATTTCGGGAGCTCCGTTTTCGACCGAACTTTCCACATTGTACAAACCCGGCATTTCGGCCGCCGTGTTCTTCATCTGTTCGGTTAACGCGCCTATGGTTTCCAGGTCTTCGCCCACAATTTCCACAACCAATGGGGGTTCATCATTCCCCAGAATCGACTTCAGACTGGTTTCTTCCTGATGAAAGCTGAAGGCGACTTCCGGATTGGTTTCCATTATGGCATTCAACGTTTGGGCTACCTGGTTGTAATGGAGCTTACCGGATTCGGAAAGAAGAATATGCATCATTCCGATATTTTCGCGGCTCGATGAAGCACCGCTTGCGGTCGACTGCAGTTCGCCAACCTGGGTATAAACCATCGATACATCTTTCCCCGCCGATTCACGAACCATAGCTTCCAGCTTTTCCAGGGCCGATGTTGTGTTCTCGAGCCGGGTTCCTTCGGGCAGATACACTTCGAGGCTAAAACTATCGGACGAAGAGGAAGGCATAAACTCACTGCCGATTTTGGGAACGAGTAAGGCCGTTCCACCCATGGCAACAATAGAAAGGAAAATGACCAGCCATCGGCGATGGAGAATTTTTTTCAACAGACCGCCATACCAGGCCATTTGAATGGTTTTCACCGGAGCAGCATCCTTATTCCCTTTCATAAATTTGGCCACCAGTACGGGTATCACCAGGATGGCAACCAACAAGGACGACAACAGCGAAAAAGCAACGGTCCAGGCCTGGTCTTTAAACAGTTCGCCCGAAGCGCCCTGCAAATAAACAATCGGAAGAAAAACCACAATCGTGGTCAGTGTTGATGCCGTGATCGCCCCTCCCACCTCGGCCGTACCTTCGATAGCCGACTGAACGAGGCTCTTCCCCTTTTCAAGGTTTCGGTATATATTTTCCATTACAATAATGGCATTGTCGACCAGCATACCTGCACCCAGCGCCAGGCCTCCCAGGGTCATCACATTTAAGGTTAAACCCTTAAAATACATAAGCGTAAAGGTTGCAACAATGGAGATCGGTATGGAAATGGCCACCACAAGGGTGGTATTGATCCGCCGGAGAAAGACAAAGAGAATGACAACGGCCAGAAAGATTCCCATCAGGGCCGAATCCTTCACCTCGCCAATCGCCTGGTTGATAAAGGTTCCCTGGTTTTTGATCACCGTAAACGAATATCCGGGCAGGGCCCGGGTAATGTTTTCAAAGGCTTCGTTTAACTGCCCGATCGCTTTAACCGTATTGTAATGGGGCTCCTTATACACCGAAAGACCGATGCAGCGTTCCCCGTTGAGCATCACAATGGTTTCGGGATCCTTGTTGGTAACGCTGACGCGGGCAACATCATGGAGGTAAACCGGCACGGCACGGGAAGATCCGTCGGGCTGGGTTTCGTTTTTTAAACCAACAATCAGCGAGGCAAAGTCGGTTGGGTTATTCAGCATGCCCACGCCTTTAACGTTGTAGTTTACCCCGTTTTCCTCAATCGTCCCCCCCGAAACATTCCGGTTGTATGCCTGGATTTTGGAGCTCAATTCCGAGACGGTTATTCCGTAGGCTTCGAGCAAATAGGGATCGGTTTCGATCTGCACCTCAGCAATTTCTTCGCCGGCCAGGGTCACATCGGCAATTCCTTCCAGCCGGATCAACTCGTTTCGGATGTAGTTTTCGGCTACTTTCCGCAACTCATCGAGGTTTTTGAGGTTTTCGTTGCTTAGGGCCACCTGCATCACAGGTGTTGAATTGGGATCGTACTGGGTAATGTTAACAGCATCGATACCCGAATTCTGGGCGTAGGATGTCATGGCTTTCTGCAAATCGAGAAAGGCTGCATCCATATCCTTACCCCAGGCATATTCTACGGTAATGCTGGCCGTTCCCACTTTCGACACCGAAGTTACATTCACCACATCACTTTGCCGGATGGCCTGCGCCTCGATGTTTTTCACATACAGGTTTTCCATTTCACCGGGGGGCCTGTTTCCGTCCTCAATCCCGATAAACAGACGCGGATTGTTCAATTCCGGAAACAAGTCGATGCCCAGTTTTGAAAACGAAATATATCCCAGCAGCAACACCGCCAATACCATCATTAAAATGGTTACCGGGTAGTTTACTGCGAATTGTGTAATTTTCTTCATTGCCAAAATCTGTGTGTTATATCTGCGCTTTTCTAGCGCTGAACTTTAACCTTTGTGCGGTTCGACAACATTTCGTAGCCTTCCACAACCAGTTTTTCCCCCGCCTGCAAGCCGCTGACAATTTCCACTTCGTCGTCGGTTTCGATTCCGGTATTTATGGGCTTTTCAACGGCTGTATTTCGTTCAACCACGAAAACAATTTTTCCTCTTCTCCGTTCCTGGATCACTTCCCGGTCGATTACCAGGGCGCTGTCGCGTTTTTCGACCACGATTTCGGCCTTGACAAACATGCCCGGACGCAATTTTAGCTCCTTATTATCGACCTTCATCACTCCTTTAAACGTCCGGGTTGTTTCACTAATGGCCGGCGATAATTCCGTCACAAGGGCATGGAGTGTATCTTCCTTCAGGGTGTAGTTGGTCACAAATGCTTCCTGCCCGAGCATAACAGTCGCCATAAATTTCTCCGGAAATTCGACATTCAGGATCAACTGACTATAATCCATCACGCTGAGTACAGCTGTGCCCGAAGATACTTTGGCTCCGGGTGTGAAATAAGGAAGATCGACAACCACTCCGTCGAAAGGCGCCAGAACCGATAGTTTATTCATTTGCAGCGTAGCATTCTCGTAGTCGTATTTTGCATTGATCAGGGCTACTTCGGCATTTTTTAACTCGCTCAGGGTGACCCCGCCTTTATCGTACAGCGATTTTTGCTTATCGAATTCCTGTTGGGTATTCTCCAGGTCGAGTTTTTTGGCATCGAGCCGAATGCTGATGACGTACTCTTCGTTTTCGAGTCCCACAATTTTTTCTCCCTTCAGAACTTTGTCCCCCATTTTAAAGGGTTTGCCGGTCCGGGGATTGATCATCAAACGATAGCGACCTTCCGTTTCGGTTGATAATGCAATACTTCCGGCAGGAGTAACGGTTCCATTGATGGCAAGGGTGTTGAAAATCGGTTTCTTTGACACATCGGCAACCCGTACCGGTACGCTGATGTCGGCTCCCTGGGTGCTTTCGGGATTCCGGCAGGAGGCAAAGCTCAGGATGAGCAACAGGGCAATTGGGATATACTTCTTCATAATGCGGGTAGATTAATAATTTTCAAATTCGGTTGAATACTCTTCGGGAACGATCGAACGCTTCGTTTCAAAGTCCCACAAAGTCTGGATCTTCAGATTCAGCAATTCCAGTTTATAGTTGATAAGTGCATTGGTCAGCTCGTTTTTCTTGGACGAGAGCTGGTTTTGATACAGGCTGAGGTCCATACTAGTTAAATCGCCGTTCTGGTATTTTTCGAGGTTTAATTCGTAGGTAAGCTGTGCATTTTCGACGCTTTTCCGGGCAATGTCGATTTGGGACACCAGGTTTTGCAGGTTCCGGTAAATCTGGCGGATGTTCAACTGAATGGTCACTTTTTCCTGGTCAAAATTTAATTCCTGCCGGTCGAGGGTTGCCTGGGCCGCCTTGATGAGCGATTTTCGCTGGCCCCAGTCCCAGATGGGAATTTCGAACGAAAGTTCAACCTGTTCGTTGTCGGTAGGCGAATCGTAAATATTCCCCAGTTGTTCGTTTTCGCCAAAAAGCCCCACGGCCAGCGAAACATTGCCTTTGAACTCGTTGGTGGCATTAGCCCGGATCAGGTCGAACTGGGCCGATTCGATGTCGATTTGGCGCTGGCGGAGTTCCATACGCTGTTTCAGGGCATAATCGATGGCATCGGGCAGGGCCACATCGGTAGTTTTTACGTCTACATTCGCCAGAATATCGAGAGGGGTATCCAGATCGAGCCCGATGGTCTGTTTCAACTGGTCTTTGGCATTTTCGAGCGACACCTCGGCATTTTGCACCGACGAGCGGGCGTTGGCCAGGTTCAGTTCGGCCTGCCAGAGTTCCTCCCGGGCCGACAAGCCGGCTTCGACTTTGTTTTTTATTATCTCGTACGATTTTCCCTGGTTGGCCAGTTCCTCGCGACTGATTTGCAGGCTTTGCTGCTGCTGGTACACCTGATAAAAATACTGGCTTACCAGTTTTTCAATGTTTAGTTTTTGCATGGAATAGCTCAACAGGGTGTTCTCGAGCGTGAGTTCCAGTTCCCGCAAACCCATTTTGGTTTGGTTGTAGGTGAACAGGTGCTGATCGAAACAGAGCTGAATGTTGTTGCTGAACGTGTTGTTCGTGATGTTGGTATTATCATTGAAGGCACTTTGCCAACCAAAAGTATTTCGTAACGACAAGGTACCATCGGTTAGGGTAATGGGCTGAATAACCCCAAACGTGCCGGAACTACTCATTCGCTCCGACGTATACCATTTTGAGTTAAAATCGTCGTATTGCCGTTGATGATTGTACCCAAACGGATTCACATTCATATAAAACTTCGATTTCAGCGAAGCCTTCTGTGCGTTCAGCCGTTCGCGGCTGTTTATCAGACTGTATTTCGTCTGCATGATGGAGGGACTGTTCTGGTAGGCAATTTCCAGGACCCGTTCGAGGGTGTACAGATCCTGCGCCCAAAGCGCACTTGTCACCCACATAAACAGACTCAGGATCAGCCATTTCATTGTTTTCATTCTATTTTTTTTATTAGCTATTGATTCAATTATTTTTGCAGCACCCATTTCACAGCATCGGCCACGACTCTTCCGGCTCCTCCCTGGTCGCTCAGGGTAACAGAGGCAGAATCCGAAGAGAGGTAAAAGTTACCGAGCAAGTTCCATCCGTCTTCAAAATCTTTCACTTCTATTTCAATGGTTTCGGTACCATCGTCGTGTACAACCGAATAGACGAATTTGCCTTCGGGTTCGCGCCGGTCTCTGCCGCCTCCGCGACCTCCGCCGGGGGGGCCAAAGCGCTGTTGCCGGTTAAGGTAAACCGACAGCTCGTAATAGCCCGCCTCGGTGAGCGGAGCCGTCCAGCGTGCCGTCTTGCTTCCTTCTCCCGAACGAACGACCATGGCAGAGTGTTCGGTCTCTCCATAATAATCGGCATTGGCAGCCAGGCTCCAGATGACCGGGGCCGGACCAAAACCTTCGCCCACAAAGCTGGTTTCGTCTTTTTTCTTTCTCTTTTCGATGAACTTCCTGACCGGGTTTTCGAGGGAAGGATCGTAGGTGGAAAATCCCGGATCGGTATTATCAACAACAATTTCACCGGGAAGAGCCAATTCCACCGGTTGATCGACCACACGGTCGTATTCTTCGGCTTTGGCTTTTTCATCTTTTTCCGAACGCAGCCCCCACTCCATTGTCCGAACGGGAATATTCTGCGACAAGAGGGTATTAAAAATCACCGAACGGGGCGGGCCCGAGAGGACAATTTGCAGCTCGCGGGTCTGTTTTCCCTCAATCAGATAGGTCCGGTCTTCCGATTCCGTGTCCATACCGCCGCCGCCGAAAAAGCCCCCTCCCCTGCGGCCTCCTCCGTCACCCATCTGGAAGGTAAATTTAACCATTCCGGACGCTTCGCTGTAATTGCTTACCTTTGTTTTCACAACAAAGAGAGCCTGCGACTGATCGATAACTTCTTTCACCGAAAAATCGCCCAGGACGAAGGCCGGCAAGTCGGATGAGGTATACCATTCGCTGACAAAATTTTCCAATTCAATACCGAAGCGACCGGAGAGCGCCAAAGCAAGTTCCCGGAAAGGTATTTCACGGAAACTATTGTTGTACAAATAATCAAGAATGAATTGATCAAAAGCCGGGTCCTGCACCTGTTTTTCGATCCAGGTAAGCAAATAGGCTCCCTTCACCCGGAGAACATTGTTTATTTTCTGCGGATCATCTTCTTCAGCAATGATCTTTTTCAGACTTTTTTCTTTAAGGATGAGGTTGGCCTTTTCATCGTCGCCGATTCCCTGCATTCGCGAAAAGAACATCTGCCGTGGATCTTCTTCCCCTTTCATCAGATAGCGCTCAAATGCATAGTTGAGTACGGGACACTCTTCGGATGTGATGTAATTTACATAGTAATAATAATTGGGGAAGACACTATAGGGATTGGACTGTGTGGTAGATGCCTGGGGGCCAAAACGCATATCGGCGTTTTCCTGGGCAAATACACCCTTGAGAAAATTGGTAAATACCCTCGACTGTATTTCCTTTTTGCTGAGCCCTTCTTTGTTGCGTTCGCTGTTTCGCTCCATCCATCGGTAATTCGACCGGAAATCGGCCTCACGGATGTTAAAGCCCCATTCGGGATAAAAAACCATTTGCGGCTGGCTCTCGGCCAGGGCCGAAGTCCAGGAGTGGGATTGAGAAGCAAACTGAACAGGGGTTTCCACCAGTGTAAAGCCTTCGTAGGGATAATAGAGCCCGAGCGGACGTTCAAAATCGTCGAGAAATTCGGTGATCAACGCTTTCAGGGTATCGCCCAGTTCCGCGAGCTCCGGGGTAAAATAATCGTGCCCCTCGATGTAGGCGATGCCCAATTCAATGCCATCGAGGTCGAGCTTTTTTTCCCGGAACGGGGCTACAGCCAGCGATAGCTGCGGCAGGGGATCCCGGTTCGAAAAATGATAGGTCACACTGTCGGAGGTGCTTCGTTTTCCCTGCGAAACCGGCAAATAACCCGAAGGCGCCTGAACCGTCAGGTCGAAACGGGTAAATTGTTGGCGAAATACAGCGGGTCGTGAGGGATCGTAGGGCATACCCGGGGTAGGATACCACAAATTTTCGCGGGTCAGCAATACATAAGCGGGAGAATAGAATCCGTATTTCCGGTCGATTTTGATGTTCATTGCCGGATCGAAACCGTACACATCATCTGCATCGACATCGAGATACGACACATGAAAATCGGGAATCCCCGAATAGTTCATG
>Ga0116164_10002903_pt1 | contig 12013 bp, 21 predicted proteins | sample AD_UKC109_MetaG_FD_89888 | JGI IMG/M metagenome (GOLD analysis project Ga0116164, IMG submission 89888) | Active sludge microbial communities of municipal wastewater-treating anaerobic digesters from Hong Kong - AD_UKC109_MetaG | ecosystem: Engineered > Bioreactor > Anaerobic > Digestate... | reverse complement strand
AACTCGGTCGGTTATACTCTTTTGCCCGAGTCTACAGCTCCCGACTTTTCGACTTTGAAAAAAGAGTATTTCCCACCGTTTTTACTTCAATCATATTTAAGTAATGAGGACAACGAAGAACTAAGAAAGCCAACTGTAAATACATCAGGCTGCGGAGTTAGTGAGATAGTTTACTTCGGCTCTGATAGTTATATTGAATTTAATATTATGTATGAAGGCAAAAATATTAATTGCCAATACGCAAATGGAAGCCTTGAAGGCTTAAGGTGTTTACGTGATTTAATGTCATATTCAATCAGAAAGAGAAAGATAATGTTTTTTCCTGATAAGAGCAGTGATGAATACAAGGTGCTTGAACTTGAAAAAGCATCAGGTAGCTCAAAAGGTACTGGCTATAAGCTGAGCGAGATGTATAATAGGGGCTTAAGAGATTTATTTGAAACTAAAGTTTTAAGATGGAGGGTTATAGAAAATGAGTGTTAATTGTGGAGAGCCAATAAGTCCAAGCGTTTTAAATAACGCCTATATTAGCAAAGATCAATATGCTACAGATGCAGACTATGAAACAGCATCGGCTGCCCTTGGTACTGGGTTTCCAGCTGGGTCGCATATTTATTACAATACGACTGATAACCAGTTTAGGTTTTATGATGGAACGTCATGGAAACCATTAGGCGAGGTTTCAAGCTTAACTGGAACAAACGAAGCTATAGTAACAGATGTTAATGGTGATTATGACGTAAATGTTATATCGAGAATGACAAACTCTGATACAGATGCAAATGCACAGACTTTCTTTGAATCTCAAAAAGGTAGTGCATTGGACGCATCAGACGCAGGAAAATTCATTTATTTTAATACGACAGACTCTAAACCTAAATACTGGGATGGGTCGGCGTTTCAACTGTTTTCAAGTATTGGGGGTGGCTCGATACCTCAGTCACACATTGAGAACAATAACGTGTTTATACGATCAGTATACGCGTCACAGTCTATTATAAACCTATCTTTCGTGGAGTTAACGCCATCGGCATTTGATCCTAGTTCTACAAGCGGTCAAAGTATTATTAGCATCTCTGGAAATGATTTTGTTTTTTCGAAAAAGTGTATTGCCTTTGTTTACTGCTATGTTCAAACCATGCCAATACCATCACCAATTGATTTAATTAAGCATACACAGGTAGTCGACCATAAAGACTCGTCTGGAGTACTAATTAAAAGACACTTATCACCATATGCGTCAGTTTGGATTAAGAGAAACTTTTTATTAACACCTGTATTAATAGAGGCAGGTGAGAAAATTGCGATCGGGGCATATCACAATCATACTTCATCAAGGAATATAGAGGGAAGAATAGAAATAACAGCTATAAATATAGAGGTATAGTATGAAGATTTATTTTAAAGGAAAGATTTACGAAAGAAGCAAAGAAGATGCAGAGACAGCTATTGCTATGGGAGCTATAGCGGTAAAAAAGGGCGAGACTATTGAGGACATCGAATCTAGGTTAGAATCAAGCAAAACGGAGCTTCAAAAGATTACAGAGTTTTTATCCCAAGATGGAATGCTTGAAAAAGTAAAGGCAATTATTAACTCGGTCAACTAATGGCGCTTGATATATCCAAAAGAAATAAAAATATTCTAAGCTCAAAAGAGTTAAAGCCTGTTTTTTATTTTAAAATTGATGGAGTCAACGAATACAAGGAAGTTGCAAATAGGTTTTGCGAAGGTGATTTAGTATTTTGCGAAAATGAGTTATTTTTTTGCAAGCCTAGAATTGAAAAAGTTTATGCAAATGATATTGTTTTCTCTTCTGGATGCTTGAGTTCAGTCCCTAGCTTTTGTGATGGTTTTGTTTTTTGCGAAGATGATTTAGTTTTCTGTAAAAGTGAAAAGTTAAAAAATCAAAAATGCTTAATTGACCTTGATGGAGAAACAAGCAAGACTTTATCTTGGAGTTTAAAGCTTGAAAGCGGAAGCACCTCTACCGTTGGAAATATAAAAGTAGAACTAGTTGATAAAGATGAAATCTTAACTAGAATCTTATCACCAGAAAGCGAGAACGGCGACATAATGGGCAATATCGCAGAATTTGGCGTTGCTTTTTGCGGTGATTATTCTGATAGAATCCCTTTATTTAAAGGCTTTGTTAATGGAATCAAGTCAAAACTTGGAAGTGTTACAATATCAGTAACACAGGCGAATCAGTTTTTAAGGTCTAAATACTTTTCAACTCCAGAAGATGCACGGACAACTCAGGCTATAAATTCAACCTCACTAAGCGTGACAACCGAAGGACTTGGAGAGCTTCTAACTGATGACGATTTTGTTAGCGTATATGCACGGATAGAGGACGAAGTTTTTAAAATTGATAGTGTTTCAGGCAACACGTTAAATTTCTCATCTAGGGGCGAATTTGACACAATAAGCGTTAGTCACGACGAAGAGTCATCTATTTCTATTTATTACAGGTTAAAGGGCAATCCGTTAGACGTTGCTTTGTATTTAATGACAGAGGTTTCAGGGATAACAGAGGACCTAATTGACTTAGAGCAATTTAATTATCTAAAGAACTTTATCCTTATCGCGTTGCCTGAATTTGACTACATGATTGATTCTGAAATTGAAATAAAGAAGTTTATCGAGGATGAAATATATAGACCTTTAAACGTTTATTCAATACCAAGATCATCGGGGAAAATAAGTATCGGCTATTCACTTCCACCACTAAGGAGTGAGGACACGAAAAGCCTTGAGTGTTGCAATGTTGTCAATCCAGACAAGTTATTTATTGAGAGAACCTTAACTTCAAACTTTTATAATGTTGTCACACATAAATTTGGCTGGGATATAATCGAGGAAAAGTTTACCCTTGGTGAAATTCGCTACTCTCAAGAGTCAAAGAATAGGATAGAGTACAAGAACACTTATTTAGATATAGAGGCGAGAGGATACGGCGAAGACGCTAGAGACTGGTTTTTTTATCAATCATCTAGACTTACGAAGCGTTACAGATACGGAGCTGAAACGGTAAAGGGAATCCAAACACACTTTGGCGATGGGTTACAAATTGAAGTCGGAGACATTGTTGAGTTTGGAAAAGACTTAAAGCAAGCAGATTACAGAAATATGTCTAGGAAATTTGAGCCAAGACTAATGGAAGTGACAAACAAAAAAGCCGATTTTGTTTCTGGTAAAATAACGCTAGATATTATGTCATCAGATTATGATGAAAGGGCTAGATATGGAGTTATCTCGCCTCCTGAGCTTGCAAATGAAATTGATGGGCAAGTTTGTTTTCTTCCATTGAGCTACGACAATGCAACGGACGATCAAAAAGACTTTTACAATTTTATATCACCAAGCATTTATGGTGTTAGTGTCAGCGGTTCAGTAGTAACTTTCGATGTTTCTTTTTTGTCAAAAGTTGAAAACGCCAAGTTTATATCAATTCATGATGATTGTTTGAACGGAATTAGTGAGGAGATAGAAGTCCTTTCTGTTTCTGGGAATAAAGTTTACCTAAAATCGCCGCCAACTAGACAAGGTTCAGGCTTTATCATGACGGTAAATGGTTTTAGTGATGGCGGTTATGCTTACAAGATAATTTAGGTTGTCTTTTTAATTGCTATTATTGATACATGAGTGAAGTTTCACCTAAAAAGCAAGACATTTGCACAGAACAAATTCAAGAAGGTTCGATTATCTCAGAGGCTGGGCAACGTCTTCTTGCAAGTAATTTAAACTTTCACAATGAAAGAAATCTAAAAGAGCATAGATGGAATCTTAACGGAACATACAAAGAGGGCGAAGCCTCTTATATTGACGGTCATCTAGTTAGTCCATACAACTACTCAATAGCCTCTATTAGTATTTACAATTACATTGACGGAAACGCAGATTCTACGGAATTTGATCTTGAGTATATTGATGTCAATGGAGTTAATCAAGGAAGTATATTTTCAACTATTCCAAGTGTTTCAAGTGGGAACGGAAATCATTATCACTATATGCTGAGGGTTGTTGACGATGTTGAACTTGTCGGAAGTGGAACAATTACAAAGCCTGTTTTTTTAAAAACACAATTCAATGCAGGCGAGGCGATAATTTTAAAGCTTAATTTGGGGATGGTTTCGGCAGAGGATTTAACCGTTGTTATCCACTACCTGGAGGAAAATTAATGGCTACTTTTGGAAGTGGGGCAGGTGGCGGATATGGTTCACTTGTTGAAGTTAAGCACATTGATGTTGTAAGGTCATATACTACTGGCTCTGCTGCTGAGGTTTTATATACAGTTCCAGCTAATAAGATAGCTGTAATTTTTATTAATGAGTCGGAGTTTACAGGAATAAAAGCTACTTCCCCTATACCAGTATCTTATTATTCATACATGAGATCATTAAGCGATAATGGAATAAATAGAACGTATCAAGGTCCACAGAACACAACGGTTGGAACTAATACTTACCGGGAGCTTGTCTTTGTCCTTGGTGAAGGTGATGTTTTTCAAGTTGGGAGAAGCGTTACAAATCCACCTCCTACTGGGTCATTCAGTGCAAGAATACACGCTACAATTAGAATTTATAATGCTCCAAACTATTCGGAGATAGTTTAATGATTAAACTTGTAGCAAATCTTGTCTTAACTGTTATGGCGAGCGGATTAATAGCCACCATAACAATACTTTGGGATAGCAAAGTAAGTAGAGCAGAATACCTTGAACTTAAAGGCAAGCTTGAAAAAGACATTGCTGTGATTAGAGCAAATACGACGAACATTAAAGATGACATTAGTGAGATAAAAGAGAGGCTTAAATGAGCTATATGGCTGACTTCTCTGGAAAGGAATCACACATAAAGCATATTCATCCTGTCTTGAGATGGATAATGTTTGAGGCTGACTATTATTGTTATCAGATGAACAAGCCTTATGTTGTAACGTCGATAATTAGAGGCGTTAAAGATGGAATAAGTAAATCAAAAACGCATCAAACTGGAAGGGCTTTTGATGTTTCAGTAAAGGGTTGGAGTGAAACATTTATTGAAATGTTCATAAATTACCTAAACGCAATGTTTTCATCTTATGCAGCAACGTCAGCGAGTGGAGAAAAAAGACTGGCGGTAAGGCATAACTCTGGTCATGGCGATCACATACACATTCAAATTAATTCAAAATATTCATTAGACTTATCGGGGGTAAATTTATGATTTTTTTAGCTATTTTAATCGGCGGAATGTTCGCCACTAACATGACTCAGCTTCAACATAGAGTTGAGCTTTGCGAAAATGTTGAAAGTAAAAGGTGCGAAAAACTTATCAAATTAAAAGAATACGCATCAAAAAAACCACAAGACAGATTAATTCAGGGGGTGAAATAATGGAAGGTTTGAACTTAAGTGAGACAACTATTTATATTATTGGTTTTACTATACTTGCTATTGAATACGTCTTGGGAAGCACAACGCTAGTAAAGCCAAACTCAATTATTGAGAGCGTTCTTCACTTTTTAAAAAAGATTCTTGAGACTCTCGGAGTTAAAAAATCAAAATAATAGCAATTATAGACGCTGTTATTAGGATACTAAAAGCTGTTAGCTTTTTTGAATCTTTTGCTAAAAAAGTAACTTCAAGGAAGAAGATTAATGATTCATTTAAGGATAAAGATAGCGACGCTCTTAATGATGCTTTTAAGTAGTTGTGCGTCTAGGATCAAGTTTAATCCTGAGTTTGTTTTTTGGGAGCAAGGCGGAGAGTTAAGGGCTTGCCTAAGTAAGGAAAAAGTAATTGAGCTAAAGGAGTTATTAATTGAGCAAGAAAAATAATTCCATTCTATGCATAAGTGATATGCATATTCCTTACCATCACATAGATACATTACCATTTTTAAAAGCAGTAAAAGAAAAATATAAGCCTGATAGAGTTGTATGTCTGGGCGATGAAGTAGATCACCATGCTTTATCGTTCCATGATTCTGATCCAGACTTATTTTCAGCAGGGAAAGAATTAGAAAAATCAATAGAGTGCTTAAAGCCTATTTATAAGCTATTCCCAAGTGTTGACATAGTTGAATCTAATCATGGCTCTATGGTCTACAGAAAAGGCAAGCATCACGGAGTTCCAAGGCACTGCCTTAAGTCGTATAGAGATATACTAGAAGCCCCTAGGGGTTGGAAGTGGCACACTGACTTAACTATCCAGCTTTCAAACAAACTAAGAGTTTACTTTTGTCACGGGAGGGGAAGCAATGTTCTTAAAGTCTCGCAAGAGCTGTCAATGTGCGTTGTTCAAGGTCATTACCATAATAAATTTAGCATTAATTATTGGGGCAACCCTTTCCATCTTAACTGGGGCATGCAAATAGGATGCATGATTGATGATAAGTCTCTGGCGTTCGCTTACAATAAGACGATAGTTAAAAGACCAATTATAGGTCATGGCATTATTATAAATGGACGACCTAAGTTGCTTCCAATGGTTCTAGATAAAAAACGTCGATGGAACGGAGAAATTCCTTAATTAAAATTGAAGAAAGACAAAAATAAATTAAGAGAAAGTATTGCAAGACTAGAATCAGAGTTAGCACTTGCCAAGAGCGAAAACAATCAACAAGCAGTTAAGACAATAGAGAGAATTTTAAAAAGATTTAGAGAAGATTTAAAAAACTAGCTAAAGTCTTTAAAAAATATTGGAATTTTATTTTCCTTTTTAAGTTTAAATTCTATAAAAAATTCCCAGTGCTTTTTATCGCTCGGAAATTGTTCATTCTTACAAGAGATGACAAACTTATCTTCTATCCCGATAAACTCGCAAAAGCAATCCTGAACTGCTTTTCTTATACTATCGCAATCTCTCTTATTCTTTGATATGTCGCCATCTTTTTTGAAGAAATGGCAAGAGGGAACAAGTTCATAAATATTAAGCTCAATCCCTCTTTTTTCTGAATTTGCGTGAATGTCTTTTAACTTTAAAAGCTCCCTTTCAAGAGATAAATATTTCACAAATTCTCTTTTAAACTTTTGGTATGTTGAAGATTTTTTGTTTCTAAACTTACCTGTATAAATTTCATTAACACTGGGTGCTTTTAGCTCAATCTTGATTACAATTCTTGTCATTGCAATCTTGCCTTAATGCCATAAATAATCTCTGTTATTCCTTCAATTTTTTCCTTGTCGTTTATCTCCATTAGTTTTTGCATCGTATCCATGAGTACAGTCCTGTATGGCTTTTTTCTCTTTATCTTAACTGGATCATTACCTGTTAACCTCCAAACCTCGGACAAGTTCCCAGTCACTCGACAATTTCTTGATGTGTAAGGCTCAATAACTTTATGCTTTTGAAGCTGGCAAGGTATTTTGTTAATGTGATTAGGCTCTCTGAAAAGAGGCTTATGTCTATCGCCAACACGATTAATTAGCTCATTAATAGTGCATGGTGCAAATTCACAAAACCACTCAAACACTTGTTCCCTTTGCTTCGACAGTATTCCTGATTCTTTAACCTTTCGATAGGCTTCTAGTGATGTATGCTTAATCATTTTTCTCTCCTTTTGTTTTTAAATTCATTAAAAAAATAGCTCTAAGTGCTTAAAGCAAGTCACTTGATTATCAACGAGAAACAACCTTGTGTTATTGTCGAAATCTCTAAAGCAGTTACAGCCATCAACTTCGCACCTTGGGCTTATCTCTTCAAGCTCATTAGACTTAATATAAGAGTCAAAGCAATCATAGTCTTCCTGATAGTTATTATCATAATTCTTTTCTTCGCAGCGATAACAACGCTGACCGTAATCATCGACATAAGCAACGGTCGGATAATTGCACTTGTCGCAGTTTTTTAGCTCCACGATGTTGCAAGCCTCTATGTCAGATATAATCTCTTTTAGCATTGATACCTTCATAAGCTCCTCTCATTTAGATCGCTTAGTGTGTCAAGGTATTTACTAGGAATCATACTTCTCCCTAACCATGAATCAATCGTATTTGTGTTCTTGACATTTAGTTGAACGGCGACCCACGCCTTGCCTTTTTCTTGAATTAAATTTTTTAGAAAATTTAGATATTTTTCCATTTTTAAGTCTCCTTTTTTTGAATATAAAAAAATGAATTGACAAAAATATAAGTTAAAATTACATTGAAGTCAAACAAAAAAAGGAGAAAAGATGAGAAATTTAATCGAGTTAGCCGAAGATTTAGAGGCGAGAAAAGAACTAGAAGAAGCAATTAAATTTGGGGATATAGCCAAACTAACTTCTTGCACCGGTTGTGGTTATCCTACAGTTTCATTTGTAAGTAAAAATTTTCAAACTTGCTATATCTGTGAAGAAAAATATTTTGAGCAAGCATATATCAATGATTATGAAGGCTTTGACGATTACCTAGAAGCAAATGAATTAAAAGAAATAAGTCCAATGTGTGAATGTCATGGTTGCAATGCTTATCGTGACTATGGCAAAGACGAAAATTTATATTTAGTTGATGGTCAGGTTGTCTGTGAAAAACACCTTCTCGAAGATTTTAAACCAGTAAAAAAACAAAAAACAGAAATCGAATATAAGGAGGCGGTCTAGTACCGCCCAAGGAGGACACATGAATCTTAAAAAAGAACTTTATGCACTTGAGGATAAGTTTTCACAACTTAACGCTGAACCTGTAGCGGTTAAATTCAAGCAAGAGTGCATGTTTGCACTCCAGGCTCTAAACAATAGCCCTTACCTGCAATCAATAGCACAAAGTAATGAAAATTCATTAAAGGGTGCTTTGTTAAATTTAGCAACTATAGGGATAACCTTAAACCCTGCGAATAAGTATGCCTATCTTGTCCCAAGAAGGATTAATAAAAGACCAAGCATTTGTCTCGATATTAGCTATATGGGGTTAATTCATCTTGCTCAACTTAATGGAGCAATTAGCTATATTCAAGCCAAGGTTGTGAGGGAGGGCGAAGAATTTTTTTTAAATGGAATAGATAAAGAACCAACGCACAAGCTAAACCCTTTTAATAAAAATGGGAAAATTATCGGAGCCTATTCGGTCGCAAAATTATCAAACGGAGACTACTTAACAGAATCAATGAGCATTGATGAAATTTATGCGATTAGGGATAAATCAGAATCCTATAAAGCTTTTCTTGACGGGAAAGCGGGGCAGTCTCCGTGGACAGAATTTGAAGAAGAAATGATTAAAAAAACTGTTATCAAAAGGCAGTTCAAAACTCTTCCAAGTGTAAATCAAAGAGCGTTAGAGGCAATCGACATTGACAACAAAGCAAACGGTATTGATTTTAGAACCGACGAACAGAAAAAACTTGATGAAACAAGAGAGGCTTTAAACGATGACTATCAAAGAATGGTAGAGGAAAGTGACCCTCGCCAAGAGCATCAAAAAAACCCATCTTCTCTTGAATATGTCTTCTATGGAAAGCCTCCAAAATTTAGTGGCAAGTATTTAGTAGAGCTTGACTGTCAAGAGGTTGAAGAATATTACAATAAATATATAGATGGTAAAGAGATAAAGTCTAGCGACTGGCTAGAAGCTAAGGAAGCCCTTGATTTTTATCTTGAAAATAAAGACACAATTCTAGATATCCAGGAACAAGCAAAAGAAAGTCAAAAGGAGGCATAAAAATGAGTGTTAATAAATTTATAGGCATCGGGAGAGTAGTTGATAATATTGATATAAAATCAACAAAAACAGGGTTGAGCTTTACAAGCTTTTCTATCGCAATCAATGAAAAGTTTAAAAATAAAAACGGTGAACTGACCGAAAAAGTTGAATACGTCAGAATTGTTGTTTTTGGAAAGATAGCCGAGCTTTGTAATCAGTATTTAGGAAAAGGTCGCCAAGCTTTCATTGAAGGAAAACTTCAAGCAAGGTCCTGGGAAGACAAAGACGGAAACAAGCGATATACAACCGAAATACTTGCCTCAACAGTTCAATTTTTGGAAGGTCAAAGCGATGGTCAAGCTAGTAGTTTCAGCGGTAACCAAGAGCCGACAATTGCCCAGGATGCAACTTTTGCGAGCGATGATATCCCATTTTAGCAGGATAGAATTATCCTCTTAAACTCGGGCTAGGGAGTAAAGACCTAGCCCATTTTTAAAAAAAACAAAAGGAGTTAAAGATGAAGATATATCTTAGGGATATAGACGAAAGCCTATACTTTAGGTCAGGTAATAAATAGTATTTTAGCGGAGCTTTTGAAAGATTTTTAATTTTAAATATTAAATCTTGACAAGGTTTTTTATTTTTGAATATCTTATCAAAAAATAAATTTAAAAAGGAAAATTTAAAAATGAAAAAAGATTTTAGCAACATTCAAAAATTAATAAAAACAGCAAGAGAGAAAACTAACCACAGCCAGACCGATCTAGCTAGACTGCTAGGCTTTAAAAATGGGCAGTATATAAGCAATGTAGAGCGTGGATTATGTTCATTCCCCTTGAAGAAGGCAATTAAGTTATGCGAACTATTAGCAATAGATAAAGTTGACTTTTACCTTGCATACACAAAAGATGAGAACAATCATGTTATGAACTTCTTATGGGGCGAAAAAACAGATGAAACAAGGAGTACGATAGCTGAATATGCAAACAAGCAAGAGAGTATTGACCATGATTAACAAGATATTTAACGTCATTGATAGTTGCAAGAATTTAGAACATAAAAACATTACGGAATCATGGGTAACAAGACTGTTTTTAATTAAAAAGATAACTTATGAAGAGTTTAAAAATCTCAGAGAATATTTGTGGAGAGTGTGAGAAAGGGGGAGGCTTATAAAACCTCCCCTCAATAAGAACAAAAAGAGAGCTTAAATATAATCTATAACCTATAGTTTGTCAATGTTGTACATATACTAAAGTTATTATAGTTTATTTAAAAAATAAAAAGGGGCAGAACGAGAAAACTGCCCCTTTTGAGAATGGATTTTCATTATACATTTTTTATCGAAAAAAGTAAATATAAGGGCAAAATATGCCTTAAAAGGGGTTAAAAATGAGAATTTTAAAGGTCAAAAATTGGGAAAATTACAACAAGAGGAAAGACTTAAAAAGCATGAAGTGGTTCGCACTTGATGTTGACATTTTCCAAGAGCCAAAATTTTGTGAATTTACGTTTATGCAGAAGTCAATTTTTATATTTGTTTTGTGTTATGTTGGAAAATTTGGGAGAGATGGAGAGACAATTTTACGCCTAAGAGACATGGCAAAAAAAGCAGAAATAAATGAAAAAGATATTGAGGAAACAATAAAACTTCTTGAGTGTGAGGGTGTTATTGAGATAAACAATTATTATTCAGGTGGGAAGCAAGGCGAAAAAATAAAAAATCTTGACGAAGGCAACGCACAATCAGTGCAAGGTGTTGAAATTATTGATACGAACGGATCCGTACGGATTCCGAACGAGTCCGAACGAAAACGTGCCTTACATAACATAACAATACATAACATAACAGAACATACACAACATACACAACAAAACAAAAACGTTCGTGATGAAAAAATTTTTACACCTGATGAAATTCTTGATTTGTACAATCTTGAGATTTCAAATCTTGAAGGGGCAGTCACGGAATCGGGCATGACAGGAAAAGCAAAAGTCAGATTACTGCGTGGCGATGATATTAACCCACCGCTGATCCAAGATTTAAAAACAAGGCAAGATTGGATTAATTATTTTGACGCAGTGAAAAGGTCAAATATTTTACACGGAAGCTGTGAGTGTAGATGGAAGGGCTTTAAATTACGCCTAGATTGGCTCATAAACCGCGATAATTGGCTCAATGTGATGTCAGGTAGCTATGAAGAAAAAAACGCCTCCTCGACGATCTCAGAGGCTCAAATGAAGTGCATACAATTAGGGTTCTAAAAAGGAAAAAGGAGAAATAAAAATGAAAAGAGAAGAATTTAACGAAGCGTTTAAAATTTTGGAAAGTGTTTTTGGGTCAAAGGCTTATCCGACAGAGCTTAAAGAGTTATTATTTATGAAGCTTGGAAGATTGAGCTATGACGCTTT
>Ga0116164_10002902_pt1 | contig 12015 bp, 9 predicted proteins | sample AD_UKC109_MetaG_FD_89888 | JGI IMG/M metagenome (GOLD analysis project Ga0116164, IMG submission 89888) | Active sludge microbial communities of municipal wastewater-treating anaerobic digesters from Hong Kong - AD_UKC109_MetaG | ecosystem: Engineered > Bioreactor > Anaerobic > Digestate... | reverse complement strand
CCTGAAGGACAGCAAGGTCAAGAAATACGCACTGGATAAAATAGACGACCTCAGACAGCTCAGGACATCGTTCAAGCGCATCCCCCCCGATCTCGACGCCATCCTGGAAAAGAGCATGAGCATCTGGTTCGAGGGTGGACAGGAGATGGAGGTGACCGTCGAGGTGGATGCCGACTGGGCGCACTACTTCCAGCGGCGGAGCATCATCCCCACCCAGGAGGTCCTTGATACCAGAAAGGACGGTTCGCTGATTCTGCGATTCGTCGCATGCTCCATGGAAGAGGTGAAGGTGTGTCTGAAGCCGTGGATACCGCACGTGAGGATCCTCGAGCCCGGAGAGTTGAGAAAGGAGTTTCTGGAAGAGTTCAAAGGGTGGATAGGCTGGCAGGAGTCTGTGTGAACATGCTGCATCCACACCCTCATGGAGATCAGTCATGCATGAGATTCATCTGACATGGAACGGTCCGTACACGTTCAAGGACATTATCCTAGGCAACACAGAACTACAGACCAATGCAATCGGTGTGTACTTCCACACCGAGGAAATCGATGGAAAGACGTTCATCAGTTATGCAGGCAAAGCCATGGGAGCACCAGGCCTGGTGAAGCGTCAGCTCCAACATTACCTTCATTTCATAGGCGGCATGTACAACATCCCTTCAGACTACAGGGGTTCCCAGAGAGAATGGGTGCCGGACAACAAGCATTACAACAAGAAGGAAAACAGGGAATATTTCGAAACGATTTTTGACAAGGACAAATTCCTGACCCTGGTGGGTGAAGCGTTCGGTTATGTCCAGAAATTAAGGATCTATCTTGCCTCGGAGATGTTTGAAAAGCAGGATATACCACTCATAGAAAGAAAATTGTTGTATGCCTTTCAACCCCTGAACACATTCTGGGGAACAACATCCGACGCTTGTCCAGACATAGTCCTGAAGCACGAGGGGGCAGTCCCCGGCGAGACCGTGTCCACATGGATAGACAATAACAAGCATTTCAGCGGGTTCAGGAGTGGCTCCCACAGGGGGGTCCCACCTGAATGATCGCTGTGTTCTCAGGATACCTGTGCTCAATACACCGGCCTTTGAGGAGACTCGCGGATCACCCGATCGCTATGAACCCATCTCCCCCAACAGGGCGTACCCTGAAGGTTACAAGTCTGAATCTCAGGTCATTCTGCTGAACAACAGAAGGTGTGGCCATGGCATCGATCGAGGAGAAAAGGAGAACATCCTGCAAAGGGAGGTCTTTCCGCTTCATAGTTGTAAGGACATACTCGAGATTCCTTGCGAGGACAGTCCCATCTGTTGGAATCGTGTAGCCGGAGAAGACCTCTTCGAAGTCCCTCTTGTTCATGTCCCTGAAAGACCGCCAGTCCCCTTGGTCCTGCTGCTGCCAGTTCTCACAATACCAGTGCATGATCTCATGACGTCGTATCTGAACAGGAGACAGGGTGATCTCGGATTCCACCAGTTCAGATGACTTGTTCCACTTCCCCTCGACGAGATAGTTCGCTTCAAGGGAGCACACGATCCCGTCGAACTCCCCGAACACGGACTTCTTGCCCCTGGGGTTCGGCGCTTTCCTCCCAAAGCTGGGGCGGAAGAAGACCGTCGTTTCAGGCGGAGATGTGCCGTCACCGAGTTGCTGGAGGAACAAAGGAAGCCCCTTTGTGAGTGCCCACAGTGTCAGTGCGTCTTCACCATAGCCGAGCAGCATGATCTCATCTCCTTGATAAAATTTCTTTCGTGTCTTTCACTTCAGCTCCATCGGCAGCATCATGAACTCCCCGTGGCTGATCCAGTTGATGGCAACGCCAAGCACTGGCTTTCCCGGGCGTGCCTTTCCCACGATATCGGCATAGCACCTCAGCTGGGGGAGGTAGAACGAGAAGAGGGTCTGCAGATCTTCTACCTGGTCGGACTTGTGGTCCACGATCCAGATCCCCTTGTCTGTCTCCACCACCATGTCCGCTATGCCAGAGACGACACTCCCCTTTTCGTCCAGGCCCAGCACCGGGACCTCGACGGACACCCCTGCCGGCGACAGCCCGGTTTCGATGCCGTCCCTGAACGCCTCGATGGACCGCGAAACCCTTTCCCTCTCGACCTCGCCGAGGTCGGGGCAGAGCGACTCAAAGACTGTGTTCAGCCGCCTTGCCCCTGCCAGACCGACCTCGAAACACCGGTGAAGGATGGTGCCGCGCTGGAGACTGTCTGCACCGACCGCAATGTCCAGGGGATCACCGTAGCGGACACGTCTCAGGCCGGGGCACGGCCTGGACTCCGGGTCATGGAGGGACGAGGGGGAGACCGCCTCGGGGGTGAGATCCTGCGGCAGCGGGTGCGGTGTGATCGCCCGTCTGCCAATTCTGGGCAGCGGCGCGGCAGGTTCATCTCCGTCCAAATCGAGATCCTCGGGGTAGTGTTTCGTGGCCATGGTCACCAGGCAGTCGAACTCTGAGCCTGCCACGGTCATCCTGTCGGGTCCGACCGTGATGCCGGTCTGCCGCTCGAGGACTGTCCAGAATGATTCTGTGCCGGATTTGTCATCATAGCACGGGCATTCGAGCACGAGCTTCTCCCGGGCCCTCGTGAGGGCCACGTAGAGCAGCCTGATGGCGTTGTCCCTCGCTTCGTCAGCAAGGCCCGACATGAAGGCGTCCCGGGTCTCCGGGGCGTGGAAGTCGGGGTAGGCTTCTATGAATGCCCTGTCAAGGATGGAGTTCAGATCATTGAAGTCGGTGTAGACCACCCGGAAATCCGGCAGCCGCGGCGAGGTGTCCGCATCGGTGCCGCACACCACGACAACGGGCCACTCCCTGCCCTTGGCCCTGTGCCACGTGGTGATCGTCACGGCGTCTTCGTCGATGAAGCGCGGATCGGGCTGCTTGTCGTCCCGCTCCACCTTGGCCCTGACCCAGGAGAGGAAGGTCTTCACTCCGGATCCGTAATACCCACCGCTCGCCAGGGCCTCGCGGTTCGCCCGCATGAACTCCGCCGCCTCGCCCCGGAGCCGCAGGAGGTTCGCCCGGGCCTGGGCCGCATCCGGCCACACGGATATCTTCCCGAAGAGGTCAAGGGCGGCAATGACCTCGTCCAGCACCTCATCGACGGTGTATTCCTCGATCCTGACTGTCAAGGGTTCGAGGGAGGCCTGGACAGGGTCGGACAGGTCCTCCTCCCTGACCATTGTCGTCAGGGCGGACTCAAGCGTGTGGCTTCCCAGCTCGGTGACCGCGAGGTAGAGTCCTGCGTGCCGGTCGGAAGGGTCTGCGACGTGGTCAAGGGCATGGCATGCAATCTGGACGACGCGGGAATCGAACCACCCGTCTTCCTCCACCCGGCACCTTATCCCGAGGGACCGCAGCTCTTCGGCATAGCGCTCGATTTTGACATGGCTGGGGCACAGCATGGCGATGTCCCCGCCTCGCAGTCGCCGTGGGCCTTTTGTCTGCCTGTCATAGACCTCCTGGGAGCCGTCCAGGAGCAGGTCGCGAACCCGCATGGACGTGTGCCGGGCAGTGATCGACATGTTGCCCCGTTCCGGCCTTTCCCTGAACACGATGGCCTCGAGGGGGGCCAGCGAGCTCGGGTACTTCGCCTGCGGCTCGAGCGGCGTGTAGCCGTCACCGAACAGCCGGGCGCTCACGGTGTTGATCCATGCCATGAGGCCGGGGGTGGACCTCCAGTTCTTCTCAAGAGGCCGTATGGAGGAGCTGAACGTCTTCTGCAGCTGGAGGAGGAGTCGGTGGTCGGCGTGCTGGAAACCCATGATGGCCTGCTTGACGTCGCCCACGATGAGGGTCGGCACCCCGAGCGTGTGCAGGGACCACAGGAGCGAGAACTGGAGAGGGTTGGTGTCCTGGAACTCGTCGATGATGAGGCAGTCGACCCGGCTCCTCAGGTATTCCATGATCTCCGGTACGGACGAGAGGAGGCGGTGGCTGATGGCGAGCATGTCGGTGTAGTCGACGAGGCCCCTCTCCCGCTTCCTCTGGCTGTATATCTGCAGGGCGTCCTGGCTGGCGTTGAGAAGGGCCTCCACATGATCGAGGGCATCGCCCAGCGGCCCCGCGTGTCTGGGAAGCTCACCGGCTGCAGCCATGACGGCCGCGGCGAGGTCATCGTAGCCTGGCGGCAGTTTTGTCTTCTTGTTCGAGACGCGGAGACTCCGAAGGTCCTGCCAGAGCTTCCAGTCTTCGTCCAGTGAAGAGCCGGCCAGGGCCCTCTTCATGTCTCTGAAATTTTTCCTGAGTTCGTCTGACGCTGATTTGACATCCGCATAGCGCGAGGAGAGGTCCTCGGGAAATGCCCGGAGGAGGTCTTCGATGGCACGACGAAGCGCCTGCTTCTGTATGTCCCGGTCACCGAGTGCCTCGTAGAGTTCGCCGATCCTGAGGAATGCATGCTCGACCAGGGTTTCGTCCTTTTCGAACCTGCCGATGGAGCGGAGCTTTTCCATGAGGAGAAGAATGCGGTCCCGGAAGGCCTCCTCGGGTCCCGTGTCGGTGTTGAAGTCATACCGGTAGCCGTGCCTGGACAGGTTCCCCATGACCTCGTCCGCCTCTTGCGTCGTGGCGAGGGCAAGCCGTATGAGAATGCCCTGCTCGTCATCATTGAGCTTGCGCGGCTGCGGGGTGATGCCCGCGTCGAAGGCGAACCCGGTGATGAGCCTGAGCCCGAAGCTGTGGATGGTGCTGATGTACGCCTGTTCGAGTCTGAGCGCCTCCTCGAGCCTGCCCTGGCTGACGAGTTCCGCCCGTATGCGGTCCTGCAGCTCTGCGGCGGCCGACTCGGTGAAGGTGACGGCGACGATCTTCTCCGGGGCCACCCTGCCCTCGATCACCCACCGGGCAAGCTGCTTCTGGATCGTGTAGGTCTTTCCCGAACCTGCACCGGCAGGGATGATGATCAGCTCGGCAGGGCTCACCGTTCACCTCGCGATCCCGGGTGGGTGAAGAGCCTGATGAGGGGTGTTCTGTCCAGGGCATAGGGCTTGATGCCGGTGCGCTTCTCGAAGGTGTCGGCCTCGTCTTCGTAGTTGAGCCTGACAATGCCTGCCCTGAGCTCCATCACCCTCTCCCTGATCAGGGCCAGTGCCTGTTTCGAGACACCGCCGCCGAGTTCCTCCACCCCGGGGACCTGTCTGTCTATCCACCCGTCGCTGTCCGTGAGGGTCACCTGGTCGTTCATGAGGTAGTAGAGCACGCCGATGTCCCTTACCCTGCCGAGCTCCTCGGCGATGCGGCTCCCCTCTCTTCCCGATGCCTTGCCAGTCTTCAGCATGATGCGGTACAGGGATGCCTGGCTGTCGAAGCCTTTCTTCATGCGGTCACGGTACGACTTCCCGCTGGACTTCTTGTAGTCGACCACATAGACCCTCCCGCGGGGGAGGCGCAGGAGCAGGTCCGTTCTCCCACGCACCGGGAGGTCGTCGAACATCCCCTGGAGCCAGACCTCGTTGCCGAGGACCTGCGCCATTGTCTGCTTGAGGAATTCCGCCCAGCGGATCGCTGCCCGCTCGATCTCGTTGAGGAGGTGGCTCCGCTCCACATGCCACTCGGGCCCTAGGAGGAAGGGCATGACCGTGATGATCGCCTCGTTGAGCAGGGCCGGGGCCCTGTTCATGATCTCTTCCTCGTCCGGAACAGCGGCATCAGGCTTGAACAGGTACTCGAACACATAGTGGGCCAGGGTCCCTTTTCCAGGTGCGTCGAGGGTGTCGGGCTCCCAGTCCGCAGGTTCGAGGCCCATGGTCATGACCAGCCATGCCAGCGGTGACACCATGAGGGTTTCAAGGGCGCTGGGCGACTGGGGCCTGGGAGCCCCGTCGCTTCCCCCGATGAGAAGCAGGTCCTGCCCGAGGGAGGGATCCCTCGCCGCCAGAGGCCGGGGGGGTACGGGTGCTGAAGGTTCTGCCAGGGCGAGGCCGGTGACCAGGGCCGCGGCGTCCTGCCGGTCGAGGTCACGTACGATGTCCCCGGGCTCGCCGACACCCTTGAAGAGGCATGCCATGAAGGGCAGGGTCTGGGAGTGCGAGAGCGGTTCGCCAAAGTCATCCCTGCGCGGTATGAAGAAGGTGATGCTGTCCGATGTGCTCCTGACCTGGCGGAGGAACAGCTGCCTCCTGCGGGAACTGCTATCGCTCCCCGACTCGATGGCATAGCCGCACCGGTCACGGAGCATTTCAAGGTCCGACTCCGAGAACACCGGTGAAACGGGCGCTTCGAGGGGATAGTGTCCGGACGCGAATCCCAGCACATACAGGCGTCGCACCCGGCGCCAGGGCTCTTCATGTTCGTGGAAGACCGCGATCCCCTCGCGGGAAAGTGGATCATCGCGCCTCTGGCTGAGAGTCTCCGGCGAAGCGGCCAGGAGCATCTCCTTCATCGCTGTGTCAGGGTCCTTGCGGGCCAGGGGAATGACCTCGGCTATGGTTGCCCGTGCACGCGCCATGTGGTGCTCGAGGCCTTCAGGCGTGTGCAGCAGGGAGGCGAAGCGCTCGAGGTCTGCAGGAAGTCGCTTCGCGTCGGCTGCGGCGTTGCCGAGGAGACGCAGCATCTCGCGGCCCTGAGAGGTGATGTCCTCGGCGGGCTTGAGGTCGAACCTGCCGTTCATGATCTCCCGGGCCAGCGCATAACCCTGCAGTGTCGTCCACGGCATGAGGGGCGATGTCACGAGGGAGGCCAGCGCCATGGACGGTGCCGGCCGGCGCCGCGAGATGAGGAAGTACAGGACAGCTTCCCTGCCCAGGTCGCGCAGGGCCCTCTCTGCGGACAGGCCCGAGAGGGCAAGGCCAGCCCATGTGAACACGTCTCTGAGGGCACCCCGGTAGAGGTTGTCGTACGGGACCAGCAGACCGATGTCCGCCGGGGCAAGGGTCGTGTCCCCGGCAAGGGCATTCTGGATCATCCCGGCAGCCACTTCGACCTCTTCCAGACTGTCGCGCACGCCTATCCACTGGGCCGTTGCGTCGAGATGGAGCTGAGGATCAGATGACTCGAAGAGCCGGGCCTGAATGGCACCCAGCGCTGTGTGAACATCTCCGGTGGGTGTCCATGAAAGGCTCCTGCCCAGAATGTCCAGAAGTTCCGGGTCGTGATCTTCCAAGCCGTCACCTGACAGCCTTTTCACAAGAGCGGACTGCCAGGGCGAGAGGCGGGGCATCCCTTCGACACGGTACACGACAATGGAACGGAGATCTTCATCCGGCTTGACCCTCAACAGGGCATCGATGCCCGCGAGCGCAGGGGGAAGAATCTCTCCCATGGCTGAGTGGAGCCTGGCCAGATCCGTCAGGTGGCGCAAGGTTCTGCGAGGAAGGCCACCTCCTTCAACGGCTTCGATGTTCCTGCCCGGGCCGGCGCCTTCCAGGAGCACGCACAACGCCTGGTTCAGGCTCGACAGCGTCTCCCTGGGTGCAACCTCCAGGCTTCCGGCCCAGAATGTGTCGGTGAGGTCATGTGCTGCACGGGACAATGTCTCGTCCCATGCGTTGTCCGGGAGGCTTGTCAGTGAATTCTCCAATGCCAGTTCGACAAGCTCGGGCCACGTCCCGACAAGCACGCCCAGACGGGCCCCGGCGGTCGCGACCTCCCGCCGCACCATCCTCGCGGATGCCCTGTCAGGGACAAGGAGAAAGTGCAGTGACCGCTCCGGCATGCATGAAGTATCAGGCAGTTTCATTGTACGCCGGCCTTGTCCAAAGAATATAAAAATACATCTCAACCCACTCCTCTGACCTCATGCAGATAAGCGTTCAGTTCATGTGCGTCCTTTATAACATTAAAACCATCCGCTTCGTACTGTTTGCTGAGGCTTTCCCTGACCAGCAGGAGGCCTCTGGCATGTCTCGTCGCGCAGTAATACAGGTCATCAAGAGATCTGAACTCCCCTCGCCCACGTTCCCTGCAGATCGTGGCCCGCATGCCCGATACCAGTGAGATCTGGAGATGACAGCGCGGACATTCGAAGATATCACTAGTATTGAGCCAGAGTGCTTGTATCGTGTTCTTAGCCAGGCACTCGGGACAGAGCCCATCGAACAGAAGTTCAAACGCCATATGACAAACCTCCGTGATTTACCGTCAGGGTCTTCATCACCGTATCCCTGCCAGCACTTCCAGTCTTGTCTTTCAAGGGATCAATCACTGTGGCTCTCGCACCTCATAAACCCGATCTGGGGTTTCCTGTTCCTCCTGTACAGGAGCTCACATGCCAGTGCCTGCACGAGGACATCATGGGTCACATGTTCCTGTGCCTCTCCAAAAAACTGGTCACGGACCACGGCAAAGTCTCCTGGGGTGAGGCCACTCATCCCGCAGAGCTCCTGAACCTGGAGTTCGTTCAAGGAGCAGTCGTCACTCACCAGTGGACCGAGCATCCTGCGGTAAAGGAGCAGGATGCCCTGTGGTGTGACGACTCGGAAATGGACCTTGAGCCGGAACCTCCTGAGGGCCGCATGATCGAGGCCATCGATGTCGTTGGTCGCACAGATCACAATGCCCCTGTGGGACTCCAGCTGGGTGAGAAACTCGTTGGTGGAACTCCTCTCCCATGATCGGACCGCATCCCTCCGTGGGAACAGGAAGCTGTCCGCTTCGTCGAAGAGGAGAATGCCTTCCGACTCGGCCGTTTCGTGAAAGGCCTCGGCTATACGTTGCTCCGTTTCCCCCACAAAGGGTGAGACGATGTCGCTGCATCGCCTGGCACACAGCTCAAATCCCAGTTCGCGGGCAAGGTAATGGGCGAACTCCGTCTTTCCCGTTCCCGGGGGCCCGTGGAAAAGCAATGCCATGGTCCTGTAACACTCAGGGGCCCCGTCACAATGACGTGTGTAGCGTGCGAGTTTCTCGACAATGTCCTGTGGGGGAATGTTCATGTTCAGACCCTCAATGCAGTAGTCACTGAGAACCCTCTTGACGACCGGGGGCCTCTTTCCGGTGGTTATCTGTTCGTGCCTGCTCAGGACCGTCCGCATGTTTTTCAGAGCAGCATCCCTGCCCATGGAGCCGCTCATTTCGAGCATGTTCACGGCATCGACGACCCCTCCGGCATTCACCCGATAGGTCTCGCACAGCACCCTGGTTTCATCAGAGGTCATGTAGTGTTGGAGTTTTCTTTTTCTGAGCTCGTTGGAGAGGACCTTTATTCTGCTCCTGGTATCGAACTTCCCGAACTCGACGGAATGCGAGAACCGTCGCAGCGTCGAAGGGTCGATCTCGCTTATCCTGTTGGTGATCCAGATCACCTTGTGGTTGTGTCCCTCGATGAGGTCGTTGATGAACCCCTTGGAGACATTTCCCCTGTGTAGTGGCGAGCTCTCCGAATTGAGGAGTTCGTCCGCCTCATCCACGAGAATGAGGGAGCTGTCCTCCGGCGCACAGTTCATGGTCACCCGTATGAACCGGAGCCTGTCCTGGTTGTCTCCGCACTCCTTCATCTTCACGGTGAAGAGGGCCTTGCCATGCCTTCTTGCAAAGCACTTGGCGATGGATGTCTTGCCTGTGCCCGGCACACCGTGGAAGAGTATGTTCTGGCGACCCGGAGACTCTATCAGGGTGTCAATGACTGAGACATCGGTGTCTGCCATTGTGAAATCACACAGCGAGAGCCTGTTGTCGTTGTCCGTGCTGAAATAACCGCTTTGCAGATCGTCACCTCCCAGGCCGACCAGATATTCCGTAGCCCACCAGCTCAGGCTGAACTCCAGGGAACTGGGGAGATCACCTATGTTCGTGTTGATCATGTCCATTCTGAATAATGTTCCCCTGGTCAAGGCATGCCCCACCGATCCCTTTGGCAATCCCAGAAGATGATCCCCATACATCTTCAGCCTGTTGAATTCCATGAAGTTGCCTACACCGTCGTGGTTGCACAGGTGTGTGTTGAGGACTTCGCACGATGTAACCATATGGAACAGGCGCAGTATGGCAATTTCGGTGCTGTCGAGCTTGAAGACGGACTGGAGGCTGCTCAGGCGCTTTACGAGGCCATCGGAAGTAAGAGATGCCTTTCGTGGCATTCCCTGCCGGAGGATCTTCATTATGGGACCCCGCAAGAGTGCCTTTGCTTCATACGCACCTATTCCTACAGTTTCTTTCGTTTTCTGCTCAGAGACATTTTGCAGGGTGTGCTTGGTGCCTGTTGCCTCACAGAGGACATCGGAGCCAAGAACATCTCGGGCGAAAGCCAATATCTCAAGGAGTTTCCTGTTCAGCAGGGGTGAAAGAATTGTGTTGTGAAGGTAGAAGATTGCAATCTGCTCTTCGAATACAGAATTGGAAACAGTCCCTACGGGTGTCATGTCCTGACTCATTCTCTTTCTTCTGTGCTTGGAAGATCTTATTACGTGCACTCCCAACTCCTGCTTCGACATCTGGATAGTCTATCGTGGGAATGCATGAGGTCTCAATCGAGAGGCGACATATGTATGACGCATTATCTAAAAACACAATAAGCTGTCCGTATAAGATAGGTTATATGATCATCATCTAAAGTTAAGGTGAGATTTGAAGATCTGAACATTTAAACCACATCTATACAAATGTGACATCTGTGACATTTAAGCGATATGGGTTTTGGCCTGAAGGGGGGTACTATTTCGTAAGCTAGAAAAATCCAGATTCACACCGAAGCAACCCGCACACATGCGTGACTACATTTGGTACCGCATGGGCATGGGACAGTGTCTTGCAGGGGGTGACGGGTGGGGGGTCTTGGCTAATAGACTTTTTCCATTGCAGTAAATTCAAAGCATCCTCACCAGGAAGCCGATTGCACCCTGGATGAACTACCCATTCAATGCCATGCAGCTTTAGGTGTAATGGTTGCTGCCTAGCTCTATGGCTAGTCATTGCATGGTCATAGACAATCGTATTTGACCAAATTCAGAAGCTCAATAAGATCGGCTTCAGAGCTGGATTTCTTACCCTCTATTTTATGGGGGTTTTTGAACATGGGACCAAGAATCATTTAATTGCTATTCACAAACAAATATTCACTCGGTTTAATGTCCGTTACTAATAAGTGCATAATTGGAATGCGTTGAAGATGGCTATATAAGCCACTTCCAAGCCGATTATAAGTCCAGCTTAAAACGCACTTATTAGTAATTATCTCATTATCGACCAGATTCATGGCAATGAACAGCAATGGTTTCTTGACATATTTCCACTACAATTGTATTTAAATCACATGAAAGTAGCGGAAAAGGATCGAGTCGTCTATGGCATGATTGAAGAGGAATACCACCGCTGCAAGGAAGCCTTTCATGCACTTCAGGCCAAGATCGAACAGTATCCGAAGGGTGCGCTGAATGTAAGGAAAAAGAAATACAAAGGAAAAGACTACTCATATCATTATCTGGTCTCCCGTGTAGAGGGCAAGGTGGTGAACCGCCATGTTGCCAGAGAGAGCATCCCCGGGGTGCGTGAACAGATTGAAGAGCGTGAGAAGTATAAAAAGGAGCTGAAGGCATATGCAAAACGCATGGCCTACCTCGAGCGGCTCATGAAGGCCTCTTGATCGAAAAGGGGGCTTGGTGAACACCCTGCGGACAATAAACCTGCCAAATGAGATAACAACACTGCTCAGATCTTTGAGCAACGTGGGATTTTTCGAGCGGTCCGCGTTGATTGGAAGCTGGGTAATGCCCATCTACCAGGAGCTGTATCAGGCCAGGTATATACTCAAAACCCTGGATATAGATTTTGCCATGTATGCAGCACACCCGCCAAGGGGATCTTCTGGTTGATCTGGAAAAGATCATCACCGGCATGGGTTTTACTGACTATCTATCCAATGCGGGTATACAGAAATTCAGTTCAGGCGGGTATGAGGTGGAATTCCTCGTACAGAGAAAAGGCGGGATCGATTCAGATGCAGTATCGATACGTGAATGGAATGTCATTGCCCAGCCGCTCCCATTGTTTAGAAATGTGGGGCTATTGTGGGGCAAAAGGATGTAAGTGTTACAACGTGGGTTTTGTGGGAGTTTAAAGACCGACTT
>Ga0116164_10002897_pt1 | contig 12022 bp, 9 predicted proteins | sample AD_UKC109_MetaG_FD_89888 | JGI IMG/M metagenome (GOLD analysis project Ga0116164, IMG submission 89888) | Active sludge microbial communities of municipal wastewater-treating anaerobic digesters from Hong Kong - AD_UKC109_MetaG | ecosystem: Engineered > Bioreactor > Anaerobic > Digestate... | reverse complement strand
TTCTAAAGGTAACCATTCACTAAACAGTTGAAATTCTTCTTCAATTTTTGCTAATTCATTGATAAGTTGTTCATGTTGTTTGGCACTCTTTGCTAGCAAAGCCGTGTATTCATGGAAGCTAGTCACAGCTTGTTCATATTCTTGTAAGACTTGATGCCATGTATGATAATTCGTATTATTGCCAAAAGATGGTTGCAAATAAGTTAATAGCTGCTGTTTTTCTTGCTGTGTTTGGTTCAACACTGCCATTTCTGCTTCAATTTCAGCAGCATATGCGTCTAATTGAACTAACTTTTCTTGCCACAGAGGTTTAATTTGTGACGCAGGATTAATTTTTTTATAAAAGAACAACCCACTACCAATCAATAATGCACTGCCACCAATGAGCATGCCTATCACTTTTAGAGGACTAGGTAACAATACACTAAGTAAAAATAATCCCCCACCAATAGCCGGTAAAACATACGCTTGTGTATTCGTTTTTGCTAATAATTCAGGATGCTTACTTTCTATTTTGGTAATTTCTATTTCTATGGGTTCTTTTTTCTCTTCTAACCACTGAATACGCAACTCATGCTGAGAAACTTCTTCATCTAATTCTTCTAAACGGTGTAACAACTGAAAAATTTGGTCATCTAATTCAGGTGGTGCCACTTCTTTTTTCCAACCCCAACGTTCCACAAGTTGCATTAACGTAGCATCGATTGTTTCATAATCGTCATTTAATCGGTCATACTCATCCACCATTCGAACAATTGGTACTTTTTGACGTAGTAACTCTTGAATCTTGCTTTCTTTATCTAAATAAAAGAAATAATGACTCGACTCTTGTCCTTGTTCTAAACGTGATAGTTCAGCTTGCTTTTTATTAATTTCTTCAGATAGTTGTTGATACTCTTGGTAAAAAAGACGCAACTGCTTTTGCTCTTTTTCAGTCATACTACTTTCTTTTAGCCTTAGCAATTGTTGCCATTCTTCGTATATGGGCCATTTTATTTTTTGCTGATTTAATTCTTGTTGCTGTTGTTGTAACTGCTGTAATTGTTGACGTAATTCTTTTTGTTGTTCTGTATAAATAGATAGTTGTTGATACGCTCGCTTCATATCATTTTCTTGGGCTTCTTTTTGCTGAATGGTTTCTTTTAATCGTTGCCATTCATTTAAACGTTTATTTAATGGTAATCGTTGACCGCGTGGTTTGAAAAGTTGTTGATTATTTTTATGATATTCTTGAATTTTCTGCATCAATTGTTTACTTCCACTAATTCCCAAAGAAATCAATGCCGCATGGAGCTCTTTTTCTTGCATACGTTCAATTTGAGAAAGTTGCTCTTGTTGAAACGTAAATACTTCTTGAAATACCTCTTGACTAAGAGGGGCAATCAATTGTAGAAATAGTTTTTCATCGCCTTCTTCTGAACCAATCCATACTTTGGCTTGTCCACGATTTATTTGGCGATAACGCTCAACCACAATTTCGCCATAAGGTTCAATTTCTAACCATAACTTTCCACCATAAGCAGCACCATCTTGAGGAGTGTAGTCACGTTTCCGTAAATTTTTCTTGGGAAAACCAAATAACATGGCTTGAATAAATTGATACAATGTTGATTTCCCAACCTCATTTTGCCCAAATAACAGCTGATTACCTGATAAAAATTCAAATGTTTGTTGACGATAATGACCAAAACCTGTAATTTCTGCTTTTATTATCCTCATTATTCTTCCTCACTCCAACAAAACTCTTGCTCTAGTGTTGTTTTCACTTGGGCTAATGTTTCTTCTTTCAATGTTTGTGACGAAATCGTTCGTTTAATTAATGGATGTGTCGCTAACTCTTCAATGATTGTTTCAAAAACTTCATTTGTTTGATAGCTAGCTAATAATTGCGCCATAACTTCCTTACCTGTTAAGACTAATTTCTCACTTTCAGGTACTGCGTTCACCTCTAACTGATAAACAATTTGTTCAAAATCATTCTGTACCAAATATTCATTTAAATAAGCAATCAATTCTGGCTTTTCACGATTATTTAACCAATTGGTCGGTAAATGCTCCGTATCCTTCAATGAAAATTTAACTAACTGCCGCTGAGATGTCTGAAAGAATGCCTTCATAGCTTCCAAAGCGTCTTTACGAGATTTTATCCCTAATAGCGATAACTCATAATCTTCCCAAGTCACCGCAGCAACCTTTTTTGTTTCGTAATGGACCTTCATCCCATCTAACGTGACCAATTGAACACCTGTTTCTTTTTCTTTTTGAGTATGGCCTTGAGGTGTTCCTGGATAGATGATTGGGGGCATTTTAGATAATACAGTTGGCACATGAATATGTCCCAATGCCCAATAATCATAATTTTTTTGTTTCATTTCTTGAATCTGAAAAGGCGCAAAACGCTCGCCATTGCTGTCTCCGTGATACATTCCAATGTGATAAGTGGCTGCTTTTTTAGGAAATTCACTCACTTTGGACGTGGTAATCCACGGATGTTGGTAACTAAAACCACTAATTGCATAACTTTCGCCTGTCTTATTTTTTCCATGTATCGTTCGTACTTTTTCTTCTGTAAATAAATGAATATTCTCAGGAAAATCAAACCAGTAACGTTCTTTTTCAAAATAATCATGATTACCAAAAATCATATAAACTGGAATATCTTGTTCCTTCAAACGATTTATTTGTTTAAAAAACTGATGTTGTGTTTTTAAGCTAGGACGATTTTGATGGAAAATATCACCTGCAAATACTAAAAAATCAACTTGTTCATTTAGAGCTAGTGTCACAATTTTTTCTAATACTTGATTATTTGCAAGAGGTAACTCTTTGACTTGCGTAATTAAATGCAATCCTTCAAAGGTTCGATCAAAATGTAAATCCGCACAATGAATAAATCGCAACATAATTCAAAATCCTCCTCTTTTTCCTATTATTTTACCATTTTTTCAAATTCTAGTCAGCAAAATACGAAAATTCGTTCGCATTAAGCAAAAAAATAGCTTTACTTTGTGATTACCTCGGTAAAATAATACGCTTACGTAGAAAAAAATAAAAAAATAAAGATTTTCCAAGCATTTTTAGCAATTTTATGATAAAATCTATCTATTGAAAACACTTAGTTAGTACCTAAGTAATTACTAGGTAAAGGAGAAATGGAAATTATGACAGAACAAACAGGCAAAACACTCACTCAATTAGCCAACGAATTGGGTGTATCACGCGATAAAGTCATCTATCGTTATAAAAAATTACCTGAAGATCATTACTACAAAGAAAACAACACAATTTATATTAAAGAAAACGGGGTTCAACGTATCATTGATGAATTAGGGGAAGACATCAATGAAGAAGGCACACAAAATGAGGTAAGTAGCCCAATCAACGATTATTTAATTGAACAATTAGCTAAAAAAGATGAACAAATTGAACAATTACAAAAATTAATTGATCAACAACAACAACTAAATGCAGAAGATAAAAAATTAATCAAAGAACTTCATCAATATTTTGCTTTAGAAGCTCCTAAAGAACCAAATGAAAAAGATGACAAACGTTCTGTTGAACTAGAAGCACAAGTGGCTAAGCTAGAAGAACAAATGAAAAAAGCTGAAGCATTAACTACAGAAAAAGAGCAACTAGAAAAAGAATTAGCAGAGTTAAAAGCTGATCTAGAAGCGAAGAAAAAGAAATGGTACCAATTCTGGAAAAAGAAAAATTAATTAAAAAAGTCCAAAACAACATTCATAAATAGTCTCAAACAATAAAAAATATCGACACAAAAACTTAGAAAAAGTTTTGTGCCGATATTTTTTTTAGAGGTTGGTATTTCCCAACCTCTCCTGTTGTTTAGTCTTGATATAATTCTCTTAATGGTGTCATAATGATGCGGTTCAAGTCATTGATTACTGTACTAAATGCTTGTTCAACACGCATTAAATCAGCAATTAATTCTTCTTGTTGAATTTCTACAGCTAATGCTTGTGCTTTTTCTGCATCTTCATCTGTCATTTCTTCACCAGCAGCCATTTTTTCTTGAAGTGAAATTTGGAATTCTTGGAATTGTTTAAACAAACCATAGGCTTTTTCATCTGCTTTTAGTTTCGTAAATGTGTCACTTAATTCTTGGAATTGCTCCATATCACGAATTTCACGTTCTAATTGATTCGCTGTATCATAAATGTTAGACATAGTTGTCCCTCGCTTTTCTTTAAGTTAGTTATATTGTAACATGTTCTATTTCATGTGGCTAATGCTTATCTTAAACGGTCACGAATGCCGCGGAATAGGTCTTTAGCCCCTTCTGTCACTTTTTCGCCAAATTTCTGCATGCCATTTTTCGCATCTTCTGTAAATTTATTTAAGTCATCTTGCCAGGGCTGATTGTCTTCGGTAGTAGTTTGTTCTTCAGGAGCTTCATCTGGTGACATGACTTTGCCTCCTGTCCAATAAGCATCTGCTACAGTAAAGTTGGTTCCTGCTGTGTAAGGTAAAATACTGTCTGCTTGCGCTTTAAAGATTGGTCCTACTGTTTCACCACTAGTTCCTTCTAAATAATGATCTTTACTTGTTTTTTCAAATCCCAACCAAGTTGAAATCACTACATCTGGTGTATAACCGACAATCCATTGGTCATTGTTTTTAGTTGCGTCAAAGTTGGTTTCTGTTGTTCCTGTTTTTCCAGCAACTGTATAGTTATACGGTGCAGCTTCCATTGCTGTACCATTTGAAAAGGTTCCTAACAACATACTGGTCATTTCATTGGCTGTTTCTTGAGAAATTACTTTTTTCCCTTTAGGCTGTGTATTGTCAACAATAACTGCACCGGTTGAGTCAATAATTTTGGTAATCAAATGCGGTGTATACAAAGTTCCACCATTTGCAAACACACCATATGCTCCTGCCATGGTCATTGGTGATACCCCATATTCTAAGCCACCCAATGCTACGCCCCAATATTTATCAGAGTCGGTTAAGTTCAAGCCAAATGCTTTGGCTTTGTTGTAACCTTTATCCAAGCCAATCTCATGTAACAACCATACTGCGGGTAAATTCAGACTACGCGCGACTGCTTGATACATCGGAACTTCATTTTCATAAGTACCACTGTAATTTTTTGCATCGTAATAACTTTGTGGTTCATCTTTTAAAATACTATCTGGTTTGTAGCCAGCTTCTAAGGCCGGTACATATACACTCAATGGTTTAATCGTAGAACCTGGTGAACGTCTCATATCTGTCGCAAAGTTAAATCCTCTAAAAGTGTAATCTCCACGACGACCAATTAAACCACGAACACCACCTGTACCAGGGTCTAAGGCAACAGATGCTGATTGAACCATCGTCCCATCTTCCGCATTTGGTGGGAAATAACCATTTTCTGCATAAGTATCTTGCATAGCAACTTGGTAATTTTGATCTAATGCTGTATAAATCTTATACCCACGATTCATTAAATCATCGTCATCAATCCCATACTCACGTTCTGCTTCATTAATTACTGCATCAAAGTAATATGGATATTGATACCCGGCATCCGTTTGATTGTAAGCATCATACAATAAATCAGTGATTGCCACTTGACTCTCTTGATCGGCTAAAGCTTGGTCTAATTTGCCATTTTCTACCATCAACTGTAAGACAGTGTCGCGACGATTGGTTGCAGCTTCTGGTTCGTCAATTGGATTATAAATCGATGGCCCTTTTAGCATCCCAATTAAAGTCGCAGCTTCACCAATAGTTACATCTGTTGCATCCACACCAAAATATTTTTTCGCTGCGTCTTGAATGCCCCAAACACCATTTCCATAATAAGATGTATTTAAGTACATTGCTAAAATTTCATCTTTAGAATATTTCTTTTCAATTTCAATTGCTAAAAATATTTCTTTGGCTTTTCGGTTAAAAGTTTGATCAATCGTTAAATAGGCATTTTTGGCTAACTGCTGGGTGATAGTACTACCGCCACCACCACTAGTGCTGCGATTGATCAGCATCCGAACTGCTGCTCGGCCAATCCCTTTAATATCAAACCCATGATGTGAATAAAAACTACGATCTTCAGTCGAAATAACTGCGTCAACCACATAAGGTGATACATGATCTAAATCAACATAGGTTCCTTTTTGAGCAGACATTCGTCCAGCTTCTTGATTCTCTTTATCGTAAATTATCGTAGATTCACGTAATCCTGATTCTAGCTCTGAAACCTTGGTTGTTTTTGCAATATAAAATAAGTAGACACTCATAACTAATGCGCCAACTAATGCCAATAAAATAATAATTTTATTCACATGATATTTTTTCCAAACTCGCTTGCGCCATTGATGAAATTGAATAAGATAAGGTTTCATCCATTGCCAAAAACGAATCAAATATTCTTTTATAATACCTAAATATTTTTTTATTGTAGCTAAAAAGCGCTGAAAATCCATCGCTTCCCCTCCTCTAACAAAGTGTAGCATATTTTTCTAATAAGAAAATACGACTAGAGACGTAAGTTACATCATTTTAACATAGACTTCGACTTTGCCTAGTTTACCATTGAATTGTCACATTTTCGTTGTTTTTTTCTTAAAAAAGCGTTAAAGATGATATAATGACAGACGAAAGGAGCGTTGGCTGTGGAATATTCAATTACTTTACCTGCTTCACAACAACCAATGACAATTCGTGACTTACTTGAAAAGGAGTGGTTAGTTCCTCGTAAAGTTCGTCATTTTTTACGCATACGCAAAAATGTCTTACTAAACAATGAACTTGCGATGTTTCATCAAGAGGTCTACGCAGGTGATACTCTTACCTTGCGCTTAGAAGAAACAGATTATAATTATCAAGAAATTCATCTTGGCAACAAAAAAAACATTCATCCTCTATTTGAAGATGAACATATTATCTTAGTCAATAAACCCGCGGGTGTAAAAACTCATCCTAATCAACCAGATGAAACAGATACACTCTTAAATGATTTAGCGGCCTATCTTGCTGAAAAAAACCAAAGAGCTTATGTTGTTCACCGCTTAGATAAAGAAACGAGTGGGGTAATTTTATTTGCCAAAAATCCTTTAGTCTTACCAATTTTAGGGCGTCTATTGGAACAAAAAGCGATCTATCGCCGTTATCAAGCAGTTGTTTGGGGTAAATTCAACAAAAATACCACCATTCATAAAAAAATCGGTCGTGATCGTCACGACCGTCGTAAACGCGTCATTGATGAACGCAAAGGCAAAACAGCCATTACGCATGTTGACGTGCACGCAGTCCAACAAAAAACTAGTGAGATTTATTGTGTGCTAGACACAGGACGCACTCATCAAATTCGCGTTCACCTTGCAAGTGTAGGTCATCCCATCGTTGGTGATCCTTTATATCAAACCAAAAAAGGTTCACGTTTATTACTCCATGCCTATGAAATGTTTTTAGTTCATCCTTTTACCAAAGAACAAATGCATATCGTTGCGACTCCTGGATTGTGGGAATAAGAAAAAAGCTTTGATTCCAGCCGAATCAAAGCTTTTTTACCAATCACTAATTTTTTTGTTCCAGACGAGTCAGTTCTGCTTCGGTTAAGACACGATGTTCTCCATAATCAAGTGCTGCATCTAAAACTAATCCGCCCATGCGAATGCGTTTTAAATACGTTACCTCTTTACCAACCGCTTGGACCATTCGTTTGACTTGGTGAAATTTTCCTTCATGCAAAATCAAACGAATTTCTGAGGTTTCTTCCTCCTCATCAATAGTATCAATCATTAATTTAGCAGGCAGACAAGCTTCACCATCAATTGTGAGTCCTTTTTCAAAAGCTTCAATGTCCGCTTGAGTCATAACACCAGCTATTTGTGCATAGTATTCTTTTTCTACATGACGTTTCGGTGAGAGTAGTCGATGTGCTAAGGCACCATCATTGGTGATAACTAATAATCCTTCTGTATCTTTATCTAAACGTCCAACTGGAAATAAATCCTCACGATAATGTTCATCATCAAATAAATCCATCACGGTCTCATCGTAATCATCAATCGTAGCTGAAATTACGCCGGCTGGTTTGTTTAATAAGTAATAAAAATATTTTTGATAAACGACTGGCTCTCCATCAAAAAATATAGCATCTTCCTTTTCTTTCACTTGGAATTTATCAGATTTAATGACTGTTCCGTTGACTGAAACCAATCCTTTTTTAATAAAGTTTTTCACTTCTTTTCGTGATCCAAAATCCATATCGGCTAAATATTTATCTAATCGCATTTTTTCTCCTTTCAACAGAAAAGTTCGGAAGAGATTTCCTTCCGAACCTATCACTATTTAATGTGTAATTTCGTTCTAAAACGTGCCATGCCTGAGCCTAACAACTTGTCTGCTAAACGTAATTTCAACGCCATATAAACATAAACGAGTGCCCCTACACCTGCGACAATTATAATAATAATAAATGACTGAACTTTACTATCTGGGCTTAAAACTAATTCTAAGCCAAATTTTGTAAGACCTGCAAATAAAACCATAATTGTAGTCATAACAGCAATCAATGCTGTACGTTTCCATGTTAAACGTGCGTTGAAACGCGTCTTCTTATGAATTTTCCATAAATTTAAATAACAAGCAATACTCATCCCTAGTGTAGTTGAAACAATGGGTCCATAAGCTTCTAACATGCGGATACAAATTGTCTGTGTGGCAATTTTAACAATTAAACCAATCACAAAAAATAGTACCGCCGAACCATTTTCATACATTCCTTGTAACATCATGGAAGTTACCATAAATAACCCTTGTGCTAAACCAGAAATACATACAGCAATTAATAAATTCGCTCCTAATTGATCAGTTTTATAAAACATTGTGTTTAACGGATAAGCTAAAATCATCATACCTAAAGTAGCTGGTAACATAACAAATGCGTAAAGTTGTAAATTATTTGTAATTAATTTTGCCATTCCCTTATAGTCTTGTTTCGCATACGATTCTGTCAATAATGGCATACCAACAATTGCCATTGAAGTGGCTAAACCAATAACTACCATTGATAATTTATCTGGATTCCCACCAAATAAAGCCATCAAAGCAATCAATTGATTTTTAGAGTATTCTGTAAAACCACTCATTGTGTGAACAAATGTATATTGGTCAACTAATTTGAAGATTGTGAGTCCTGCACCTAAAATAATGAACGGTATTGCTTCTTTAACTGTCGATACCAATAATTTAATCGTATCTACGTTGCCAGTTTCTTTACTGTTTCCTGCTAAAATATCCATTTTGATTTTTTCTTTACGGAAATAATAAATTAAAACCCCTATTCCCGCTAACGCACCAATAAAGGCACCGAATGTTGATTGGGTAACTGCAGCAACATAATCGCCATCACCTAGTTTCATAATCATAAAGGTGGCAATTAACATATAAATAACACGTGCGACTTGTTCTACTAACTGGGAAATCGCAAATGGCGCAATATTTTGAATTCCTTGGAAATATCCTCGAATTACACTCATCACTGGAATAACTAGAATTGCAACACTTAACGAACGCATTGATGGAATCAAATCGACACCACCACCTGCAGCTTGTGACAGCACTGGCGCAGCAAAATACATAATTAAAGCACTAATCAGCCCTAAAATTGCCATTGCTTGCAAGGAACGATGGAATAGACGCTGACTTGTACGGTACTCTTGTCTTGAATTATGATAAGCAACCTGTTTGGCAATCGCTGCAGGAATTCCCGCAGTTGAAACCATGATGAAAAGCGCATATACATTATATCCCATGTTAAACAAGGCATTTGCCACATCGCCGTACTCACCCATCCAATAATACCAAGGCAAAATATAGATAACGCCCATCAAACGAGAGCCAATATTGCCAATGGTCATCCAAGCAGAACCACGCGCCATTTTGTCTTCATTTGTCAATTCAGATGAAGCCTGTTTTGTATTATCTGTCATTGAGTTCTTCTCCACTTTCTTTCATACATATCTCTTATTCTAATGCGAAATGCTCTTTGTCGCAATCTATTTTTCTATTCGTTACACCCTTTTAATATTTCAACTTGCGAAAATGCCTCTTTCTGAGATCCTATGCTATAATTAGCTAGAACTTTAAGACAAGGAGTAAACTTATTTATGTATTCCATGACAATTAATGAACTTTGTAACCTTTTAAGCAAACATCAGTTACTTCAAGAAAAGGTAGCTAAAGAAAACTGGCAGCAAAAAATCCAAGAATCTGCTGACAATCCCTTTACGTATCTCTCTTATGACTCACGTGACTTAAAGGAGCACACACTTTTCTTTTGTAAAGGATTGAACTTTAAAGCAGAACTTTTAGAAGCTGCGGTGCAAGATGGTGTGACGCATTATCTGTCTGAAGTGCCTTATGATGTGGCTGCACAAGAGATTTTGGTAACCGACATTCGTGAAGCGATGGCCGTTGTTGCACAAGCTTTTTATCAACAACCACAAGATAAATTATACAAAATCGGAATTACAGGCACCAAAGGAAAAACAACTGCCGCTTATTTTATCAAAAAAGTATTAGACGAAGCTTTCCATCAAAAAGTCGCATTGTTTTCTTCGGAAGAAACAACGTTAGATGGCACCACATTTTATGCATCAAAATTAACCACGCCAGAAGCCTTAGACCTTTACCGCCAAATGGCTTTAGCAGTGGAAAGTGGCACGACTCATTTAGTAATGGAAGTTTCTTCACAAGCATATAAAACCAAACGAGTCTTTGGGTTAACTTTTGAAACAGGTATTTTCCTTAATATTAGTCCCGATCATATTAGTCCAATTGAACATGCAACATTTGAAGAGTATTTCGCCTGCAAATGTCAATTACTAAGAAATAGCAAGCAAATGGTCATCAATCATGATAGCGATCACTTTGATGTATTAGAAGATATTTGCCAAAAAGAACAGGTACCTTATTATACATTTGGACAAAAAATGGGAACTTACCGCATTCAGCCATTAGCTAACCCTCGTTGTTTCCACTTAGAAGCAACCGAAGATGACTTAGATGTTACTGGTGACTATCAACTCGCGTTATTTGGCACTTTTAATCATGATAATGCAGCAGCAACTATTTTAACTACCCGACTAGCAGGCGTTTCTAAAGAAATGATTCAAGCTAGTTTACCACAAAGCCATGTTCCAGGTCGCATGAACTTATTAGAAAAAGCAAATGGCGCCTATATTTTCATTGATTATGCGCACAACTATTTAAGTATCAAAGCTATTGGTGAATTTGCCAAAGAATTAAGACCTAATGGCCGAGTGATTATTGTCACTGGTAGTGCTGGTGACAAAGCACATTCTCGTCGTCCTGATATTGGACGAGCATTAAGCGAATGTGCAGATATTGCTATTTTAACAAGTGATGATCCTGGTTTTGAAGATGCTTCAGCAATTACCGAGGAAATTTATCAAGCCATTACCACGCAATTGCCCGTTCAAATTGAATTAGACCGTGCCAAAGCCGTAACAACTGCCGTAGAAATGGCTCAAGCAGAAGATACTGTGATTTTAGCTGGAAAAGGAACTGAACAAATGATGAAAGTCCGTGGATTCCAAGAACCCTATGAAGGAGACTTTCATATTACGCAACGACTAATACGTGAAAATACCTAATTATTTCAAAATGATTACAAAAGAAAATTTCCCAAAAATTTTCTATCATTTTGCTTAATTTCTTGTATAATAACTGTGAATGTAAAATTAAAGGGGATACGTTTCATGGGCAAACAAAAGAAATTTCTTTTCTATGCAGTTATTGCATTGATGGTTGTAATCGTTAGTTTCTTAGGTTGGAAATTGTTAACAGCAACGGGTGTGATTGGTCTACCTGATGTAGCTCACTTACATACTCGCTCCGCACTTCCACATGGTTTGGTTTTGGTATTGTTTTTACCAATTGTTGCTACAGGTGCACTTTTTTATGGAATTGCTTATACAAAAAAATAAACTAGAGCGTATTTCTTACGCTCTTTTATTTTGTCTTCAATCATAAGGCAATTCGGTTT
>Ga0116164_10002896_pt1 | contig 12022 bp, 9 predicted proteins | sample AD_UKC109_MetaG_FD_89888 | JGI IMG/M metagenome (GOLD analysis project Ga0116164, IMG submission 89888) | Active sludge microbial communities of municipal wastewater-treating anaerobic digesters from Hong Kong - AD_UKC109_MetaG | ecosystem: Engineered > Bioreactor > Anaerobic > Digestate... | reverse complement strand
GGTAATGGAACAAATTCATTTTTATTTGACATTAATTAAACCTCCCAATATATTTTCTGATTCTAAGTATAATGGGAGGTTTGAATATTTCACAGATACCCTGTGATTACTCGCTTACTGAAAGTCTATAAAATGGACGGTAGCTTACAAAAAGAGCAATCGTTTGAATAAAAAAATCGCGCGACCTAATTATTTGGGTCACGCGATTTTTATTTATACGTTTTGCAATACTTTATCTGTCTTGGGTTCTTTTACGTTTAAGGTAATTGTTCCTTTGGACGCACCAATTGTTACTTGGTTGCCTAAATGAATTTGTCCAGAAAGTAAGGCTTCGCTCAAGCGATCCTCTACTTCTTTTTGCAATGCACGACGGATTGGACGAGCACCGTATTCTGGATCAAAACCAGCTTTACCAATCACATCAAGTGCAGCTGGGGTGATTTTTAATTGAATGTCTTGTTCTGCCAAGCGTTTAATAATTGAACGGCTCATGATTTTCACAATCTCATGAATTTCGTCTTTATCTAATGCACGGAATACCACTGTTTCATCAATTCGATTTAAGAATTCTGGTCGGTAAGCTTTCTTCAACGCCTCTAAGATACGCTTTTGCATTGCAGTATAATCTTTAGAAGCATCTACCACATTAAAGCCGACATTTTTCTCTTCACGTAATTCTGTGGCACCGATATTGGAAGTCATAATCAAAATTGTATTTCTAAAATCAACCCGACGACCTTTAGAATCGGTTAAATGTCCATCATCTAAAACTTGTAACAAAATATTAAAGATGTCTGGATGTGCTTTTTCAACTTCATCTAGCAAAATTACTGAATAAGGTTTTGAACGAACTTTTTCAGTTAATTGTCCACCTTCATCATAGCCGACATAACCTGGAGGCGATCCAATTAAACGGCTCGTACTATATTTTTCCATAAACTCTGACATATCTACACGAATTAAGGCATCTTCGCTACCAAACATCGCTTCGGCTAAGGCTTTAGCTAATTCTGTTTTACCAACACCAGTTGGACCTAAGAACATGAAAGAGCCGATTGGACGATTCGGGTCTTTCAACCCACTACGCGCCCGGCGAATGGAACGAGAAACAGCTTGTACAGCCTCATCTTGACCTACCACACGTTGATGCAAGATTTTTTCCAAATCTAACAAGCGCTCACTTTCCTTTTTCTCCATTTGTTGTAAGGGAACACCTGTCCATTGTGATACAACAGCTGCAACATCTTCTGCTGTCACGCTATTTTCATAACCAGTGGCTTCTTTAACTTCTACAAAGGTTACTTCGGCCAAGTTTTGGCTAACTTCTTTTTCACGATGGCGTAAACGTGCAGCTGTTTCAAAATCTTGTTGACGAATGGCAGCTTCTTTTTCTTCCGCTAATTTCATTAATTCTTCTTGCAATAATACCGCCTCAGAAACCTCATCTGCTTTATCCAAACGAACTTTTGCAGCTGATTCATCCATTAAATCAATCGCTTTATCTGGTAATTGACGCGAATTAATGTAACGAACCGATAGTTGAACTGCTGCATGGAGTGCATCATCAGTAATTTCCACACCATGATGTTCTTCATAACGTGGGCGCAATCCTTTTAGAATTTCTTCTGCTTCTTCTGGAGTTGGTTCATCAACTTGTACTCGAGCAAAACGACGTTCAAGCGCTGAATCTTTTTCAATATATTTTTGATATTCATTTAACGTTGTTGCACCAATGGTTTGTAATTCACCACGAGCTAAGGCTGGTTTTAAAATATTCGATGCATCAATCGCACCTTCTGCTCCACCAGCACCAATTAATGTGTGTAATTCATCAATAAAGAGAATGATTTGACCATCTTGATAAATTTCATCAATGATTTTTTTCATGCGATCTTCAAATTCACCACGATATTTGGTACCTGCAACTAATGCACCCATGTCCAACATCATCAGACGTTTTTGTTGCATGTCTTTTGGTACTTCACCATTTACGATTTTTTGTGCTAAACCTTCCGCAATAGCGGTTTTACCAACGCCTGGTTCGCCGACTAAAACAGGATTGTTTTTGGTACGACGGCTAAGAATTTGAATCAAACGTTTGACTTCTTTGCTACGTCCAACTACAGGATCTAAGCGTTGTTCACGAGCTAATTTCGTTAAATCACGAGCCAATGAATCTAAGGTTGGTGTCCCTTCTTGTTGCGGTTGTTGACGTTGTTGCGGGCGACGTCGGCTTGCGTTACTTTTTGATTGTACGCCCATTTTTTTCTTCAATAGTTGGCGCATTTTTGCCAAGCTCATTCCTAAATTCAACATAATACGTGACGCTAAAATTTCTTCATCACGTAATAAACCCAGGAGTAAGTGCTCCGTGCCAATTTGTTGGGCACCTAAACGTTTTGCTTCATCACCAGCATAGGCAAAAATTTGTCTTGCTCGTGGAGAATAAGGTAAAAAGCCCCCCATTGGATATTCTTTCATTGAACCATAACCGGTTAAATGTTCGATTTCTTCCCGAGTATCATTTTCATTTACACGCATTTCGCGCAATGTTTTGCCGGCAATGCCATCTTGCTCGATAATTAATGCTAATAAAATATGTTCTGAACCTACAGATTGATGTTTAAAGTATTTTGCTTCTTCTTGAGCAATGGCCAGCACCGCTTTTGCTCGTTGTGTAAATAGTTCATCCATCACACTCACTCCTTATCTTCATAACTTAATCGTTCTAAAATCCCATGCATAATCGACGCACGAATGATACTTTCTTCTGCTGATTTTCCTAAAACGGCTTTGCTAATTGTCGTAAGTAACAAATTACCTTCTCGTTTTGACAGAATACCTTCTTCGTATAACTTCTGAATAATTGATACCGCATCTTTTTCAGAGATTGTTTTATCAAACAATTGATTCACTTGTTCTAAAAAATGATGATAATTCGCAATTTGAATTTTCTCAATTCGAATATAGCCTCCACCACCACGTTTACTCTCAACCGCATACCCACGTTGAATAGTAAAGCGAGTATTAATGACATAATTAATTTGCGAAGGTACACAGTTAAATAAATCTGCCATCTCTGCACGACGAATTTCTATCATTTCACTTTCTTCAAGAATCTTCTTCAAATATGCTTCAATTAAATCAGAAGTATTTTGATGACTCATTTAAACGCGACCTCCCTTGACTAATATTGACCTTAATTATAGCGAATTTTCAGAAGTTTGGAAAGAAGAAGGTCTCTATAGAAAAAAGGATAAAACAAAAGTTTAAACTTTCGCTTTATCCTTGGCCTTATTCTTCATCTGTAGATGTTTCTCTAGTTACATTTGAACTCTCAGAAGTTGTCGTCTCACTAATTTCTGAGTTATCGTCTTCTTTCCCACTAGAAATAATTAGATAAACCGTCTCGCCTTTTTCTACAGAGGTTCCTGCAGAAGGCTCCATTGAGATTACTTTTCCTTTATCTACAGAAGCACTATATTCTTCTGATGTGGATACAGAAAGGTCTTGGTTTTCTAATAAAGATTTTGCATCCGATTCAGTCTTACCTGTCACATCTGGTAAATTAATTGTTTCAGGTGGCTCTGGACCTTTACTAATTTCTAACGTAATGGTCGCATCTCCTGGTGAAATATCTGAACCAGCTTCTGGTGATTGTTTGACAATAGTGCCTTCCTCATTGTTGCTATAAACTTCACTAATATGCACTGAATTACTACCTAAACCAGAAGCATCTAGTTCACTGCGGGCATTAGTTTCTGTGTAACCAATTAAGTTAGGCATCTTCACTTTTTCTGGACCTTTACTGATTGTCAACGTAAGCTCTGTATCTCCAGGAATAATATCGGCATTGGCTTTTGGTGTTTGCTTGATAACTAGACCTGCACTCATGTCACTAAATTCTTCAACAATCATTACTGAATTATTCCCTAAACCATAATTCGTCAACTCTGCACGAGCATCACGCTCTCCATAACCGTATAAATTCGGCATCATGACAGGTTCTGCTCCTTTACTGACAGTTAATTCAACTTCTGTCTCTTTAAGATCAACTTCTTCCCCTTCTGAAGGGGTCTGGTCCATAATCTCATTAGCAGGCGTATCATTATCATAGACTTCTTCGATTGTTATTTGGCTCTCGTCAAAACCAAGTTCTTTTAATTCTGAAATCACTTGATCTTTTTCTTGACCAACGTAATCTTTCATTGCTACTTTTTTACTACCAGTACTAATATATAAGAGTACTTCTTTAGTTCGTTTAATAACCGCGCCTTCTTCAGGATCGGTCTTCACTACATGATTTTCAGGAATTTGATTACTTGGAAATTCTTTGGTTTCCGTTGCTACTTCAATTCCGGCGTCATGCAATGTTTCCCGTGCAGCCGCTTCTGCTAAACCTGCGACTTCTGGAATAGTTACTTGATTTCGCCCACCACCAAATACTAAGTAATAAGTCAAACCCGCTACTGCTAAAAAGAGTAAGAGAGGTAAAAGCAACCAGCGTTTTCTTCTCTTTTTCTTCATCGGTGCTTGCAGCTCTGGTTCTGACGTTTCCTTTTCAGGAGTCGGCATTTCTTTAAATGAATCCGGCATGGGCGTGTCTTCTGAAATAGGTGTTAAAATTTTGGTTTCATCCAACATTACATGTGGTTCCCATAATGGTTCATTTAAGCGCTCTGGAGAAAGAGCTGTTTCAATGTCATGACGCATTTCATCGGCTTCTTTGTAACGATCACTTTGTTCTTTCGCAGTGGCTTTTAAGACAATGTTTTCAAGTGATTGCGGGACTTCTTTATCGTAAATACGAATCGATGGAATTTCATCTTGAAAATGTTTTAAAGCAATGGTCACTGCTGATTCACCATCAAATGGCACTCGACCTGTCAACATTTCGTACAAAATAATTCCAATGGCATAAATATCGGACTGATTCGTTGCCATGCTACCACGTGCTTGTTCAGGTGATAAGTAATGGACAGAACCAAGCATCGTATTGGTTTGTGTAATCGATGTTTCTGATAAAGCAATTGCAATTCCAAAGTCCGCAATTTTAACCACACCATCTTCGTTAATCAAAATGTTTTGTGGTTTTAAATCACGATGAATAATCCGATGTTGATGTGCCAAAGCAACAGCCGAAAGAATTTGTTGCATAATATCCACAATTTCTGGATACAGAATAGGATAACGGGTTTGGATATAACGTTTTAAATCCATGCCTTTAACATATTCCATGACTAAATACTGCATATTGTCTTCTTCGCCTACATCATAGACGGAAACAATGTTAGGATGTACAAGTTCGGTTGCAGCTAGTGCTTCTCGCTGAAAACGACGGATAGCATCAGTATCCTCTCGAAAATCGTAGCGTAGGACTTTAACGGCTACTTCTCGATCTAAAATCAAGTCACGCGCTAAATAAACATTTGCCATGCCACCGCTACCGATATTACCTAAAATTAAATAACGACCGCTTAATTTTTTCCCCGTCTCAATCATTGACTGACACCTCCAAGGTCCATCAATAATACCGTGATATTATCTACGCCACCACGCTCGTTTGCAGCAGCAATTAAACGTTCAATTGCTTCATCTAAGCAAACGCTTGTTGTAATATATTCATAAATCAATTCTTCGCTGACCATATTTGTTAAACCATCCGAGCATAAAATTAAGTAGTCGTTGTCAGCGATAAAATGCGTGGCAACATCCACTTCCACGGTTCCTGGCATTCCTACTGAGCGAGTAACTACATTTCGGCGCGGATGATTAGCAGCCATTTCCATCGTAATTTCCCCTGATTTTACCAAGGCATTCACCAGGGAATGATCTTCCGTTAGTTGAATTAGCTCATTCTCACGTAATAAATATGTTCGGCTATCCCCTACGTGTGCCAAGGTAAACTGATCGTCTAAAATGACAACTGCTTCCAATGTCGTTCCCATTCCACTTAATTCAGGTGTGGCTTGTCCTCGTTGATAAATCGTTTCATTTTCAGCTTGAATGTGCTGAATTAGCCACTGAGCAGCTTTTTCACTATCTGAAATATCTGAAGCTTGCCATTTAGCACCTAGCTCTTCTACTGTATCATGGCTGGCAACATCGCCAGCTTGGTGTCCACCCATGCCATCTGCTAACAATGCTAACGTATATCCTTTTTGATTGGTAAATACGGCAGCGTAATCTTGATTAGTATTACGCCTTTTTCCTACATCACTTTTATAACGAATCTCCATATTTTTCACCTCATCATTTTTTGCGTAAACAGCTGATAAAAAATCCATCTGTCATATACTGGTGCGGATAAATTGTCAGCATCTTGTTATCGATACTTGGTTGTAACACATCATTCACTGGAATATCAACTAATGTGAATTCTGGATGTTTTTGTAAGAAACGATGAACGACTGCCTGATTTTCTTCTGGTGCAAACGTACACGTACTATAAACTAACAAACCATTAGATTTCAAGGTAGGGGCGACACTTTCTAAAATGGCTAATTGAATCTCAGGTAATTTTTCAAAATCAGTTGGTTTTTTATTGTATTTAATATCCGGTTTACGACGCATTAGTCCTAGCCCTGAACATGGAGCATCCACTAAAATACGGTCAAACGTTTCAGAAGAAAATTCTTCGGCTACCTTGCGAGCGTCTAATTCTAACGCACGTACTACATCGGCAACGCGGAGACGTTCTGCATTTTCTTCAATTAAAGCGACTTTATGACGATGGATATCTAATGAAGTCACCATTCCACCTTTTTGCGCTTCTAAAAAAGTTGCAATATGCGTCGTTTTTCCACCAGGAGCAGCACAAGCATCCAACACTTGATGATTTGCTTCGATTTGCAAGGCTGGCGCTACTAGCATAGAACTTTCATCTTGAACAGTTAACACGCCTTCTTTAAATAAACGGCTCCCTGCAATAAAGCCTTTTTCTGCAATAATGCCATACGGTGAAACACGGCTGACTTGTGCCTCGATCCCTTCTTCAATTAATACTTGAACCACTTCTTGACGCGTCATTTTGCGAGTGTCTACCCGACAACTCACATGACTGGCTTCAAATAAAGATAAGCCTAACTGACGGGTACTTTCTTCGCCAATTTCTTTCACTAATTTTTCAACTAACCATTTAGGCATACTAATTTCTGTCGCCAAACGATCGATTGGGTCTTTAATCGTGGTTAATTCAGGTATTCCTTGACGTTGCACATTGCGTAAGACGCCATTTACAAATTTCCCAATTCCAATATTTCCACGAATTTTTGCAATTTCAACTGCTTCATTTAAAACGGCATGACTGGGAACTTTGTCTAAATAAAGTAATTGATACAAAGAAAGTTGCAATAATAATTTCACCCAATTATCCACTTTTTTGGCTTTAGCAATAAACGGTTGTAGATAAAATGAAAGTAATAATTGGCGACTAATTGTGCCATATACCAATTCAGTGAGTAAACGACTATCTTTTTCATTTAATTGTCCTTTATTAATACTCTCACGCAATAATAAATTTGAATAAGCACCCCCTTTTTGTACACGCTCTAATGCATCTAACGCGACAAAACGGACGGTCTTTTTAATATTGTTTTTCATGTTATTTCACCTGTTGTCCAACTGCAACTTGTTGCCCACTACCATTTAAAAAAGCACTAATAAGTTGTTTGCCTTTACCGGCTGGTTGTAACTCATTAATCGCTAATACTGTCTGCTTGCCACAAGCAACCCAAAGTTCTTTTTTACTACGATGGATAATTGTTCCGGGTTTGGCCTCGGTTGTTTCATCTAAAGGAGTAACTGCCCATAATTTCCAACGTTGATCTTCATACATTGTAAATGCAATGGGCCACGGACGCATGCCACGGACTTGACAGTCAATTTCTGTAGCAGTTTTATGCCAATCAACAGCTTCTTGCTCACGAGTAATATTAGGTGAAAATGTCACTTGATCTTCATCTTGCGGAACTGGTTTTAAAGTTCCATCCAAAATTTTTGGTAAGGTCTCTAATAACAACACTTTTCCCAATAGACTCAATTTATCAAACATCATCCCTACGTCATCTTGAGAAGTGATTGGTAGACTAGCTTGAGAATAAATGCCACCTGCATCCATTTTTTTAATCATTTCCATAATCGTTACGCCTGTTTCTTTTTCACCATTCATAATCGAGTAATGTACCGGTGCGCCTCCACGATATTTAGGCAATAATGACGCATGGACATTAATCGCGCCATGAGTCGGAATTTGTAATAAACGTTCTGGTAAAAATTGACCAAAGGCTGCTGTAACAATCAAATCTGGTTGTAATTCAACAATTTTTTCCATTTCGGGTGAACCTGAAATTTTCTCAGGTTGTAGAACGGGAATAGCTAGACGGACGGCGGCTTCTTTCACAGGGGTGGGTGTAATAATTTTTTTACGTCCAACAGGGCGATCTGGTTGGGTAACTACTGCCACCACTTCATAGCCATGTTCCACAAGTCCTTCTAAGATTGGTACTGAAAATTGGGGGGTGCCCATAAATACAATTTTAGTCATGGTCATGCTCCTCTACATAAGCTTCTAATTCTTCTTCGGGAATTCGATCAATCATGGTATCAATAAATAGTTTCCCGTTCAAATGGTCAATTTCATGTTGAAATGCACGTGCTAAATAACCAAATGCTTGCACTTCCATTTCAATTCCTTCACGGTCATAATAACGGATAGTGACTTCTTCGGCACGTTCCACCGTCCCATACATATGCGGAATACTTAAACAACCTTCAACATCAATATCGCTGCCTTTTGCTTCGATGATTTCTGGATTAATTAGTTCAAATAATTCGCCTTCTTCAACTTCCACTACGGCTACTTGAATATTTTTACCAATTTGTGGGGCAGCAATCCCAATACCATCATGTGCTAACATTGTTTCATACATATCTTCTAGTAACTGCACTAATTCATCTGTGATCACTGTAATCGGTTTGCATGGCTGGCGGAGCTTTTCATCAGGGTTAATAATAATAGGATATCGCATAATTTCTCCTTTAGTTTAAATAAAATTAAGTGGTTCATTGTCAATTGATACATAAAGATTTTTACGCTGATCTTTTTGGCTTTCTTCCAAAATTTCACGTAACAAGCCTTGTAATAAGGGCTCTTTTTTATATTTGATAATAAGTTGGTAATGGTAACGATTTTTCACCCGTGCCACACCACTGGGAATGGGGCCTAATAAAATGCTTTGCGGACTCAATGTTTGTCTAACCTTTTGCGCAATTTGAAACATTTTTTTAGCAACCACTTGTTCTTCAGGATGGCTACACGAAATTTTCACTGTAAAATAATACGGTGGATATCCGCTTTGATGACGCATTTGCATCTCTTTTTGATAGAACTGTTCGTAATCTTGGGCTTGCGCCAATACAATGGCATGATGGTCGGGATTGAATGTCTGGATGATAACTTCTCCTGCTTTTTCGGCACGACCAGCACGACCACTCACTTGCGTTAACAATTGAAAGGTTCGCTCACTTGAACGAAAATCAGGTAAATTCAATGCCGTATCCGCATTTAACACACCCACCAACGTAATATTAGGAAAATCGAGCCCTTTGGCAATCATCTGTGTTCCTAGCAAGATATCTGCCTTTTGTTCTCCAAAAGTTTGTAGTATTTTCTCATGAGCACCTTTACGACGAGTCGTATCAACATCCATCCGAACGATACGTGCTTCTGGAAAAAGAGCTTGTAATTCTTCTTCAACTTTTTGTGTGCCTGTACCATAATAGCGAATCTTATTGCCCCCACAATCCGGACAACGATGTGGAATCGCTTCATCATGTCCGCAATAATGACAGCGCATCGTTTTCGTATCCATATGTAAAGTTAAAGAAATATCACAGTTCGGACAAGGCAAAACATGCCCACAATCCCGGCACATAACAAAAGAAGAATACCCTCGACGATTTAATAACAAGACAATTTGTTCTTTTTTTGCTAAACGATCACTAATTTTCTCTTGTAAAATTCTAGAAAACGTACTGGTATTTTTTTGCACAAATTCATCTTTTAAATCCACTACTTGTACGCTTGGCAATGTCGCGTTTGGATTGGCTCGTTGACTCAAATGTAGTAGATGATAGACTTTTTTTTGTGCTCGAGCACGTGATTCCAAAGAAGGGGTGGCGCTGCCTAAGATTACCGGACAATGATGGTATTTCCCACGCCAAATAGCTAAATCACGCGCCTGATATCGTGGAGCTTCCTCTTGCTTATAGGAAGCTTCATGCTCTTCATCAATAATAATCACACCAATATTTTCCAAAGGAGCAAAGATAGCCGAACGTGCCCCGACCACTACTTGCGCTTCTTTTCGTTCGATTTTACGCCATTCATCGTATTTCTCACCATAAGACAAGCCACTGTGTAAGACCGCTACAGCTTCGCCAAAACGACTTTTAAAACGTTCAACCATTTGAGGCGTCAACGCAATTTCTGGCACTAGCATCATCGCCGTTTTACCTTGAGCTAATAAAGAAGCTATAGTTTGCAAATAAACTTCTGTCTTCCCGCTTCCAGTGATTCCTTCCAATAGGAAAACATCAGACTTCTCCTGAGTGGCTGAAGATAAAATCGTCTCTACGGCTTGTTGTTGCTCATTATTTAAAGCCAACGAATGGGTCTGTTCGAATGTGCGATGCTTGTACGGATCTCGATAAGCTTCGACCTCTTCAAAGACTAACCAACCATTATCAACTCCTTGATTTAAAATCGAAGTTGTCAGCCCTTGTTCTTTATAAAACGAAATGGGTTGGGTTGGATGTTCTACCAATAATTCGACCAACTGTTTTTGACGTTTCGCTGTTTTTTTGATGGTCTCTATCACGCTTAAAAGTTGGTCGGGATTAATCAAACTTTTCACATAACGAATGGTCTTTACTTTATTTTTATTTTTAACAACGTACTGAAGCTCAACAACATTTTCGGCACGTAATTTTTTGAATTGATTTAATAAGCCGAGTGATTCTACTTCTTGCCAAGCGAGTGATTCACTCTCTGAAAAATACGTATGAACCGGATGATTTCGGTCGATTAACACGAATTTTTTTTGATATTCTGCTTTCATAACACTAGGCAGCATCGTTTGAAAACAGGTGATTTTAAATGCAAAAGTGGTTTCTTTCATATAATCAGCTAATTGCAGTAGTTCCTGATTTAATACTGGAGCTAAATCCAAGGTACGAATAATTGGTTTTAAGTTGGTTTTTGCTTCTGTGTCTAATAACCCAGTCACAAACCCTTGAACATGACGATCCGAATTACCAAATGGCACCTCGACGCGCATGCCAACTTCAATGACTTCTGCTAGTTTATCTGGTACATAATAAGTAAAGGGTTGATCTGTCTGCATTGTCGGTACATCGACAATGATTTCTGCTAGCAATGACCTCGTCCTCCCTTCATGGTTTCCTACATTTTACTAAACTTGACAAGTTTTGTCTGTAAAGCAAAAAAAATTTAACTTTTACAACCAAAAGGAGTCTGGAATATTTCTTTTCCAGACCCCACACTCATTATAATTTTTGTTCTTGGCGAATACGTGCTTCTAATTCTTTTTGTTCTTGTTCTTTTTGAGCACGACGTTCTTCTGCTTCCATTTTCAAACGGGCACGTTTTACTTCTGGATGTGGATCAATGATAACTGTCTCAGCTTCGATTTCTTCTAATGCTTGACCCACGCTTTTTACTGAGTCAAAATTATCTAGGGTCGCTTGTGCGCCAGCATCTAATTCATGCGCACGTTTACTAGCTAAAATAACTAATGAATATTTTGAATTCACACGATCCAGCAATGAATCGATTGATGGTTTTAACATCATTATTTCTACAACTCCTCTAACATTTTTCTATATTTTCCAATTACGCGTTCTACGCGGAAGTGTTCACTTGAAATGATATCTTTAATTCGTTCTACGGCTAAAGGAACTTCGTCATTAACTACGGCATAATCATACAAGGCCATCATTT
>Ga0116164_10002889_pt1 | contig 12041 bp, 11 predicted proteins | sample AD_UKC109_MetaG_FD_89888 | JGI IMG/M metagenome (GOLD analysis project Ga0116164, IMG submission 89888) | Active sludge microbial communities of municipal wastewater-treating anaerobic digesters from Hong Kong - AD_UKC109_MetaG | ecosystem: Engineered > Bioreactor > Anaerobic > Digestate... | reverse complement strand
GCTTCCACCGGATGCTCGATCAAGTCGGGATTCCGGTAGTCCGTGAAGCAGCCCGACACCCGCGACAGGATGCCGGTGCGTTGCTCCAGTTCCCGCAGCAGCAGGGCGCCGCCCTCGGAACTGATGAAGCCGCCGTCAAACTGGACTTGCACCGCGCGGCGCTTCAGGAGCTGAAAGGGCGGCAACGCTGGTGTACACTGTGTTTTCATAAGGCCGTTTCCTTTGAAAAGTATAACTATTTGATTAGGCGCTAATAATTATACCTGAAACGGCCTTATCCCTGGGGTGGGTGAGAAATGCGGGTTAGCTGCCCCACTGCCTCATTCACATACTCGGGAATGAAGGGTTCATCGGTACTCTGGATTTCGGTGGCCGGCCCGGGCTGTGCCGGGCAGCACTGATTTACACCCCTGTCAGCGTGGTTTGCTGAAGTGGGTCTGCGTATCCTCGGCCTGGGTACGGACCTTGCCTGAGCGGTTGCGGGCCTGATTGCCGGAAACCGTGCTTTTTTCCTTCTGCTGTTTCTGCAGGGTTTTGAGACTGGCACGCACGCCGTTAAGCGAGTAGCTTTCCGGGTTGTAGACCCCGTACTGCACCTTGAGCACCAGCCCTTTCCGCATGCCATCCAGCAGCCGTGCCACCAGCCTGCTGTCGGTCACCTCAAAGGTCTCTGCCATCACCTTGCCGGATGGGGCCTTGTGCGCCTGCACCTGCTCCGGCTCCAGCCGGTAACGCTTGCGGTCGATCCACAGGGTCAGCTGGTCATAAGCCGGTGTGAATGTGGTCCGGCTATGAAACTGGAACCGGGCTTCCTGGTCCTTGCCTTTGGGATAATAGGTGATGGAGTGGGAATCCTGTGCATCCGGCCGCTTTTTCCCGTCCGCAGCGGTATCCGGGCTGACGAGTGCCGTTTCCATGTGGCACTGTCCGCGCCCGAGGTTGTCACACACCACCCGCCAGTCCTCGTGGTTCACACGCCACTCACCGGAGGCATGCACAAACGGCACCCCGTCAGTAGCCAGCGCCGGTGCGGAAAAGCCGAAAACAGTCAGGGCAGTCAACGCTGCCTGGGTCAGATGCTTCATGATAATCCCTATCTTGCTGAGGTTTGAAAGTCCTGTGGCCCCGCAGCATCCTGATGCCGGGGTGTCCATGGGAACCGGTATACTGCAAACCGCCCGGATTGGCAAAAAATATGCTGATCTTTTTATCGTCAGGCTGTTGCCCAGGTTTCCAGCGCATCCGCCACGGCCTGCGGCTGCTCCAGCGGCGCAAAGTGTCCGGCATGCTCAATCACCACCAGTCTGGACCCTTTAATCTGCTGGTGCATGCCTTCATGCTGGGCCAGCGGGCTCCAGGCATCATGCCGCCCCACCAGCACCAGGGTCGGGCAGTGAATCTGCGCCAGCAGGGGTCGGGCATCCGGACGCCCGACCAGGGCCGTGATCTGGCGCTCGTGCAGGTCCGGATTCATGCGCAGCACCATGGCGCGCAGGCGTCCCATCAGGGTGGCATCCTGATGATAAGGTTCGTATACCATGGGCGGCAGCCAGCGTTCAGCCAGTGCTGCCATGCCCTGTTCGTGTGCCAGCCGGATGATGGCCTGACGCCGGGTCAGTTCCCCGTCCGCCAGCGGATGCACACCGGTATCCAGCAGCGCGAGCCGGCTCACCCGTTCCGGGGCCTGACGGTATAATTCCAGGGCCACCCGTGCCCCCATGGAATGCCCGGCCACCAGTAACGGCCCTTCCAGCCCCGCCAGCTGGTCGGCGGCCATGCGGCTGATGCTGTTCTGGGTACTCAGGTCGGCCACATGAATGGCAAAACGGTCTTCAAGGCGTTCAATGGCAGCTTCCCAGACCGTGCCATCACACAACAGGCCGGGGATGAACAGCAGTCGGGGGCGGGGGCTTTGCATGTCGGTTTCCTTCGGATCAGTGGAGCGGGGCCGGGCACGTGCTACAATCCATGGCCTGCTGCCATGGCGGTTCGCAGCCGGCCCCTTTCCGGCTAGTATAAACCATGAGCACGCTGTTTCTTCAACCGCAACCTTGTTCCATTGACCGGGAGCCGACCCCATGAGTGATACCCGTTCCATCCTGATTACCGGTGCCAATCGCGGCATCGGCCTGGAGCTGACACGCCAGTATGCCGCTGAGGGCTGGCAGGTGTATGCCTGCTGCCGCAACCCTGAAAAAGCTGAGGCCCTGCAGGCACTGGCTGCCAGCGCGCCGGTGCAGGTGCTGGCCCTGGATGTCAACCATGCGAGCCAGCGTGCTTCGCTGGCCGACATTCTGCAGGGACAGGCGATTGATATATTGTTCAACAATGCCGGGGTGTCCGGGGGCTGGGAGCGCCAGGATTTCGGGCATACCGACACCGAAAGCTGGGAGCAGACCCTGCGCAGCAACGTCATTGCCCCCTTGAAAATGATGGAGGTGCTGGTCGGGCATGTGGCTGCCAGCCGGCTCCGGATCATGGCCAACATGAGCAGCCGCATGGGCAGTATTGCCGACAACGATTCGGGGGGGCGCCTACCTGTACCGCTCCAGCAAGGCCGCCCTCAACATGGTGTGTGCCAGTGCCGCCCATGATCTGGCTGCCCGTGGCATCACCGTGGTGGCGCTGCATCCGGGCTGGGTGCGCACCGACATGGGCGGGGACGGTGCCACTCTGGCGGTGGCGGATTCTGCTGCCGCCCTGCGTCGCAATCTGGCGGGTCTCACCACGGCGGATAATGGCCGCTTCATCGATATTGATGGCACCACCCTGCCATGGTAACAAGCGCCTATGCGTGTTCTTCCAGTCACCATAGTCCATCGTCTGCTGGCAGATCCCGCCAGGGGGCTCCGGTACGCAGCATCCGGAAAACGGCATTGAGAAAGTGCCGGTTGTCGCAGGCGACACCACCCCATCTTGTGACGACAGTATCCAAGGTGATCGTCATTCCCCCAGCACCCCGAAATCCGGGGTTTCCTGATCCAGGCGCTGGACAATGCCGCTGATCAGCTGCCGCACGGCCCGCATGGCCGGGTGTTCATCGGTACCGGCCCGGAACCACAGCGCAATATCCCGGCGTGGTCCCCGTTCACCAGCGACCACGATCCGCTGTTCGGGCCGGATGCCACCGGTCATCAGCGCCAGCCGGGCCGGCATGCGTACCAGCATGTCGGTACTGCCCAGCAGATGGATCACGCTGCGGATGCCACCGGTAAAGGCGATACGTGCGGCTTTCGGGGTGGGTTGCCGGCCCTGTTCATCCAGAAAACCGGCACTGGCCCCGGCGATCATCCACTCCATCTGCGCCAGTTCCTCCAGGGTGACAGGGGTTTTCCGGCCCGGCAGGGAGGAGCGCTGGCCGGCAAAGATGCCCGAACGGTCCCGGAACAGGATATGCCGCTCCAGCATGCCCTGAGCCACGCTCAGATGGGCCGGGGCCAGCAGGAAATCCAGCTGGCCATCCTGCAACAGGGCAATCTGGGCTGCCGCTGAGCCGGTGCGCAGGTGAAACACATGCTGCGGATCTGCCAGCAGGCCGTCGGTCATGGCGGTCACGGTGGCAAACTCCCACAAGGGATCAATGCCGATGGTGAATTCGCTCTGGTAGCCGTTGTGCCATTGGCGGATGATTTCCTCACCGTGCTGGGCATCGGCCAGAATCCGCTCTCCGAGCCGGGCCAGCCGGGCACCGATTTCGGTCGGCACCACGCCGTAACGGGAGCGTTTCAGGACCGGTGCACCGACCCGGTTTTCCAGTTGCTGGATGCTGCGGGTCAGGGTCGGCTGGCTGATATAAAGCTGTTCCGAGGCACTGCTCAGCGAGCCCTGGCGCACGATAATGGCCAGCTGTTTTAGCAGATTGGGGTTCATCTATGCAGATTCTTTCAGTCTGGTGGCAAAAGACTATTTTTACAAATAGCTGCTTTTGTTTAAAGTGGGCGAACACTGCAACCAACAGGAGGATCACCATGCAGTTTCACCTTGATGGCTATCAGGCCGGCGACCCGCGTATCAGCGACTCACTGGAGCGTATTGTCCCCCCCCCTCTCAAGCGCCCGCTGCCGGCGCAGGTGGATGTCCTGATCGTCGGTTGCGGGCCGGCAGGCCTGAACCTGGCAGCGCAGCTGGCCCAGTTCGGTGGGATTTCCACCTGTATCGTGGAGCAGAAGGATGACCGCCTGCTGCTGGGGCAGGCTGACGGCATTGCCTGCCGCACCATGGAGATGTTTCAGGCCTATGGCTTTGCCGATCAGGTGGCTCAGGAGGCTTATCAGGTCAATGAAACCAGCTTCTGGCGCCCGGATGATGCCACCCCCGCCCACATCACCCGCAGCGGTCGCATTCAGGATGTGGAGAATGACCTGTCGGAGCAGCCGCATGTGATCATCAATCAGGCACGGGTGCATGATCATTTTCTGACGGTCATGCGCCGGAGTCCGGGCAAGGTCGAACCGTTTTACGGGCGCAAGCTGCTGAGTGTGGCCGTGGATCATGCGGCGGATGATTATCCGGTGACCCTGCAATTTGAGCGTGTGATGAACGTTTCCCAGTACATGCGTGAAGTGGAGACCGTGCGGGCGCGGTATGTGGTCGGGTGCGACGGAGCCCGCAGCACCGTGCGGCGTCAGATCGGGCGTGAACTGGTGGGGGATTCCATCAATCAGGCCTGGGGCGTGATGGATGTGCTGGCGGTGACGGATTTTCCGGATATCCGCCTCAAAACGGCGATTTATTCCAGTAATGAAGGCAACATGATGATCATTCCCCGGGAAGGGGGGTATCTGGTGCGCCTTTACATTGAAATGGACAAGCTGCAGGAGAATCAGCGTATCGACCGTGACAGCATGACCGCCGACACCCTGATTGCCGCTGCCAACCGCATTCTGCGGCCCTACACCATCGATGTGAAGGAGGTCGCCTGGTGGAGTGTGTATGAAATCGGTCAGCGTCTGACCACGGCGTTTGATGATGCTGAAGCCGGGCGGCTGCCACGGGTGTTTCTGGCCGGTGATGCCTGCCATACCCATAGCCCCAAAGCCGGGCAGGGCCTGAATACCTCGGTGAACGACACCTGGAATCTGGGCTGGAAGCTGGCACACGTGCTGACCGGGCGTGCCGACCCTGAACTGCTGCGTTCCTATTCCGCTGAGCGGCAGGATGTGGCCCAGAAGCTGATTGATTTTGATCGGGATTTTTCCAAACTCTTCAGTGCCAAACCGCGTTCGGCGGACAATCCGGATGGGGTGGACCCGGCGGTATTCCAGCAGACCTTCATGCAGTTCGGGCGTTTTACCGCCGGGGTGGCCACGCATTACCAGCCGTCTGCACTGGTTGGTGAGGGGCAGCATCAGGCGCTGGCCAGTGGTGAGACCTTGGGCATGCGTTTTCATTCCGCACCGGTGGTGCGCCTGGCGGATGCCAAACCCATGCAGCTGGGACACTGTGTCACGGCGGATGGCCGCTGGCATGTATTCGCCTTCGCCGGTCGGGAGGCACCAATGGGGGTCGACTGCCGGGTCCGGGCCTTGTGCGGTTTTCTGCAGGATGATGAACAGTCGCCCCTGCGCCGCCATACACCGGCGGGTGCCGACCCTGATGCCGTGATTGATGTGCGTGCCGTTTTCCAGCAGCCGCACCAGAGCCTGGATGTGAACAGCATGCCGGCACTGCTGCAGCCGCGCAAGGGCCGCTACGGGCTGAAGGATTACGAAAAGGTGTTCTGTGCCGACAGCCGGGAGGGGCAGGATATTTATGCCCTGCGCGGCATTGATCGTGAGCAGGGCTGCATCATCATTGTGCGTCCGGATCAGTATGTTGCCGATGTGCTGCCGCTGGATGACCATGCCCGCCTGACGCAGTTTTTTGCAGGGGTTCTGCGCGCCGTTTAGGTACTTGCCGGGGGCAGGGGTATAATGCCGGCCTTGAGTCACTTTTCTGAGGTCGTACATGAAACCCTGGTCCCCGGATTCCTGGCGCAGCAAGCCCATTGTTCAGGTGCCCGAATACCCGGATCAGGCGGCACTGGCTGAAGTCAGTAGCCGCCTGTCCCGGTTCCCGCCGCTGGTGTTCGGTGGCGAGATTGCCGCCCTGCAGTCCGCCCTGACCGGGGTGGGCAGCGGGGAGCGTTTCCTGCTGCAGGGTGGGGATTGCGCCGAAAGCTTTGTTGATTTTCAGGCTGGTTCAATCCGGAATACCTTCCGGGTGCTGCTGCAGATGGCGATTGTGCTGACCTTTTCCAGCCGTCGTCCGGTGGTCAAGGTCGGGCGCATTGCCGGCCAGTTCGCCAAGCCGCGCAGCGCCGATACCGAAACCCGTGCCGGTGTCACCCTGCCGAGCTATCGCGGTGACATCATCAACGGGCTGGACTTTGAAGCCACCAGCCGCATCCCCGACCCGCAGCGCATGCTTCAGGCCTATCACCAGTCCACCTCGACCCTGAACCTGCTGCGAGCCTTTGCCGGGGGCGGGTTTGCCGATCTGCAGAAGGTCCATCGCTGGAATCTGGGGTTTGTGTCACAGTCGGCGCAGCATGAGCGCTACGAGCACATGGCGCGCCAGATTGATCAGGCGCTGTCCTTCATGCGTGCCTGTGGCGTAACGCCGGAGAACACTGCCAGCCTGCGGGAAACCACGCTGTACACCTCGCATGAGGCCCTGCTGCTGCCGTATGAGGAGGCCCTGACCCGTCGGGAGGGGCCGGAGCAGCAGTGGTATGACTGTTCAGCGCACATGCTGTGGCTGGGTGACCGTACCCGCCAGCCGGATTATGCCCATGTGGAGTTTCTCCGGGGTATCCGCAATCCGCTGGGCATCAAGGTAGGACCGGGAGCGGACCCCGACCGGATCCGGGACCTGCTGGATATTCTGAACCCGGCCAATGAGCCGGGGCGCATCACCCTGATCACGCGCTTCGGTGCAAGGCAGATTGCCGAACACCTGCCGGGGCTGATCCGCACCATTGCGGCATCGGGGCATGCCGTGATCTGGAGTTCCGACCCCATGCACGGCAATACCGTGAACAGTGAGTCCGGTTACAAAACCCGCAATTTCGGGCACATTCTGGCGGAACTGCGTGATTTTTTCCTGATTCACCGGGCCAAAAGTAGCATTGCCGGGGGCGTGCACCTGGAAATGACCGGCGAGCCGGTGACGGAGTGCGTGGGCGGGGCCTATGAGGTCACGGATACCGGGCTGGCCCTGCGCTACCAGTCCCAGTGCGACCCGCGCCTGAATGCGGATCAGGCCCTGGAGCTGGCGTTTTTGATTGCGGAAACGCTGAACGGCATGCCGGCTCAGGACTGAATGCTGTCAGGGTCGGGGTCCAGTCCGGCAGGGAGTCTCTGGGGAACGGTTTCAGGGGCTGTCTGGCTGGCGGCGATTTCTTTGCCGGCCTGGCGGCTGAGGTTGATATGGCGGATGTCCTTGCCCTCCACAAAGTAGATCACGTATTCACAGATATTCTTGCAGTGATCACCGATCCGCTCCAGTGAGCGGGCACACCAGGTCACGTTCAGGCTGTCCTGAATCGTGCGCGGGTCTTCCATCATGTGGGTCAGCAGCTGGCGCGACAGCAGGTCGAATTCCTGATCAATCTGGCTGTCCGAGCGGGCCACCCGCAAGGCCTGGGGGGAATCCATGCGCGCCATGGCATCCAGTGACTCACGCAGGATTTCACGTACATGATCCCCGAGGTGGCGCAATGAGGCATTGAGTTTGCCGCTGTTGAGGTCATTGGTACGGATCGCATGGCGGGCGATTTTTTCAGCCTCATCCCCGATCCGCTCCAGATCCGTGATGGATTTGATGATGGACAGCAGCAGGCGCAGGTCACTGGCTGCCGGCTGGCGGCGTGCAATGATACGGGCACACTGCTCGTCAATCTCCACTTCCAGCTGGTTGACCTTGTAATCGGAAAAGGCGACTTCCTCCCCCAGCTCGCTGTCATGCTCCAGCAGCGCCTTGAGCGCCTTGGCCAGCTGGCTTTCCACCAGCCCCCCCATCTGCAGCAGCAGGTTGCGCACGTCTTCCAGTTCGTGGTTGTACTGCTGGGAGGTGTGGTGTCCGATTTCGACCGATTTGTTCATGTTCATGAATCCTGTTGTCCCCTGTTATTGTTGCCTGTGAGCTGTACCCATACCATCTGATTCTAGCCGAAGCGTCCGGTAATGTAATTCTCGGTCAGCAGGTGCTCGGGATTGGTGAAGACCGTGTTGGTATCATTCACCTCCACCAGATAACCCATGTGGAAGTAGGCCGTGCGCTGGGAGATGCGGGCCGCCTGCTGCATGGAGTGGGTCACGATGCAGATGGTGAAACTCTGGCGCAGGGTATCGATCAGTTCCTCGATGATGCCGGTGGCAATCGGGTCAAGGGCCGAGGTCGGCTCGTCCATCAGGATCACTTCCGGGCTGACCGCAATCGCCCGCGCAATGCACAGGCGCTGCTGCTGACCACCGGACAGGCCGGTACCGGGCAGGTTCAGGCGGTCCTTGACTTCCTTGAACAGGCCGGCCTTGGTCAGGCTGTCCTCGACAATCTCGTCCAGTTCGGCGCGGTTGTTGGCCAGACCGTGCAGGCGCGGCCCATAGGCCACATTGTCATAGATGGACTTCGGGAACGGGTTGGGTTTCTGAAACACCATCCCCACCCGTGCCCGCAGCAGTACCGGGTCCTGGCTCCTGGCATAGACATCCTCACCATCCAGCAGCAGTTCACCCGTGACCCGGCAGCCGGAAATGGTATCGTTCATGCGGTTCAGGCAGCGCAGGTAGGTGGATTTGCCACAACCGGAAGGGCCGATCATGGCAATGACCTCGTTCCTGCCGATGTCCAGATCCACATTGAAGATGGCCTGCTTGGTTTCGTTGTAGAACACGCTCACGTCACGGGTATGATATTTGGGATCGTCCAGCAGCGGCATGCCCACCGGTTGTGGAAGCTCTTTCAGTTCCTCGACCACGGTTTCAATGTCCAGCGGAGCCGTCGTTGCCCGCCGCATGTTTCCCGGTGCGGTTTCGGTGCTGCTGTGAGGCTGTTTGGTCATGCCGGTATCCAAGCTTGTGGTTGCAAAGCTCATGATCTTACCACCTTCTTTCAAATTTTTTGCGGAACAGCACCGCCAGCAGGTTCATCAGGATCAGAAAACCCAGCAGGACGATGATGGCAGCGGAGGTTTTTTCGGTAAAGGCCCGTTCGGGGCTGTCGGACCAGAGGAAGACCTGTACCGGTAGCACTGTGGCCGGGTCGGTGATGCCTTCCGGGGTGCTGAGGATGAAGGCGATCATGCCGATCATCAGCAGTGGTGCGGTTTCACCCAGCGCCTGGGCCATGCCGATGATGGTGCCGGTGAGAATGCCGGGCATGGCCAGTGGCAGGGTGTGGTGGAACACGGTCTGAACCCGCGAGGCACCCATGCCGAGGGCGGCTTCGCGGATGGAGGGCGGTACGGCCTTGAGGGCGGCACGGCTGGCGATGATGATGGTGGGCAGGGTCATCAGGGTCAGCACCAGACCCCCGACCAGCGGGGTGGAGCGCGGCACCCCGAAGAGCTGGATGAAAACCGCAAGCCCCAGCAGGCCGAACACGATTGAAGGGACGGCAGCCAGGTTGTTGATGTTGACCTCGATCAGGTCCACGAACCAGTTGTCCTTGGGCGCGAACTCCTCCAGGTAGATGGCAGCCGCCACCCCGATCGGGAAGGACAGCAGCAGCGTCACCAGCATGGTGAAAAACGACCCCATCAAGGCGCCCAGTATCCCGGCCTGTTCCGGTTCGCGGGAATCGTTATTGGTGAAAAATTCGGTATTGAAGCGCTTTTCAATCCGGCCTTCGGCCTCCAGCCGGTCGATCCAGCCCAGGGTCTGGTCCTTCAGGCGCCGGTCGGTTTCCGGTAGGCTGCGGTCGACGTGGCCCTTGAGGTAGGTGTCAATGTCATCATCCGCCAGAAACCAGCCGCTGTAGGTCTGTCCCAGCAAGCTTGGGTCATCCATAACAATCCCCATCAGGCGGTAGGGAGCGTTCGAGCTCATCAGGGCACGCAGGTTGCGCTTGTCGCTGCGGCTGCTGACATCCGGGAACAGCGTATACAGGGACTGGCTGATGGCTTTGGCAAAACCGGCGTTGCGCAGCTGTTCCCCGGTGGCTCCGGGACCGACGCCCAGCGTGGCCTCATCCAGCACCACATCCAGCTTGATGAAGGTCTGGCTGAAACCGGAGACGCCCTGACTGAAGATGGTGAACAGCAGAATGAACAGAAACAGCATGCTGACGATGATGGCACCGAGGCCGAACCGGCGGAAGCGGCGCTCACGCGCATAACGGCGGGCCAGACCGGCCCGGATGGTTGCAGTGGTTTTGTTCATGGCGCTTGTCCTTACTCGTATTGCTCGCGGTACCTGCGCACGATGTGCAGTGCCACGATGTTAAGTATCAGGGTCAGGATGAACAGCGTCAGCCCGAGCGCAAAGGCGGCTAGGGTTTTGGGGCTGTCGAATTCCTGATCGCCGGTCAGCAGGGTGACGATCTGTACCGTGACGGTGGTCACGGCCTCCAGCGGGTTGACCGTCAGGCGGGCAGATAATCCCGCAGCCATCACCACAATCATGGTTTCGCCGATGGCGCGCGAAGCGGCAAGCAGAAAGGCCCCCACAATGCCGGGCAGGGCTGCCGGAATGATGACCTGACGGATGGTTTCCGACTGGGTGGCTCCCATGCCGTAGGAGCCATCACGCATGGACTGCGGGACGGCATTGATGACGTCATCCGAGAGTGAAGACATGAAGGGGATGAGCATGATGCCCATGACCAGCCCGGCTGCCAGGGCGCTTTCGGATGCCACATTCAGCCCGGCCATGCCGCCGAGGTCGCGGAGCAGGGGCGCAACGGTCAAGGCGGCAAAAAAACCGTAGACCACGGTCGGGATGCCGGCCAGAATTTCCAGAGCCGGTTTGGCAATGCTGCGCAGGCGTGGTGTGGCGTATTCGGACAGGTAAATGGCTGCCATCAGTCCCAGGGGGACGGCGACCAGCAGGGCGATGGCCGAGATCAGCAGGGTGCCGACAAACAGCGGAATGGCTCCGAAAGACCCTGAGCCCCCGACCTGATCGGCCCGAATGGCCGTCTGCGGACTCCAGTGGGTACCGAACAGGAATTCATGAACCGGTACGGCATGAAAGAAGCGGAGGGATTCAAACAGGACCGAGAGAATGATGCCGAGGGTGGTGAGAATGGCGATCGAGGCGCAGAGGATCATGACCCCGCGGATGACCTGCTCGACCTGGTTGCGCGCCCGCAGTTGCGGGTTAACCCGTTTCCAGCCATACAGGAAGCCGCCGATGGCCAGCGCCAGTACCACAAGGGTTCTGGCGATCCTGCTGAAGGCCTGCAGGTCAAGGTATTTCTCCGCCGCCGCCTTCTGTACCGGATCGGTTTCCGTCGCGATGCTCCGGGTGGCCACCAGCCGTTTGACATTGCCCATCACCAGTCCGGCATTGACCGGTGATACCGCGTGCACTTCGGGGGGCAGGCTGTTGCTGACGGCATGGGTGATGAGCGGTGTATTGAGCATGTTCCAGCACAGCAGCACCACAAGGGCCGGTAACAGACACCAGACGGCAACCAGATAACCATAGTAGTCAGGCAGGGAATGCAGGCGATGCTGCCCCCGGTTGCCATTGGAAACCGCAAGGGATTTCTTGCGCCCCAGGTAATAGCTGAGCAGGCCCAGGATCAGCAGCAGTGTCAGTAAACTTGAGGTATTCATTGCTTGCCTTGTCAGGGAGGTTGGCAGGGATCAGCCGCCGGATGGCGTAACATCCGTGCGCGCGCTGTATCCTAGTGGGGAAATGTGACAGTTTTATGACAGAGGCCCCATGCTTTACAGGTGAAAAACCGGGGAGGAGTGTTCGTCCCCGGTTGCAGGCTGGGGTGCTGGGCACGGAACCGCTCTCAGAGTGAGGACAGGCCCTTCATTGCCTTGGCATCATCAGCGAATTGCTGGCGTTCGTCTGCCGGCATCGGAATCATGCCCTTGTCGGTCAGAT
>Ga0116164_10002887_pt1 | contig 12046 bp, 10 predicted proteins | sample AD_UKC109_MetaG_FD_89888 | JGI IMG/M metagenome (GOLD analysis project Ga0116164, IMG submission 89888) | Active sludge microbial communities of municipal wastewater-treating anaerobic digesters from Hong Kong - AD_UKC109_MetaG | ecosystem: Engineered > Bioreactor > Anaerobic > Digestate... | reverse complement strand
CGGGACTGCATTTCCCCGCAGCAACCGCCCGCTGCAGGCGAATGCCGTTCGGCGTTTTAACTCCGCATACACAAACAGCCGCTTATGCAAAGATAAGCGGCTGAGACCGTCAAAAAACTTGTGTTTTGACGGGATAACCACTCTTTGCCTCTCACCCTTCGGGTTCCCGGGCGGCAAAGAGCTTTGGAGAAACCGCCCGTTCCGGGCGATCCGTTCCGCCGGATGAACCGGCGCAGCCGGAAAAGCGGGTTAAGGGCTGCGGCCCTTAACAATCCCAGGGATTTCTTTGACAGGCTGAGCCGCTTATGCAAAGATAAGCGGCTGTTTTATTGCCGGAAAATTCATTCCTTTCCACGCCCTCGCCTGCGCGGCGCGGTGGAAAGCCCGGCTGTTCGCCCACTCTTTCGCCAGACGGAACAGTTCTTTGCCAACGCCTTTGCCCCGCATATCCTGCGAAACATGGATGCTGGATAAATCAGGATATTGCCCGCCGCCGAAGTTTTGCCGCAAACAAAATGTCCGCGCTGCACCGTTCACTTCTGCCGCAACGTATTCCCGGCCGCGCCATGCGGCAAGATAAAGCTGGAGGCCGACCTGCGCTTCCAGCGCATATAGCAGCCCTCAATCCATGGAAACGCTGCTTCAGAACGCTGCCTGATCAGCAGATCGGCTCCCCGGATTTGCGAACTTTTGTTGACAATCCCCTTACTGTGCCGCCCGAAATATAAACACATTTCCGTGCATGTTTATTTGCCGATGCGAACGCATTCCATATCGAACAGTTCGGCTACTTTTGCAAAAAGGTTTGCATTGTGTCCAACGCTCATCGCGCAGTGATGCGTAGGTGCGGCGGCAAACCATTCGTCCATGTACGCGTCCAGTTCCATGCCGAAGTCCACATGCGTTTGCGTATTGCCGATCGTGAGAATGTCGTGTTTTCTGGCGGTTCCTTCGCTGACGATCATGCGAAGTCTTCCGTTATGGAGCTGTGTTATACCCAGCATTGTGACCGGCCCGCTGACAACCTTGGCTTCAACGGAAATGCCGGACCCTTTTTTCCCGTGATAAACGCCCATGCCGCGCAGCATAGGTTTTCCGTCCGCAATTGAAATATGGAAAGGACCGTCATGGCCGAGCAGCATGGTGTTATGGACATAATCCATCGCGACGATTTCACAGAAACTGCCGCCTGTATCGAGCGTGTCGCAGATTTTCATGGCCACGTTGGTTTTGATGTCGCCCTCTCCGGCGCACGGAATGCCGGACGCGGTCAGCAGCGAGTGCCCGACAATAAAGCCGCCCTGCACCTGCTCATAGTGATTGTTGTTGCTGCCGTGATAATAATAGCTAAGCGCGTCCAGGTCGTATGCTTTTACCATGCGCAGCTGGGCGGCGGCCACGGTGGCGGACCAGCGAAGCTGCTCCTTAGTCGGCGCTTTGACCCGCGGATCGGAAGGCGAGTCGCCGGAGATTTCAAAAAACGAACGAATTTCAGAAAGTTTTTCCTGAATCTCCGTCTCGCTCACAGTCTGCAGGCTGCGATCGAGGTCGCACATTTCAAGCAGCTCCACGTGCAGACCCAACTGGCACTGCAACATGGTAAAATCGCTGTACATATCCAGCATGCCGCTGTAATTATTGCCAAGGAATCCGAAACGTGCGTGCTGGAACGTGCGCTTCACGCCCGCGGCTTTCACCCAGAATTCCACTTCGCGCCAGGCGCGGACGGCTTGCGGCATATCCGCCGTTTCCTCGTTTGCGAGGCTGATTTCAGGCGTTTTAGGAAGACCGAGCAGGCCGTTGACGATATGAAGCTTTAAGCCCATGCGTTCAAACGCGTTCGACGCTTCCGGGATCGGGCAGCCGACGCAGTGCGCAAGCCATTCGCCGGTATCGGTCGTCGCGTACGCCATTTGCGGCGCCGGCTGCAAATTCAGCATAACGACGGGAGCTTTGCTGATCTGGTGCACGGGCAAAACACAAGAGCTTGTGAAGTATGTTCCGGAATGACAGATAATGATATCGACGTTGCTTGCGTTAAAATATTCGCCGGCATTTCTTGCCGACGTTTCCGTATCAACCAAGCCAAAATTGAACACATCGCCCCATTCGGCAATGCGGCCGGCAATAAACGCATTATAACCCAGTATCCGGTCGTGCAGACCGTCAAATTGATCCCAGTAAGCATGCAGCCCGGCGCTGTATAGACCGACACGCGCACGTTTGACTTCCTTGATTCTCATAATGTGCATCGTCCTCCTGTTGCGTATTCTAAAGAAATGCTTTCATGCGGCAAAACCGGCAAACGGGGTCTTCTACGGGAGCACGGTTCCGCATGTAATAATCCGCTGAAGCGTATCCCGCCGGAAAGCGTCAAAACAGAGCAGAGGGGCGGGCATGTCTGCCGCCCCTCTTTTGATGGATGCCGGAGAAATAACCGATTAATATACGGTTTTCCACTCTTCGATGTTTTCGGCGGTGAAAGCAAACGGAGGCCCAATAATGATTTCCGTTCCGCCGTCTCCCGCTTCTGTTACGGTATAGGTCGTGCCGTTGGCTGCTACGAAGCTTTGGCCAAGCTCGCCGGTCAGATCGCCGTTAACCATTTCAATAAGCGCATAGGCGGCTACACGGCCGACGTCAATCGGGTTCCACAGGAACATGTAGGGGCATGCTACATTGCCTTCGCCCATGAATTCGGCCATTTCGGAGGGCAGGCCGAGACCGGTCACGATAACTTTGCCCTGGAGTCCTTCATCGGTAATGACCTTGGAAGCCGCGGCGATACCGACGGTGGTCGGCGCGCAGATGACCTTCAGGTCCGGATAGTTCTGTAACAGAGCCTGCGTCTGGTCGACGGACTTCTGATACTCGTCGTCGCCGTATGCAACTTCAACGAGGTTGAGGCCGCTATAGGCGTCGCCTTTCATAATTTCCTTCTGTGCCTCAATCCAGGCGTTCTGGTTGGAAGCCGTGGACGTTGCCGACAGGATCGCCCAATCGCCTTCCCCGCCGGTCAGGTCAAGGACCGCATCGGCCAGCGCCTGCGCAACCTGCTGCACACCGGCCTGGTTGATATGCGTCATGCGGCTTGCCACATTGACGGAGGAATCGAGCGAAACGACTTTGATACCCGCATCCATAGCGGCTTTCAACGCGGTTTCCAGTGCGTCCACATCGTTTGCGGCAACGGCGATACCCTGCACGCCCTGTGCCACCAGTTCGTTGATCAGGGTGATCTGCGCTTCCGCGGTGATCTCGGCGGGATGCTTGATGATGGCGGCATAACCCGCTTCGGTGATGGCCTCTTCAAATCCGGCGGCTTCCCTCTCGTTGTAGGGGTTACCGGCGGACTTTGTGATGACCGCATAGGTCTGAGCGGCATCGGCAGCCGCGGCGCCTTCGCTTGCACCGCCGGCTTCCGGGGCTGTACTTGCAGCGGGCTGAGCACAAGCAAATGCTGCAAAAGCCATGAGTAAGCAGAGAACGATCGCAATCAGTTTTTTCATGTTCGATTTCCTTCCTTTTTTGTTTATTATGAACACTTTTTACAGTGTACATTCTATGTGACACGGGGAGCCGTCCGAACGATTACTGCGCCGTTCCGGAAGAAGCGAGCGCATGTTTTTCCGTGTGCTTCCTGAAGCGGAGGTTGGGGATTGTAACGACAATGATGAGGATTGCACCAATGATCATCAGGATCGTCTGCGAGTTGACGTTGATCAGGCCGAGGCCGTATTTCAGCAGCCCGATGGTGAAGATGGAAATGACCGTGCCAGGGAAGTTGCCCTTCCCGCCGGCGGTAGAGATACCGCCGAGAACGACCATTGAAATTGCTTCCAGTTCATATCCGGTGGCGATGTCGTACCGCACGGTGCCCATCCAGCTTGCGTAATAGATAGAGGAAATACCGCAGATCAGCCCGACGAGCGTGAAACAAATCAGGCGGACCCGCTGCACGGGGACGCCGGCGTAACGCGCCGCCAGACGGTTGTTGCCGATAGCGTAGATGTAGCGGCCAAAGGTGGTTTTATGCAGGATGAAACCGAACGCGACCGCCAATACGCAAAACACGATAAATATGTATGGTACGGTGCCAAGCCTCGCATAATAAAGGTCATAAAACCACGTTACGTTCTGGAGTCCGCCGGTGCTCTGCGACCCAAGTATCATCTCGGCGATCCCGCGATACAGCGTCATCGTACCGAGTGTAACGATCATTGCGGCCAGTTCGGTGAATTTTGTGAGAATAATCCCGTTTAGAAATCCGCAAAGCGTGCCGCAGAGCAGGGCAATCCCGACGGCCGCTCCCATTGGAAGGCCGGCGTTATAGGAAACGCCCAGCAAAGTCGCGCTCAGGGCTACCGTGGAACCAACGGAAAGGTCGATATCGCCCAGCACAAGAATATACGCCATGGGAAAGGCGATAAAGCCTTTTACAAGAAATGTGCTGATCGCGGTAAAGAGATTGGTTGCGTTCAGGTAGTTTTTCGAGATAGAGGCATTCATGATATTAACGATTAAGAACAGCAGAATCAAAAGGAATTCCCATCTTAAAAAGACAGATTTCAAAGATTTCTCTTTTGTTGCCGCAATCGTTCGTCCGCTTTTTGTTGGCATAATCAGATATCCCTCTCTTTCAGGGCGTTTTTCACCATTGCCCGCTGCGTGAGCACGTTGATAATAATCGCCGCAAGAATGATTGCGCCTTTAATAGCCGTCTGCCAGAACTGCGAAACACCAATCAGCGGAAGGGCTTTCCCGATAACCGCCATGGTCAGCGCGCCCAGGAACACGCCTGTGACGCTGCCCTGCCCGCCGCTGAGGCTGACGCCGCCGATCACGCAGGCTGCGATAACGTCCATCTCCATCCCCATGCCCATATCGCTCTGCGCGCTGGCATACAGGGCGGTGTACATCGCGCCGGTCAGTCCGGCAAACGCACCCGCGATGGAATATACGAGGAACTGTATGCGGCTGATATTGATGCCGCTTACAGCGGCCGCTTCCGGATTTGAGCCAATCGCGTAAATCCTGCGGCCGAAGCGCGTCCATTTCATAATGACAAAGAACACCGCATAGCACACGAGCGTGATAAATACAAGATTGTTAATCAGGCCGAACGTAAGTGTTTTCGACTGAGCAAACTGCTTAAACGCACTCTGAAACTGGTACGCCGATACCCATCGGCTGCCCGACACAATGTATGTGGCGCCGCGGAAAATATTCATGAAGCCCAGCGTTGCGATAATCGGGAGCACTTTTCCCTTTGTCACGACCAGGCCGACGAGCATGCCGCAGCAGAAACCGATGCCGATGCTGACGAGGAACATCACCAGCGTGGAAGAATACACATTATCACGCATCATCAGCGATGCGCACATTCCGGAAAACGCAAGAGAAGAAGCGACGGAAATATCAATGCCGCCTATCAGCAGGACGCTCATCATGCCGAGGGAAAGAGTGATCGTCGTCGAATAGTTTTTCAGCATATCTCCGATGGTCTTCGGCGTGAGGAACGAGCTGTTGCGTAACTGGATGAGCAGACACAGGAATACCAGCACCAGCAGCAAACTCAATTCGCGTGAACTTCTCAGTTTCTTTAAGAGGTTTTTTGTCTTAATCTGCATGTTCGTTCTCCTTAGGCGTGTACAGCATGACCGTGTTTGACCATAGCACGCTCAAGAATCTTCTCCTGCGTGGCTTCAGCGCGGCTCAGTTCACCCGTAATGCGACCGTCGCACATGACATATACGCGATCGCTCATGCCGAGGATTTCAGGCATTTCGGAAGAAATCATGATGATAGCCAGCCCCTGCTTTGCAAGGTCTCCCATAATTTCATAAATAGCGGCTTTTGCACCGACGTCGACCCCCTTGGTCGGTTCGTCCATAATCAGCAGTTTCAGTTCGCTCCCAAGCGCTTTGGCGACGACGACTTTTTGCTGGTTGCCGCCGGAAAGGGAACTGACCAGATCGAAGACGGTCAGGGCTTTTACGTCCACCCCCTCGGCGAGCTTGCGGGCCGCCTCGTTTTCCGACTTTTCGTTGGTAACATGGTGCCTGGCGTATTTTTTCACTTCCGGCAGGGTGATGTTTTTCCCAATGCCCCAATCGAGAATCAGACCGCATTCCTGGCGATCCTCGGTCAGCAGCCCGATTCCGCGGCGCATGGCGTCCTGCGGCTTACGGATCACCGCTTTTTTGCCTCCGAGGAAAATCGTGCCGGAATTGTAGCGTTCAATACCAAACAGCGTTTGTATGACCTCGGTGCGCCCTGCACCGACAAGACCGGTAAAACCGACGATTTCGCCGGCGCTGACATGGAACGACACGTCCTTGAAATATCCCGTTCGGCTGAGGTGTTCGACCCGGAGGACTTCCTCGCCGATTGTGACGTCCGGTTTGGGGAAAAGTTCCTTGATTTCGCGGCCGACCATTGCTTTTATCAGTTCAGGCGGCGTGATTTCGGAGACGTCGTATGTGCCGATGTAGTGTGAATCCCGCAGCACGGTCACAACGGAAGCCAGTTGATACATGTCTTCGAGGCGGTGTGAAATAAAAATAATGGATTTTCCGTTGTCCCGCAGTTTTTTGGTAATGCGGTAAAGTTCTTCGGATTCCCTTTTCGTCAATGCGGCCGTCGGTTCGTCCATGATGATAATGCGGGCGTCCATCGACAGCGCCTTGGCGATTTCGACCATCTGCTGCTGCGCGACGGACAGGGAGCTCATCAGAGCGGTGGATGGAAATTCCGCGTTGAGCTGGCCAAGCAACACGTCGGCTTTCTTGTGCATGTCTTTCCACTGGATGAAGCCTTTTTTCACATCCTCGTGTCCCATGAAAATATTTTCCGTTACGCTTAAATGCGGATAACTTGTAACATGCTGGTAAATGGCCGCAATGCCGGCCCGCTGCGCGTCCAGCGGCGACTTGAATTCCACTTTTTTGCCGTCGAGGAATATTTCGCCCTCTTCGGCATGGTGGACGCCGGTGATGATCTTGATAAAGGTGGATTTTCCGGCGCCGTTTTCACCCATCAGCGCATGAATTTCACCCGCCTTGAGCTGAAAATCCACGCGGTCTAGAGCTTTCACGCCCGGGAAAATCTTTGTAATGCCGGAAAGCTCTAAAATGTACTCTGACATCGTTTTACCTCCGTTGGAAATAGTGAAGCGAATCAAATTCCCCTTGCCGGGATGCGTCCGGAGCGGCGCTGCAGGCCTGCAAAGAGGCTTTTGCACGATTTGGAAGTATAAGAATGTAAGATGATGCCAATATGCATCAAAATCTCAAATTCGTGATCTTTATCGCCTGTTAATTGAATGATTCTGCGTGTTTGCTAAAGCAAATCACTTTTCGGGTGTGCCGTGAAAGAAGACCTGTTTCATCTGTCTGGGATCTGTTCCGGAACCGGTTACCATCGTCATAACGTCCTTCATGTACTCATTCCAGCGGGCAACCACTTTGCTCTCGGACTGTACTTTGGCGGCGTAGGAGACGCTGTCGCATTCGTAATAACCAAACAGTTCGTCGCCGATGTTCCAGATTGTGTAGTTGCGAATTCCAGCCTCATTAAGGACCTGCGTCATTTCCGGCCAAATGGCGTCGTGTCTGCGGATGTACTCTTCCAGCTTGCCGGGAAGTACAACGGCTTTCCAAACATAACGTTCCATATTTCATCATCCGTTCTTTATTAATTTCAGAATATTGGTGCTGTTGCCGTATGAGGGAATCCACTTGCGATAACGGGATGCGAGTCTGCCAAATTTAATTGTCTCTTGCTATTTGTTTGCTTAATATATATATTAGAATATACATTATCCGGAGCACTGTCACTTTCTAGTATTGGTACATAATTACGGAATCTTGACAAGGAGACTTTTATGCTGCAGGTATCATTGAGCTATCAGTTGGATCTGGAACAAAGCTCCGTATGGATTACGGCAACGCCGAATCAGGCCGCGAAAAATTCAATTGCTTACGTACAGGAACTGGGCGATTTTATCGCCGGGCGAAACTATTTTACGCGCCGCGCAAACCTTCCTTCCTATTTAATCAAATACTGTATCAGCGGTGAAGGACTGCTCGATTACGAAGGACACACGTATACGGTCAAATCCGGCCAGATATTCTGGATCGATTGCATGAAACCACAATATTACCGAACATCGCCGAGCAGAGGTGAATGGAGGATCCTCTGGGCGCATTTTTACGGGGAAACCTGCAAAGCGTATTATGATTTGTTCCTGGCGCAGAACGACGGCAGCGCAATGCTCAATATCGACGCGGACGTCGCCATACGGAGCACGCTTGACACGCTGATCGGCCTGTACAGAAACGGCGACAACAATCTGCTCGACGACGTGCAGGCGTCGAGCCTGCTTACACTGCTGATGACGCGCTGTATTTCCGCCGCTTCCGCACGCAAGGAGTCCAGCCGTCTTCCGGATTATGTGATCGACGTACGAACCTATATCAACACATATTATACGGAGCGCATTACGCTCGACGTTCTGAGCAAAAAGCTTTCGGTCAACAAATATTATCTTCAGAAACTGTTCAAACGTTACATGGGCCTTTCGCCGAACGAATACCTGATTCAAACGCGGCTGACGAAAGCAAAGCAGCTCCTGCGCACGACGAAGCTGCCGATCAGCCACATATCGATGGACGTCGGCATCTCGAACATCGGACACTTCATCAGTTTGTTCAAACAGCACGAGGGGATTACGCCTGGTGCATACCGGCAGCGCTGGTACCAGGGCAGCGAAGAGACGCCAGACGACAACATAGTGTAATAACTCATCAACTCTCAACGATGAAAGCTCCCAAATAATAAGGCATAATATACACAGAAACTCATCGAATCGATATCCATATCCGGCGTTGCTGTCTATATTTGGGAGGCTCATTATGAAAGAAGATACCGTTACCAAGGGTTTTATCTATGCAAGCGAGGCATATGCCGCCGCAGGCACGGACGTTGAAGCGGCAATTGAAAAGGCAGATAAAATAGCCGTTTCACTGCATTGCTGGCAAGGCGACGACGTGATCGGGTTTGACGGCGTCGGCGCGCTTACAGGCGGAATCCAGACCACGGGGAATTATCCCGGCCGCGCGCGCACGCCGGACGAACTGCGCGCCGATATCGCAAAGGCCTGTACGCTCGTCCCCGGAAAAACCAAGCTGAACCTGCACGCCTGCTATGCCGAAAAGAACGGCAAGATTACCGACCGGGATGCATATACCGCGGCGGAGTTCTCAAACTGGCTGGACTGGGCGGTTCAAACGGGACTTGGCCTCGACTTTAATCCAACCTTTTTTTCCCATCCGATGATGGACGGGGATTTCTCGCTGAGCAGTTTAAGCGAAACAAACCGCAGGTTTTGGGTCGAACACGGCAAGCGCTGCCTCGAAATTGCACAGGTGTTTGCCGACGGTACGGGCCAGCCCTGCACGGTCAATTTCTGGATGCCCGACGGGTACAAGGACACCTGTGCGGACACGGCGAGACGGCGCGAGATAATGACGCGCTCGCTCGATGAAATTTTTTCAATTCCATATGATGAAACGAAGGTGCTCGCAGCCATTGAAAGCAAGCTTTTCGGGGTCGGCCTCGAAAGCTACACGGTTGCGAGCCATGAATATGCGCTGGGTTACGCAATCAGCCGAAAAAAACTCTATACGCTCGACGCCGGGCATTTTCATCCGACGGAAGTTATAAGCGCGAAGATTTCCGCAGTGATGCAGTTTCTTGACCGGGCGCTGCTGCATGTCAGCCGCGGCGTTCGCTGGGACAGCGATCATGTTATCACGCTCGACGACGAACTTCAGCGGATCATGGATGAAATCATCTGGAACGGATACGAAGAACGCATCTGTATCGGTCTGGACTTTTTTGACGCGTCGATCAATCGCATTGCAGCCTGGGCAATCGGCATGCGAAACGCAAGAAAGGCGATTCTTAACGCCTGTCTCGCGCCGGCAGACGCAATCCGCGCGGCGGAATATGCGGGCGACTATACCGAGCGTTTTGCACGCTTCGAGGACCGCAAGACGCTTCCTTTCGGCGCGGTCTGGGATTATTACTGCCATCAGAAAGGCATTCCCGCAGACGGCGAATGGCTAAAAGAGATCAAGCGGTATGAGCGTGATGTGCTCAGCACGCGCGAATAACCAAAAGCAGAATCAAGCGATTGCAGCGATCCAAAGGACGGAGGCATACGAAATGGGAGCTTTTTTTGAACAAAACAGGCAAATGCTTGACGATTATGCGCGAATGTCGCAGCTGACGGGAGCGCGCGCAGATTATGTGCAAGGCGGCGGAGGCAACACTTCCGTTAAAATCAACGGTCGTCAGATGGCGGTCAAGGCTTCCGGCTTCCGGTTGAGCGACGTAACGCCCCAAAACGCGTATGCCGTAATGGATTTTTCGGAGCTGCGCGCGTTTTACCGTTCAAATGAACCGCGGATGTTTGAAGACGTTGAGAAAGCCGGCTCACAGGAGGCGAAAAAGGCGACGCTGCTTATCGACGGCTTGCCGCAGCTGCGCCCGTCGGTCGAAGCGGGCTTTCATTCGTTGCTGGGAACATTCGTGATCCACAGTCACAGCGTATATGCAAATTTAGCCTGCTGCGCGCTTGAAATGCAGGAAATTCTGAATGCCGCGCTCAAGGACGCATCGTTTTCTTGGGGAAGCGTTGTATATATCGATCCGGGCGCCCGGCTCTCTTTCGCCATTTCAGATGAGCTCAAGCGCGTGGAAGCGAAAACCGGGAGAGAACCCGCCGTGCTGTTTTTGCAAAACCACGGCATAATCGTCCATGCGGAAACCGCAGACGAATGCATCCGGCTTCACGACGAAGCAAACGAATTGCTTGCCGCGCACTTCGGCCTGAAAAACGGCGCGTTCCCGGCGGCCGGACCGGAGCGGTATATCGCCGGGCGAATTCGGGACGGTGAACATTCCGCTTCGTTTTTTACGGAAGAACCGCTCTATCCGGATCAGATGGTGTTTTTCATCGGGACGCTCGAATTCGGCGAGGGCGCCGCGCCGCAGGGCAAGGTTCGCCTCAATCTGCAAACCGGTGAAATTGCGTCCGGCGTGAACGAATTGCAGACGCGCGCACTGACGGACACGCTTGCCGCGGTGCTTTTTATCGAGGAGCATATCGGTAAAAAAGGATATAAACTTTCGACCATGGGCGAGCAGGCAAAAGCTTTTATTGCAAACTGGGAAAGCGAAAAATACCGTAAATCCCTTGCTGGAGGTACAAAATGAAAACGCTGAACCTGCTTGCATTCGACCTCGGCGCGTCCAATGGCCGGGCGATGCTTGCTCGTTTCGACGGCGAACGGATAATCCTTTCCGAACTGCACCGTTTCGACAATTCGTTCATTGGCGGACGCGACGAACGCCGCTGGGATGCGCAGAGTCTTTTTGCACACCTTAAGCGAGGGTTTTCCATCTGTAACCGCAAAACAGGGGCCGCGCCCGACGTCTTCGGCATCGACACATGGGGGGTGGACTTCGGTCTGCTGGATCAAAACGGCGCGTTGCTGGAAAATCCGCGCTGTTACCGTGATGCGACGGACGAAGAAATGTTGTCTGCATGGGAAATCGTTTCCAAACGGGAACTGTTTGAACGCACAGGCATTGCTGCAATGAATTTCAACACGGTCTATCAGCTTTTCCGAATGGTGCTTTCAAACGACGAAAAACTCAGAAAAGCAAAGACACTTTTGCTGATGCCTGACTTAATGGGGTTTTTTTTCACAGGCGAGTGCAAAAGCGAATACACCAACGTCACCACAACCAATCTGTATCGTCCTGCGGCCGGAACATGGGATTTTGATTTAATTGAGCGGCTCGGCATTCCCGCGCAGCTATTCACAGCAATCGACCGGGCGGGGACGCTGCGGGGGAAACTGCGGGAAACAGTCGCGAAGGAACTGGGCGTGTCGCGGGTGCCGTTTGCGGCGGTGGGGACGCACGACACGGCGTCGGCGGTGGCGGCGATACCCGGCGAAGGGAGCTTTGCGTT
>Ga0116164_10002886_pt1 | contig 12050 bp, 7 predicted proteins | sample AD_UKC109_MetaG_FD_89888 | JGI IMG/M metagenome (GOLD analysis project Ga0116164, IMG submission 89888) | Active sludge microbial communities of municipal wastewater-treating anaerobic digesters from Hong Kong - AD_UKC109_MetaG | ecosystem: Engineered > Bioreactor > Anaerobic > Digestate... | reverse complement strand
GTTGCCATAACAAATATCATTCTATGCCAGTTCGCATTCACCACAGTAGTTGTTGTGGACGTGTTCCTGCTGGTTTCCGCATATGTAATGATCTTCATATCAGCACTTATCCTGAGAAAACGTATACCAAGAGAAGAAGTGCCCTTCAGGATACCCGGAGGTTACGGTTTCCTGATTCTGATATGCATAGTGCCCTGTATAATCGCATTTATAGGATTCTTCATAAATGGTACCGACTACTTCATAGGCGGTATGCTGGGCATAGTTTCAGGCCCTGTTCTCTATTACATCTGGAAGAGGATGTATGGCGGCCTGGCCAAAAAAGATCCGGTGAAATATCCGATCAATCCAAAAACCAAACTGGCTGTGGGCGACCTGAAAAGAATGGCCTTCAACTTCATTATTCTGGCAGCATTCGGTGGACTTGGTGTTCCCTGGCTGGGATGGTTCGAAGGCGGCTGGGGCCCGGATTATTATATAGAAACATACGGTTCAGGATTCTTTGCAGACTTTGACGGTATGGTAAATGTAATAAAGATAGCAGCCATAGTGTTTGCCATCGTGGCAGTTATACTGTTCCTGCTGGCAATGGCACTGGAACCAAAAAAACAAAAAAACGCCTGATAAAAACTGAAAATCAATAAAAAAGCAAAAGCTGCTCCATTAAGGAGCAGCTTTTGCTTGTCTATTGAAATCTTTCTTATTATCATTTTTACGCTTTTCTGATGAACATTATAAAGCAATTCTTTTGACTTGGATCCTTTCAAATGAACAAACAACGACTTGAAAAAACCCTTGGCAGGGTGCATAATTGGATTTATGAGGGCAGCAACAAGAGCAACAAGAGCAAAAAAGCATACAGAGGAACAGAAATCAACTTTAAGAGTTTCTTTGACAACGGCATTCATAACCACATTTATGGGAAGCGCACTGAATCTGGCTATACCTGATATGGGAGAGTATTTTGATGTAAGTGCCGCATTTCTGGGATGGATAGTCACGGCATATATGCTGGCTGTGGCCACCATGAGTGTCCCCTTTGGCAAGGTGGCGGATACCACAGGAAGAAGAAGAGTAATGATACTTGGCATACTCTTCTTTACTTTGTTCAATATAATTTCTGTTTTCGCACCAAACATGGCAACTGTAATAGTATTAAGAACCGCCCAGGGTGTGGCGGGAGCCATGATATTTGCCACCAATACAGCCATACTGATAAGCGCTTTTCCGGGAAAAGAAAGAGGCAAAGTGCTGGGGAAAATGACCGCGGCAACCTATGTGGGGCTTTCAGCAGGTCCTTTTATAGGAGGATTCTTGAATCATTATCTGGGATGGCAGTCCATTTTTGGCACTGCCGCCTTAGTGGGCATATTCGCATTTATTACAGCTGTGAGAAAACTTCCAAGAGGAGAAAAACTTATTACCGAAGGAAGACATGATTATGCCGGGAGCATCCTTTATGTGGCCATGATCATACTTACGATGTACGGTCTTTCCAATATTACTTCTGTAAGATTTGCATGGATATGGGTTTTGGCAGGGCTGCTGGTGGGAATATTTTTCGTTTCAGTGGAACTTCGGGCTGCAAACCCGGTCATACAGGTAAGGATATTCATAAGAAATATTGTTTATACGCTTTCAAATATAGCCGCACTTTTGAACTATGGAGCCACCTTTGCCATCGGATATCTTATGTCAATATACCTTCAGGTGGTAATGGGATATGATTCCCAGAAAGCTGGACTCATACTGGTAGCACAGCCTCTTATACAGGCTTTTTTCTCGCCCATGGCAGGCAGGTGGTCTGACAGAACTGAACCATACAAACTGGCCAGTGCAGGTATGGGAATATGCGCACTTTGTCTTATTTTTTTCTCGTCGGTTTCTTTGAACACCCCGCTGTGGGCCATAATCACGGCACTTTGTGTTACTGGATTTGGATTTGCTTTGTTTTCTTCTCCCAATACCAATGCAGTAATGGCATGTATCAAGCCAAAGGATTACAGTGTGGCATCTTCCATACTGGCAACCATGAGATCCCTGGGCCATACATCCAGCATGTCCCTTGTGACAGTGATAGTAGGAGCATATATGGGGACTGCTTCCCTGTCTTCTGCCAGACCGGAACTGCTGATAAAGACCATGCACACGGCATTTATCGTATTTACTGGCCTTTGCATAGCAGGCATTTTTATGTCGTTAAAAAGGAAAACAGCTTCTGAGAAATAAAAAAAGCCGGCTAAATAGCCAGCTTTCTGATCTTGTATTTTCGGTATGGGGAGAACAGGTAACCCAGCCCTCTGTTGTAGAATTTGAATCCCCATACGGCATATCTCATGTTTTTATGTTTGCTCTTTTTTGTTTTATTTCTTTCGGTTCCTCCGCAGGTCACATATGCCCCTTCTCTTACAGCTCTTATGAGATTGTTGTTGGAGGTTATATCTGCATGGATCTCTGTATAAGCCATCCCCACATATTTCTCCTCATGGGCATCACTGCCGCCGAAGCCGGGTTTTTGATACATGTGAGCCATCATACCGGCCATTTCATTGGACTTGGCGGATTCGCACGTATTGAAAGTTTCAATGAAGTCGAACTTTTTTGCGATATTGGGGTCATATTTGAGTTTCTTGAAAAACATGGCGCTGGAACTCCTGACTCCGAAAGGATGTGCAGGCCCCAGGATACCGCCGTAATGACGGACTATTTTCATCAGCCTTTTCAAGGTCATCCCGCGCAAAGCAAGAACATGCAGAAAAACATCATCAGGCATTACTACCAGAATATGTCCCGCATCCTTTGTATCATATTCAACACCTTTTAGTACGACAAAATTGGAATACCTTGGATCTTTTTTGATATCTTTTTTAATCTCTTCCCAGAAAGAACAACCCCTGTAGGTATCATGATCTGTTATCATCATACCGCCAAACCCCTGGTCGGCTAAAAGTTTTATATATTTTTTCAGTGCTACTTTTGAGTCAATTGAGCCTTCTCTTGTGTGGCAGTGCAAATCAAATTTCAAGTATCAATATCCTCCTTTTGATTTCTGATAATACTATATACCCGGTGAAACCATTTTACAACAGAAAATATAAGAAAAAAGCAAGTATTATGGAGATACATATGTTTTATACAAAAAATACAGAAAAAGTTGTTGACAGAAAACAAAGGTGGTGCTATCATGACTGTAAATCAATATTAAACCTATGACGAGGGAGTAAAGCTGACAAACGATTTCAAAGCGATTCCGGGCAGGTGCGAGCCGGAAAGATGACAGTCTCAGCAGAATGGGCCTCTGAGGGCGAAGCGAAAAGCATAAGCAAATGCTGATTAGCGGAGACGCGAAGCCGGTGTTACGGGCTTGGGGTGTGACGGCACTCTGCAGAGAGGGCAGATAATATCTGTCAAACAAGGTGGTACCGCAGGCATATTATGACCTGTCCTTGTACGATAGTACAGGACAGGTTTTTTGTTTGATACAGTAAGCCTATGTACTGGAAAAGATAATTGCAGAGAAGGACCCTTCTACAACTGAAGTGTAAAGAACGCAGAAAAACGGAGGAAAAAATGGAAAACACAAAAGAAAAAAACATTGATTTCAGGACATACCTGAAAAGCTATCCCGACAAAAATGGCTATTTCGGACAGTATGGGGGAGCACATGTGCCGCCTGAACTGATCAAGCCCTTTGAAGAGATCACAGAGGCATACAAGACTATATGTCATTCGGCACAGTTCATAAGTGAGCTAAGGAGAATAAGAAAACAGTTCCAGGGAAGACCGACTCCTGTTTACCACTGTAACAGACTTTCCAAAGAACTGGGCACAACACAGATATATCTGAAAAGAGAAGATCTCAATCATACGGGTGCTCACAAACTCAACCACTGTATGGGAGAAGGGCTCCTTGCCAAGTATATGGGAAAGAAAAAACTTATCGCCGAAACCGGCGCAGGGCAGCATGGAGTGGCTTTGGCCACGGCTGCGGCATACTTCGGACTAAAATGTGAAATACATATGGGAGAAGTGGATATTGTTAAGCAGGCTCCCAATGTTGCCAGAATGAAAGTACTGGGAGCTGAAGTGATACCCGTGAGTCATGGGCTCAAAACACTGAAAGAAGCGGTGGATTCCGCTTTTGAAGCGTATCTGAAAGATTATAAAGAGGCCATTTATTGTATAGGTTCAGTTGTGGGGCCGCATCCTTTCCCAATGATGGTAAGGGATTTCCAGATGGTAGTTGGAAATGAAGCAAGAGAGCAGTTCATGGAAATGACCGGATATCTGCCTGATGCGGTAGTTGCAGCTGTGGGCGGCGGAAGCAATGCCATGGGGATATTTCCGGCTTTCCTTAATGACCCGGTCAGCATTTACGGAGTTGAACCTTTGGGAAAAGGCTCAAAAATGGGAGATCATGCGGCATCTCTTACTTACGGCACAAAAGGTGTTATGCACGGATTTGAAAGTATAATGCTGAAAGACGAAAAAGGAGAACCGGCACCGGTTTACTCTGTTGCCAGCGGTCTTGACTATCCTTCTACCGGACCGGAACATGCATTTCTGAGGGAAAGCGGCAGGGTCAATTATGATGTGATCAATGATGAAGAAGCAATAGACGCTTTTTTCAAACTGTCAAAAACGGAAGGCATAATACCTGCCCTTGAAAGTTCCCATGCGCTGGCCTATGCCATGAAACTTGCCAGGAAAGAAGACAATCCGGGATTCGTTCTTGTCAATCTTTCGGGAAGGGGAGATAAGGATATGGACTATGTTCTGGAGCATTACGGCGACAGGATTTAAGGATTTTTACTGATGACAGGACACCATTTTCAATGTATAATTAAAATGGTGTTCTTTTATTACAGAGAAGTGTCTTTTTGTCGGAAAGGAGGGAAAAGATGCAGGGGATAATGTATATCATCGAGAGCATACCTTGGACTTATATTACACTTTCATTATACGCAGTCAATATAATAATAGCATTAACTATTATTTTTCTTGAGCGTAAAAACCCGGCTGCCACATTGGCATGGATCATGATACTTTTCCTTTTGCCGGGCATAGGCATACTTTTTTATTTCCTTCTTTCCCAGAATATTGCCAGAAAAAAGATTTTCAAACTGACAAAGGATGAAGAAAGACTTCTTACAAGTTCGCTGGAGAAACAGACAAAAGCCATAGAAACGGGAACATACGAATTTACCTCATATGAGGCTGACCTCTGGAAGGATCTGATAAGATTGAACCAGATATACGGCCGTGCATACTATACACAGGACAACAATGTTGAGGTAATTACAGACGGAAAAGAAAAGATGGATCAACTGCTTTGGGATATCGAAAATGCCAAAGAAAGCATAAACATAATGTATTTCATACTAAAAAGAGACAAAGTCGGCAGGAAATTCATTGATACTCTTACAAAAAAGGCTGCAGAAGGAGTGAAAGTAAGACTACTGCTGGATGCCATGGGGAGCAAAAACATCAGTTTTATTTTTCTCCATGAGTTCATAAATTCAGGAGGAGAGTATGCTCTGTTCTTTCCCCCGAAATTAAAATTCATAAATATGAAACTCAATTACAGAAATCACCGAAAACTGGCGGTTATAGATGACACTATAGGATATATCGGGGGATTCAACATAGCCAAGGAATACCTGGGGCTCAAAAAGAAGTTCGGATACTGGAGAGATACGCATCTTCGCATAACCGGCGGCAGTGTCCAGGATATAAATGCAAGATTCCTGTTGGACTGGAGACTGGCTTCAAAAGAAAAAAAAGTTGAAGTTTCCAAAGTGTTTTTTGAACCTCCAATGATCGCCGGAGAAACAGGCATACAGATAGTATCGGGAGGGCCCGACACGGAACATGATGAAATCAAGAGGGCTTTCATGAAAATGATCACCTCTGCCTCAAGGACCATAAATATCCAGACTCCCTATTTCGTTCCGGATGCTCCTGTACTGGAATCCATAAAAATGGCAGCTCTTTCGGGGGTCGATGTTAGAATAATGATACCCTGCAAACCGGACCATGTTTTTGTATACTGGGCGACTTATTCTTATGTGGGAGAACTTCTGAGGGACGGAGCAAGGGTCTTTATATATGAAAACGGATTTCTGCATGCAAAAACAATGACTGTGGACGGAGAAGTGGCAACGGTGGGATCCACAAATTTTGATAGCCGCAGTTTCAAGCTTAACTTTGAATCAAACGCTTTTATTTATGATGCGGCAACCACCAGAAAACTTGAAAAAATATTTGAAGATGACATAGCAAACTGCAGGGAACTTACATATGAAAAATACCTCAAAAGGTCGCTCTGGATAAAGTTCAAGGAATCGATCTCAAGGCTTCCTTCGGACCTGCTTTGATTTTTTAAAAAAGGAGAAACGATTTGCGTAGTTTTTTTAATCCATGGACAATAGGCATGTTACTGATAATGGCTTTCTTTTCACTGAGAAGCGGGACTTTTGATCATCCCATCGACTGGCTGATGAGCATCGTAATGATGCTCCCCGGAATAGTTATAGGACTTTCGTTTCATGAATACTCTCATGCCCTTGTGGCATATAAACTGGGGGACGATACGCCAAAGCTCCAGGGAAGAGTTACCATAAATCCGGCGGCCCACATGGACCCTCTTGGCCTTATCGCCCTAATATTCGTGCATTTCGGATGGGGCAAACCGGTGCAGATAAACCCGGGAAATTTCAAAAAACCAAGAAGGGATGAACTTCTGGTTTCGCTTTCCGGAGTTCTAATGAATCTCATAATAGCCGTGATATTTACTTTTGTTTTGAAATTTTATGTCATATCAACGGGTTATTCTTCTATGTCCGCAGGGATGGGAGGAACAGTATGGATGATAATATTCTATGTTATATACATCAATCTTATACTGATGATATTCAATCTGCTGCCCATACCGCCCCTGGACGGGTTCAATATAATAACAGAAGTGTTCAACCTTAAAAGAACAGACTTCTATTATAAAATATATGACAAAGGATTTATTATACTTATGATACTGATAGTCTTTGATTTTACCGGAAGAATAATGACTCCCTGTATCATGTTTTTTCTAAGGATCCTGAGCAACATAACTCCATTCTATTGATAAGATAAGTTACAAACACAGGTGTTTTTGAAACAACTTTTATTTGTGAAATTTCTGTGAAATTTACATTTTTTCACATTTTCATCTTTTCGTGATGTTATAATCTACAGGCAAGAATACTAAAGGAGGAGACCGGAGCCGGTAAAAAAGCCGAGAGGGTGGATTGGAATGAGAACCAGAGATAATAATATAAAAAGAATAATTATAAGTATTTTTACGGCGCTGTGCATGGCGGCGGCCATGATACCTGTTGATCTTTCATCAGTGAATGCCGAAGAAACAGATTCGGCCCTTCAGCAGGACACTACTTATCAGGAAGAGCAAAACGACTATTCTTTAGCCGGCGAGGATGTGCCGGAGGCCGAGATAAACGGTATACAGTACAGCACTTTACAAGAGGCCTTGAATGCCGTCAATGATGGAGAGAAGATAAAGGTTCTTGCTGATATTGACCAGGAAAACCTTGTTATAAATAGACCCGGCATAAAATTTCTCGTTGACTTGAACGGTAAAACCATAACGGGTGTAACGGGAGATGCGGCAGTAATCATAGAAGCGGGCAGTGCAGGATTTTATGACAGTACTTGCGAAGGGACTACTGGTACGAGCGGCACTATAGAGGCCGCCGCAGGACAACAAGTTATATCGGTAACAAGCCAGGATTTATTTTTGGATGCTTCAACAAGAAGCGGAGAAATCACTGGTCTGAGTGTTAGTTTCGGAGCCCGTCATTCATATGCGATCACGTCTTCGGTGGAGCCGGTTTCCAAAGTAGGCGGCAGCATTACAATGCCCCTGACAGTGAAATACGGTGACAGTTTTACATATACGGCCACCCCGAGCAAAGGGTATTCGGTAAAACAGATACTGGTAGACGGTATAAACAAGGGCACCTCAAAGACAGGCACAGTAAACTGGGTCACGGCGGCGGTTACAGTAAAAGCCGTATTCTACAGAAGCGGCCTTTTCATAATGCTGGATTCGGGCCATTATGCGGGATATAACAAAGGGTATAAAGGTACCGGCTATTATGAAGGCACACAGATGTGGAAGCTTCATCTTTATCTGAAAGATGCCCTGGAAGCATATCCGGGTATCGTTGTGGACACCACAAGGGCCAGGAACGATACCACATACAGTACTACCATACAGTCATACGAAAGAGGCTGCATGGCAAGAAATTATGACCTTCTTTTGTCTCTGCACTCCAATGCATCTTCATCATCTGCGACTGACTATGTTATTTCCATATGCAGTACAAAGTCTTCCGTGAAAACAGTATCTCAGGGACTCGGTCTTAAGCTTGCCGAAGCGGTGAAAGCTACAATGGGCACCAATCAGGGAGCATGGGTATATACAAGAAAAAACAGCAGTGGCACCGATTGGTACGGAATAAACAGGGGAGCCTCAGAATATGATGTCCCCAGTGTGCTTATAGAACATTCTTTTCATACAAACCAAAAAATGGCCACATGGCTTATGAGTGACACAAACCTAAAGAAACTGGCAGCCAGGGAGGCATATACTGTAGCCACTTATTTCGGGGAGGCAAATTATCCGAAACCGGGCAAGCCCGGCTCTTTCAGGGCAACATCCTACGGATATAAGGGAACGAAGCTGACCTGGTCAAAATCGGCCAGAGCAAAAGGATACAGAGTATATGTTTCCACTACAAAAAACGGGAAATACAGATATTTAAAACAGCTTTCCGGAGGAACGAATACAACAAACATCAATACCGGACTAAAGACCGGTAAAACATATTATTACAGAGTCAGGTCTTATGATATCGTAGGTGGAGGCGTCAAGATATTCAGCAGCTACACTTCCAAGCTGGGCGCCAAGCCCAAGCCTGCAAAACCGAAAAATATGGTTCTGAAACCGGGATCCAAAAAAGTTACTGTTTCATGGAGCAAGGTCAAGGGAGCCACCAGATATCAGATTTACAGGGCCACCTCAAAAACCGGTAAATATAGCAGGATAGCAACGATCAAAGGCACGAAAATAACTAATAAGAAATTAAAAAAAGGTAAAAACTATTATTACAAAGTGAGAGCATACAGGAGTCAAAAAGGCAAGAAAATTTACGGAAGTTTTTGTGCGAAGGCCAGAGCTAAGGCAAAATAAAGAGAATACAAAGAGAATATAAAGAAATTTAACAGGGGCAGTCCGGATGAAGGGCTGTCTCTTTCTATAAAAAAGAAAGAAAACAGAAAAATTATCAGCACTCTAAAGTGGAGAGTGCTAAAAAGTGTTTACTTTTTGTTTGTGACGGGGTAAAATGATATCGTAAGTAAAAAAGTCCCATAGGACAGAAAATACAGGAGGTGTTAGCATGAACCTGGAAAAATATACAAACAAGGCACAGGAAGCAATAATGGAGTGCCGCAATATCGCCATCCAGGAAGGCCATCAGCAGCTTGAAGGCGAACATCTTCATCTTGCGCTTATGTTACAGCATGAAGGGCTCATACCCAAGCTGGTAAAATATATGGAAGCCGATGCAGGAAAAATCATCGGTGATCTGCAGGGGGAGATAGAAAAACTGCCGAAAGTGGCCGGAGGCGGAGATAATATGTATTCCACAAGGAGATTTGAAAAAATCTTTTTGAATGCCGAAAAAGCGGCAAGAGATCAGAAAGATGAATTCGTGAGTGTGGAACACATTTATATGGCATTGCTGGACGAAAAAGGGACTCCTTCTGCCAGGATATTTGACAAATACGGTATAACAAAAGAGAAATTCACAAAAGCTCTTATGAAAGTAAGAGGAGATCAGAAAATCACAAGCCAAAATCCCGAAGAACAGTATGAAGCCCTTGAAAAATACGGAAGGGACCTGGTCCAGATGGCAAGAGACGGCAAGCTGGATCCGGTAATAGGACGGGATGATGAGATCAGACATACTATACAGATATTGTCAAGAAGGACAAAAAATAATCCCGTACTGATAGGAGAACCCGGTGTTGGTAAAACAGCCGTAGTTGAAGGCCTGGCTCAAAGGATACTGGCCGGTGATGTGCCGGAGGGATTAAAAGACAAAACCATCTATGCTCTTGACATGGGAGCTCTTATTGCAGGTGCAAAATTCAGGGGAGAGTTTGAAGAGCGTCTGAAAGCAGTTCTGAATGAGATAGAAAAAAACGAAGGAAGGATCATACTGTTCATAGATGAGCTTCACAATATAGTGGGTGCAGGAAAAACTGAAGGTTCCATGGATGCAGGCAATATTCTGAAGCCGAAACTTGCAAGGGGAGAGCTTCACTGCATAGGGGCGACCACCCTTGATGAGTATAGGAAGTATATAGAGAAAGATGCCGCGTTGGAGAGACGTTTTCAGAAGATAATGGTTGATCAGCCTACGGTGGAGGACACCATATCCATACTCAGAGGACTGAAAGAAAGATTCGAGATACATCATGGTGTCAGAATAACAGACAATGCACTCATTGCCTGTGCAGTTCTTTCCGAAAGATACATAAGTGACAGATTCCTGCCCGACAAGGCAATAGACCTTATGGATGAAGCCGCTTCAAAAATCAGGACCGAGATAGACAGTATGCCTTCGGAACTGGATCAGATAAACAGAAAGATAATGCAGCTGGAGATTGAAAAACAGGCTTTAGGCAAAGAAAGTGATGAGGCCTCGGGCAGAAGACTTGAAAATATAGAAAAAGAGCTGGCTGAACTGAAAAACGAAAACGATGCCATGAGAGCCCAGTGGGAAAGTGAAAAAAAAGCAATAAGCGAAGTAAAAGAAACCAAGCAGCGCATAGAGGATGTCAAGCTTGAAATAGAAGAGGCAGAAAGAAATTATGACCTTGAAAAACTGGCACAGTTGAAATACGGCACATTGCCGGACCTTGAAAAGAAACTTGAAGAAGATAAAGAACAGGCTTCGGAAGCAAAAGAATCCCGCCTTCTGAAAGAGGAAGTCGGTGAAGAAGAGATCGCCGAAGTTGTTTCCAAATGGACGGGAATACCCGTAAGCAAACTTGTAGAAAGTGAAAAAGAAAAGCTTCTCAAACTGCCGGACATACTTCACAGGAGAGTGATAGGCCAGGATGAGGGTATAAACGCAGTATCGGAGGCCATATTAAGGGCAAGAGCAGGATTAAAAGACAGGAATCGCCCAATGGGATCTTTTATTTTCATGGGACCGACAGGCGTAGGCAAGACCGAGCTGGCAAAGGCCCTTTCCGAAGCCCTTTTCGATTCGGAGAAAAACATCATAAGGATAGATATGTCCGAATATATGGAGAAACACTCGGTTTCAAGACTGGTAGGCGCACCTCCGGGATATGTGGGATATGATGAAGGAGGTCAGCTTACTGAGGCAGTAAGACGCAAGCCCTACAGCGTTGTACTTTTTGATGAAATAGAAAAGGCTCATCCCGATGTGTTTAATGTGCTCCTGCAGCTGCTGGATGACGGAAGGCTTACAGACAACCAGGGCAGGACCGTAGATTTTAAAAACACACTGGTCATAATGACATCAAATATAGGCAGCATTTATCTTACCGAAAACATAAAGGAAGACGGCACTATTTCAAACGAAGTCAAGGAGCAGGTGGTGACCGAACTGAAAAAGAATTTCAGACCTGAATTTATAAACAGGATAGATGATATCGTAGTTTTCAGCCCCCTTACCGAAGAAGAAATAGAAAAGATTGTTGACCTTTCAATGAAAGATATAGAAAGCAAACTGGCAGAAAAAAACATAACACTGCAGCTGACAGATGCCAGCAAGAAACTTATTGCCAAGGAGGCCTATTCTCCCATATACGGGGCAAGACCTGTCAAAAGATATCTGCAAAAGCATATAGAAAACGAGCTGGCAAAGCGGATAATAAGCGGAGAGATCAAGGAAGGCGAGACCGTTACCATAGACAACAAAGGCGACAAACAGGACTTTACAAGCCGGTAG
>Ga0116164_10002884_pt1 | contig 12057 bp, 10 predicted proteins | sample AD_UKC109_MetaG_FD_89888 | JGI IMG/M metagenome (GOLD analysis project Ga0116164, IMG submission 89888) | Active sludge microbial communities of municipal wastewater-treating anaerobic digesters from Hong Kong - AD_UKC109_MetaG | ecosystem: Engineered > Bioreactor > Anaerobic > Digestate... | reverse complement strand
TTGTACAATTGCTCCATCGCGCTCGGGTACGCGTCCGCCATGTCCACGCCAAAGCGCTCGACAAACGCCCTGCGGTCCACGCCGCCGGTCAGCCGGAGGCCGAGCATGACGCACTCGAACATCTCGTCCGCCGGAAACAGCCGAATGATCTCGCGCACGGGCCGCCTGTTGCGGTTGATGAGCCGTTCGTATTCCCGGATCGTTTCCACGTTTGCATAGCGCGTCCATTCGTGCAGCCGCACGGCGGAATGCGCCGCGACGCCGAGGCCGAGATACTCCCCGTTGAGCCAATAATTCAGGTTATGCCGGCATTCGAAGCCGGGCTGCGCAAAATTGCTGATCTCATAGCGATGGTAGCCGCGCGATTCCAGATAGTCGATCCCTGCGTCCTGCATGTCCGCCACGTCGTCGGCGTCCGGAAGTTGTTCTTCGCCCGCGTGAACGCGCGCGCCAAGCGGCGTGTCCTCCGCAAGCGTCAGCGCGTAGGAGGAGATATGCCGCACCTGTTCGTCGCAGACGGCCTTCAGCGTGTCGAGATAGGCGCGCTGCGTCTGTCCGGGCAGGCCGTGCATCACGTCCACGCTGATGTTGTCGAAATGAGCGTCCCGCGCGGCGCGCAGCGTGTCCTTAAACTGCAGGAAGGTGTGAATCCGCCCGATTGCGGCAAGCAGGGAATCGTGCGACGTCTGCAGTCCGATCGAGAGCCGGTTGATCCCCGCGGCGCGGTAGGACCGCAGGTTCTGCGGCGTCGCCGTGCCGGGATTGCACTCCATAGAGCATTCGGCGTCCTCCGCGATCGGGAACGCCGTTTTCAGCGCGTCCATGATCCGTGTCATCTGTTCGCCGCTTAACAGCGACGGCGTGCCGCCGCCGAAAAACACGGTGTCGAACGTACAATTACAGAGTTTCGCCTGTGCGGTCAGCTCGATTTCGCGGATCAGGAGGTCGACATATTCGCCGATCGCGCCGTCGTCCGGAAACGAGACGAAGTCGCAGTAGTCGCATTTTTTAACGCAGTATGGAATATGCAGATAGAGTCCCGCCATGATAATACTAGTTGATACGAAGCACGCTCATAAACGCGTCGCTCGGCAGCGCGACGGTGCCGACCTGACGCATGCGCTTCTTCCCTTCCTTTTGTTTTTCAAGCAGCTTCTTTTTCCGCGTGATGTCGCCGCCGTAACACTTGGCCAGCACGTCCTTGCGCACGGCCTTGACCGTTTCACGCGCAATGATCTTTCCGCCGATCGCCGCCTGAATCGGAATCTCGAATTGCTGCCGCGGAATCACGTCCCGCAGTCTCTCCGCCACGGCGCGGCCTTTTGCATAGGCGCGGTCTTTATGAACGATCGTGCTCAGCGCGTCGCACGGGTCGCCGTTTAGCAGGAAGTCGAGCTTGACCAGGTCCGACTTCTGGTAGCCCCTTAACTCATAATCGAAGGAAGCGTAGCCGCGGCTCCTCGACTTGAGCTGGTCGAAGAAATCGTAGATGATCTCGTTGAGCGGCAGCACATACCGCAGGCTGACGCGCGTCTCCTCAATATAGCTCATGTCGACAAATATGCCGCGCCGCTCCTGGCAGATCTCCATGATCGAGCCGACGTATTCGGACGGCGACATGATGCTCGCGTTGACGACGGGCTCCTCGATCCAGTCGATTTCGGTCGCCGGCGGCATGTTCGAAGGGTTGTCGATCATGCGCTCCTCGCCGGACGTCGTGATCACCTTGTAGATGACGCTCGGCGCGGTCGTGACGAGGTCGAGGTCGAATTCGCGTTCCAGCCGCTCCTGGATGATCTCCATGTGAAGCAGCCCGAGGAACCCGCAGCGGAAGCCGTAACCGAGCGCCACGGAAGTCTCCTGCTCATAGGAGAGCGAAGCGTCGTTTAGTTTCAGTTTTTCAAGCGCGTCGCGCAGGTCGTCGTAATGTGCGCCGTCGGCCGGGTAGATGCCGCAGAACACCATCGGGTTGACCTGCTTATAGCCCGGCAGCGGTTTAACCGCCGGATGCTCGGCGGACGTGATCGTGTCGCCGACCTTGGTCTCCGCGACGCTCTTGATCGACGCGGCGATATAGCCGACCTCGCCGGCGGTCAGTTCGTCCGTCGCCTGCAGTTCGGGCGAAAAGACGCCGACCTCCGTCACCTCGAATTCGTGCTTCGTCGCCATGGAGCGGATGCGCATGCCTTCCTTGACCGTTCCGTCGAACACGCGGACGTAGGAAAGCGCGCCTTTGTAATTATCGTAGATGCAGTCGAACACAAGCGCGGTCAGCGGCTTGTCCGGGTCGCCGTTCGGCGGCGGGATCTGATCGACGATCGCGCCCAGCACCGCGGGCACGTTGGTGCCGATCTTTGCGGAGATCCGCGGGGCGTTCATCGCCTCGATCCCGATGACGTCCTCGATCTCCTGCGCGGTGCGCTCCGGTTCCGCACTCGGCAGGTCGATCTTGTTGATGACCGGTACGACCTCAAGGCCGTTGTCCACGGCGAGATAGACGTTCGCAAGCGTCTGCGCTTCGATCCCCTGCGTCGCGTCGACGACGAGCACGGCGCCTTCGCAGGCGGCCAGCGCACGGCTGACTTCATAGTTAAAGTCCACATGGCCCGGCGTGTCGATGAGGTTGAACATGTATCGTTTGCCGTCCGTGTGGTCGTAAAACATGCGCACGGCGGACGACTTGATGGTGATGCCGCGTTCGCGTTCAATATCCATCGAGTCGAGCAGCTGCGCTTCCATATCGCGTTCCTTAACGGTATCGGTCAGTTCCATCATGCGGTCCGCCACGGTCGACTTGCCGTGGTCGATATGCGCGATGATCGAAAAATTCCGTATCAGTTCGTTTGGGTATGCCATGCAAAATCCCTCCACATTCGGGTTTCATCATACTGTATCCGAAACCGGATTGCAACACAAACCATGCGCCTCCGATTCCTTGGCGTTAAAAAGCGGCGATGCTGACTCGCACCGCCGCTTCGCATGCGTAAAACTACTCGATCGGCCGCCTTGCGCAGACGAAATTCCTGCGCCAGTAGGACGTCTTTGCGCTTCTTCGGACGACCTTGCCGTTCGCCGAGGAAGCGTCGATCATCTCGCCGCCGCCGATATAGATGCCGACGTGCCCGACGGTGCTGCTGCTGTCGGACTTAAAGAACAGCAGGTCGCCCGCTTTCACGTCGCTGAGACTCGTGATCTTCGTCCAGCTGCTGGTTTTGGAAAGTCCGGACGCGTTCAGTCGCCGCGTATAGACGTTGACCTGCCGCAGGCAGTAATACACGAGGCCCGAACAGTCGAACGAATCCGGTCCGCTCTTTCCGAGGACGTACGGATCGCCGATCTGCTGTTTGGCGATCTTGATCATCTTTTCGATGCGGCCTTCGGCGGACGCGGCCTTTGCCGCGGCGGCGGCAGCCGCCTTTTCTTCGGCGATCTCCTGTTCCTTTGTGTAGGAGACGCGGGCATCGGCGGAGTTGATCGCTTCCAGCGTCTTCTCGCCGGCCTTGCCGTCCTTGGTCAGATAATTACGATTCTGAAATTTTTTAACGGCGCTGACGGTGTCCGTGCCGTAATAGCCGGTCACCTGGCTCTCGTCCAGGTAGCCGAGCTCGACAAGCTGCTCCTGAAACGCCTTGATATCGTCGCCCTCGGCGCCCTCGGTCATCACATACGGCTGCGCGTCGTCCGAATACAGAAGCGCGATCGTGATCTCTCCGCAGATCCCGTCCTGCTGAAGGTCGTGCTGACGCTGGAAGAGCTTGACGGCATACTGCGTCGCGTTGCCGTAATAGCTCGTCGGTTCGTCGATTGCGAGATAGCCGAGCTCCATCAGCCGCGTTTGCAGCTGTAAAACGTCGTCGCCTTCCTCGCCCTTTTCGATCCAGATCGTCGGCGTCGGGCTCGGCTCCGGCGTCGGCGTCGGCGTCGTAACGGAAACCGTGGGCGTGGCCGTCGCCACCGCGGCGATCTCCGCGGCCATCGCCTCGGCTTTTTTATTCCTGGTTTTGGGAATCGAGAATATTAAAATGACACCGATCAAAACAAATATCGCTGAAAACGCAATAAACAGGCACGTCGTTTTGCCCATGAAATACATCGAGCGCAAAACGTGCCGAAGCCACATGATGAATTTATGCTTCAGTTTTTTAAAAAACCGTCTGATGTCATAATAATCCATAGCGGTCTCCCGATTTAAAATTTTACGAAATTCGGAAGGCTTTTGCAATAGGAATCTAAATATTGTAATACATTGTTCAAGATTGCGGTCGGGTACCACTATATCTAGTATGCGGCGGGGCCGGCATTCTACCGGTCCCGCCGTGAAATGTGAACGTTAAACGCCGCTTTTTTTCAAAATGTGCGCTCGTTACGCAAAGAGGTCCGTGGAGAGATATCGCTCTCCCGTATCCGGCAGGATCACAATGATGGTCAAGCCTTTTTTCATGCTCGTTTTCGCGTATTTCAGCGCTCCGCAGAGCGCGGCGCCGCCGGAAATCCCGCAGAGGACCCCTTCCGTGCGCATAAACCGTTTCGCCGCCTCGATCGACTCCTCCGTCGAAACGGACAGCACGAGATCGATCACGGACGGATCGTAATTCTTTGGAACGAAATTCGCGCCGATCCCCTGAATCCCGTGCGGGCCCGCGCCGCCGCCGGTCAGCACCGGCGACTCCTCCGGCTGTACGGCAAGGACCTGGACCGCCGGGTCCTTCTTTTTCAGGAACCGGCCCGTCCCGCAGATCGTGCCGCCGGTTCCGACGCCCGCGACGACCGCGTCCAGCCTTCCGTTCGTGTCCGCCCAGATCTCGGGGCCGGTCGTCTTTTCGTGCGCGGCGGGATTGTCCGGGTTGTCGAACTGCATCATGCGGATGCTGCCCGGATATTCGTTCAGCAATTCTTCGGCTTTCTCGTTTGCGCCGGCCATCCCCGTGCTTCCGTCGGTCAGCACGATTTCGATGCCGAGCGCCTTCAATATCTTCCTGCGCTCGACGCTCATCGTCTCCGGCATGGTCAAAACGACGCGATAGCCGCGCGCTGCGGCGACGACGCCGAGCCCTACGCCGGTGTTGCCGCTGGTCGCTTCGATCAGCGTATCTCCCGGTTTGATCTGCCCGCGTTTTTCCGCCTCTTCGATCATGTTCAGCGCAATACGGTCCTTCGCGCTGCCGCCGGGGTTCCGGCTTTCGAGCTTGACGACGATATCCGCGTCGCTCCCCGATTCCGCACAAAAGCGCTTCGCGTGCATCAGCGGCGTTTTTCCAATCAAATCAGCGGCAGAATCGTAAATCATGCTTTCATCGTCTCCAGCGCCGCCTGCACCACCGTCTTCGGCGTCGCGTCTTCGTTTTCAATCCTTACGTACGGCGTGCCGCTCGGCAGAAACCGTTCCAGCTGCGTCGCGCTCAGCCGGTCGAACGCATGCGCGTCGTCGACGACCACAAGGCGCGCCGTCGTACCCTGCACGGAGAGCATGTCACCCGCCTTTTTTAAAACGTCCGCCCGCTCGCGCTTTGCAATCAGGACCACGTCCGGCCCGTTCTTCGGCTCCCGCAGGATTTCGGCGCAGACGGGAAGCGATGCGTTTTCGGCCGAAAACAGCTTCGTCTTTTTCAGCATGACCGTAATCACATGCGCAACGACCGCGCCGACGACGCACTGAAGCGCGTTGAACACAACGTTCGGAATCGCCGCCGCATACCCGTACAGCACCGTCTCGTACAGAAAATATCCAAGCGGTACGATGAGCGCCGCAAGATAGAAGAAAAGGTACCGTATTCCCTTTTCCGTCTTTGCAAACAGCGAGCCCGCGACAAGCGCGACGGCGCCCTTGATCAAAAACGTCGCCGGCGCATAGACGCCCCAGCCGAGCAGTACGTCCGACAGCGCGGATGCCACGCCGGCGCATAACGCGCCCCAGCCGCCGCCAAGCAGCGCGCCCGCAATCAGAACGCCCGCGTCGCCGAGGTTGATGTAGCCGAGCCCGCCGGGCATCGGAATCGAAACGAGCGTGGTCAGCAGTACGATCGCCGCCGCGAGAACGCCCGCGGTGGTCAGCTTGCGTACGGATTGTAAAGATTGGCTTTGCATGTGTATCGGGTCCCTTTCATGATTCCGCTCCGGCACAGGCCGGGCGGAACCGACGTTTCTGTTCCGCACATGGGTCGTCACGCTAAGAATGCGCCATACGTCGCGCCGCGCAATCGCTCCTCTGTTACCGAAACTTTCTTAATATTATACGCACTTCCCCTGAAAAAGCAAACAACGCCGAACATTAAAGCGTATGCGCGTCGGAATGCAGCGCAACGGCGGCGCCGCCGGATATTTCGTCCCCTTCCCGCTTCGTACGCCGCACGCTCAGCATGACGCCCAGAATGACGATCACGCCGCCGATCACCTTTCTTGGCGTGATCGCCTCCCCGAGCAAAAGCCAGGAGAAAAACACGCCGAAAAACGGGACCAGATTCAACATGGAGGTCACCGAGCTGGGCTGCATGGCCCTGAGCCCGAAGTTGTAAAGCAGGAACGCGACGACCGAACAAAGCACGCCGAGAAACAGCATCATGGCGAACGTCGTTGCCGTGGGCGATTGCCACTGCGCGCGCTCGAACAGCGCAAGCGGCGCGATAAAGATCGTACCGAACAGCATCTGATAAAACAGCAGTGATACGGGCGGATAGCGCTCGATCACCTTCTTGGTCAGAAAGTTGTAAAACGCCCACGCGACCCCGGCGGCGAGGAGGAGCACGCTTCCCAGAAGCTCGCCCTGCTGCCGCGAATCCGCTTTTACATAGGAGATGACCACAACGCCGAATATTGCGATCAGAATGCCGAGAATTTTCATCGCATTCAGCTTCGTTTTATAGATCGCCGATTCGAGCAGCAATGTGATAACGGGGTACGACGCGATGATCAGCGTCGCATTCGACGCGGACATCCACTGCATGGCGATGTTCTGAAGCACCGCGTACAGGGTAATGCCCGTCAGCCCGGCGAGGGCAACCGTGCGGATATCCCGTTTTTCCAGACGTACGCGAAATTTCGGCAGCAATAATACAAGCGCGCCGAGAATCAGCGTGGCAACGATGAAGCGCACCACCGCAAGCGTGATGGGCGGATAGGTTTCATAGGCGATCTTAACGGCGACGAACGACGCGCTCCAGATGATGAGCGCGCCAAGCACCGAAAGGATCGAGCCCGCATGGGATTGTTTCTTGTCTGTCACGTCTGTTCTCCTGCCAATCGGCCGTTTGAAAAGGCGGCCTCCCCTTAAGGAAGGCCGCCGTCGTATCGCGCTTTGCCTTACTTCGCCTGCTCGATCGCAACCGCAACGGCTACGGTTGCGCCGACCATCGGGTTGTTGCCCATGCCGATGAGGCCCATCATCTCGACGTGCGCCGGGACCGAGGAGGAACCCGCGAACTGCGCGTCGGAATGCATGCGGCCCATGGTGTCGGTCATGCCGTAGGAAGCGGGGCCCGCCGCCATGTTGTCCGGATGCAGCGTCCTGCCCGTGCCGCCGCCGCTCGCAACCGAGAAGTATTTCTTCCCGTTTTCAACGCACCACTTTTTATAGGTGCCCGCCACGGGATGCTGGAAGCGCGTCGGGTTCGTGGAATTGCCGGTGATGGAGACGTCCACGCCTTCGCGGCGCATGATAGCGACGCCTTCGTTCACGTCGTCCGCGCCGTAGCAGCGGACCTTTGCGCGGTCGCCGTCCGAAAACGGCGTGATCTTCGTTGCCGTCAGTTCGCCGGTCTTGTAGTTATACTCCGTTTCAACGTGCGTAAAACCGTTGATGCGGGAGATGATATACGCCGCGTCCTTGCCGAGGCCGTTTAAGATGACCTGAAGCGGTTTCGTGCGGACCTTGTTCGCGGTCTTCGCGATGCCGATCGCGCCTTCCGCGGCGGCGAAGCTCTCGTGTCCCGCCAGGAAGCAGAAGCAGGAGGTCTCTTCGCGCAGCAGCATTGCGCCGAGGTTTCCGTGGCCGCGCCCGACGTCGCGCTGGTCCGCGACGCTGCCGGGGATGCAGAACGACTGCAATCCGATGCCGATCGCTTCCGCCGCTTCCGCCGCGGTCTTTGCGCCCTTTTTGATGGCGATCGCCGCGCCGACCGTGTACGCCCAGCAGGCGTTGTCAAACGCGATGGGCTGAATGCCGCGGACGATGCCGAACACGTCGACGCCCTTGCCGTCGCAGATCGCTTTCGCTTCTTCTATATCCTTGATGCCGTAGTTGGCGAGTTCTTTGTTGATCTTGTCGATCCGTCTTTCGTATCCTTCAAAAGTAGCCATAGCCGCCTCCTTACGCTTTACGCGGGTCGATCACCTTGACCGCCTGGCCAAAGCGTCCGTAGGTACCGATGTTCTTTTCGTATGCTTCCTTGGGGTCGACGCCCTTTTTGATCGCGTCCATCATCTTGCCGAGGCTGACGAACTTGTAGCCGATGATCTCGCTGTTTTTATCGAGGCCGATCTCGATGACGTAACCTTCCGCCATCTCGAGATAGCGCGCGCCCTTGAGCTTTGTGCCGTACATGGTGCCGATCTGGGAGCGGAGGCCCTTGCCGAGGTCTTCGAGGCCCGCGCCGATGGGAAGCCCGCCTTCGGAAAACGCGCTCTGCGAACGCCCGTAGGCGATCTGTAAAAACAGCTCGCGCATCGCGGTATTGATCGCGTCGCAAACGAGGTCGGTGTTCAGCGCCTCGAGGATCGTCTTGCCCGGCAGAATCTCGGAAGCCATCGCGGCGGAGTGCGTCATGCCGCTGCAGCCCAGCGTTTCGACAAGCGCTTCCTCGATGACGCCGTTTTTAACGTTCAGCGTGAGCTTGCAGGCGCCCTGCTGCGGCGCGCACCAGCCGACGCCGTGCGTCATGCCGCTGATATCGGTAATTTGCTTTGCTTTAATCCATTCGCCCTCTTCCGGAATCGGAGCGGGATCGTGTTTTGCGCCCTTCGCGACGCATACCATCTCTTCCACTTCTGTCGAATATTGCATGTGTGGAATTCCTCCTTCGTTGTTAGCTGTTTATAAATCGATTCACGCAACAGTATAGCACCGGCGCGGATTTGTTTCAACAATTAAAAAAGCTGCAAGCAAAAACTCCGCGTTTCCCGCGTTCAATGTAAAATCTCGCCGCATTATTTGCTTTCTTTCCTGCTGTGTGTTATAGATTTATATAGAGCTTGATATATAATTGATAAAATCAAAAGGAGGATCCTTCGATGGCGAAGACAACGATTTCCGACAAAAAAGTGGTCCTGAATATTGCGAAGATACTTCTTGCCAGGCTGAAAGACTTCTCCCTCCCGGCGGATCAGGACGCCGAGACGGCGATCCGTTCGCTCATCGCGGAAAAGGCCGCCCCTCTGATCACGTACGGCGAACTCGCCGACGAACTGAATGCGGCGTTCAAGCTTGTCGATTCGCCCGACAAATTCAAGGCGAACAAAATCGACGAATTCCTTGGCATCCTGCTAAAGGATTCTGTTTTATTCCGATATGGCGGCAGCCGCGTCATACACAACGGCAAAATCAGCAAAAAACTCGGCCAGAACGTTCCGATCACCGCGATTGTCGTAAACAAAGCCTCCTATGTGCCGGGCGGCACGTTCTATAAATACTTCGACTATCCCTACGGAACCAATGAGGAAAAGCTGGAGGCCGAAGTCGAACTGTTAAAAACCCTTTTTCAGTTCAGCGACTGGAAAGCCTATAAGCAAGGCCTGCAAAAAGTGTTCGATAAATAAAAAACACGTTTCCAACTGTTACGGGCGGCGGCGCAAAAGCGCCGCCGTCGTTTTTATGTTTTGTCCCGTTTGTTCCATAAAGTTCTTCATGAAAGTTCTTCATGCCGCATACCGGCTGTGATATACTGAAACAGACGAATTGTTTGGGGGGTACTCCTGCTTGAGGTATTATGCTCTTGCGATCTATCTGATCGTCGTTGCCGCGCATCTGTTTTCCTGCGTCCATACGGGCAGGCATACGCTCAGAAAGATCACGAAATGCCTCCTGATGCCGCTCCTTGCGCTTTGTTACCGCCTGTTCGCGGTCGATTTCTCCGTTTTGGTGTTTCTGGCGCTGATGTTTGGTTTTATCGGCGATGCGTTCCTGCTTGCGCCAAGGTGGAACTGGTCGTTCGGCGCCGGCCTCGGCGCGTTCGCGGTCGGGCATATCCTCTATATTGCGCATATGCTCGGCGCTCTCCCGGTCCTTCCGAAGTGGTATGTGTTCGTCCTGCTCGCGCTGATTTGCTGCATGCTTTCGCTGATTGCGCTGCGCGGCCTGTGGGACGGCCTTCCGTGGGCGCTCCGAATCCCCTGCGTCTTTTATATCCTCGATATTTCGTTTATGGCCTGCTGCGCTTTTCTGTTCGCGTTCTCCGGCCTGTCGGCGGCCGCGCCGCTTGCGGCGTTCGGCGGCGTGCTGTTTATCGTGTCCGACGTCACGCTTGCGACCGACACCTTTAAAAAGCCGGTGCCGCATCGCTATATCATCGTAATGGGAACCTATATTGCCGCGCAGACGCTGCTTGCGATCGCGTTTGCGCTCAGCTAAAAGGAGGTCAAATGGAAACCATCACCCTAATCGTATCCGTCTGCACGTTCGTTTTCGTGCTGCTCGTTTTGTTTTGGCTTGCCCGCAGTCAGCAGGCCTTTCAGAGGGAGCTGCGCGACGAGCTTTTGCATTCGCTTTCCGATCTGCGAAAGGAGCTGACCGAAAGCACGCAGTCCACGGTCACGAACCTCGGGCGCATGATCATGGAACAGCAGCGGACCGCAAACGCGCAGAGCGAAACGCGATTTAAAACGTTTGAAGTGACGAACGAGCAAAAGCTCGAAGCCATCCGCCTGACGGTCGAGCGGCGCATCGTCGCGCTGCAAAACGAAAACACGAAAAAGCTCGACGAAATGCGCGAAATCGTCGACGAAAAGCTGCAAAAAACGCTGGAGTCCAAGGTTGCGCAGTCCTTTAAGCTGGTCAACGAACGCCTTGAGCAGGTCTATAAGGGACTTGGCGAAATGCAGACGCTCGCAAACGGCGTCGGCGATCTCAAAAAGGTGCTGTCAAACGTGAAAACGCGCGGCATCCTCGGCGAGATCCAGCTCGGCGCGATTCTTGAGGAGATCCTCGCGCCGGAACAGTACGAGACCAACGTCGCGACAAAAAAAGACAGTTCGGACCGTGTGGAATACGCGGTCAAACTGCCGACGGACGACGGCGCGCCCGTCCTCCTCCCGATCGATTCGAAATTCCCCGCCGATCTGTATTCCAACCTGCAGGACGCTTACGAAACCGGTTCGCCGGAGGCTGTCAACGCGGCGAGGGCCGTGCTGACGCAGCGCATCAAGCAGGAGGCCGCGAAGATTCGGGACAAGTATCTCGATCCGCCGAACACGACGGATTTTGCGATCATGTTCCTCCCGTTCGAAGGGCTGTACGCGGAGGTCGTCAACCGCGGCCTGGTCGAGGAACTGCAGCGGACGTGCCGCGTCAACATTGCGGGCCCGTCCACGATGGCGGCGATGCTCAACAGCCTGCAGATGGGCTTCCGCACGTTCGCGATCCAGAAACGCAGCAGCGAGGTCTGGCGCGTGCTCGGCGCGGTCAAAACGGAATTCCACAAGTTCAGCAACGTCCTTGCAAATTCGCGCAAGCATCTGCAGCAGGCGGACAGCGACCTCGAGCAGCTGATCGGCACGCGGACGCGCGCGATCACGCGGAACCTCCGCGCCGTGGAGCAGCTTGACGAAAGCAGCACCGGCGCAATCTTCGGCGCCCTGGACGCTTCGACGATCGACGCCGACGCGTCCGAAGACGAGCCGGACACCGAATGAACGGCATAAAAAGCTTTCGGGATCGTTAAAAGCCGCAACTCTTAAACATTGTATTCCGATTTTTCGACAGACAAAAGCCGCCCCGTAAACGGGACGGCTGAGACCGTCAAAAAACTTGTTTTTTGACGGGATAACCGCGTTTTGCCTCTCACCCCTTGGGTTCGCGGGCGGCAAAACGCACAGAGAAACCGCCCAAAAGGGCGATCCGTCGCGGCGGAT
>Ga0116164_10002883_pt1 | contig 12061 bp, 12 predicted proteins | sample AD_UKC109_MetaG_FD_89888 | JGI IMG/M metagenome (GOLD analysis project Ga0116164, IMG submission 89888) | Active sludge microbial communities of municipal wastewater-treating anaerobic digesters from Hong Kong - AD_UKC109_MetaG | ecosystem: Engineered > Bioreactor > Anaerobic > Digestate... | reverse complement strand
TGGCTGATGCACGTGCAGCGCTTTTTGCTGCTGTTCATGACCATGAACCTGACGATCGCGATCTTCAACCTCATTCCCATCCCGCCGCTGGACGGCTTTCACGTGTTCAACGACCTGATTTTAAAGGGCCGTTTGACCATGACGCCGCAGTTTGCGCGCGGCGCGCAGATCGTATTCCTGCTGTTGATCTTTTCGGGCGTGCTGGGCACGGGGCTTTTATACGTGACCAACGCAATCCAAAGCGGCGTATTGAACCTGTATCTGCTCATTCTGGGGTCCTGAGATGGCCATCCATATTCAGCTCAAGCAGTTCGACGGCCCGCTGGACCTGCTGCTGCACCTGATCGGCAAGGCGAAGATCGACATCAAGGATATCTTCGTCTCGGAAATTACGGAGCAGTTTATCGAGGCCGTGGAAAACGCGCCGGACTTTGATATGGACGAGGCCAGCGAGTTCATCACCATGGCGGCGCTGCTGGTGGAGATCAAGAGCCGGTCGCTGCTGCCCAAGCCGCGTACGGAGGAAGAGGAAGACCCCGAACAGCTTTTGATCGACCGCCTGACGGCGTACAAGCAGCTTAAGGAAAGCGCCGTAAGCATGGCCGAGTTTGAAAAAAGCGTCCTGCAGGTGTTCGGAAAGCTGCCGGAGGAGATACCGCTGCCGCCGCAGAGCTTGGAAATCGAAGGGCTGACGCTGAACATGCTGTGGGAAGCGCTGTTGCGCATCGCGCAGCGCCAGCCGGAGGAGCCACAGGATGAAGGGCTGGTTCTCCGCGATATCCAACGTGATCACTATACCGTGGATGCGTGCATCCACTCCATCCGCGAGCACCTGAAAAAAGGCCCCGTTGCGTTCGATCAGCTGTTCGGCGCACGGCCCAGCCGCCAGGAGGCCGTTTCGCTGTTCATCGCGCTGCTGGAGCTGTTGAAGCGCGGCAAGGCGCATGTGACGCAGAACGGAACGTTTGATCCGATTATGCTGTACCCCGGAAGGAGGAAACAGATTGCAGCTTCATGAGGCATGCCGCGCCATCGAGGCGATTCTGTTCGTTTCTGGGGACGCGGTGGAGATCCGGGAGATCGCCAAGGCGCTGGAAATCACGGAACTCGAAGCCGTAAACGCGGTGGACGAACTGCAAAGGGAATACGACCGCGACAGGCGGGGCATGATGATCTCGCGCTACGGCGGCCATCTGAAGATGGAAACGCGCGCCGATTACGCGCCCTACGTGGAACGGCTTTTATCGCCCATTCAGCGGCAGTCGCTGTCGCAGGCGGCCATGGAAACGCTGGCCGTGATCGCCTACCGCCAGCCGGTCACGCGGCTGGATATCGAGGAGATCCGCGGCGTGAAGTGCGATTATTCCGTCCAGTCCCTGCTGCAAAAGGGCTTGATCAAGAACGTCGGGCGTAAGGAAGCGCTCGGACGGCCGTATCTGTACGCAACCACGGATTTCTTTCTGGAGCATTTCGGCATTACGGATATCCGGGAGCTGCCGCCCCTGCCGGAGGTAAAAAAACAGCCAGAGGAGGAGCCGCTGGTTCCTTAAACGATCACGATCTGCTGCCGGTACATAAGTCCCGCAGGCAGCTTCGCGCCCAGCGCCCACAGGTCGTACGCCCGCTCGTCCAGCTGGAAGAGCGGGCTTGCTTTATCCCCGTCCGACGCTTTAGCGATCACGGGGATCTGCGCGTCCCTGAGCAGCGCCAAATCTTGCTCGTATTCCTTGCGGAAGCCGAGCAGCCGCACGTAGGGAGGCAGGGGATTGCCGGAAAGCAGCGCAGACCGCATACCCAGCAGCGCGTGCGTTAAAAGCCGGTTCAGGCGTGTGCGTGTGTAGCGTTTTGTCTTCATCTTCTCCAGCAGTTCCGCGCGACTGACGGCGTCCGCCGCGCTTTTTTTCAGCCGGTTTTCCAATCCCTCGGAGCAATCGGGGAGCTGCGAGAGCGCCTCGGGTGTCATGGAGCGTACGGCGTCCAGCAGCACGCTGTCCAGCGCGTCCGGCCGGTGCGCCGTCAAGCCTTGCAGCGGATAGCCGCAGGCGGCTTCGGCGTCTGGGATCCGGCCCGCAAGGTACGCTTTGCGTACCGCGCTGGCCGACGGATACGTTTGCGCGGAGAGCGACGCGCTGTGAAAATCACCCTCGCGCCTGACCGGTAAGGGGATGAGCTTGCTTTGCAGGCGTATCAGCGCCCGCAGATAGCAGATCGCGAGGATATTGTTGGGCTGCGAAAGCAATATCTTCGAATCGGGCATATCCAGCGCGGCGGCAACCCCGTCCGCCTGCGCGGCGGCGAAGGGCTTGCCGGCGGCAAGCGCACTTTGCAGCGCCTTCCGAAAGGCTTCGTTCGGAGTTTCCAGCAGCGCAGCCGCCTGCTGCAGCGGCGTCAGATCGGGAGTTTCCGTGCCGAAGGACAGATGCGTGACAAACGAAAGGCGGCTTAAAATGCTCACACCGCCCAGTGCGAAGTTTTCCGCGTCCCGCACGGCAAAGGCGCACGGGAGCTCCAGCACCATCGCAGCGCCCGCCTTCAGCGCCGCTTCCACCCGGGCGGCAGGCGCAAACAGCGCGGGCATGCCGCGCTGGGTAAAGCATCCGCTTATCAGGCATACGATCCTGGAATCCGGAAACCGTTCCCGGATCAGCGCGAACTGCCGCGCGTGACCCCGGTGAAACGGATCGTATTCACAGATGATCCCAACTGCGGTTTTCATAGCTTTTCCTCTCGAAATCGTTGCATTTTTACCGTATTTGCCTTTCATTTTCAAAATGAAGGGTGTATAATCATTTGTTGTATACTTGTTGAACCATCTGTATTTTATCACATTGGGGAGGAAACCGCTATGTCAGTCATTGACAAAATCAAGGCAAAGGCGATGACGGATGTCAAGCACATCGTATTGGCCGAAGGATCAGAACCGCGCACCGTGCAGGCCGCGCGCAGCATTACCGATTTGGGGATCGCCAAGGTTACGCTGCTGGGAGACCTGAAGGAAATTCAGGAAACGGCAAAGCAGACGGGCACGGATTTGACCGGCCTTGCGGTAATCGATCCCAAAGCGAGCGATAAGCTCGCCGCATATACGCAGCTGCTTTATGACCTGCGCAAAGCCAAGGGAATGACCATGGAACAGGCATCCGAGCTTGCTTCCAAAAATACGCTCTACTTCGGAGCGCTGATGGTAAAGGCAAACGATGCGGACGGCATGGTAGCGGGCGCCATCAACTCCACGGGCAACGTACTTCGTCCCGCGTTACAGATTATCAAAACAGAGCCGGGCATCTCGGTGGTGTCAAGCTCTTTTATTATGGAAGTTCCCAACCACAGCTACGGTGCGGACGGCGTGCTGATCTTCGGCGACTGCGCGGTGATCCCCGATCCTACGGCGGATCAGCTGGCTGCGATCGCCGTATCCAGCGCGCAGACGGGCGTACAGCTTGTGGGTCTCGACCCCAAGGTGGCCATGCTTTCGTTCTCCACCAAGGGCAGCGCCAAGCACGATCTGGTCACCAAGGTGCAGGAAGCAACCCAGAAGGTGCACGAGATCGCCCCGGACCTCCTCTGCGACGGCGAGCTGCAGGCGGATGCCGCGCTGGTGGAAAGCGTCGGGCAGCTGAAATCCCCCGGCAGCAAGGTGGCCGGCCATGCCAACGTGCTGGTGTTCCCCGACCTGCAGGCGGGCAATATCGGTTATAAGCTCGTGCAGCGGCTCGCGGGCGCGGTTGCCGTCGGCCCGATCATTCAGGGGCTGGCAAAGCCGGTGAACGACCTGAGTCGCGGATGCTCGGTGGACGATATCGTCAGCGTGGTCGCGATTACCGCGGTCAAAGCACAAGGTTAGGAGACGAATTGATGAAAATACTGATATTGAACGCAGGTTCCTCATCCCTGAAATATCAGCTCATGGACATGGACGGCGAGAAGATGCTCGCCAAGGGCATCGTAGAGCGCATCGGCATCGAGGGCAGCACGATCAAGCAGACGGTGAACGATCAGGTTTACAAGCTGGAGACGCCCATTCCCAAGCATACCGACGCCATCCGCCTGATGCTCAAGGCCCTCACCGACCCTGAAAAGGGCGCGGTGAAGAACATGGACGAGATCGGCGCGTTCGGCCACCGCGTGCTGCACGGCGGCGAGAAATGCACCGACAGTATGCTGATTACAGACGATGTGAAGAAAACCATCCGGGACTGCTTCCCGCTTGGTCCGCTGCACAACCCGGCAAACCTGATGGGCATCGAAGCCTGCCAGGAGGCCATGCCGGGCGTCCCCAACGTGGCTGTGTTCGATACCTCCTTCCACCAGACGATGCCCAAGAAGGCTTTCATGTACGGCGTGCCGATGGATTATTATAAGCGCCTGCATATCCGCCGCTACGGCTTCCACGGCACCAGCCACCGCTACGTCAGCAAGCGCGTGCGCGAGTTTCTGGGAATGAAGCGCGAGGGCAGCCGTATCATCACCTGCCATCTGGGCAACGGCTCCAGCCTGTCCGCCGTGAAGGACGGCAAGTGCATCGATACCAGCATGGGCCTGACGCCATTGGAAGGCGTGCTGATGGGTACGCGCTCCGGCAATCTGGATCCCGCGGTGGTACAGTTTATCGCCAATTCGGACAACCTGACGGTGGATGAGGTTCTCAACATCTGCAATAAGAAATCCGGTCTGATCGGCATCAGCGGCCTGTCCAGCGATATGCGCGACATCGACAAGGCGGCGGACGAAGGCCACGAGGGCGCGGTTCTTGCCCGCGACATGCTGGTGTACAGCGTGCAGAAATACATCGGCGCATACGCGGCGGCGATGGGCGGCGTGGACGTGATCGTGTTCACCGCCGGTATCGGGGAAAACAACGTTACCACCCGCGTGCGGATCATGGAAGGGCTGGAGTTCCTCGGCGCGAAGATCGATATCGAAAAGAACAACACCCGCGACGAGGCGATTGTTTCCGCCGACGACAGCAAGGTGAAAATCTGTGTGATCCCCACCAACGAGGAGCTTGTCATCGCCCGCGATACGCTTGCGATCGTGGAGGGCAGAGAAATTTCCGATTGACAAGCAATGCCCCAGCGCATATAATGTAGCATGGTCGCGTTTTGAGGAGGCATCGTATGGAATTGGATGTAACCCAAGCGCTGCTCAGGCCCGGAGATAGCTTTCCGTTTCAGGCAAAGGTTAGTATTTCTCCGCAGGTTGTGGACCAGGAAACCATCACCTTCGATACGGTTGCGCTGACCGGCGCCTACTCGGCGATGGACGGCGCGGTGTACGTAAAGGGAAGCCTGTCCACCACGGTGCACGCCCCCTGTGCGTTGTGCCTGGAGACGGTGGATACCCCGATGGAAATCGCGTTTACGGAAACCTTCCGCAAGGATGCGATTGAAACCGAGGATGAGGACTTTGCCTACGAAGGATCCGCGATACCGCTGGACCACATGTCCCTGACGCTCATTATGCTGAACCTGCCCATGCGCTTTCTCTGCGACGGGAACTGCGCAGGCAGCACAGAATATCAGAAGTACCGATCCGTTTCCAAGAGCTCATGCCAAGAGGACACACAGCGTCCCTTTGAAGCATTGAAGCAATTGCTTGAAGAGGATGAGGAGGTGTAGAACATGGCTCTGCCAAAAGGAAAAGTATCGCGCGCCCGCGGCCGCAGCCGCCGCGCCAATTGGAAGCTCAGCCTTCCCGGCATCGTGGAATGCCCGCAATGCCACCAGATGAAGCTTGCCCATCGCGTATGCAAGAACTGCGGCACCTATAACGGTGCGCAGGTCATCGATATGGAAGCGAAGGAAGAAAAGGCAAAGAAGAAGAAGGAAGAAGAATAATCTTCCACCCCTTGGAACGGGAGGAGTACGCGCACCGTCCGGCAGAGAGAACGGCTCGATTGGCTGAAAGGCCGTTTCGGAAACGGAGTTGCGGAAGGTCGCCCGGGAGGGGGCGGGATGAACGGCTTGCCGTTAGTTCTGCCGGGTGCGCCCGATACAGCGCACAGAGGCGACGGTCTTGGCTGTCGTAAAGCAAGGTGGTACCACGGAGCTGCTCCGTCCTTCGGACGAAGCGGCTTCTTCTGTTTTCAGGGAACGGACGGGAGGAAACGGCATGGGAGATTCCAGCTATTTACAGGGCGTGCTGTCCCGCATCAGCATTCCGGGATTGATTTTAATTCTCGTGGGAGCGGCGGTTTGCTTCGGCGCGCACAGGCTTGCGCCGCGCCTGTTTCCAAACGACGCGGAGAAAGCCGTATTGCCGCTGAAGCTCGGTGGTCTGGTGCTTGCGATCGCCGGCGTCGCGCTGACGCTGATCTTTTAGTAAAGGAAATCGTGAAAAAGATGAATGAAATCAATATGGAAAAGGTCTATTCGCCGGGCGAGATCGAGGATAAAATTTATCAAACCTGGGAACAGTCGGGCGCGTTCCGGCCAAAACGCGTGGAAGGGGTGAAGCCCTTCACCATCGTGATGCCGCCGCCCAACATTACCGGGCAGCTGCATATGGGCCACGCGATGGACTGCCTGTTTCAGGATGTTCCCATCCGCTATCACCGCATGAAGGGCAGGCCGACGCTCTGGCTGCCCGGCACCGATCATGCCTCCATCGCGACCGAGGTGAAGATCGTGGAGCAGATACGCGCCGAGGGTCTTACCAAGGACGAGGTCGGGCGCGAGGAGTTTCTGGAGCGCGCGTGGAAATGGAAGAAAGAGTACGGCGGCCGCATCAACCGCCAGCAGCGCCGCCTGGGCGCGAGCTGCGATTGGGAGCGCGAGCGCTTTACCATGGACGAGGGCTGCAACAAGGCCGTGAAAGAGGTGTTCGTCGATCTCTACAACAAGGGATTGATCTACCGCGGCAGCCGCATCATCAATTGGTGCCCCGTGTGCCATACGGCGCTTTCGGACGCCGAGGTGGAGTACGAGGAGCAGTCGAGCCATCTGTGGCATATCCGTTATCCCGCCAAGGACGGCGGCGAGGGCGTGATCGTGGCCACCACGCGGCCCGAAACGATGCTGGGCGATACGGCGGTCGCCGTGCATCCGGATGATCCGCGCTATCAGGATTTGATCGGAAAAACCGTCATCCTGCCGATCATGAACCGCGAACTGCCTGTGGTGGCGGATTCGTATGTGGATATGGAATTCGGAACCGGCGCCGTGAAAATCACGCCCGCGCACGATCCCAACGATTTCGAGATCGCACAGCGGCATGATCTGGATATCATTCTCGTGACCGACGACAACGGCATGATGAACGAAAACGCGGGCAAATATCAGGGCGTGCCTGAAACCAAGGCGCGCTTCATGGTGGCCGACGAGCTCAAGGAGCTTGGCCTGCTCGTGAAGGTGGAGGATTACAAGCACAACGTGGGGACGTGCTACCGCTGCCATACCACCGTGGACCCGATTACCAGCCTGCAGTGGTTCGTGCACATGAAGCCGCTGGCGGAGCCCGCCATCGAAGTGGTGAAGGAGGGCAAAACAAAGTTTGTGCCCGACCGCTTCTCCAAGGTGTATTACAATTGGATGGAGAACATCCGCGACTGGTGCATCAGCCGCCAGCTCTGGTGGGGGCATCGTATCCCCGCGTGGTACTGCGAGGACTGCGGCGAGATCATCGTGGCCAAGGAGACGCCGGAGAAGTGCACCAAGTGCGGGTCAAGCAAGCTCCATCAGGATGAGGACGTGCTGGACACGTGGTTCTCGTCCGGGCTGTGGCCGTTTTCCACGCTGGGCTGGCCAGAGCAGACGGAGGATTTGAAGTACTTCTATCCCACGTCCACGCTGGTGACAGGCTACGACATCATCTTTTTCTGGGTCGCGCGCATGATCTTTTCGGGCATCGCGCAGATGGGGGAAACGCCGTTTGACACGGTGCTGATCCACGGCCTGGTGCGTGACGCGCAGGGCCGCAAGATGTCCAAAAGCCTGGGCAACGGTGTGGATCCGCTGGAGATTATCGAGAAGTACGGCGCGGACGCGCTGCGCTTTTCGCTGGCGATGGGCATCAGCCCCGGCAACGATACGCGTTACTCCGACGAGAAGGTGGAGGCCGCCCGAAACTTTGTCAACAAGGTGTGGAACGCCAGCCGCTTTGTGCTGATGAACATGGAAGCCCGTGAGGAAATCGATCCCGCGCTGCTGACCCTTCCGGACCAGTGGATCCTGTCCCGGCTGCAGCATGTGATCACGGAGATCGGCAAGCATATCGAGGACTGCGATTTCGGCATGGCCGCGGGGAAGCTGTACGAGTTTACGTGGAGCGAGTTCTGCGACTGGTACATTGAGCTGTCCAAGGGCCGCCTGATGGGCGAGGACGAGGAGCAGAAGCGAAACGTGCGCGCGGTGCTGTATACGGCGCTGGAGAGCATGTTAAAGCTCCTGCATCCCTTCATTCCCTATGTGACGGAGGAGGTCTACGGCTATCTGCCCGGCTCCGACGGCCTGCTGATTACGGCGGCGTGGCCGGAGGCGGACGAAGCGCTGGATTTCCCGGCCGAGGAAAAGCAGATGGAAGGCATTATGGAGATCATCCGCACCATCCGTAACCTGCGCGCCGAGATGAAGGTGGAGCACGGCAGGCGGACGCGCATCAAGCTGATCCCCCAGAGCGGCTGGGAGGATGCGCTGGCGATGGTCGAGCCGTATCTCCAAAGGCTCGCTGGCGCAAGCAAGGTGACCTTCGGCGTGAGCGGCGAAGCGGATACCGAAAAGACCGTCAGCGCGGTATGCGCGTCGGCGGAGATCCGCATCCCGCTGGGCGAGCTGGTGGATATCGGCAAGGAAATCACGCGGCTGGAGAAGGAAAAAGCCAATCTGGAAAACGAAATCCAGCGTGCGCAGGCAAAGCTGAACAATCCGGGCTTTGTCACCAAAGCTCCCGCGGAACTGGTGGAGAAGGAAAAGGAAAAGATCAACGTCAACCGGGGAATGCTGGACAATCTGGCGCAGCGGATCCAGGACCTGAAAGAGGAATAAGAATGGCGAAGGACAGCCTGCCGTTTGCCCATCAGCCCGTGCTCTTTGCCGAGGTGATGGACTGGATGTGCCCTGAGAAGGGCGGCGTGTATTTGGATTGCACGCTGGGCGGCGGCGGCCACGCGGAGGGCATTTTGCAGGCGTGCGGCGGGCAGGCGGAATACTACGGCATTGACCGCGACGAAGAAGCAATCGCCGCTGCGGGCAAGCGCCTTGCGGCATATCCGGGCTTCCATGCCATCCACGGCAACTTCCACGACGCGGCACAGATGAATCTGCCGCCGCTTTCCGGCGCGCTGATCGATCTGGGCGTGAGCAGCTATCAGCTGGATAACGCTGATCGCGGCTTCAGCTATCACGAGGACGCGCCGCTGGATATGCGCATGGACGCGTCCCGGGGGCAGACCGCCGCGGAGTATCTGGCGTCGGTCTCCGTGCCGGAATTCACGCGTATCCTCCGGGAGTACGGCGAGGAGAAATGGGCCGCGCGCATCGCGCAGATCTTCGACGAAAAACGAAAAGAGAAGCCGATCGTCACCACGCTGGATCTAGTCGGGGTGGTGGACGCGGCCATTCCCAAAGCGGTGCGCCGCAGGGACGACGGCCATCCCGCGCGCCGCACGTTTCAGGCGGTGCGCATCGCGGTGAACGACGAGCTTGCGCCGCTGGAGCAAGCGCTCAGGAACATCGCGGGGATGCTTACGGACGGCGGACGGCTGCTGGTGATCACCTTCCACTCGCTGGAGGACCGGATCGTGAAAAACACCTTCCGCATGCTGCAAAATCCGTGCACCTGCCCGCCGAAGGCGCCGATCTGCACCTGCGGCAAAAAGCCGCTGGGCAAGGTGCTGGGCGGCGGCGTGATCAAGCCGACACCGCAGGAGATCGAACAAAATCCCCGCGCCAGAAGCGCGAAACTGCGCGTGTTTGAAAAGAGGGGGTAAAGCATGCCGACGCTGTACGTGGTCGCGACTCCGATCGGGAACCTCGGCGATATGACGCCGAGAGCGATCGAAACGCTAAAGCGCGTTGCTTTGATCGCGGCGGAGGATACGCGGGTGACCCGCAGGCTGCTCTCCGCGTTTGATATCCACACCCCGCTCACGAGCTGCCACGAGCATAACGAGACGGAAAAGGCGCAAACGATCGTTGCGCGGATGCTGGAAGAAAGCATTGACGTCGCCGTGACCACCGACGCGGGCACGCCCTGCATCAGCGATCCCGGCAGCATTCTGGTGGATCAGGCGATCCGGAACGGCATTGAGGTCATCGCTATCCCGGGCGCGAGCGCCATCATCGCGGCGCTGAGCGTCAGCGGGTTTGCGCTGGAGGAGTTTACGTTCTGTGGCTTTCTGCCGCGGCAAAAAAACGAACTGAAGGTGAAGCTTCTGGAGCTTGCGGGTCGGTCGAAAATCGCGGTCGCGTACGAATCGCCGCACCGCGTGATCGCGCTGCTGGAAGGGATCGAGGCGGCGCTGCCCAATACGCTGGTCAGCGCAAGCTGCGACCTGACCAAAAAATTCGAGCTCACGCTGCGCGGCGGTGTGACGGACGTATTGCACCGGCTTCGGGAGAACCCCAAGGCGGAGAAGGGCGAGTACTGCCTCGTGCTCAAGTGGCAGGATGCACCCGTACAGGAAGAAAAAACGGAGGCGCTTTCACTGGAGGCGCAGCTTTTCGACGACATCGTGAACGGTCTGTCCCTGCGGGAAAGCATGGATAAGCTTATCGCGCAGGGGCAGCGGAAAAACGCGGTCTATGCCGCAAGCCTGCGTGTGAAGGAAATGCTGCAATAACGGGGTGACCTTGCAGAAAAAAGGATGCACAAGCCGTGCATCCTTTGAATTACATCAGCTTCGCCTCGCCGCTGTGCAGCGTACACTGCGGTCCCTCATCCGGCTGCACGATCAACCCGCCGAGGGAATCGATCCCGACGGCTGTTGCGGAAAACGATTCGTTGCCGACGGTACAGCGTACCCGCTTGCCGATCGTAAGCGAGCGGGCGCGGTATTCGTCCAGAAACGTATCTTTATTGTGTTCAAATCGCAGAAGCTCGTTGGCAACCTCCGCGGCCAGCCGGTTGCGAACCGGAGTACCGGGATCGACAAAGCCGACGATCTCCTTCAGTTCGTCCGGCACGGCATGGGGAACCACGTTGATTCCGATCCCGATGATCACGGATTCGATCATCCCGCTTTCCAGGCTTGTGCTGGCTTCGGTCAGAATGCCGCAGACCTTTTTCCCGCCGAGGAACACATCGTTGACCCACTTGATCTGCCCCTGCTTGCCTGCGAGCGTTTCAACCGCCTTGCACACGCATACGGCGGCGTAGGCCGTGATGCTCGGCGCGGCGTCAACGCTGAATTGCAGCGGCATGGCGAGCGTCAGGTACAGCCCGGAACCCGGAGGCGAATAAAACGCTCGCCCGCGCCGCCCGCGGCCCGCGGTTTGGCTGTCGGCGACGATCAGGAAGCGCTTTTCACCGCTGCCCGGCATCATACGCTTGGCCTCGTTCAGCGTGGAATCGACCGTATCATACGCATATATGGGGATGGAATCATGGAGCCATTGCCCGATGGCGGAGGCGGAGAGATGATCGTCGTCATCCGCCAGCCGATAGCCGCGGTTGGGCGCGGAAGTGATCCTGTACCCCTGCGCCTTCAGCTCGTTGACGGCTTTCCAGACGGCCGTTCTGGACACGGCAAACCGCTCCGCCAGCGCCTGCCCGGAAAGGGGCGCGTCGCGGTGCGCTTCCAGCGCTTTGATCAGTTCATCCTTCAGCGGCATATCGGCACCTGACTTTCTTATGGTATCTGTATTATAGCAACCGGATACGAAGCTTGACAAGCTTTGCCGCGCGATGCTATGATTCCTTGCAGAACAGGATTGGGAGGCGTGACGATGGCACAGGTCTGTACCCGCTGCGTGATGGATTCAAGCGACAGCGGCGTTATCTTTGACGAACAGGGACGGTGCGACGTTTGCACGCGTTATCTGGAGCAGACAAGCATCCGTGGCTACAAGGCGGGTACGAGCGACGATAGTTTAGACCGACTGGTCGCGCAGATAAAGAAGGACGG
>Ga0116164_10002882_pt1 | contig 12064 bp, 12 predicted proteins | sample AD_UKC109_MetaG_FD_89888 | JGI IMG/M metagenome (GOLD analysis project Ga0116164, IMG submission 89888) | Active sludge microbial communities of municipal wastewater-treating anaerobic digesters from Hong Kong - AD_UKC109_MetaG | ecosystem: Engineered > Bioreactor > Anaerobic > Digestate... | reverse complement strand
CTCGCCGACATCGATAATCATCTCGTAATGCACGCCCTTGAACAGCGCGCTCTCCACCGTGCCGGTTATCTGCCCGCTGCCGTCGGCTGTGATCTGCACGTCCTCCGGGCGGATGACCACGTCCACGGGCTGGTTCTGCCCGAAGCCCTTATCGACGCACGGAAAATCAAACCCGGCGAAGCGCACGAGCTTATCCTCCAGCATCATCCCCGGGAAGATGTTGCTCTCGCCGATGAAGTCCGCTACGAACGCGTTCACCGGCTCGTCGTACACGTCCTTGGGCGTGCCGATCTGCAGGATTTTACCATGGTTCATCACGACCACGGTATCGCTCATGGTGAGCGCTTCCTCCTGATCGTGGGTGACGTATAGAAACGTAATCCCGAGCGTCTGCTGCATGCGCTTGAGCTCGATCTGCATATCCTTGCGCAGCTTCAGGTCCAGCGCGCCCAGAGGCTCGTCCAGCAGCAGCACCTGCGGCTCGTTGATCAGCGCTCTGGCGATGGCCACGCGCTGCTGCTGTCCGCCGGAGAGCTGCTCCACGCGGCGCTTGCCGTATCCTTTCAGATCCACAAGCTCCAGCATTTTGTCCACCCGCCTGCGAATCTCCGGCGCGGGGACCTTGGCGATACGCTGGCCGAAGGCGATGTTATCCTGCACGTTCAGATGGGGGAAGAGCGCATATTTCTGAAAAATCGTATTCACCTTCCGCTTGTAGGGAGGCAGGTTGGTGATATCCTTTCCTTCAAACAAAACAACGCCTTCCGTAGGCTGCTCAAACCCGCCGATGATCCGCAGCGTGGTGGTTTTTCCGCAGCCGCTGGGCCCAAGCAGCGTCACAAACTCATTCTCCCGGATGTAGAGATTGATGTTTTGCAGGACCAGGGTGTTGTCAAATTCCTTGGAAATGTTTCTCAGATCAATCAGACGCTCTTGTTCAGCCATAGGACGGTCTCCTTATCAGAAGCTTGGCGGGTTGCTGACCCAGAGTACCTTCGCGGGATTGGCGCCGATATTGCGAAGCGAATGCGCGGACGAGGGATGCAGGCAGAAGCTGGAGTTTTTCTTGACGATGTATTCCTGCTTGCCGACCACGAGCAGTACGCGGCCCGCCAGCACGTAGCCGAATTCCTCGCCGTCGTGCGGAGGAATTTCCATGGATTCGCCGCTTGGCTCCAGCTCCAGCAGAATGGGCTCCATACTGTTTTTCTGCGCGTCGGGGATCAGCCAGGTGATCCGTCCGCTTTTATTATCATCGTCCTGCTTTTGGAACATGTCGGATTGCGAAAACACAACCTTTTCCTTGCTGTCGTCGGTGAAAAACGCCTGCGGATTGGTGCCCAGGCTTTCCAGAATGTCGATCAGCGTGGCGATGGAAGGAGACGTCAAATCACGCTCGACCTGGGAAATAAAGCCTTTGCTCAGTTCGGAGCGGACGGCAAGCTCCTCCTGCGTCAGGTTCTTCTGCAAGCGCAGCTCCCGCAGCTTCGCGCCGATTTTCATGAATATAATCCTCCGTTTTGAAGTTTAGTTTAACTAAACATTGAAACGAAATATATTAAACCATATATTCCGATTTACTGTCAACGTTTTCGGGCAAATATCGGAATATTTAACACGATCTTGACAGGACACAATCCATGACGTATGATAAGCGTGCGCAACAGCGCAAGGGGTGCTGAGAAATCGGCTGAGATCGGGCAAACGCCCGGAACCCTCGAACCTGATCCGGGTAATGCCGGCGTAGGAATCAAGGCGAATAACAATGATTTCCGCGTTGCATACCCGCAAGCGCGGGAATTTTCTATGTATGGAGGAATGAAGATGAGCAAGACACTTCGGAAAATCACGGAAACGGCGATCATGCTCGCCGTCGCAACGGTCCTCAGCCTCATCCAGTTTACGGGGCCATGGGCGCTGGGCGGCAGCATCACGGTATGCAGCATGCTGCCCATTATCCTGATCGCGCACCGCTACGGCACGAAATGGGGGCTGCTGACCGCGGTCACCTACAGCCTGCTGCAGCTGCTGCTTGGCATCCGTAACGTACAGTACGCGCCCGACGCCATTACGGCGATCGGCATCATTATGCTGGACTATGTGCTAGCCTTCGGCGTGCTCGGGTTTGCGGCCGTATTCGACGGCGTGATCAAAAACCGCCGGACCGCGATCCTCGTGGGCATCGTTGTCACGCTGAGCGCGCGCTTTCTTTGCCACTTCGTCAGCGGCGTCATCATCTGGGAGGCGCTGTGGCCCAACTCGCTGGGCTGGGCCACGTGGGTATGGTCGCTTGCCTACAACGGCTCGTACATGCTGCCGGAAATCCTGATTACCGCCGTGGCGGCCTATGCGCTTTACAAGCCGCTGCAAAAATACTGGGAACGCGTGCCGATGGAAAAAGCGGCGTAAAATACCACAACAAAAAGCGCTCCGATTCTTTGCTGAACCGGAGCGTATTTTTGTCGGATGGGTCAGTTATCGGCCGTTGCGTACTCCAGAAGATCGGCCCAAAGCGGGTGGGATTGATCCAGCACCAGCGTAGCGTTTTCGTTCAGCGACTGCTCCAGCGCCTGCAATGAACGCCAGAAGCTGTAGAATTCGAGATCCGCGCTGTAGCTCTCGGCGTAGATGCGCATGGATTCGGCCTCCGCGTCGGCGCGGACCGTACCGGCCTCGGTGACGGCGTCGGCTTGAATCTGACGCGCCTGCAGATCGGCTGCGGATACGGATTTGTTGTATTCCTCTTCGCCTTCGCTGCGCAGCTGCTGGGCCACCTTGGCGCGGTCCGCCTGCATGCGTGCGTAGGTCGATTCAAGGTTGGCCGTCGGCAGGATGGTACGGTGCACCTGAATATCCTTGATCTCGATGCCGCGCAGCGCCATATCCTCATTGAGCGTTTCCAGGCCTTTGCTCAGGGCGGCGTTGAGCACGTCCTTGTTGGATACGAAATCCTCCGCAGCGAGGCGGTTGATGGCCTGCACGATGACCGGGTGGATCAGATTGTCCAGCTGGATCTCGGCGCGGGTCATGGTGCCAAGCTTCAGGGAGAACAGCGCCGGATCGGCGATGTACCACTGCGCATAGGTTTGGATGTAATACTGCTTCTTCTCGGAGGTATTGACGATCTCCGAATCGCTCACATACGTATACAGCCGCGAGGAATACGTTTCCACCTTATCAATGAAGGGGAGCTTGAACTGCAGTCCTCCGCCCACAACGATCTTCACGTCTTCGCTGAAGGAGATTTCATCCTTGAGAAACTCGGCGTACCGCTCGTGAAAATCGTTGTCGCTGTTGATGATGATCCGTTTGATCACGCCGAAACGCGTCACCACGCTCTGCTCGGCTTCGCCGACGATGAAGGTGCATTCGCTGATCAGAATAATGAGCGCGATCAGGAGGACGGCAATCAGAATAAGCTTGCCGCGGTTGCGTTTAAAAAACGCGTTGAACTCCGCACTGCTGTAATTCACGGGACGGGAATTTTCCATTACTGTCCACCTCCTTCCACAGCGGATACAATCGCGGTTTCGTCAGCCGCGGTTTCGTCCAGATCGAGGATCTTGATTACGTCGCTGGCGTCATCCGCGACGATGATCCGGCCGCTGCTGGAGAGGATATCCTCCAGTGTTTCGATCAGCAGCCGCTTGCGGGTAACCTCCGGCGCAAGCTGATACTCGGCAAGCACGGCGTTGAACACGGCGGTATCGGCGTTTGCCTGCGCGATCAGCTCGGCCTTATAGGCCTCCGCTTCCTTGACGGTTTCATAGGCGGTGGAACGCGCCTTGGGCAGAATTTCGTTCTGATAGCGCTCGGCCTCGTCCAGCCGCTTTGTTTTTTCGTTCTTGGCGTTGTTCACGTCCTCGTACGCGGCGGAAACCTCCGAGGGCACGGAGATGTTCTGGATACGGACGTCGTTGATCTTCACGCCCATTTCGTAGGTATCGATCAACGCCTGGAAATCCGGCAGCACCTGCTGCTCGATTTCCTCCTTGTTGAGCAGGGCGTCGTCCAGCGGGCGGTTCTGCACGTTGCGGCGGATGATGGCTTCAAACGCAAGCTGCAGCGTGCCCTCCGGATCGTCGATATCGAAATGGTACGCCTTCACGTCTCTGATGGTGTACTGGTAGATGGCCTCGATGGATACGATGGAGTTATCGTTGGTCAGCATTACGCTTTCGTCGGTTTCATCCGAGTACTGCGCAGCCCTGCCTGCGGTTCCGGACTTCGTGGTGCGAAACCCGTATTCCACGGTATGAATGGTGGTGACGCTCTCGCTGATAATATCCTGAATAAACGGGATATGCCAGTAGAGCCCGGGGCCGTTCTGGTCGGTGACGCGGCCAAAGGTCAGCACAAGCGCTTCTTCGCCTTGGCCCACTCTGTAAAAACCGGTGGCTGCGATGACGACGACGATCACAATCCCGACAAGCGTGATCATCAGCCCCGGTTTGGGAGCTTTCCGCATAGTAGTTCTCCTTTCATTGACGGTGTAGAAACAGCATACCACAGATTGTAACAATTCGATAGGGCGGACGGCCCAAAACAGTCAACGCGTGACTGAAAACAACCGATTACGCTTTCTGCGCGAGTATCGGCAGGCGAACGAGGAACGTGGTGCCCGCCTCTTCCTTGCTGCGCACGGTGATCGTTCCTCCGTGGGCAACGACGATAATCCGGGCGATGGACAGGCCCAGCCCGTGACCGCTGCTCTCCACTTTGCGCGCCTTGTCGCTGCGGTAGAAACGATCGAAGATCCGGGCAAGCTCTTCCCTGGAAATCCCCTGTCCGGTATCCTGTACGGCGATGACGCATTCCCGGCCTTCCACGCTGATGGACAGGGTGATCTTTCCGCCCGCCGGCGTATACTTGATCGCGTTGTCGATCAGGATGCGCAGCAGCTGCTTGAGCATTCCCTTGTCGCCGTTGATCATGCAGTGCTGATCGGCCTTCAGCTCGAACTGATGCGCCGCGGACAGGAGCTGCGCGTCCTTGAACACGGTGCCCATGATTTCCGTTGGATCGAAGTCCTCCAGCTCCAGCAGCAGCGTTTTTTTATCATGCCGCGCCAAAAACAGGAGCCGCTCCACAAGCTCCTTCATGGACGCCGTCTCCTGCGTGATCGCCGTGATGCCCTCGTCCAGCACGGAGGTATCGGTTTTACCCCAGCGTTCCAGCAGATTGGCGTAGCCCTGAATGACGGCGATCGGCGTGCGCAGCTCGTGGGACGCGTCGCTGACGAACTGCTTCTGGCTGTTGTAGCTGCGCTCGATACGGTCCAGCATTTTATTGATGACCGCGGCGAGGTCCTTGAATTCATTTTTGGTGCCGGCCAGATTGATGCGGTCCGAAAGATTGCTGGCGCTCAGGTTCTCGGCGGCGCTCGTCATATCCGCGATGGGCTTGAGCACGTGCTTGTTCAGCCTGCTGCGGTGCCGGAAGAAATACACAATCCGGTACAGGTCGGCGGCGGCCAGCGCGATAAGGCATACGTAAAACACATGCAGCCAGTCCGTTAGGCTGAAAACGACGATCAGCCCGCCGTTTGCCGTTGCACGGTACAGATACAGCTCGGATGCGTCGTTGGAAAACAGGTGGGAGACCGTCAGCTTAATTTTATCGATCAGCCCGTTCAGATCGTCGGTATACGGTTCCTCCGCGACATAGGCGGCGTTCACGGAAAGGTTGGTAAGCTGCCCGGCCGAATAATTCTGGCCGTCGGCGGGCGCCACGGCGCCGATCGTATCAAACGTGCGGTTGATTACGGGAAGCTGCGCGATGATATAGGCGACGGTAAAGATGAGCAGAATCATCAGCGCGGTGCGCAGCAGCTGCAGGGTGGAATGCACCGCGATGCGCAGCGTAAGCGAAAAGCGAAACGTGCTGAAAAGCCTCGAGAAGAAATTTCCGGTCGCGTTGAGCAGCCGGACCGTCAACCGGGGCTTTGCTGTGCCGTTTCGCCTTTCCTGTCTGTACGCCTTTTTACTCGTAGATTTCATACTTGAACATATATCCTACGGAACGGATGGTGTGGATGGTCTTGATCCCGAACTGGTCGTCGATCTTCTGGCGCAGATAGCGCACGTAGACATCCACGATGTTCGTATCACCGGCAAAATCGTATCCCCACACGTTCAGCAGCAGATCGTCGCGGGTGATGGCCGTACGGTCGTTCTGCCACAGGTAATGCAGCAGATCGAACTCCTTCTTGGTCAGCGAAATGGGCTGGTCGCCGAAGCTGACACTGTAGCTTGCGGCGTTCAGCTTCAGCTTGCCGGCGGTGAGCTCGCTTGCGGCGTGTCCCTGATCCGTTCTTGTCTTTTTCAGGCATACGCGGATGCGCGCGAGCAGCTCCTCGATGGCGAAGGGCTTGGTGATGTAATCGTCCGCGCCCATATCCAGCCCCATGACCTTATCGCTGACGTCGTCCTTGGCGGTAAGCATAATGATGGGAAGCTCGCTGTGCTGGCGCAGCCTGCGGCAAACCTCGATGCCGCTGAGCTCGGGAAGCATCAGGTCCAGAATCAGCAGGTCCGGCTTCCAGCTCTCGGCCAGGGAAAGCCCGGAACGGCCGTCGTATGCCGCCTGTACTTCATAACCCTCGTGGGTCAGCTCCAGCTCGAGAAAGCGCGCGATCTTTTTCTCGTCTTCGATAATCAGTATCTTACTCATGGGTCTCCCTTCCGTCAGCCGATGCTTGCTTCGTGGTACCCGTCGCCGTCGTCCTTTACGGTGAATTCGCCTTCCTGCGGAAGCTCGACATCCACGGGCTTGGTACCGCTGGCCGGTTTTTCGCTGCGGGTTTCTTTGGGCGCATCGGTTTCCGCCCGCTTGTCGTCTTCCTCCGATTCCCGCATGATGCTGTCCACCGTGTGCTTGATGTTCTCGCTCGCGTGCTTGATCGTATCTTCCAGCGATATGTCCTCAAATTCACGGCTGTAGCGGTCGATCCGGATACGATACCCGAGCACGAGCGCAAACAGCAAACCAAGGATTACCATCCACGGGGAGAAAAGCAGGGCGATGATGACGAACAGGGACGACAGGTTGATGATCGTGATGTTTTCCTTGTGGATTTTCAGACGGAAGCGGTACAGAATCTGGAACACGTTCCGCTTTCTGCCCTTGCCGTGCCCGTTCAGATTGACTTCCTTGTCCAGAATCCGCCCGTTCTTCTCCAGATCGAGCAGCGCCTGTGACAGGCTTCCATTGTGGTATTTCAGCAGGGAAACGGCTTCATTGTAAGAGATACCGCTTTTGCGGCGGATTACATCGATGTCCTGTATAGTAAACTTTGACATGTTCATCTCTCCTTCGTTGGTATTCTGAACCGATGCCATCGTACCATACGGGAACCGCGATTGCTTGAGAAACCTCTAATCCTTTGATGAGAATTTCATGAGGATTGGATTGTAAGCGTTTATTGCTTCCGCTTGCCCATCGTGCTGACGATTCTGGGCTTTGAACCGGGCGTTCCGGAAGCGTATCCGGGCGCGGCTGCAAAGAGATCGCCGTCATCCTTCGGCTCGTCCTGGCTTTTCTCGTTGCTCAGGTATTTGGCGTAATCCTCCCCGAGCGGACGTTCCGTCACGATACGGGACGCGATTTGCTGATCGTTTTGCATCAACCGCTGCGCGTCGCTTTCATCCGCTGAAAACGAAGGCGCGATCCCGCCTGAGATGGGACCGGCTGTCGGCGCGGCGGCTGTTCCGAAATTCAGCGGCTCGTCGGCGTCGGCAAACAAGGTGTCCGCCTCTTTGCCGGTCTGGTAGGTAAACACGGGCGGCGCCATTCCGCCGGGATAATAGGCGGGCTTGGGCACGCCGTTGACTTCGTATGCGGACGCGGCGTCGGCACGGGGTTCGGGATTGCTGCCTGCGGCCAGCTGCTTTTTATTGGCGGCGGAGCTGAGCAGCCCGCCGGTTACCATCAGGGCAATGCCGCTGAACAGCAGAAAATAGCTGGAATGCAGGCAAAACCGGACGATGGCGTTCAGCGTGTTGGTCAGGGAATCCGCGCTGGTCTCCTCAAACGATTTGAGGATCAGCTTGAACTGGTCGTTTTCGATCATCGGGAATATGGACGTGAGGATACCGATCAGCGCAAAGAATAATCCAAGAACCACGAAAACGGAACCAAAAATCCTGAGTGTTTTCATATTGAGAATGATCCCTCCGCACTATCCGCAATGCCTACAAAGTTCGACGGCGCGAAGTTGGCTTCCTTCTTGACCACAGGATGCTTTTGTGCTTTGATAACAAGGAGTTTTCAAACGCTGTGAAGAATATGGGATCATTATACGGATCAAGCTGTGAAGCAGAGGATGATAGCATGGAGAAATACCAGCTCACCTATCATGTGGACATGGTGCTGTGTATCGACGCAACGGGCAGCATGCGGCATGTGATCGATATTGTGAAGGACAACGCCCTGCATTTTTACCAGGACGTGACCTCCACGATGCGAAAAAAGAATAAGGTGATCAGCAAACTGCGCGTGCGCGTGATCACGTTCCGCGATTATCTTGCGGACGGGGAAAAAGCCATGATGTCCAGCGAGTTTTTTACGCTGCCGGAGGAAGAGCAAACGCTGCACGAGAGTATCCGCAGCATCAGCGCGACCGGCGGCGGCGATATACCGGAGGACGGTCTGGAAGCGCTGGCATACGCCATCCGCAGCGAATGGACGCAGGAGGGCATTAAAAAGCGCCATATCATCGTGATGTGGTCGGACGCGCCGACCCATCCGATCGGCACCGGCAAGGCGGCGCCCTGGTATCCCGAGGGTATGGCGAAGGACTTTGAGGAGCTCAGCCTCTGGTGGGAGGACGAACAGCTGGGCGGCGCAATGGACGAAAACGCCAAGCGGCTGTTGATTTTCGCGCCGGATGCGCCCGAATGGAGCCGCATCTCCTCGGAATGGGCGCAGGTCATCCATGTGCAGACGGTCAGCGAGGGGTTGGGAGAACTGGATTATCAGCAGGTCATCGACGCGATCTGCAATACGATATAGGGAAGCAGACATGCAGATCGGAGACTATCAGGCAGTTACGCAGTTCGCAACCGCCGGCAGCGGAAACGCGCGCTGGTGCATCGCACAAAAGGATGGGAAACGGTATTTTCTCAAGCAATTCCTCGCCCCCGTACAGCCCGTGCAGACGACGGATGAACCCACGGAGCAGGTGCAGCTGCGGCGGGAGCGATGCGCCGCGTTTGAGCGCAGGAAGTTCGCAATCTACCAGGCACTGAAAAATATACACGGGGACTGCGTCGTCCGTCTGGAGGACTTTTTCGTGTTCGACGGGCATTATTTTGCCGTTTCGGAGTACGTCGAACCGCCGCACCAGACCTTCGAAACCATCCGGTCTTTCTCGCCGCGTATGATCCCGCTGCTGTTGTACACGCTTAACGAATGCCTGCGGATGCTGCATCTGCTGGGCATCGTGCACGCCGATTTGAAGCCCGAGCATATCCTCATCAAAAGCGAATGGGGGAGGCCTCGCATCAGTCTGATCGATTTTGATTCGGGATTTCTGGAATCATCCCCGCCGGACGCCGATACCCATATCGAGATCGATCCGGTGTACATGTCGCCGGAGACATACCTGTTTATGACGGGCAAGCCCGTGAAGCTCGACCACAGGCTGGATACCTTTGCGCTGGGTATTCTGCTGCATCAGGCACTGACGGGCGTACTGCCTTCCTTCGATCAGGAGAAGTACGTTTATCTCTACGCGTGCGTGCTGGACGGCGGCAAGGTGAGGCTTTCCGAAACCCTGAGCGGAGAGTATTACTCCCTGATCAAAAAGATGCTCAAAAAAAATCCGGCGAAAAGGCCGGATGATTTAAAGATTTCCACTGTGCTCAGACGGCGAATTTGATCAGGATTGATAGAAGTCATGCACCGCTTCGATCACGGTGTCGCATTCGGCTTCGGTAAGCCCGTAATACATCGGCAAACGCAGCAGGCGTTCGCTTTCAACGGTCGTATAGCGGTCCTCGCCGTGAAAGCGTCCGAATTTTATACCCGCCTTGGACGAATGCAGCGGGATATAGTGGAACACAGCCATGATTCCGCGCTCCTTCAAATAGCCGATCAGCTCGGATCGCTCGGGCAGATCCCTGCATTTGATGTAGTACATATGCGCGTTGTGCGCGCAGCCGTCCGGAATATGGGGAAGCCCGATCCGGCCTTTTTTTTGCAGGTCCGCAAATCCGGCGTGATACTGATGCCAGCGCTGCAGCCGCCAGGCGGTGATCGTTTCGTGGTTTTCCAGCTGCGGCAGTAAATACGCGGCGTTCAGCTCGCTGGGAAGAATGGAGGAGCCGATGTCCACCCAGGTATATTTATCCACCTGTCCGCGGTAGAAGCGGCTGCGGTCCGTGCCTTTCTCGCGTACGATTTCCGCACGCTCGATCAGGTCTGGATTCTGCATCAGCGCCGCGCCGCCTTCGCCCATGCTGAAGTTCTTGGTTTCGTGAAAGCTGTAGCAGCCGATATCGGACATCGAACCGGCGGCCTTGCCGCGGTATGTGGAATCCACGGCCTGCGCGGCGTCCTCAACGATGAACAGATGGTTTTCTTTCGCAATTTGCCCGATCGCTTCCATATCGCAGCACACGCCCGCGTAATGCATGGGCACGATCGCCTTCGTACGCTTGGTCACGGCATCCGCAATTTGAACCGGATCAAGATTCATGGTCTTTGGGTCCACGTCTGCGAATACGAGCGTCGCTCCGCGCAGCGCAAAGGAATTGGCGGTGCTTGAAAAGGTATAAGAGGGTAATATCACCTCGTCGCCCGGCTTGATTTCGCAAAGGATGGCGGCCAGCTCCAGCGCGCTGGTGCAGGAGGTGGTCAGCAGCACCTTCCTGCAGCCCGTCATCTCCTCCAGAATTGCATGGCAGCGCTTGGTAAACGGTCCGTCGCCGCTGATTTTATGGTTGTGAATCGCATCCAGCATGGTTTGATCTTCCGGTCCGAAATACGGGGGCACGTTAAACGGGATCAATCGTTTCACCTCGTTCCAAGTTCCTGACTATATGACAGTACAATATCACAATTTCCCGGAATTGTCATGCGCAAGCCGATTTGCGATCTGCCCGATGTACTCCGCAATGATGTCCGGTCCGCCGACCTTATACAGCATGCGGCTGCCGACGACGTCCTCCACTTCGTTGACGACGGGATGCCCGTGATGAACCATCAGGTCGATTCCCGCAAAACAAAGCGGCGCGCCCGCGGCCGCAAATCGTCCGATGACAGCCTGCGCCAGTTCTTCCTCGGCAGGCGTGACCGTATGCAGCGCAACGGCTCCGCCCTTCTTGAAATTGCTGACGATCCCGCTGCGCGCCGTGCGCAGCACCGCGGCAACGATTTGGTTAAACAGCACGTAGATCCGCAAATCCTGCCCGGCACCGTCGGCCGCTTCCTGCGCGAGTGCGGGCTGCGGGAAAATAACGGCCAGCGCGGCTTCAGCCTCCGCACGGTCAGCCGCCAGCACCACGCGGTCGCCGCCGTGGCCGAACGCGGGCTTGATCACGACGGGGTATTGTTTCGGCGTCCAGGCAATGCTCGGGACTGGAAATTCCGTATCCATCAGCGGAAGCCCCGTAAGAAACGTGTGGGTCTTGCGTTTATCGTTGCACAGCTCGCACACCTTAGCGTTGTTGAACACGGGGATGCCCATGCATTCGATTTTTGCGCTCAGCAGAGGATTGCGCTGGCGGGAGACGACGAAATCCGGCGGATCGGAAAGTTCGCCGTCCAGCGCCTCTGTGAGTACGACACGCAGGGACAGACCGTGTTTTCTACCCTCGCTCGTGATATGCTCGGCAAACAGGCGATTGATCTCATAATCGCGCGCGTCGTATAAAAGCCATCCCTTTTTCATGCAGTTCACCCGATGCGCCTGATGATTTCTTCGAATATCGCATCCGCCATATTGACGCCCGTGCAGGCGAGTGTGGTTTTAAAATGCGCGTTGCTGTTGACCTCGCAGATCAGCGGGCCCTTCTCGCCAAACAGTACGTCCACGCCCGCGAATGCGAGCCCGAGTTCCTTT
>Ga0116164_10002879_pt1 | contig 12069 bp, 25 predicted proteins | sample AD_UKC109_MetaG_FD_89888 | JGI IMG/M metagenome (GOLD analysis project Ga0116164, IMG submission 89888) | Active sludge microbial communities of municipal wastewater-treating anaerobic digesters from Hong Kong - AD_UKC109_MetaG | ecosystem: Engineered > Bioreactor > Anaerobic > Digestate... | reverse complement strand
CCAACCTGGGCGACATCCAAGACGTGAAATGGGCCGAAGTGCCACCAGTTGACATCATCTGCGGTGGATTCCCCTGTCAGGACATATCATCCGCTGGGAAACGTGCAGGAATAGCAGAAGGGAGTAGAAGTGGACTTTGGTTCCGTTACGCAGACGCCATTCGCGACCTACGACCCCGGCTCGTCGTCGTGGAGAACGTGGGAGCCCTCCTTGTTCGAGGACTCGACATCGTTCTCGGGTCGCTGGCCGAAATCGGGTACGACGCTCGATGGACGTGCCTACGAGCTTCCGTCATCGGCGCTCCCCACCAACGCAACCGGCTGTTCCTCGTCGGTGTCCCTCGGGACACCGAGTGCGAGGGCGGCGAAGGGGGTCAACTCCGTCCGGGTGGCCTCTGGCGACACCAGGGGCCTGCTGGAGAACCAAGTGGCGACCATCCCAACCCCGCAGGCCCGGGATGGGAACCACGGAGGGCCACAGGGCAAGCGATTCCTGAACCCGGAGCGGCCGAACGACCTGGACGACTTCGTGGACGCCCTGGCGCTCCTCCCAACACCGGTGGTGAACGACATGGGGGTGAACAAGACGGTGGAGTGGTGGGACGAATGGGTGGCGGAGAAGAAGGCCCAGCACGGGAACGGGAACGGCCACGGGAACTCGCTGGCGATCGAGGTTCTGCGGTCGACTGGGGCCGCTACGCCCCCGCCATCCGGCGATGGGAGTCCCTCACCCGACCAGCCCCCAGCCCCATAGACGAGCGAGGCCGGCTGTCCCCCCGCTTCACCGAGTGGATGATGGGCTACGCCGATGGCTGGGTGTCCGACCTCCTTCCCCACGGCCCCGCCCTCAAGGCGTGCGGCAACGGCGTCGTGACAGCCCAGGCCGTCGAGGCGATCCTCCGCCTCATGTCCATCGACATCACCGAGAGCCCTGACCGAGAGGTCATCACCATCAAGAAGGAGACGCCATGAGCACATGGAACTACCGAGTCCTACTCACCGAGCACGACCTGTTCGGCCACACCTACGACATCATCGAGGTGTTCTACAACCACGACGGGTCAATCCGTGGCTACACCGCGGCGGACGTGCAGGCCTACGAGTCCCCCGAGGAGCTTCGTAGCACCATCGAGGCCATGCTGACCGCCTTCGACCACCCGGTCCTCACCTGGGAGTGGCTCGACGCGATCAACCGGCCACAGGCGGCGTCGTGACCGACGGCGACCAGAGCATGGCGATGAACATGGGTCTGGCCCTCATGCAGCTCATGGAGTCCCTGCGCTCCATCCCCGACGCGATGTCCTCCTACCGCGAGTCCTGCATGGAGGCTGGCTTCTCGGAGGCCGCGGCCGAGCAGATGGCCGTCCAGCTTCACTGTTCCCTCATGGTCGGCATAGCCCGTGGCGACGTTTGACGCCATCGCCAACATGCATTACAGTCAACCTACCAACCCCTACACAGGAGGCAAGCCCATGCCCGACATCAAGTTCACCCCCGTCAATAAGATCCCCGCACCCAAGGCGGCTACCGGAGCCCGCGGCGTGTACCTGGAGGCGTTCAAGTACCTCCGCGCCAACCCCGGCAAGGCCGTGAAGCTGGAGGGTCGGCCACATACGGGCGTCGCCGCCCGGATCAACAGCGGCCAGGTCAAGGGCTGCAAACCGGGTGAGTTCTTCGCTACGTGCCGCAACACCAAGGACGGCCGTGGCGACATCTACGTCACCTACGTCGGCCCCCAGCCCAACGAGGACTTCCACGACAAGACGGTGGCCCTGTGACCCGGAACGCCAAGTTCGCTCTCGGCGGCGTCCTCATCGCCTCGGTCGCGTTCCTGCTCGGGTTCGGGATCGCCACCGAGGACAACCCGGCCCCCAAGATCGCCGTGACCAGGCCGGTCGGCTCACCAGCCGAGGTCTACGTCCTCCAGTCGTTCTACGACGACCTCACCTTCGTGGACGGCGTGTTCTCGTCCCCCGACGAGGCGGAGGCGTGGATCGAGGGCACCCACGGCTCCTTCGAGCGGTCTGGCCGGGATGGCATCTTCACCTACGAGGCGGGCGACTTCACCTACCTCGTCACCCCCTACGAGGTGGATGACCGTGGGTGACCCGATCAGCGTCTACATGGATGCCGGCCCGAAGGACTCGGGCTACCTGTGGGCCGTGGCCCAAGCGGCCTGCGACTTCATCGGCTTCGACTTCGTGAAGATGCTCGACCTCACCCTCACCGACGGCCCGTGGCCCAAGGACGAGCGCGTGGAGTCGGTGTCGCTCGCCTTCGGCCCGCCGATCCTCCACGAACTGCGGCTGATCCTCATGTTCATCGAGGACGTGAAGAAGGAAGCGGCCCGCAAGGCCAATACCGCGTGATCGACGGACACGGAGCCGAGTCGTGACCTGCTGGACCTTCACCATCACACACCTGGGCAGAGCCCACCTCGCCAACGCCGAGCGCAACGTCCACCACCACCAGTCGGCCAAGATCCGCAAGGCGTGGCGCGAGGCCGGCATCCAGGGGTGCCGCATGGCGAAGGTCCCCAAGGGCCTCGACCGCATTGGCATCATGTTCCAGCCGATCTACCCCAAGGGCCCCCTCCCCGATCCCGACGCGATCCACCCGACCGCCAAGGGCATCATCGACGGCATCGTGGACCACGGCGTTGTCCCCGACGACAACGGCACCCACGTCGCCTACGTCTGCTTCCTCGCACCCATCAAGGACCCGACCGCCAAGACCGGCATCCGGGTCATCATCACCCACAAGGAGCCATCGTGAAGCGCACCTTCCGCCGCCAGCGCGGCAACTGCCCGACCCGCAAGGCCCGGTATCGCTCCGAGGCCGACGCCCGCACGGCCCTGAGCCACGCCCGCTCCCAGCGCCGCAACGGCCTGGAGCACCGCCAGGAGGCCCGGGTCTACTTCTGCGGCATGTGCTCGGGCTGGCACCTCACGTCCCGGGAGAAGTGATGCGAGCGAACCACCACAAGGTCCACGGCGAGGTGACCTGCAAGATCGGCCACGGCAACATCTCCCTCCACACGCCCTACGCCCGCGGCGACTACGACGGGAGGGTGGGCCTCCCGTGGGCCGTGCTCGCCACACTCCGCGTCGACTTCCACTTGAACGGCCAGCGCCAGCGATTCAAGGTGCTCAAGGCGCGGGTGCAGTTGGGCGAGGATGAGCCGGAGGAGCACGAGGTCTTGGCCGCGAAGGTGCGGGCGATGCAGATGCTGGAGAACGAGCTGGTGGCCCACGGCGTCACCTCGGTATCGGCCTCAGACCTCGTGCTCACCGACTGCGGCCTGACGAACTGGCAGCCCGAGACGACGCCGGGCGTCGACTCGTGGCCGTTCTGATCGGAGACCCATGATCCACCTTGCCAACGGCACCACCCTCCAACCCTTCGACCACCCCTACAACACCACGGTCCTCAACGAGCGCGCCGTGGAGCTGGCGATGGCCCAGCGATTCCTCCTGACCCGACGCATGGCTGGCATGGGCAACGTGCTGGAGGTCGGCAACGTTCTCGACCACTACAACGATCGCTCCGACTTCCCCGTCCCCGAGCGCCGGATCGTGGACCGCTTCGAGGTGGCCCCGGGCGTGGAGAACATCGACGTGTTCGACATCAAGGGCACCTACGACACCATCATCTCCATCTCCACCATCGAGCACGTGGGCCGCGATGACGGACGGGATCGCCCTCATGCGGCTGTCGAGGCCACCTACCACCTCCGCAGCCTCCTGGCCCCCGGTGGCCGGTTCTTCTGCACCTTTCCGACCGGATGGAACAAGGCGCTGGACGCCGACCTCGGTCGCTGGCCGGATCGCGCTCGCCACGGCCACCACTACTTCGTCCGCGACGGCAGGGATTGGGTGGAGGATGCGGGCCTCGCTGGCGGTGGCTACAAGCCCCGCCCCTACGGTCAGACCCAGTTCTGGGCTGACGGCGTGTTCGTGGCAGAGTTCGGCCCCTCTCGCCGTATGGGGCTGGCGGAGTACGGCCCGCTGTGACCCTGACCTACGGATCGCTGCCCCGCTTGTAACCAATCAGTAACATCTGCTAGCCATGATCCCCATGAAGAAGCTCATCGCGTCCCTAACCGTCATGGCCTCCATCGCCCTCGCTGCCCCCCAGGCGACCGCAGGAGCCGTCTACCACCACTGGTCAGAGACCCCGGCCGAGGTCCAGGCGACCCACTCGCCCGAGGTGATCCAGGGGTGGATCGACGCCTACTGGGTGAACGAGTGGGTACGCATCTACTGGGAGCGCATCGCCGCCTTCTCCGCCGCCTTCGAGGCCGCTCAGCGGGCAGCCGCCGAGCAGGCCGCGTACCCATCCGGCCAGTGCGGCGGCGACCTGCCCCCGTGCTGGGTGATGCGCCGCGAGTCCCGCGGCGACATCCGCATCTGGAACGGCGGCTGCTACAACGGCCCGTGCGGAGGCGGCGCATCGACCGCTTCCGGCAAGTGGCAGGTCATCCGGGGTACTTGGAATGGGTATGGCGGATACCGCAACGCAGCGGACGCCCCCGAGAAGGTGCAGGACGACTTCGCTCGGGGGCTATGGGCCGGGGGCCGCGGGTGCTCTCATTGGTCGGCGTGCTGACCCTGTAGCCTCTCCATCGTCTAGCGACACCCGGCGCCCGGCCCTCACCGCTAGCCACTTCCACTGGCTCACGCGGTGGGGGCCGGTCCGCGCTTGACCCCGGTCGATCCATGCATTACGGTTTGGGGAGCCCCTACCGCAAGGAGACCCACATGATCGAACTCGCCGTCCTCGTCGGCAAGGGCATGGTGATCGCCCTCTGCGTCCTCGTGGTCGTGGACCTCGTGGCGACCGTCGCCACCAAGGCCGTGATCCGCACCCTCAAGGAGCACGGGCGGTGAACGTCTACGTCGTCCTCGCCGTCACGGCCTGGCTGCTCCTGCTCCTCCTGTTCCTCGGCGGACTGATCGCCCTCGCCAAGAGCGACGACAACGACGAGTGGCTCCACGAGGATGAGTTCTGCCGCTGCGGCCACGACTACTACGACCACGTTCACTACATCCCCCACCGCCCCTGCGCTGCGCTGATGTGCGCCTGCGACACCTACAAGAAGGAGACCCGCCCATGACCTCACTACTCACCAAGGACGCCCTGTCCAAGCTGCCCGCCGACCTCCGAGACCACATCATCGTGGAGAACGAGAACCTGTACGGCCTCACTCTCCACATGAGCATCGGGGACTTCGAGCGCCTCGTCGCCCCCCTCAACCGCCTGGACCAGATGAGCGCCGCGCTGGCCGAGGCCCAGAGGCGAGCGACCAGCGCCGAGGACTGGGCCGAGGAGTGTGATGAGAAGGCCACCGAAGCCACCGAGGAGCGCGACGCCATCGCCGCTGCGGCCCAGACCTACCTCGGGATGCTGGACATCGACCACCCGTCCGACTCCCCGCAAGCCGTGGCGCTCAAGGCCCTGGAGGATCTGCTGTGAAGGCCAGCATCGAGGCGCCCGACTTCGCTGACGGGCTCAAGATCGCAGCGGGGCTGACCAAGGCCAACTCCCACCTGCTCGCCCACGGCTGCATCTTCATCGAGGCCACCACCGACGGCATCTTCGTCACCGGTGGCGACGGTGAGTCCTACATCCGGGTCCCCTGTGGTGGCGAGGTGGCTAAACCCGGCACCGTGCTGGTCCCGGCCAAGACGATCGCCAAGGCCGTCGCCCTCATGGAAGGCACCGTGGACCTCACGCTCGATGATGACGACTCGCTCGGCATCGAGACGATGACCTCGCGCATCACCCTCCCCACGGCCCCCGCCGACTCCTACCCCCGGCTCGACTGGGATGGCGACGGCGAGAAGGTGGACTTCGACGCCTGGGACCTGCTCAACCTCGTGACCTACGCGGCCGACGGCCGGGAGGCTCGCCACCGCTCCATCACCTTCTTCCCCGAAGGTAAGGCCGAGGGCTTCGGCGGCACGCGCCTGGCCTACTGCCACGCCCCGCAGGGGTTGGACTTCGGTGTCCTGCGGTCGACGCTGGACTTCGCGGCCAGGACCTTCGGTGAGTCCCCGGTGGCCGTCTCCACGTCGCGCGGTGCGGCGATCTTCTCGTCAGCCGGCATCAGCCTGTGGACCACCCTGCCGCAGTACGAGCGCAAGCCTCTCCCGGTGGACTTCGACACGCCCCACATGGTCACCCTCGACCGCAAGGCGCTGTTGGAGGGGCTCGGCCTCATGGTCGTCATCAAGGAGGGCGACGACGTGCCGGTTCGCATCGACGTGGTGCGTGGCGAACTCCACATGCACGCCTCGTCGCCGGGCCTGGGCATGGTCGCCGCCTCGATCCCGGTGGACGGGGAGTTGCCCTACGCGTCGGGCTTCACCCTGTCCCACATCCGTGACGTGCTGACGAGGTGCTCGGGCGAGAATGTGACCATCGGGTTCTCCGCCGAACCGAACCGACCGATCCGCGTGGTCGAGGGCTCGGTCACCCACATCACCAACCCGAACCGGAAGGCCGTGGAGATGAATCGGGTGGACCTGTGATCCTCAACCTCGGTTCGGGTGCCCACCAGTTCCCCGGCTGCGTGAACGTGGACCGGGTGGGCGGGGATGTGTCGCTGGACTTGGACGACCCGTGGCCGTGGCCGGACGCGTCGGTGGATGCCATCTACGCGGTGCAGGTGTTCGAGCACATCGCTGACCCCGAGCACTTCATGGCGCGGGCATGGAAGGCCCTCGTCGCCGGTGGCCCCCTCATCATCACCACCCCGGACTACCGCCACGAGAACTCCTACACGGACCCCACCCACGTCCGCCATTGCACCGTCCGGTCCTTCGACTACTGGTGCGCCCACACCGACCTGTTCGAGCAGTTCGGCAAGCCGGTGTGGGGTGACGAGGCCCCCTTCGAGAAGGTCAGCGTGGTCACCAACGAGGTCGACATCTGCGCCGTCCTGAGGAAGCGATGAGCGCGTCCTGCGGGTGGTGCGGCAAGCCGGTGGAACGCCGGAGCGAGAAGGGACGCGCCCCCCGGTACTGCAACCCCAGCCACCGGCAGTTGGCGTACCAGGAGCGACGCGCCAACCGGGAGGCCGACCAGGCTGCGCTTGAGGCCGACCAAATCTTCACCCGGGTGGAGGAGATGTTCGCAGCGAGACACGCGCACGGGAGGTTCGGCCTCATCATCACGCTCCCACCCCTCCCGGCCGACATCACCGAGGCGATCAAGTGCTACCGGGAGGACTGGCTGTGAAGGACGACCCGAACACCTGCCCGACGTGCGCCCCGATCGTCAACTCAGCCCCGTACAAGAAGGGTGTGGCCGAGACCAAGCGGGCCGTGGCCCGAGCGAAGGAAGGAATGGACCGTGACGACTGAGCAGCCCAAGCGCAGCGGTGCGCTCGCCTCCACGGCGGCTCGCACGCTCACCGAGGACGAGATGCACGCAGAGCGCCTCGCCTACCAGCAGGTGAAGATGCAGAAGCGGATGCAACGCGCCTCTGCCGACGTGCTCGCCAAGTACCTGCCGAAGCCGACCGCCAAGCACCGCCCGGGTGCGACCAAGCCCACGATCGAGGCCAGGAAGGCCAAGAACCGAGCCCGCCGCAAGGCCAACAAGGGGAACCGATGAACCGATCGCCAGACCCACGAACCGTCGTGGTCACCTTCCGCATGACGCCCGCCGAGCGCAAGCAGTTCGACAAGATGCGAGGCAATGCATCCATCGCTGACTACCTGCGCCGGATGATCTTCGGGGCCGACGCATGAGCCTCTGGTTCAAGTTCGGGCAGACCCTCCACATCCAGGTCGCAGAGAAGCCGCAGAAGGCCGGCTGTGGCACCCGCCCCCTCAAGCCCCAGCCGGTGGAGGAGTTCGACGGCCCACCCCAGTTCGCGTGCCGCCGCTGCCTGCTCGCCTGGATGGAGGACGTGGTGGTGGAGGAGGAGCTGAACGACGCCCTGAGCCGCGGCTACGAGGCCAGCCCCGAGGCAGATCTGCCGGGCTGACGGATGTTCCGGCGCTCCAGCGGCGACAGCCCGCCGTACACGCCGTAGTGGATGTCCTCCATCCCCCACTCCAAGCACTCTGCCTTGACCGTGCAGCCCGCGCAGACCTTCTTGGCCTCGGCGTAGAGAGCGACCGAGTAGTACTTGGTTCCCCCGTCGCTCACCAGCGGGGCGTAGAACAGGTCAGGCGATGTCCCCGCACAGTTCGCGTTCGCCATCCACTTCGGTCGTTCCATCGAGTCCTCCGTTCAACCATGCAGCCAACTCGTGGCGCTGGGTAGGGGTGAGTTCACCCGGATCGTACCTCTGGAGTTCCCGAACGAGCAAGGACGCGGGCAGGCGGGACTTCGAGGTGACCGTGCCCTTCGGGGGACCAGACTTCCACGGGCGCGGCTCCGGCTCGGGGGCCTCGGTCTTGCCGGTGAGCGCCAGCGCCTGGGCGCGGGTCATGTCGGGCGAGATGAGGCCGGCTTCGAGGGCCTGGTCGAACCGCTCGGCGTCCAGTCGGGTGAGGGTGAGCATGGTGGTCCAGGGGGCGGGCAGGAGTTCACGCTTCTCGGGCGGAAGATCGCGGAAGGCTCGGCTGATCGCCATGAGCTGCGACGCCTTGGGGTAGGAGAAGGGCAACTCGGCCTCCACCCACTCCATGAACCGGCGCGGGTGGGCGTGCTTGGCGGCGATCAAGATGGACCCGATGTCGATGGCGGTGCGGTTGAGCACCCCGACGATCTGGTCGCGGAAGTCATCCAGCGACGGGGCGGCGGGTTCCATCTCATCCATGCCCCGTAGCGTAACTACGCTGAGCGCATGGACTTGGACGACCTGGAGGTCGAGGGCTACGACTTCTGCCCCGGGTGCGGCGACTGGGTGATCGCCGGGAAGAAGATGTGCGGCGACTGCGCCCGCGCTCTGGCTGAGGCGGCGGACGAGGTGATCGCCCTCGACGTGGACGGCACCAAGGTGCTGATGACCCCGCCGCGCCGCCCCAAGCCCAAGCGGTACGAGTCCTCCAAGATCAAGACCAGCGCCCACCGCGCCCGGGACCGAGCCCGCACCCGAGCATGGATCAGACTCGCCCGGATCTACGAGCCGATGTTCGCCGCCCTCTACTGGGAGGAGCAGGTCCGAGAGGGCCTCGACCCCCTCCCGCTCCCCGACATGGACGTGGACCCCACCGACATGCTGGTGCGGGACCTGGAGGAGTACCGCGAACGACTCAGGGTGACTTTCGCTGAGCGGAGTTCTACTCTCTCCGACAGCGCCCAGCGCGACCCCGCCTAGCGGAGACATCATGGCCCTGACTCGCAAGAACCAGCCCACCGCGTCCATCACGGCCGCGGTGAAGCCCCTCAACATCCGCAACACCGCCGAAGCCGCCGCGATCTCGCAGGTCAGCGGAGGGCGCAAGCAGCGCGAGGCGTGGGGGTTCTACGAGTCCATGTCGGAGCTGAACTATCCGACGAACTACCTGGGTCGCAACGTCGCCCGCTTCCACTTTCCGGTCGGGGTCGTCCCTGCCGATGACCTCTCGTCGCCCGCAGCCGTCCCCGAGAGGGCCAAGCGGGACAAGCTCTACGCCGCCGCCGAGCAGATCGCCTTCACCATCCGCGGCGAGGACGCCGGACTCGCTGATCTAGCCGAGGGCTACACGAAGAACATGGCCGTCGCCGGAGAGGGCTGGTTCGTCGGTCGTCAGATCAGCGGCGAGATCCTCTGGTCGGTGTTCTCTGTCATCGAGTTCGGCCCCACCGGCAGCTACGGCGACACCGGCCAGGCATACGCCCGGTACCCGCTCGGCAACACCTCGACGCCGGACTGGTCGTTCAAGCCCGGGTACCTGCGCCGCATCTGGCAGCCGTCCCCGAAGCTGCGCGAGGTCGCCGACACCACCACCTTCGCCGTGCTGGACAAGCTCAAGACCCTCGCCGTGCTGGACCGTTCCCTGCGCGCTCGCATCGTGAACAGCCTCACCCAGTCCGGGTTCCTGTTCATGCCCTCACAGTTGAGCCTCGCCGGCCCGATCGGCGCGCCCACCGGCAACGGCGAGGCTGTGGACGACCCCTTCGCCGCCAAGATCCTGTCGATCATCCAGGCGCAGCACGACTCCGGCGACGCCTCGGCCACCCCCGCCCTCATCCGTGGCGACGCTGCACTCGGGGAGGCCATCAAGTTCATCACGATGGACCGCACCATCGACCGGGTGGAGTTGGAGCTTCGCTCCGAGCAGCGCGCCGAGATCGCCAAGGGCATGTTCCTGCCACCCGAGGTCATCGAGGGCATGGGCAGCGCGAACCATTGGTCGTCGTGGTCGGTCAGCGACTCGGCCTTCGTCCACCTGTTGCCCTACGCCCAGGGTTTCGCTGACCTGCTGACCGTGACGGTCCTGTGGCCGCTCCTGCGCGACGCGATCCGGTTCAACAACTGGGACTACACCGAGCTGGACGTTCGCCGCCACAAGATCATCCCCGACGGCTCCGACGTGATCTCCCGACCCAATGAGGCCGAGGACGGGCGCCAGCTCCACGACCGCATGGTCATCTCCGACAAGGCGCTGCGCGACCGCTCTGGCGTGGGTGAGGGCGATGAGCCCACCGAGGACGAGTACGTCCGCCAGATCGGGCGCAGGATCAACAACCCGTACCTCGCCACCTACGGCATGAAGGTCCACGAGGAGATCGACTGGGAGGAGATGGCGGCAGTCGCCGCCGGACCCGGCAAGCCCGGCGTCGGTTCCAACGACGAGGCCCACCGCCCAGCCGACTCCTCGGACCCGGCTGGCGCGCCCGGCGAGGGCGACACGAAGGCCGAGGACGAGATGACCGCCCGCCTCCTCGTCGCCGCATCCCCCGGATTCCTGCTCGCCGCACGCAAGAAGGTCGGCGCCAAGCTCCGGGCACGATGCGAACCCGATAAGGAGCTGCACGCTTCGCTCAAGCACCTGCCGAACGAGGAGGTCGTCGGCCACCCGGGCCTCCTCGACGCCATCGGGCTCTCCGAGGGCGAGGTCCGCGAGTGGTTCCTGAGCGAACTCGCAGGCATCGCTGACGCCGTGCGCTCCCCCGCCGCTTCGCCCTTCATCCATGCACTCGCCGCCGAAGTCGCTGACGGGGGCGAACCAGACCTGCCCTCCCTCGCCGTGACTTCCGTACTCGCCATCCGAGAGGATTGACCCCATGAAGGTCTTTGGACAGTTCACCGACGCCGAACCAGGCAACGCCCCCCCGGGGTTCTACGTCCCGGTCGTGTTCGACCAGATGCTCCTCACCGACACCCGCACCCGCGACGGCCGCAAGGTCCACGGGGATGGGTTCGAGCCCTTCGATCTGCCGCGCTCGCTCAAGGCCCAGTTCCGCGTCACCGGGGGCCACGACAACGCCGAGATCGCCGGGCGACTCGATGAGGTCATCGTCCACGACGACGGCACCGTGTCCGGGCGTGGCTGGTTCCTCAACGACGAGAACGGTCGACGTGCCGCGTTCCTGGTCAAGACCCAGGCGTTCCGGGGCAACTCGGTGGACCTCTCGGTGCAGGACAAGGACGTGCAGGTCAACTTCATCGAGGGCGAGGACGGCATGTTCTCGATCGAGTACGACTTCGTGCAGTCCCGCCTCGCCGCCACCACCCTCGTTGCTGAGCCCGCGTTCGAGAACGCCGGGGCGCGCATCCCCGATGGGTGGGAGGTCGAGGGTGCCGAACCGCTGGCCGAGGCCATTGTCGCCGCTGCTTCGGAGGCCAAGCCCGAGCACGCCTTCTGTTTCTCAGTGGTCAAGGACCGCCCGAGGGCCAAGTCCGAGAACTTCCGCACTGAGGCATGGCTCACCGAGCTGACCCCGATCTTCGTGGACACCGACGACCGGGTGTTCGGCCACGTCGCCGCGTGGAACGAGGTCCACCTCTCCCTCGGCATCCCGGTGCCGCGGTCGCGGACCAACTACGCCTACTTCGCCAACCGCTCCGTGGAGACCGAGGACGGCTTCGTCGCCACCGGTCCCCTGGTGATCGGCGGCAACCACGCGGACGTGAACCTCAACATGAACGAGGCCATCGACCACTACGCCAACACCTGCGCGGCGT
>Ga0116164_10002877_pt1 | contig 12074 bp, 6 predicted proteins | sample AD_UKC109_MetaG_FD_89888 | JGI IMG/M metagenome (GOLD analysis project Ga0116164, IMG submission 89888) | Active sludge microbial communities of municipal wastewater-treating anaerobic digesters from Hong Kong - AD_UKC109_MetaG | ecosystem: Engineered > Bioreactor > Anaerobic > Digestate... | reverse complement strand
CGGTGGGCGCGATCGCGATCGTAAAATTCGCGTTCGTCGGCAAAGTGACCGTGACGGTGGAATTGCCCGTGTTTTCAATGACTACGGTCTGCGCCGCGGGCTGCGTATAGACCCCGATCACGCTGCCGAAATCCAGGGTTTCCGGATTGGTTTCTATGGTATAAGAGGGTGTAGCCACCGTGAGCTTGACCGCTACGTCCGCGTGGGTGGAATGGTCGGTGGTGAAGGTGAGCGTCGTATCGTATGTGCCGATCGGAAGCCCGGATTTGGGCGTTACGCTGACGGTCACCTTGCCGCCCGGCGCGAGGGTGAGGCTGCCGGTGGGCGCGATCGCGATCGTAAAATTCGTGTTCGTCGGCAGGGTGATCACTACGGTGGAATTGCCCGTGTTTTCAATCACCACCGTCTTGGCGGCTGGGGTGTAGCCGGTCGGTAGCTCGCCGTAATCCAGGCTGGCGGGATCGGCGGTGATGGTGTACACGGCGGCGATGACCGTGAACTTCACATCCACGCTGGCGCTGGTGGAATGATCGGTGTTGAAGGTGAGTGTCGCGTCGTACACGCCCGCTGACAGAGTTCCCAGAGGCTGGATGCTGACGGTCGCCTTGCCGCCCGGCGCGAGGGTGAGGCTGCCGGTGGGCGCGATCGCGATCGTAAAATTCGCGTTCGTCGGCAAAGTGACCGTGACGGTGGAATTGCCCGTGTTTTCAATGACCACGGTCTGCGCCGCGGGCCGCGTATAGTGTTCGATCATACTGCCGAAATCCAGGCTGGCGGGAGTGGCGGTGATGGTATAGGTGGGCGTGAACACCGTAAAGCTGACGTCGAACGATTTTGATTCCACATTGCTGCCCGATACCGTGACCGTGGCGGTATAGGTGCCATTTCCAAGCCCCGTGTTGGGCACGACGGTGAAGCTGTCGCTGCCGCCGCTGGCAATAGCGGGCAGGCTGGTCTTTGAAAGCTTAAAGCTGGAAGTGTTGGTTCCGCTTAGCGCCACGCTCAGCGTGCCGGTTGCGGCGCTGCCGGTGTTGTTTACGGTTACGGAATAGGCCGTCTGCGCGGCGTAGCCCGTCGGCTGCGTGGCGAACGTTTTATCGGTCGAGGGACTCAATGAAATCACCGGGCTTGGGAACGGAATGGGGTAATTGATATTGGAACCGGACGCGAGGCTCCAGGTGACGCCGAATCCGTTTGTGTTGAGCGTGGTAACGAAAGCGGAGGACTGCATTGTTGTTTGCGATTCAGGAGTGATGCTGCCGGTGTTGTTTTCGTCAAACCCGATGGCGTTGCCCAATAAGGAAGAATTAACATATACATCCGTCAAATTATCACCGCTCGCCTTGCCAAACACATTGCCGAAATAATTTGCGGTGGCTGAAGTAACCGTGCCTGCGGCAAAGCAGTTTTGGATTGTAACGCTGCTTGCAGTACCAAACAAACCGCCGGTATGGGAATTATATGTACCTGAAACGGTATTCTGACTTGTTACGCTTGCCGTACTGCAGCAATTCATGATGGGAGAACTCGTATACATACTGATTCCGGCAATGCTGCCCGTATTGCAAACCGCTGAATTTGTCTGATAACTATTGATAATGCTGCCGGTTATATAGCAGTTTTGAATCATGCCGGACACAATAGATCCGGCAAAACCGCCGACATTCGTGCTTGACGCGTATATGGAAACATTTTCAAGGCCAAGGTTTTTAAGAGCGCCACCAGAGGATAAAGAGGTGAACAGTCCGACATTACTGAATGTACAAGGTTCGCCGGATGTACCGATGGCAAGATTGGATATCACGTGGTATTGTCCGTCAAAAGAGGCCCTGAATCCGTAGTTATACCCGATGGGCGTCCAGGCGCGACCGGCCAAATCAATGTCAACAGTTAAGGAGAAATATTTACCATAGAAATTATTGTCATGACCCAAGGATGATACGCCCGCCAATTCGGCGGCCGAGGTGATGAGGTAGGGCTCGGAGCTGGTGCCCGAGCCGGCAAAATCCGTATCAACCGTGCCGTCCCACGTGCTGGCTGCGCTGGCCTGCGGCAGGCAAATGCCGTTGAACAGCAGAATGACGATGAGGACGGTCAGAATCCAGGAGACAGGCTTTTGTGCATATTTTTTCATCATGCAAGGTGTCCTTCGGCAATTTTTGAGTGCAACTTAAAGTAGGGCACAGGGGACATGATATGGATATGAGCGTACTATCAGTATACCATAGATTGGTATTTTATACAATAAATAGCAGGTTATTTGCACTCCCGGAAACGAATCCAGCAGAGTATACGTATGAAAACCGAAAACCCCGGTCGGTTGCCTGCGGAGCTTCTGAAACACTGATGCTGTGGAAACGAAAACAGGTCCTTGCTATACTGGTCGCAGATCAAAGGAGCAAGGTGACAATAAATCGAGTGGGTATATGGTTGTGCGGTTGCCTGCGCAACCGAATGATTTTTAGTCTTGTTGTTCAACACTCAAAAATAGAATAAAGTAAAATAATAAAGTGGAAAGATTGCGCAGGCAATCTTTCCACAATTCCTAATTCCTCATTCGGAATAAAAAGTGCAGTGATCGACAGCCGATTTCGCTATTTCTCCAGCTTCTGGTCCGACCATGCCAGCTGGCCCCTGCGCAGGTTTCGTTTGGCGGCGCGGATATCCCGTTTCGTCATGCGGATGCGCTGGGCCTGGTCGCGGAAATCCTCCAGCGATTGCGACGTCAGCTTCGTGCCGATCAGCGCGCCGATCATCACGCACAGCATGGGAACCAGGTACCGGAACATCCCGGCGTTTTGCAGCGGCAGCGATACGAGAAAGCCCACAGCGATGCCGCCCAGCAGCGAAAGCACATAGCGCGTAAAGAAATCCTTATGCGCGCGCGCCCGGGCCGCCAGGTACTGGTCCAGCGCTTTCTGGGAAAACGTCTGGCCGTTTGGAAAATGCTCCCGCTTCAAGTCCGCTATTTTCATGAGAAATTCCTCCGTTTTCAGATTTTGATATTGAACGCCGCCAGCACGAGCTTTGCGAACAGGGGCAAAAGCCAAGTGATCAGCAGCGCGTGCTTGAGCGTGGTCACCATGCCGGCGAGCCTTGCCGCGCCGTTTCTGCGCGCGGGGTAGCGCTTCAGGAGTGAAAGGAACAGCAGGTCCTCCGCCACATCCACCGCCGTGCGCAGGACGGAAAGCGAAACCATCAGCGCGTAGAGCCACGTGCCCCTGCCCGCAACGTTTGCCGATACGGCGATCATGACGGCCGTGAGGCAGGCCATCAGGCCGAAATCGTACATCCAGTAACGGCGCATTTCGGGCCGCCCGGCCTCGCCCGCCTGATCGAAGGCCTGATAGAGCACATCGGGCGCGTAATGCAGGCGTACGTCCGGCATTTTGAAGGTCTCGCCCAGCCGTTTCTGCGGGCTCGTTTTGGCGAGGATCATCAAATAATAGAATACCACAAGTCCGATCCCGGACACAAGCACGCCGGTCAGCAGCAGAATATTCATACGCCCTCCGGATACACGCCGATATGCGTGCAGGGGATTTTCCCCGAGATCAGGTCGGCAATGTGATGGCGCGCGTGCCCGATCACCACGCGGCTGCCGCTCTCCGCCGCGCGCAGCGCATAGGCGAGCTTGGCGTCCGCGCCGCCCGCGCCCTTGCGGCTGGCGCCCTTGCAGTGCGTGCGCAGCTCCTTTACCTTGGCTTTGAGGCTTTCGATATCCGCGGCGAACACCTCCCGCACCAGCGTGGAGGGATCGTTCACATCCAGATAGATGCCCTCGGTGGCGGTCAGGAGCACCAGCGTCTGCGCTTTCAAAAGCGCGGCGATCACGGCGGCGGTTTCGTCGTTATCCACGCATTCCACCACCTTTTCGCCGTTCCCGCGGCGGCCGGAGAGCTCCATCTTGCGGTTTTCCTCGTCGGAGACGGGATCGTTGTAGTTGATGATGGGGATGGCGTTCTGCGCGGCGGCGCGCTGCAAAAAGCGCCGGATGTGCTCGCGCTTCACCGGATCGTTGAAGTGCGTGTGCTCCACCAGCACCTGCCGCACGCCGTACTCGGGATGGATAAACTTGCGGTAATTGTCCATCAGCACGATCTGTCCCTGCGAGGAGTAGTCGGTCTTATCCTGCTCGGGGTCGCCGTTGAGCTCACACCCCGCGCGGTGCAGGTAGTCCAGCCGTCCGATCTCCGTCGCGCCGCTGGTCACCAGCGCCATGCCCGGGCGCAGATCGTCGCCCAGGCGCTGGAAAATGTTGTAATCAATCGTATGATCCACGGGCTGGATCAGCGCCATGGAGCCGATTTTCACGACCAGGTCAATGGTTTTCAAAGGCCAGTTCCCCCTCGGTTTGCGTCAGATTGTTGATCCATTTCCGTGACTTGAAGTGCGGAACGCCGACGAAAAATTTCACGATTTCCTCGGCCATGGTGCATACATATACCAGCTCGATGGGAAGCTTCAGCAGGAACACCGCCGCCGCGCACACCGGCACGCCGATCAGCCACATGGCGCCCACGTCGAGCTTGAAGCTGAACACCGTATCGCCTCCTGCGCGCAGCACGCCCACCACGTTGACCGCGTTGAACGCGCGGAACCACATCGTGAACGATTCGATCAGCAGCACCGTGGCAGCAGAGGCGATTACCGGCGCGGACAGCCCCGTGTACAGCGTGAGCATCGGGAAGCGGATAAAGGCCAGGATGATGCCCAGCGCCACGCCTGTAGTGACCGCCAGGGTGATCATGCGCTTGGCGTACAGATAGGCTTCGTCGGTCCGGCACGCGCCGATCTCCTTGCCGACGATGATGGCCGATGCGTGCATCATGCCGTAGATAAAGATCCACAGAAGGTTGTCGATGTTGGAAACGACGCCCATCGAGGCCACCGCCGTATCGCTCATGTGGCCGTAAAACACGCCGTACATCGTAACGCCAAGCGCCCAGAGGCCCTCGTTGAACACCACGGGGGTGGTGGTTTTGGCAAAGCGCTTGAGGAACGATAGATCCCACCGCAGGAGCTCTTTAAGCTTCGCGCCCGCGGGCAGATGCTTGCCGTAGGCAAGCGCCAGGGTCAGCGCCAGGGTAACGCCCGCGGAGATGCTGGTGGCCAGGCCCGCGCCGCGCACCCCCATCCGGGGCAGGCCGAAGTGGCCGTAGATCAGCGTGTAGTTTAAAAACGTATTCAGCGCCAGCCCGACGGAGCCGGAGATCAGCGGGAGGTGCGGCTTCTCGCCCGATTTCAGGCAGGTGGCGTACACCATGGTGACGCCGTGGAACAGGTAGCTTGGCAGAATCCACCGCAGATATACTTTCGCGATCGACGCGCTCTCTCCCTGCGGCAGAAACAGCGAGGTGATCTCGTCGGGGAAAATCGCGGCGACCGCGATGAACACGGCCATGATGACGCCGGTCCACATCAGCGACACGCCCATCGACTGGCGCATGCGGCGCACGTCGCCCGCACCCCAGTACTGGCTCATGAAGATCGCGCCGCCCGAGGCGACCCCGAAGCAAAACAGCTGGTACAGGAAGGTATACCGGTTCGTCTGTACCACGGCGGCGTAGTTGGTGTCGCCCAGGCCCGATACCATCAGCCCGTCCACGATCTGCAGCGAGGAGCCGATCAGGTTTTGCAGGACGATCGGCAGCGTGATCGCCAACACGCGGCGGGAAAACGCCTTGTCCCAGACAAAGCACGAAGCAAGAAACGCGCGAAGGCGCGTAAAAGCGGATGTTTGCATGTTGATCCTCGACTATCGTGTACTATGCAACGGTTGTGCGGCGTTCAGACGCTTGCCGCCCGGGTGACGATTACGTCCGTGCTGCCGGTGATTTCCGCGGGCGTCTCGCCCGCCGGCAGGTACAGGCTGTCGCCGCGCTTGAGGGACGTTTGCTTCCCGTCCCTGGTCAGGCTGCCTTCGCCGTCCACGCAGACCACCGAGGCGAACCGGCCGTCCGCCATCGGGAACGTCAGGCTGCCGTTTACGCGCAGCCACTGAAGAGAAAAGTATTCGCACTTTGCGGAGCGGTCTGCGGACGGGCTTGTGCCCGGATACGCATGATAGTTCAGCACGTCCAGCGCCTTGTCCAGGTGCAGGGGGCGCAGCTTGCCGTCCGCGCCGCGGCGTTTGAAATCGTAGAGCCGGTAGGTGGCGTTGGAGGACTGCTGCACCTCCAAAATCAGGTTGCCCGCGCCGATGGCGTGCACCGTGCCCGCCGGGATATAGACGATGTCCCCCGTGCGGGTGGGGATCTTATGCAGGATGTCCTCGATGGTTCCGTCCTCCACGCGGCGGCGGACCTCCTCCCGGGTGGCGTCCTGCTGGAATCCTACATATAAGAATGCGCCCGGCTCGGCTTCCAGCACGATCCACATTTCGCTCTTACCGCTGTCGTGCTCGTGAACGCGCGCGTATTCGTTGTCGGGGTGCACCTGCACGGAGAGCTTCTGCGCGGCGTCGATCATCTTGATCAGGATCGGGAAGGGGGCTTCGTCCCTCTTTTTTTCTTCGGCTTTGAGATATTCCCTGAGCGTCAGCCCTGCGTACCGGCCTTCCGCGATCACGCTTTCGCCGTCCTTGTGCGCGGATAAAAGCCACGCCTCGGCCACGGGGGTCATGTCCGCGCCGTACAGGGCCTTGAGCTTCGTGCCGCCCCACAGATAATCCTTGAATACGGGCCTGAGTTTGACGAATGGTTCGCTGTACAAGTTGATATCCTCCGCAATGAAAATCGCTCCCGCCTATTATAAACAATGCGGGCGGGAGCGTCAATTTTCTTGGCGTGTGTTCGCACGAACGCCTCAACATAATTGTCATACCGTGCGGCTATTTTACCGCCTGCTCCAGCGGCGCCGCAGCAGGAAAAGCACCGCGAGGGAGAGCGCGGCCAAAACGACGCAGGGTGCAACCGGGCGGCTGTCGCCCGTGGGCGGCATCGCCAGCTCGCCCACGGCAAACGCCGTCTGCGCATATCCGTCTGTGAACAGGGCGCGGAGCATATAGCTTCCGACGGGCAGCGTGTTGAGATATTCGGGGAACAGGGTGATGACCGTGCTTCCCGCTTTCGCGCTGTAAAGGGTTTCCGCCAGCAGCGTGCCGTTTATGGTTACGCCGGTGAAGTTGACAAGCTCGCCGTTGGAGATAAACGTCAGCCCGGTTACGCTGCCCAGATAATAGGTTCCGCCGCCGGTGATGGTGTACTCCGCCTGCGTCACGGTAAACAGTACGACCAGATCCGCCGTTGCGTTTTCCGAGCCGGTAATCGTAAGGGTTTCCAGATAGGTGCCGACCGGGAGACCGTCCATGGGATTGACGGTAAAGGTGGTGAAATCGCCCGCGTTCAAAACGGTTTTGTTCAGGTCGCCCACCGCATAGCTGACGCTCACGGGCTTGGTCAGGGCGATGATCCGGTTGCCGGTATTGGTCACGGTGAAGGTCTCCGCGGCGACCGGCGTATATCCGGCCGCCGCGCTGCCGAAGTTCTGGTTGGAGGGCATAACGATAATCCTGTAAACGGCGGCGTTCACCGTGAAGCTTGCGGAAACATCGGCGCCTGTGGAATGATCGGTGGTGAAGGCGAGCGTCGGGGTATAGGCGCCGGCGGCAAGGCCCGTTTTCGGCCGGATGCTGACGGTCGCGGCGGCGGATGCCGCCAGGGCAAGGGAATCGGAGGTGATGATATCGAAGTCTGGATCCGTCGGCAAGGTGACCGTAACGGAAGAATTTCCCGTATTGGTGATCACCACATTCTGCGCATCGGGCGCGGGAGAATATCCCTCAATCGCGCTGCCGAAGCTGAGGGAAGCCGGGTCGGCGGTGATCGTATAGGAAGTAGCGGTTACCGTGAAGGCTGCGCTCACGTCGGCGCTGGTGGAATGATCGGTGGTGAAGGTGAGCGTCGGATTATAAGTTCCTGCTAAAAGGCCTGTTTTTGGTTGGATGCTAATGGTTGCCGTAGCGCCTGCTGCCAGAGCGAGGGAATCTCCGGTGGTAATGGTATAGGCAGGATCGGAAGGTAATGTGACCGTTACGGAAAGATTGCCGGTATTGGTGATGGTCACATTCTGCGCAGCAGGAGCGGGTGAATACCCCGCGATCTCGCTGCCGAAATCAAGTGAAGTCGGGGAAGCGGAGATTGTATAAGATGCGGCAATCACGGTAAAGGTCACGCTAACGTTAACACTGGTGGAATGATCGGTAGTGAAGGTTAGCGTTGGTGCATAGATGCCAGCCATAAGTCCAATCTTTGGCTGAACACTGACGGTTGCCGTAGCGCCTGCTGCCAATGTTAACGAATCGGAAGATGTGACAGTAAACGCCGCGTCTGTCGGCAGCGTGACCGTTACGGAAAGATTGCCGGTATTGGTGATGGTTACATTCTGCGCGGCAGGAGCAGGTGAATACCCCGCGATCTCGCTGCCGAAATCGAGGGATGTCGGATTGACGGAGATCGTATAAGATGCCGCGTCAACTGTGAAGGTTGCAGCTACATCAGCGCTGGTGGAATGATCAGTGGTGAAGGTAAGCGTCGGGTTGTACGAACCCGCCAGAAGCCCCGTTTTCGGTTGAACACTGACGGTGGCCGTACCACCCGCCGCCAAGGTGAGGGAATCTCCGGTGGTGATAGTATAAGCAGAATCGGAAGGCAGCGTAACCGTTACCGATAAGTTCCCCGTATTAGTGATCACCACATCCTGCGCGGACGGTGCAGGTGAATACCCCGCAATTTCACTGCCAAAATCAAGCGAGGTCGGATTCGCGGTTATCGTGTGGGTGGCAGCATCAACGATGAAGCTTGCGGCTACATCGGCACTGGTGGAATGATCGGTAGTGAAGGTGAGCGTCGGATTATAAGTTCCCGCCAGAAGCCCTGTCTTTGGCTGAACACTGACGGTAGCGGTAGCACCTGGTGCCAAGGTGAGGGAATCAGCTGTGGTGATGGTATAGGCAGGATCGGAAGGCAATGTGACCGTTACGGAAAGATTGCCGGTATTGGTGATGGTCACATTCTGCGCAGCAGGAGCAGGTGAATACCCCGCGATCTCGCTGCCGAAATCGAGGGATGTCGGGGTAGCTGATATTGTATAGGAAGCGGCAATCACGGTAAAGGTCACGCTAACGTCAACACTTGTGGAATGATCGGTAGTGAAGGTGAGCATTGGGGCATAGGTGCCCGCTAAAAGACCTGTCTTTGGCTGGATGCTGACGGTTGCCGTAGCGCCTGCCGCTAATGTGAGGGAATCTGCGGAAGTGATAGCATAAGCGGAATGGGAAGGCAGCGTAACTGTTACCGATAAATTGCCCGTATTAGTGATCACCACATCCTGAGCGGCTGGTGCTGGAGAATATCCGGCGATTTCACTGCCGAAATCGAGCGAGCTTGGGTTGGCGGAGATTGTATAGGCGGCGGCAATTACGGAAAAGGTCACACTTACATCAGCGCTTGTGGAATGATCGGTAGAAAACATGAGCGTTGAGGCATATGTGCCCGCTGTTAGCCCCGCTTTTGGTCGAATGCTGACTGTTGCTGTAGCACCCGCCGCCAAGGCGAGGGAATCTCCGGTGGTGATTGTATAAGCAGAATGTGTCGGTATAGTAACGGTTACGGAAAGATTGCCGGTGTTGGTAATCACCACGTCCTGTGCATCGGGTACAGGAGAATATCCCTCGATCGCGCTGCCAAAATCAAGCGAGGCCGGATTCGCGGTTATCGTGTAGGTGGCAGCATCAACGATGAAGCTTACGGCTACATCGGCGCTGGTGGAATGATCAGTGGTGAAAGTGAGCGTCGGATTATAAGTTCCCGCCGTTAGCCCTGTTTTCGGCTGAACACTGACTGTAGCTGTAGCACCTGCTGCTAAAGTCAACGAATCGGAAGTGGTGATATCGAAACTTGAATTCGTCGGCAAAGTGACCGTAGCGGATGAGTTTCCCGTGTTGGTGATCACTACATCCTGCGCGCTTGGTGCCGGAGAATACCCCGCGATTTCACTGCCGAAATCCAGTGATATGGGATCGGCGGTTATCGTATAGGTGGCGGCAATCACCGTGAAACTTACGGCTACATCGGCACTGGTGGAATGGTCGGTCGTGAAGGTGAGCGTTGGGGTATACGTACCAACCGCCAGACCCGTTTTCGGCTGAACACTGACTGTAGCGGTAGCACCTGGTGCCAAGGCGAGGGAATCTGCGGTTGCGATAGTATAAGCAGGATCGGAAGGCAGCGTAACTGTTACAGAAAGATTACCCGTATTGGTGATCACCACATCCTGCGCAGCAGGAGCGGGAGAATACCCTTCAATCTCACTGCCGAAATCAAGCGCGGTTGGATCGGCGGTTATCGTGTAGGTGGCGGCAATCACCGTGAAGCTCACGTTGAAGGACACCGGATCGACCGCGTCGCCCGATACCGTAACCGTCGCGGTATAGGCGCCCGGCGAAAGCCCCGTTTCGGGCGCGACGGTGAAGCTGTCGCTGCCCCCGCCCGCGATGCCGGTCAGGCCGGTTTTAGAGAGCGCAAAGGCGGAGGCGTTGGTTCCGCCCAGGGCGATGGCCAGCGCGCCGGTTTCTACCGTGCCAAGGTTGCTCACGGTCACGGTATGGGGCGTCTGCGCGCCGTAGCCTTCGATCTGCGCGGGGAACGTATAATCGGCCGACGGAGAAAGCGACAGCGCCGGGCCCAGAAACGGCACGGGGTAGCCGCCGTTGGTGCCGGCCGCGATAATCCACGTGCATTCGCCCTCGTTGTGGTTGTTCAGCGCGGTAACAAAGGCGGCGGCCTGCATCTCCGCCGCCGTTTTCGATAGGGGACTGCCGACGTTGAGCAGGCTGACGCCGAGGGCGATGGACGGATAGGTGGACCCGCCGGTATCGGCCGTCACCGCCGAGGAATTCCAATAGGCGTACGAAAAGGTTACGGTTGATGCGTACCCGATCAAAATGCCGGCGTCCCCGATGTTGTTGGATACGATATTGCCCGCCGCATAGCAATTCCGGACGCTGCACAGCACGCTGCGCCCGCACAGGCCGCCGCAGTAGCCGTACCCGCCGCTTCCCGTTACTTCCGCCGTGCTGGAGCAATTCAGGAGCTCCGTTTGCGTGAGGGAGGTGGAACCCTCGCTGTTGCCCACGAGGCCGCCCGTGTAGCACGTGGTGCTTTTCTGGTTTTCCACGGCGCCCGTTACGTAGCAGTTTTTGATCGTGCTCCCGGTAAGCACGTAGGTGGCCTGCCCGGCCAATCCGCCGACATTGGTGGCGTCTGCGCTGATGCTGACGTCCTCAAGGCCGAGGTTCGTCACGGTGCCGTCCGCAATATTGGCGAACAGGCCGACGTAGCTGCCGGCGGCGGAGGTGATCGTCAGGTTGTATATCACATGATGATTGCCGTTGAAATTGCCGCGGAAATAGGAGTTGCCGATCGGCGTCCATTCGTGGCCGGATAAATCGAGATCCGATGTCAAAATGAAGTATACGCCGTTCTGGTTGTTGGTCGCGCACAGATCCGATAAATACGCCAGCTGCTCGGCCGTCGCGATTTGATACGGATTTACGGCGGAGCCGGTGCCGCCGGCGAAGGAAGAGGCGCTGGAGCCGTCCCACGTGTCCGCCGCCGCGCAGGCCTGCGGAAGATCAAGCCCGAAAAAAAGCAAACAGAAAATTACGGCAGCCAAAATACACGATATGCGTTTTCGCATGAATTTCTCCATACGCCATCTGTCCTCCGGCAGGAGTACCGATGTACAGGCAGTTCATGGTTTCAGCAGGAAACGGATTAATCTTTACAAATGTATGAATATTCTACCACAAATAGGTGAATTGTCAATGATGTATACCTTATATAGTGCTTATGGTCAATCCCGGTATGCACGGGAAAGGCGCAATGTATGGAGTATGAAAAACAGGCCGCGCTTTGTTGCGGCCTCAGCTTGTTGAAAAAGCACCATTTTCTTTGTCGCCTGCGTGATGGAGCGGGTATCACGTACGTCCGTGTACGCTCAAACCCGCTCCACACTTGGCTTCGCGAAACTGGCACTTTTTGAACAAGCTGGCATCCCGCTGCCAAACAAGG
>Ga0116164_10002875_pt1 | contig 12075 bp, 13 predicted proteins | sample AD_UKC109_MetaG_FD_89888 | JGI IMG/M metagenome (GOLD analysis project Ga0116164, IMG submission 89888) | Active sludge microbial communities of municipal wastewater-treating anaerobic digesters from Hong Kong - AD_UKC109_MetaG | ecosystem: Engineered > Bioreactor > Anaerobic > Digestate... | reverse complement strand
AGTCATAGTTAACCTAAGTCCATCGCAGACTACAGTTCTGAAATTGTTGGGCCGAGAATGCGAAAATTACTACGGGCTGAACTAAAGGTGCGAAATATGGGATGAACAGCTCGCAACCTGTCTAGGCAGCGTCCGAGAGGCTGCAAAGAAGTTCTGGGACCCTCCTTTGCTCCAAAATTACACAAGACACGGACCAGACCATTCTGATAGGATCGTGACGGTTCTGGGGGCGCTCCTCGAAGACCACTCGGATCGCTTGAACGATTACGAGAGGTTCATCCTTCTAGCCTCGGCTTATCTTCACGACATCGGGATGTAGTCCCCCAAACATGCGGGCCTTCCCGAAAAGTCGGAGTACTCCCTTAGAGATTTGGAGATCGTCAGGAAGAATCACAACGAGGCGAGCGCGAAGATCATAATCGAGAGCATCACTCCGGGGTCGGGTATCTCCTTAGGGCTGGAGGGCTGCAAGGAGCTGGCCAACTACGTCGCCAGCGTCTGCAGATATCATCGCTCTCTGGACCTTGAAGAGCTGAAGGACAGGTCGGTCAGCGGAAAGGATGTGAAGCTCCCCCTCCTGGCCGCCCTTCTGAGGCTCGGTGACGAGCTGGACGCGGACTACAGAAGGGTCAACCTGGACGTCCTAAACATGAGGAATATCCCTCCAGAGAGTAAATATCACTGGTGGGCTCATCATTACGTCCAGAGCGTCTCGATCAAAAATGGGACGGTCGAGCTTTACTTCAGGTTTCTAGAGGAATATAAGAATTCAGATATAATAAAGGCACTCCGCCAGAAGGTAGTCGAATCCGTCCGGAAACAGTATTTTGAAGTTTACGATATATTAGACGGATACGGAATAAGGCTTTACAGGGACGTCAAGATCGCTGATGAAGAGTACCTTCCCGCTAGTCTGGAGCCTGTTCCCTCTGATCTTCTCGAATACATAAATGAGAACGTCATAAAGCTCAAAGAGCGATCCGAGGGCCTGAGCAGGAAGACGGGGGTTACATTTTATCTGGATGGGGTTCTTTACTCCGACTACGTAAAAATTGTGAAGTGTATAAGCAGATTAATCGAATTAATCGGCGAAGAGAAAATTCGTGATGCCATCCGGTTGATTGAGCGATGTAGTACCCTTACCATGGGTCCAAAGGAGAGGATGACATTCACCTTGGCAGCAGGCAAATGTTATTATATTCAAAGAGACTTAATCGGAGCTAAGACTTATTTTGATGAATCGCTAAAAATCAGCGATAGAGAGGACCTTCAGACGATTTACAAAACGGAGACGCTTATATCAAAAGCTAACGCCTTTAACAATATAGGTCTTATTTACCTGGACAAAGGCGATCTTGACCAAGCCATAAAATCTCATCAAAAAGCACTGAAAATTAACAAGAAAGTAGGGGACAAACAGGTAGAAGCCTGTAACTTTGGCAATATCGGGCTCATTTATCGTGAGAAAGGCGATCTTGACCAGTCTATAAAATATCATCGAAAAGCACTGAAAATTGACAAGGAAATTAAGGATAGGCAGGGTGTAGCCATAAATTTGGGCAACATCGGCCTGATCTATTTTCTCAAAGGGGATATCAATCGAAGCCTCAAATACCTAGAAGAAGCTCTGAAGATTGGGAAAGAGATAGGGTATCGAAAAGGGCAGGCAGATCAATTAATCGGAATAGGTCTAATTTACCAACACAAAGGTGAATTAGACAAAGCATTAGAATATTACCAAAAAGCACTAAAGATTGTCGAGGAAATTGGGTATCGACATGGGGAAGCCGTCGTATTGGGCAACATTGGGCTTATTCACCAAGACAGAGGTGAATTAGACGAAGCACTCAAATATCACAAAAAAGCGATGAAGATCGACAAGGAACTAGGGTTTCGACATAGCGAAGCCATCGAATTGGGCAATATTGGGCTTATTTACAAAGACAAAGGTGAATTAGACGAAGCACTCAAATATCACAAAAAAGCGATGAAGATCGACAAGGAATTAGGATATCGGCAAAGTGAAGCTACCCAATTGGGCAACATTGGGCTCATTTACTATGCTAAGGGCAACACTAGTGAGTCGCTAAGATATCATAAAGAAGCACTGAATATTAATAAAGAAATCGGATATGAAAAGGGCTATGCCGACCATATGGGTAACATCGGGATCATTTACCATAACGAAGGTGACTACGACCAGGCGCTAAAATATTATCAAGAAGTTCTGATTATTGAAAAGAGATTAGGTTATCGACAGGGAGAGGCCAACGCATTGGGCAACATCGGCCTCATTTACATAGATAACGGCAATCTCGACCAGGCGCTCAAGTTCTTAAAAAAAGCACTGGTAATCCTAGATAGATATAATTTGGCACATGGAAGAGAAACGGTAGTTAATGCCATCATGCGATTGGAGACGAAAGACTCATCTGAGAGCTGATTCAGACATTTATTCATCAAAAATATAAGTCGGAAGATGTGACCAACGAGACTGAAGAGCTGCGCGAAAAGGTCCTCGCCGCCCTCTTGAGAAACGAGCGTCTGGAGAGCCGCCCCCCTCCGGGTCGATCGTCCGGGGCGAGATGACCGGCGAGGGCGACGGAGAGATCCTGGTGGAGTTTGCGGGTCGAAAGAGCCCCATGGACCTCGCGGGCCTGACGAATCGCGGGCTTTCGGAGGGGCGATCGGGCGGGAGGCGGACGCCCCTCGCCCGCGCCTCCGCGCCGCCCGCCATCGCCTTACTAAAGAGAGAATTGGAAAGGAGCAGGAGGGACCGATACTATGAGGGTAGATCCGGACGGGTTGCTCCTGTCTCAAAGAATCCCGAAAAACATTCTGACGGTGCGCTTATTTTCCCTCAGGCCGAAAGCCACTCCTCTCGATCGATCTCGCTCCTCTTCAAAATCTCGGCCAACAGTCCGACTCCAATCGTCGCTTTGTGAGGGTTTGGAATGATCAGGACCAGATCTCCCCTGACCATGTACGGATGCTTTCCGCCGGAATGGGGGCCTTCGAACCCCAGCTTTCTGAGCTTTCTTATCAGCTCCCTGTAAGAGACCGGCACGAGCTTAGACAACGGAAACCTGCTCCTCGGCGCCGCCGATCTTGTGCTCGCCCATCGGCGGAATCGGAAGCCCCCTCTGGAGTCTTGCCACGATCCACTCCTCGATGATCTCGATCAGCTCCTTTCTGCACTCCTCTACCGTTCTGCCCGATGCCCAGACGCCGGGCAGCTCGGGGACCGAGGCGAAGTAGGGCTCATCGTCCTCGATCACCTTGTATTCCGCCCTGGCTAGCGCCGTCTCCACGTACTCTGAAAACATGTCATCTGACCGTTATGACTCTGAAGGGATTTAACGGTTGGGGCCCCCCCCACCATCAGCACAACCAAACCGCTTCCTGCAGGAGATCTGCATGTCCTCAAGATAGAGCCTGTAGTCCCTGGACATATTGGGCCTCGCTCTCGATCCGCTCCTTCAGCCTCGGCCGGATCGACCTACTGGTGACTAGATCCACCGGACGGCCCAGAAGATCCTCCAAAAAGAACTTCAGGTCCATGTAGCCGTTGAAGGTGGCAGGGCCAGCAAACTCCACCAGGACGTCCACGTCGCTCTCTGGCCGGGCCTCGTCCCTGGCTGCGGACCCAAAGATGGCGAGGCTCTTAACACCCATCCCGACCAGCTCATCCCTGCGGGCTTCCAGCGTCTGGAGGATCTCGGATCGTCTCATGGTATCTTGGAGATTATTACGCTGTTTATCGTCTCCGGCTCAGGCCTGGCTCTTCGTCCCAAACCTTTTGGCTGCGTTGAGGAAGGTCATCCCCACCACCTCGCCCTTCTCGCGCCTGATGATGACGTCGTCGTCGGTCAGCTCGGAGTCGTCGGCACGGCTCGGCTTCTTGAAGTTCACGTAAAGCACGTCAGCCTCTTCGTCGTAATCGACCCAGATCTTCTTATGGGGGATGGTGAGCAGGTGGGGGACCAGTGCCGAGACCTTCTCTACCTCTGCCGCGCCCATATCTTCGCCCTCCTTTCAAGCTGCTTCAACCTTCTCGTGAGAAACGCCGTGATTATAAAGCCGCCCCCCCCTCTGCTCAATCATATAGGCCTCGATCTCCACATCTCGGCAAACTTCACCGCGCCAGGCAGCAGCCTCACCCATCCGGCGCCGCCCGAGAGCCGCGCCCCTACGACGTCTTCCGGGCGGCGGTCGATCTATGCTCGGAGCCCTGGTAATATTGGCGATCTTCCTTTGGATATCGCCTCCTAGACGCTGATTGGAGTCTCGGAGATCTGCCAGATCCCGTCAATGGTGGCCAGGTCTTGATCGGCCCCCCTGAAGGATCTCTCGAAGTGGACCGCTATTATGACCACATCCTCGGCTCCGCCCATGTCCCTGGTGTAGGTGAAGGTCTTATCCTCGGCGGCAGCTCCCGGCACTCCGGCATCGATAATTTCTGCATCAACAACCCTGCCATCCTTCCGAAGTTCGACATATACCTTGTTGCCGTCCAGGTCGATCGATTCGATCGCCAGCTCGTATCCCTCCTCCAGCTCCAGCGACGTGCCGCTGGTGAAGGTCCTCTCCTGACCGTCGTCGTAGATGATCCGAGAGAGCAGGTTGTGCTTCACAAGGTCCGGTTCCTTCGAGCCGTCGTACAGGCAGCCGTCGTCGGCGTAGGCGGCAAAGTACTCCTCTCCGTCCAATTCGAGGATATAGAAGTGCCCCCAATCATCCAGCTCGAAATTTTGCCACTGAGGAACCCGGACATCTCCCTCCCCGATCTCGATAGGGGTATCAGAGATCTGCCAGATCCCGTCGACGGTGGCCAGGTCCCTGTCGGCTCCTCGGAAGGAGTTCTTGAAATGGACGGCTATTATGGCGATCTCCTCAGCTCCGCCCAGACCCACCGCGTAGGTGTAGGTCTTGTCGTCTACGTCTGCTCCTTCCATGGAGGGCTCCACTACGGCAGAGTCGACGACTGCACCGTCCTTCATCAGCTGGACGAAGACCTTGTTTCCGTCGAGGTCGATGGACTGGATCGCCAGCTCGTACCCCTCCTCCAGCTCCAGGGGCATGCCCGAATAGAAGACGCGATCATCGACGTCGTCGATCAGCACCCGCGATAGTTTGCTGGACTTCGTCAGGTCGGTCTCTATCGAACTCTCCGCCAGATGGCCTCCTTCAGTGTAGGCGGCAAAGAACCCCTCACCCTGGAGGTCAACTGCCCAGAAGGAGCCCCACTCCAACAGCTGGAAGTCCTCCATGGATGCGATTTTTTGGGCATTACCATTCATGGCACCAGCGCCAGAGGCAGTACCTGCAAACAGCACCCCAAGAGCCAGAACGGCCAGAATTACTTCTTTGGTGGCGATTTCAATTCCTCCTTTTATCAACTGTTCTCACTTATGATGTAAAAAGCTTTCCATCTTCTGATTAAAAGATTAACTGTTTTTGGTGGATTTTGCTGGTTTTTCGGCATCAAGTTCGAAGAGAACCGTTGATGTGCCTTCGGGCCGATGCCATATTATTTTAAGTCTCCCTGATAGCTGAACTGCGAACCGATTCTTGCTCCAACTCAAAAACGGATCATCCAGCAGCCTCCCCCATCCGGCGCCGCCCAGGCGCCTGCACCTCTGACCGCACCGCAGATCTTGATGGCAGCCACCAGCACCGATCTGCCGATCCGCTTGATCCTGTTCTAAAGTTCTGACGGCCCGAAGTTACGAATAAATATTTATAATCAGCAGTCTCCATGGTTCTTGCTGAGATGCGGCTTTTTGTGGAGATCATCGGCCACCGCCTCACGAAAATATCGATAATGAACAGGAGGTTTGATCATGAACTCTTCATTTCGTATGGCTCTGACGTGCCTTTTGACCATCCTTCTCCTGCCAAGCTCCCTCGGCATCACGGCGGAGGAGACGGGAACGGGGACGGGAGCCGATTCGGCAACTGAGACGGGTTTGGAGCTTCAGAAGGGGGAGCTCCTCTTCATCGACGAATTCGAGACCACAAAGCTTGCGGACTGGGGATGCGTCCGCGGCGAGAACCAGAGCAACTACTGCGAGGCTGGCAGGTACATCATAAACGTCGTCCCCGCAGACTCCTGGTGGCGGGTCCAGTCCGGAAAGTCCTTCGGCGACTGCATCGTGGAGGTGGAGGCGACCCCGATCGGTGGCCCCGACGACAACGTCTACGGGCTGATGACCGGCTGGATCGACTGGTCCAACTACTATCTGTTCATGATATCCGGAGACGGCTACTTCAAGTTCGCCATGAGGGATGAAGGCAACTGGACCCGGAACGATCCCTGGACCAGATCCGAAGCCATAAACCTTGGAAAAGAGACTAACCTCATCCAGGTGAAACGCCAGGGAGACTCCCTATCCTTCTTCGCCAACGGCATCCGGCTCGCCGAATACGCCGACGACACATTCCCCGAAGGAAACGTGGGCATCATGGCCGGGACGACCGCCTGCGGCGGGGAGAACGTCACAGTCAGCTTCGACAACTTCTCGGTCTGGACGATTGGGGGAACCTGAGCCTCGGTCCGGCTCGTCCCCGTACCCTCCTTTTTTCCTGGCCCCAAAGACTCCCGGGTCCATCGCTTTTCGAGGCAAAACCGCATGGGTGGCCGGACCCTCGCAGCTCGCTACAAAGCCTTTTTATATCTTCCTCCCCTAACCGGGCCGGGCGCGAGAGTGGAAGGGCGGCTGCCGCTGGCGAACCCTTCGCCGGTGTGGAAAGTCCCCCCACCTCTGGACACGCAGACACCTCTTCGGGTGTAGGGCGAGAGCTCTGGCTCTGGCACAGAAACGAGACTGCACCTCGCCAATGCCATGATGCCGAAAGGCTGAGGTCGCGAGGAAGGCGGATGAAACGGCGAATCCCTGCGGGTGCAAGCCAAAATAAGGGCGATCCATGGAGTCCAGCCAACGCCCGGGTATGGCGCTCAGCTGAATGCTGCCAATGCCGAAAGGCACGAACAGAAGGGGGCTTACTCTCCAGACTCGCGCCCACCAACGCCTCCGGGGCAAAGCCTGCTCCGTAAAACCTCATGGTCTCTTTTCAGGTCCTGTTGAATCTGGCTATCCCCATCCGCTATCCCGCCCACTATCCCCATCCGCTATCCCATCCGCTCTCATCCATTATCCTATCCATCTTCTTTCGCTTTCCGAAGGTCCTCCGCCAGGACGCTCCTGGCGAGGAGCCTGGCCACCCGGAGGGGCTCGGGAACCTTCCCCTCCAGGGTGAAGGAGCTGAGCAGCCCCTTCGTCTCCTCCGCCGTCGCCCCCAGGGACCTTGCATAGACCTCAAAGCCAGTCTTCAGCCTGAGGAGCTCCCGGGGGCCGAGCCGTCTGTACCTCTCGATCTTATCTTCCGGATGGGGAAAGTACTCCCTGATGTACCCCTCGATTCCCGGAGACTCCTCGTAGGTGAGGCTGATCACCGGAAGGCCCGTCTCCTGGCGGACGAGGTCGAGGTCGATGATGTTGAACCAGCTGATGATCGATCCGTTCAGGAGGAGGGCGTTTATGTCGCTCCTCTCCAGCCCCTCGAATATATCCAGAACACCTCGGGTGGCGTCGTCCCCCCCTACGGATATCCTGGCCAGGCCGAACCCGTCGATGCGGAGGTCTTTTCTCATCACCACCCCCGCCAGCCTCGACTGAGCCGCCGTCTTCAGAAAGCTCTCTGCCACCCCCAGGACCCGAACCCCCCTCTTGTTGACGTGGAGAGTCATGAAGGGAGTATTGGACCTTCGAGCTGAATATCTTTTTGGAGGTCATCGAACGTCATTTCAGAACTCTCCTCTTTTTTCGGCTTGGCGAAAATTTAATAAATTTCCCCGTCCATATTAATCAGTGTACGTCTGGAGGTGATAGATTGAAGACGAAGGAAATGGAGAATATGGACAAGGTGGTCAAGGAGATCGGGACCGGACCCCTCTGCACAAACGAGTCCCTCCTGGAGGAGGTCAAAAAGACCCTCCTGGAGAAGGGGTACGCCGCGGCAGAGATCCTGGTATCCTAGCGGGCCGGAGCCGACGAGCAGGACGAGATTACCAGGGCTCTGGCCATCAGCCAGAAGCACAAGCTCAGCCCGGAGGCTGGGGCGAAGGTCATCGAGAGCCTGAACGTGATCAAGTCGGGGAAGTGGTGACCTCTCCAATGGTCAGATCGGTCCCGTGGATCGGCCCTCTCCCCGGCCATCCCATTTTTGGATGCTCATATCGACCTCTGAGCCCGCTCAACTTTTATGGGCCCGAAAACCCCTCATTTTCAGAAACCTCCCCTCATTTGCCGGGGGCCTCGGCCGGGATCCCCTCCCCCTCATAGTGGGCCATGATCTTTCTTGTGATCTCGTCGAAGGCCTCGGCATTCCGGGAGGCGACGTTGAGGATGAAGGGTCTGCCGCTGTCGCCGCTCTCGCAGATGGCGGGATCGATCTCGATCCTCCCCAGGAAGGGAACCCCCAGCTCCTCGGCCGCCCTCATCCCGCCCCCCACCTTGAAGAGGTCGATGGCACCCCCGCATTTGGGGCATGAGAATCCGCTCATGTTCTCCACGATACCCAGGACCGGTATCCCCAGGGCCCGTGACATGTCGATGGCCTTCCTCGCGTCCAGAAGGGAGAGGTCCTGGGGGGTGGTGACGACGATGGTGCCGTCGGGCTTGAGGAGCTGGGCGATGCTGAGGGGCTCGTCGCTCGTTCCCGGCGGAAGGTCGACGAGCATGTAGTCGAGATCCCCCCATCTGACCGCGTCGATGAACTGCCTCAAGGCCTGCATCTTGAGCGGTCCCCTCCAGACCACCGGGCTGTCCTTTCCGATGACGAAGGCCATGGAGACCACCTTTATGCCGCTGTCCAGTCCCACCGGCAGCTCCACGGGATGGATGGTCTGGTCCTCCTCCCCGGTCAGGACGGCGTCTTCTATCTTCAGCATCTTGGGGACGTTGGGCCCGGTGATGTCGGCGTCCAGGATCCCCACCTCCTTGCCGTAGAGGGCGAGGCCGAGGCCAAGGTTGACCGCCACCGTAGTCTTACCGACGCCTCCCTTTCCGCTCATCACCATTATGCTGTGCTTGATCCTGTTTTCTATGGTTTCCGTCATCATATCTCCTCCATCCGGCTCATCCTTCCCTCCAACGTATATCTGAGTCTGATCCGGGATCAGATCAGGCTTTTGGCTCGATTTGACTTTGGGGACGACCTGAGAGGACGAAAAGTTATAATTCCATAGATCTCTTTCGACATATGAACCACCGGATGATCTACCTCCCCTTCGGGATTCTGGCGGTCCTCCTCCTGGCCCTGGTCCTGTGGGCGAGCGTCACCCTCCTCTTCTTCGGGGCGCTAAGCACCGCCTTCACCAGGATGGGGTTCTCCTGGTCCGACGCCCTCCTCCTCCTGGCCGCATCCCTGTTGGGCGCCGGAGTGAACCTCCCCCTATTCACCGTCGAGTCGAAGGTCCCGGTGGTGAGGGAGACTCTGGTCAGGTCCTTCGGGATGGTCTATCGGATTCCGGTGTTGAAGACGATAAAGAACGAGACCACGGTGGCGGTGAACGTCGGCGGCGCCCTGATCCCGGTCCTGGTCTCGGCCTATCTGCTGGTCGCCTATCCCCAGGTCGCTCCCATCGCTCTGGCGGGGACGGCCATCGTCACCCTGGTGACCAACAGCGTCGCAAGGCCCATAAAGGGCCTGGGGATCGCAACCCCCCTCTTCATCCCGCCCCTGGCGGCGGCCCTGTCCGCCATCTTCCTCACCGCGGCCTTCTGCCCCATCCCCGAGTGCCGGTTCGTCACCGCCTACGTGGGCGGAGTTCTGGGAACCCTGATCGGGGCGGACCTCCTCAACCTCAAGAGGATCTCAGATCTCGGGGCTCCTGTGGCGAGCATCGGGGGCGCTGGCACCTTCGACGGGATATTCATGACCGGAGTGATCGCGGTCCTCATCGTCTGAAGAGCAAAGGTCTTTATCGATCTTGCGGCCTCCTCCCTCCCATGAGCTTCAGAGGTTTCCTCTCCGAGCTGCAGGAGGCCGGCCTCCTGGAGGAGGTGGACCGCCCCGTATCGCCGAAGCTTGAGGCCGCAGCCCTCTCCGTCGGGACGGGTCCCGTTCTATTCAATAACGTCGACGGGAAGAGGTGCTGCATGAACGTCCTGGGGACCCGGGACCTGCTGGCGCGAGCCCTCTCGACGACCAGAGAGGATATGGTGAAGGATCTGGCCAGAATCGACCTGGAGGGCGGCTGGATCCGGGAGGTGGACTCCTCCCCCTTCATGGAGGTGATCTCCGAGCCCGACCTCTCCAGTCTTCCCATCCTCACTCATTTTCGGGGGGATGGGGGCCCCTACATCACCTCCGGGATCGTGATATCCGCCTTCGGAGGCAAGACCAACGCCTCGGTCCACCGGATGATGGTGATCGGAAAAGACAAAGTGGCGGCGAGGCTGGTCCCCGGAAGGCACACCCACATGCTCCTCCAGGAGGCCCTGGGCGAAGGCGAGAGCCTCCCCGTGGCCATCGTCATCGGGGTCGACCCCGCGGTCATGATCGCCGCCAGCACCAGAGTCCCCCTGGGGATGGAGTTTCAGTACGCCAGCAGCCTATCCGGAAGCCCGGTGGAGCTGGTGGCCCTCGATAACGGCGTTTCGGTCCCCTCCGCCGAGATCGTCTTTGAGGGGTACATCGACCAGGAGAGGGCCTCCGAGGGGCCGTTTGTGGACATAACCGGAACCCGAGACTTTCCGAGGATGGAGCCGGTGATCCACCTCACCAAGATGATGACCAGGGAGGTTCCCATCTACCACGGCCTCCTCCCCTCGGGGGGAGAGCACAAGATGCTGATGGGAATCCCCTACGAGCCCCTGATATTCAGGGCGGCGTCCCGGGTCGCCGAGGTGAAGAACGTCCTCCTGACCGAAGGAGGATGCTCTTACCTCCACGCCGTGGTTCAGATCAAAAAGAGGGACCAGGCCGACCCGAGGAAAGTGATCGACGCCGCCTTCGAGGCCCATAAGAGCCTGAAGCACGTCCTGGTCGTCGACGAAGACGTCGACATCTACAGCCCCCAAGACCTGGAGTACGCCGTGGCCACCAGGGTCAGGGGTGACGAGGACATGGTCATCTACCCCAACGTCCGGGGGAGCACCCTCGACCCCCGGTCCGTGGAGGGGATCACCACCAAGGTGGGGATCGACGCCACCATGACCCTGGGCGAGGAGGAGAAGTTCCTCCGGGTGAGGCCGGAGATGCCCAAACCAGCCGGATAAGGATCAAAAATTTCGTCCAGGGACCCTCTGCGATCGGTCGGTCCCCGGCGGTTAGCCCTCCCGCGGGCAGGCCGCAGGCGAAATTCCCACCCCGGTCATCACCGCCAAAAGGCCGATCTTTCCTTCGTGCCCCTCCTTCACCCTGGCACCCCAGATGACGTTCGCCTCCGGGCCCAGCTCTTCGGTCAGGGCCGCGGCGATCGTCGCCGCCTTCTTGAGGGTGAGGTCAGAGCCCCCGGTTATGTGGAGGAGGCAGCCGGCGGCCCCCTTCACCTCCACCTCCAGCATGGGGGAGCTCAGAGCCGAGCGGACGATCTTCTCGGCCTCGTCCACCAGATCGAATTCCCCCACCAGAGCCGCCGAGAGTCCGCCGTCGGACATGATCGTCTTCACGTCGGCAAAGTCGAGGTTGATCAGGGAGGTCTGGATTATCGTCTCCACCATCCTCCTGATGATCTCAGCCACCACCTGGTCCATCACCGAGAATATCTGATCGGCTGAGAGGCCCGGCGCCATCTCCCGAACTCTGTCGTCATCCAGGAGGATGAGGGTGCTGGCGGCACTCGCCAGCTCTTCGATCTCTGCGGGGCCCAATCGCCCAACATCTCCCGGCCCGGGACTCGCTCGCTGGGGGAGGGTGAATATCCCCACCACCGTGGCCCCCAGTTCTCTTGCCATCTCGCATATGGCGGGAGCTGCGCCCGTCTCCGGCCCCATCCTCATCCCTGGCCCCGTCCCCCGCCCCGTTCCGCCATCCAGGCCGGCGACGACGAAGACTAGGTCTCTATTT
>Ga0116164_10002874_pt1 | contig 12077 bp, 9 predicted proteins | sample AD_UKC109_MetaG_FD_89888 | JGI IMG/M metagenome (GOLD analysis project Ga0116164, IMG submission 89888) | Active sludge microbial communities of municipal wastewater-treating anaerobic digesters from Hong Kong - AD_UKC109_MetaG | ecosystem: Engineered > Bioreactor > Anaerobic > Digestate... | reverse complement strand
CTGTATTAGGTGTAAAATTGTTATTAGAACTTGATAATGAGAAGTGAAACTTTCAGTTTTATGGATATGTTTCCACAAACGACTAAACAACGGAAAAGGCTATAGATATGTTCCCACGCTCGTAAAATCAGCAAAGACATTCAGCCTATCCTATCGAGCCATATCGTAGTAGTTGGGCTTTTCCACGCGGTAGATGATATCGACGCCCAGGGAGGATTCCGCGAAGGCGTCAAACCATACCTTGACGCTGTCGTTTTGCACGTCGGGGTCTTCAAGCAGCAGGGCTTCCACGGCCTTGACAAAGGCGCGCAGGTTTTCGGCGGGGGTTTTATACTCCAGCCCCACGGTGAAGTGGATGCGGCGCTGGGAGCGCTTGGTTTCGTTATACACCACGGCGGAGGCAAGGTTGGCGTTTGGCACGGTCACCAAGCTGCCGGAAAGCTGGCGGATACGCGTGGAGCGCAGGCCCACGCGTTCCACGGCGCCCTGCAGCTCGTCCTTGATGACAATGTAATCGCCCACGTCGAAGGGCTTGTCCAGCATGATGGAGATGGAGCCGAAGAAGTTACTCAGGCTGTCCTGCGCGGCAAGCGCCACGGCAAGGGAGGAGATCCCAAGCCCGGCGATCAGCCCCGACAGGCTGCCGACCCAGGGGGTCAGGATGGAGACCGCCGCGACCACGATCACCGCCACACGGATGCCCGAGATGAGGAAATTGCGGGCGGTCAGGTTGATTTTATCGGATTTCCGCCTGGCCTGGAAATACCAGTCCACGGCAATCATCAGCGCGCGGTAAAGCGCCAGGTAGGCCAGCAGCAGCAGTATGGTGGACAGTACGCGGCTGACCAATGAAAACGTCGTTTCCGGCAGGCCGGCATAGGGCAGCGCGATGAGCAGGAAACTCAAAAACAGCACATAACCAAGAAGCCGCGCAAGCGCCGTTTTCAGCTGCTCATACCGGCCGGCATCCTTCCGCCGGAGCGCGGTGAAGGCGATGCGCAGGATGAGCGTAATCAGCGGCCTTTTGATAAAAAATATCAGCACGATCAGCCCGCATGCAATCAGCAGCGAGGTGAGCCGGACGGATTCGAAATACGCGATAATGTCTGCCATGGAAGGCTCCTTTCGGGAGTTTGGGATTACGGAAGTTGCACCAGCGCGCCGCCTTTGATTTCCACGGGTTCGGCGCGGCCGACGCGCACCCACGCGGAGGCGGCGGAGGGATTGTACACAAAGGAATTGTCCGCCGCGAACCGCAGGCGTTTGTAGGTGTTCACGTAATCGACGATCTCGATGTTCGTGGCGTACCAGGTGTCGTCGCGGCCGCCCACCCGTTTACAGAAGTCTTCGATCAGGTTCCAGTTCTGCTCCAGGTCAAACTCATAGCTGTGCCCCCAGACGTAGAACAGGCACGGATGGATGAAACGGTCGACGGCGATGAATTTTTCGGCCATTTCCATCAGGCGGTGGCTGTGATGGCAGGTGGCTTTCCACTGCAGGAAGTCCGCCGGCAGGCTGAAATCAAAGCTGTCGCCGACCACGCGCGCGTACTCGATGCCAAGCGACGGCAGCATTTGCCGGATCTCCGCCGTATGCACGCCGAAGGGGTAGCTCATCCCGCGCACCGGATAGCCGAAGATGCCCTCGAGCGTTTTGCGGTCCTCCAGCACCTCAAGGGCGACGTAGGGCAGCGGGCACTGGTCGATAGCGGGGTGCGTGGCCGTGTGGCAGGAGGCTTCGTGCCCCCGGTAGGTTTCAAACACTTCCTCCGGCTTCAGGTAACGCTCCGCTTTGCCAAACATCGCGGAGTTCAGGTGGAACGTGCCCTTGATGCCGTATTGATTGAAGATTTTGATGAGCTTTTTATCCTGGAATACGCCGTCGTCGTAGCTCATGGTCAGGCATTTGTTTTTCCCGCCGGGGAAACAGGTGGTTACGGTAATCATAGTATGTCCTCCGCTTTTCAGGTGAACGCCGGATGGCCGAAAGGCCGGTATCCCGGCCTGAAGCAGCGGCGTACAGGCGGGGAAGCGTTCGATTGATATCGCTTGTTCGTTCCCGTATATTCTACCATGAACCGGGCCGTTTGTGTATGGCCGATGCCGGAAAACACCGCGGTCCGCGCTGCCGGTATGCCGCCTGTTCCGGCGATGGAGCCGATAGCGGCAAACGGCGTTAAAAAGATGCCAATTTTACTATTGACATCCTTTTTATGTTATGCAATAATATGAATACAAGAAAGAGTGTATACAAGCTATTATCCGCGTAAGTCTTTATATTATAAGGGTTAAGGATGAATACAGGAAATCTCATAACGGTTCTGAAATGCATGGCGGCAGCGTGTAAAATGCTGTTTCCAAATATAACATCAAATAGGGGAGGAAAACATCATGAAAAAAGCATTTGCATTGATGCTTGTGCTGACGATGATTTTAGGCGTGGCGGCTACCGCCTCGGCGCTTGAAATCAAGCTGGGCCACTTCGGCAAGACGGATGACCCGCTTTCAAACTCTGTGGACGCGTTTGTAGAAAAGCTCGAAGAAATCTCCGGCGGAGAGATCACCGTGGAAGTCTTCGGCGACAGCGTGCTGGGCAACGCGCCCGTAATGATCGAACAGGTGCAGCAGGGCGCGATCATCTCCCTGGTATCCCAGGGAACGCTGCAGGCCTATGATTCCCGCTACTACTACGTTACCTCGCCTTACATGTTTGAAAACAGCGCGCAGGCCTTTGCCGTGGTGGACGGCCCGTTCGCCGAGTGGGTCGGCGACGGCGTATTGGAAGAATCCGACATCCATAACGTCGGCCCGTGGGACTACGGCTTCCGCAACCTGACCAACTCCGTACGCCCGGTATTGACTCCGCAAGACGTTGCGGGGCTTAAGATCCGCACGCCGCAGGAAGTGCAGAAGCTGGCCTGCTTCGAAGCGCTCGGCGCGCAGGCGGAACCCTATGCGTTCAGCGAGCTGCCGCAGGCCCTTCTCCAGGGGCTGTTCGACGGCCAGGAGAACCCGCTTGCGACCATCCTCTCGCTGCAGGTATGGGACCTTAACCAAAAATACGTAAGCCTCACCCATCACACCTGGGAATCGGTTAACCTCGTGGTGAACAACACCTGGTGGGAGAGCCTCACCGACGAGCAGCGCGGCTGGATCGAGGAAGCCAGCGCCTATGCCCGCGACGTGATGCGCGTCCTCGTTGCGCAGGCGGAAGCCGACGCGGTCGGCATTCTGGAAAGCCACGGCGTGCAGGTGGACGAAGTAGACACCACGCTGTTCAAGGCCCTGATGGAGCCCGCCTGGGCTGAAATCGCGGAAGCCGCAGGCGACACGGACGGCTCCATGCTTGCCCACTTCCTCGAGCTCGTGGACAGCGTCGAGTATTAATCCGTTTCCCCGTTTTCGACTGAAGACCGACCTTCTGCCGGACAGCGGCGCATACGCGGTGTCGCTGTCCGGCATTTCCGAATGTATTGAACTATCAAGGAGGCCTGATTCCCCATGGTTGCTTTGATCGTATGCCTGGTGCTGCTGGCGCTGATGATCATCGGTATGCCCGTTTGTATCGCGATGGGGCTGACCAGCGCGGGCGCCATGCAGGTCATGGATATGGGATGGCTGCTGTCCACCATGACGCAGAAGGTTTACCAGGGTTCGGTCAGCTACACGCTGATCGCTATCCCGTTTTTTATTCTGGCGGGCAACTTAATGAACACCGGCGGCATTACCGACCGCATCTTCAACTTCGCCAAAGCGATGGTCGGGCACTGGCCGGGCGGGCTGGGGCAGGTGAACGTCGTATCCTCGGTTATTTTTTCGGGTATGTCCGGCGCGGCCGTCGCGGACGCCGCGGGGCTCGGTTCGATAGAAATCAAGGCGATGAACGACGCCGGGTACGACGAGAAATTTTCCGCGTCGATCACGGCGGCGTCATCGACCATCGGGCCTGTGATCCCGCCGTCGATTCCGTTCGTAGTTTACGCCGCGGTCTCCACGGCAAGCGTGCCGCGGCTGTTCGCGGCAGGCTTTATACCCGGGCTGATGATGGCCGTCGCCATGATGATCTGCGTGTATTTCATCTCCAAAAAGCGCAAATATCCCGTCAGCCCCAAAATGCCCTGGAAGCTGCGGCTGAAATACCTGTGGCAGGCGATCCCGAGCCTGACGACCATTATCATTATCGTCGGCGGCATACTCAGCGGATTTTTCATGCCGACGGAGGCCGCGATCGTCGCGACGTTTTACGCCTTTTTCCTGAGCTGTGTGGTATACCGGCAAGTCTCATTCAAGAAGCTGATAAGCGTCATTTACCAGAGTATCCTGATCAGCTGCAAAACGCTGTTTATCATCGCCATCGCAAGCTTTATGTCGTGGTTTTTGATCTATAACCGCATTCCCGACATTATCATCAACGGACTGCTCAGCGTGACGACCGCCCCCGCGATGCTGCTGCTGATCATCGTGTTTATCCTGCTGATTTTGGGGATGTTTTTGGAAGGACGTCGGTCATCCTGATCGTAACGCCGATCTTCCTGCCGATCATCAACCAGATCGGCATGGACCACGTGCAGTTCGGCGTCATCATCACGCTGGCCTCAATGGTCGGGCTGCTGACGCCGCCGGTGGGCATGAGCCTGTACGCTGTGTGCTCCATTACCAAGGTGGAATTGCTGGATCTGTCCAGGGCGGTGCTGCCGTATGTGATCGGGATTATCGTCGTGCTCTTGCTGTGTACGTACTGGGAGCCGCTGAGCATGTGGATTCCGTCGCTGATCTGGGGAGGCTGATTGATATGATGAAAGTATTGAAAACAGCCGATAAAATACTGGCGCTGGCGCTAAAAACCATCGTGATCGTCCTGACCCTCGGCGTTGCCGTTATCATGATTACGCGCGTAATCATCCGCATTCCGTTCCTGTTCACCTCGATGTCCTGGGCGGAGGAGATTATCAGCGCGATGATGGCGTGGCTGGTGATGACCGGCGCGACGATTCTGTTCCGCGACGGCGAGCATTTCCGCGTGGAGATCATGGACAAGAAGTTCGGCGACAGGCTGTGGATGCGCATCATCAACTTCCTGATCGCGGTTATGAGTTTTGTATTTATAGCGATGCTTTTGTACTATTCCTTCGTGTACCTCAGGATCAGGCCGCAGACCTCGCCGATCCTGCAGATCAACGTGCATTACTTCTACGCCAGCGTTCCCGTGAACGCCGGATTGTCGCTTATATACCTGACCCGCGACGTGATCGTGTGCGCGGTACGGCTGAAAAACCCGCGCTTTTTAAAACCGGCGCCGGAGCCGCCGCAGGCGGATGCGTTGGCTGACGCGGCGGAGTAACGGTAAGAATTGGGGCGCCGCCCCAAACCCCGCCTAAGGGCGACGCCTTTAGGCGCCCCGGTTCTGGCCGCGCAATGCGCGGCCGGTAGGATATTGATCGTGGTTCTCAGATTGATAACACCGCCCTGGAAAGAGGACGGTGTTGTTGATAAAACTGACGGACGCAATTTCGGCCTAAAATCCGAAACCGGCGATATACGCGGCGCAAGCTTGATAAAGCGGAACGCCGTATCAAAGGATTTTAGTCTTCCGTAAAGTAATCCTTCAGATCCGAGAACAGCAGCTTGCCCAGGCGTGTGATGCCGCCGAAGAGGTGCTTTTGCATCAGGGGGCGGATGGCGTCCACGTCGCCCTTTTCCAGCGCCGTGAGCAGGGCCTCGTGCTCCTCCACGATCTGGGCGAAGTTCTTGATCTCCACGATGTCCAGCATCCGAAAGCGCGTGTAATGGCAGTTGGAATTGCGGATGGTATCCCACAGGTATTCCTTGCGCGTGGCGTTGAACCAGGTTTCGTGAAGCTTACTGTCCAGCTCGTAAAACTCGCGGGGGGTGAAGTTGTCGCCCTTGATGAGCTGCACCATGGAGTTGTGGATATGGCGCAGGCGCTCCAGCTCCAGGACGTTGGGGATGCGGATGAAGTCCTCCAGCACGAAGGTTTCCACCGCGATGCGCTGGTAGATGATCTGGTTGATGATATTGAAGTTCATGCGCGTGACCTGCGTGCGCTTGTACGGCGTGATGGATACCAGGCCGCACAACCGGAGCTCCTGGAGCACCGAGCGGATGGGGGAGCGCGATACGCCGAAACGCTCGCAGAGCTCGTTTTCGGAAAGCGACGCTCCGGGCGGGATCTTGAGCGAGAGGATCTCCTCTTCAAGGATGCGGAATATTTCCCTGCTTGAATATCGTTCAGGCATGCAATTCGCTCCTTTAACTGAAAATAACAGCTTCTGCCTATTGTATCATGGGTTGGGAGTATCGTCAACCACATGTATACGAAATCAGCGATGGAATGTACAATTATGTATTTTAATATGCGTAATCGATGGAATATCAGGCCGATACAAGGGAATATGCTTGTATGCAAGTGAGTATTCAAATTGTACGGAATCGGATTTTCGCGAAATATCAGCCTGTGCCTGAATGCTAAATGAAACAACGCGGGCGGGTATGATCATCGGAACACGGAAGCCGCGTCACCAAAGAGTACGGAAATGAACCCAGGGGAAACGGAACGGGCCGTAACGATTGTGCGGCCTGTTTTTTCAGCGTTTTACGTATACTTCCTATTGTATTCATTAGGAATTGATGGTATATTTTAACAATCGATGGAAACAAAACCGGCGATAAAAAGGAACGGGTTTGCTATGGCGAAAAAAATAAACGCATTTCTGTATATAATCATTCCGGCCATGCTTTTTGTGCTGTGCTTGCGCGCCCCGGCGGCGCTGGCGGCGGGCGCGACCAGCGTGTGGGTGAATGGTGTGGAACTTACGGCTTCAGCGCCATACTGGGAAAACGGAAGCGCCACAGCCTCGGGCACAGAGCCGGCCGGAGGTTACAACGCGTATTTCAACAGTGCGACCGCTACGCTGACACTGAACGATGCCGTGGTGAACACCCCTTCCGTTGTTGCGGGAATGGGCACAAATATGTCCCTGATCCATGCCCAGGGAGACATAAGCGTTACGCTCTCCGGAGCAAATGCGATCACGTTTTCCGGCAACGAGGTTGATGAAATTTATGGTTTTGTGGCCATGGGCGCGCTGACAATCAACGGAGACGGCAGCGCCGATGTGCATATTGTCAACGATAATGCTGAAACCAAAACGGCTGCCATCTGGGGCGTTCTTGGTTTAACGGTGCATTCCGGGACGCTGTCCGTGCTTGCCGGAAACGGAGAAAGCTCATACGGCTTGTATTCTGACGGGGATATCCTGTTTGAGGGCGGGGAAGCGCAGCTGAAAACCGTTGGGCTGTACAGTATCTCGATATTTTCAACGGCGGGGGATGCGGTTTTGTCGGGCGGGAAGATCACGGCAACAAGCGAAACGAACGGGATGTACGGCATCGGCGTCTTCGCGGAGCAGGTGTATATGGCCGGTATGGAGGGGAGTTTTACCGCGTACGGCACGGGAAACGTTTACGGAATGGCGAACCGGACGAACGAGGTGGTTTATACCGGCGGCGACTTTACGTTTTCCGGCAGCACGTCGGCGATGGGATGCAGTCTCTCGGATACGGATCCGCCCGCCTATCTTCTTGGCAATGCGACGGTGAAGGTGTCCCTTTATACCGACGGCAGTTTGCCCGCTGTGTGGACTGCGGCTACGGGCGCGCGCCTGGTGTCAAACATGCTTGTGACGTCTGATTTTCATTACGCGCGCATCTATACCGCGGATAGCGTATCGCCGCAGACCGGCGATGCCTCAAGGCCATGGCTTTGGGCAGGGATCGCTGGGCTGTGCCTGGTGCTTGGCGCGGCGGGGATACTGGCGAAACGCAGGAGCGGGAAACGCGTATAGCGGCCGCCGTTCCCGTTTTGCAATTTGAAGGAAAAGATTGCCTTATGGAACAATGCACAGTATAATCATACTGCCTGATTAAGGCAGTACGTATGTATATCCCGACAGCGGAAATAAAGAAACGGAGCGTAGCCTTCCATGAAAAGAGCATGTGGCTTACTGGCCGGAGCACTGATTGCGGCGTTTCTTTTGCTGAGCGTCTGGGCAACGCCCGCGCTGGCGGCAGGCGCATTGAGCGTATGGGTCAACGGCGTGGAACTCAAAGCGGGCGCGAATTACCTGGCAAACGGAAGCGCGGTTGCGTCGGCTGTTATGCCGGCTGGCGGATATGCGCATTTTGACGAGACCACGCACACGCTGACGCTGAATAACGCGATCGTAAACACGGCGTCCGCCAATCCGGTATTTCCGGCGTCGATTGACTTAATCGGCGCGAACGGCGATTTGAATATTGTTCTGAGCGGAGAGTCCACCCTGAGTTATGCGGCCGATTCGACGCCGTACAAGCCTATTTACGGCATTTATTCAAACGGAGCCATCACGCTCAGCGGCACCGGGGAATTGAATATCTCCATCGAGGAAACCAGCGTGAACGAAATCGCCGCGTTCGGCATCTACTGCGACGGCGATCTGACCATACTGTCCGGCAGTTACGATATTTTTTCCAAGGCGATATACGCGGCGTTTGGTATGCAGTCGCACGGCGCAATACTGGTTGCGGACGGCGATATCCAAATATCGGCTGAAGGCGGCATGAGCTTCGCCATCTATGCGCTGCAGGATACGTTCCGAATGACAGGCGGTACGGTGGTTGCTACTGTCCGGTCGACGCTCGGTTTCGGGATCGGCCTGGATGCCAAAGCGTACTCGCTGGAAGGCGGAAGCAGCAGGTATACCGTTACCGGCCCGGAAAACCTTGCTGCCGGCGGGCTTTTTACGGGCAACACGCTCAGCTTCACCGGCGGCGTACATATCTTCAGCGGCACCTCGGAGGGCCTGACGCATTACGGTACGGGATCGGTAGCCTATACCCTGACCGGCGGCCAGGTATATGTTTCTCAAAGCACGGACGGAAGCGATAAGCGCGTTTGGACGTCGGACGCGGATGGCGAGCTGGCGGGGCTGTATCCGAATGTATCCGATTTCTGTTATGTGGAATTTACCGGGCAGCCGCAGACCGGCGATGCCTCAAGGCCATGGCTTTGGGCAGGGATCGCGGGGCTGTGCCTGGTGCTTGGCGCGGCGGGGATGGCGAGAATGCGCAAGAAGCGCACATAAAATCGCATCGGAGTGAAAAACGGCAGGAATACGCCCTGCTTTTCCTTTGGGAAAAGGGAAAGCAGGTAAAAAGAGTGGCCGCGCATCTGCGCGGCCACTATGTTATGCGGGTTTTCTCTTGCTGCTTCTCTTTTGCAAAAAGAGAAGCAGAATCCTATTCCTCGTCCTCGTCCCCGTCGTCCTCTTCCTCCTGCTCGGCGCGGGCGACGCCGACGATCTTCGCATCGTCGGTAAGCCGCATCACGCGCACGCCCTGGGTGGAACGGCCGATGATTGAGATACTGTCCACCGCCATGCGGATGATAACGCCCTCGTCGGTGATCAGCATGATATCCTCGTCTTCGGATACGGTGAGCTGCGCGACCAGCGGGCCGGTTTTATCGGTAAGCTTCATCGCGCGCATGCCCATGCCGTTTCGGCCCTGCTCGCGGAACTCGTCGGGATCGGTGCGCTTGCCGTAGCCGTTTTCGGTAATGGCGAGCACCGCCTGGCCCTCCTGGATGACGCTCATGTCGATCATGCGGTCGCCTTCCCTGAGCCGCATGGCGTGCACGCCGCGCGCGGTGCGGCCCATGGGCCGGATGTTTTCCTCGCTGAAGCGGATGGCCTTGCCCAGGCGGCTGCCCAGCAGCAGGCTTTGTTTGCCGTCGGTCAGTTCGACCGATACCAGGCGGTCGCCCTCCATAAGGTTCAAGGCGATCAGGCCGTTTTTGCGGATATTGGCGAAGTGCGAATACGGCGTTTTTTTGATGTAGCCGTTCTGGGTGAGCATCACAAGGTTGTGCTCCTCCAGCTCGTCGTTTGGCACGGGGATCATCGCGGTGACCTTTTCGTCCCCCGGCAGCGCCAGGAGGTTAACAATCGCGATGCCGCGCGCCGTGCGCCCGGCTTCGGGGATTTGGTAGCATTTCAGGCTGAACACGCGCCCGCAGTTGGTGAAAAACATGATCTCCTCGTGGGTGTTCACCACAATCAGCCGGCGGACGAAATCCTCGTCCCGCGTGCTCATGCCGCTGACGCCCCTGCCGCCGCGGTGCTGCGCGCGGTAGGTGGACTTGGGCAGGCGTTTGATGTAGCCGAAATTGGTCATGGTGACGACCATATCCTCGGGCGCGATCAGGTCTTCGATGTCGATTTCGCCTTCGATGATCGTAAGCTCCGTGCGGCGGTCGTCGGCGAACTTGTCGCGGATTTGCTGCATCTCGTCCTTGATCACGCCCATGAGCAGGGGCTCGTTGTCCAGCAGGCTCTGCAAATAGGTAATCTGCTCCTGAAGCTGCGCGTACTCGGCGGAGAGCTTGTCGCGCTCCAGCCCCGTGAGCCGCGCCAGCCGCATATCCAGGATCGCCTGCGCCTGTTTTTCGGAAAATTCAAAGCGTTCGATCAGCGACGCGCGCGCGGCGGCGACGTCGGTGGACTGCTTGATGAGAGTAACGATCTCGTCGATGTGGTCCAGCGCCTTTAAAAGCCCTTCCACGATGTGCGCGCGGGCCTCGGCCTTATCCAGATCGTAGCGCGTGCGGCGGGTGACGACGTCCTTCTGGTGGCGTATATAGTGGTAGAGCATGTCCTTCAGGCTGAGGACTTTGGGCTCGCCGTCCACCAGAGCCAGCATGTTCACGCCGAAGGTATCCTGCATCTGCGTGTGCTTGTAAAGGTGGTTTAACACCACCTGGGGGATCACGTCGCGCTTGAGTTCAATGACGATGCGCATGCCGGCGCGGTCGCTCTCGTCGCGGATATCGGAGATGCCCTCGACGCGCTTTTCATGCACGAGCTCGGCGATCTTCTCCACCAGCCGCGCCTTGTTGACCATGTAGGGGATCTCGGTCACCACGATGCGCATGCGGTTGTTTGACATTTCCTCGATTTCGGTCTTCGCGCGCATCACCACGCGGCCCCGCCCGGTGTGGTAGGCGGCGCGGATGCCGCTGCGCCCCAAAATCAGCCCGCCGGTGGGGAAGTCCGGGCCCTGGATGAACTCCATCAGGTCGTCCAGCGTGCAGTCCGGGTTGTCGATCATGTGGATGCAGCCGTCCACGACCTCGCCGAGGTTATGCGGCGGGATATTGGTGGCCATGCCGACCGCGATGCCCGAGGAGCCGTTGACCAGAAGGTTCGGGAAACGGCTGGGAAGCACGGAAGGCTGCATCAGCGTTTCATCGAAGTTCGGGTAGAAATCCACAGTATCTTTGTCGATCTCGCCGATCAGGTGCAATGCGAGCTTCTCCATGCGGCTTTCGGTATAGCGCATGGCGGCGGCGTCGTCGCCGTCCACCGAGCCGAAGTTGCCCTGGCCGTCCACCAGCGGATAGCGCTGGTTGAAATCCTGCGCCAGGCGCACCATGGCGTCGTACACGCTTGAGTCGCCATGCGGGTGGTATTTGCCTAGCACGTCGCCCACCAGGCGCGCGCACTTGCGGTAGGGTTTGTCGGGCGTCATGCCCAGCTCGTTCATCGAATATAAAATACGGCGGTGTACGGGTTTCAAACCGTCGCGCACGTCGGGCAGCGCGCGGTTGATGATCACCGCCATCGCGTAGCTGATGAACGATGTTTTCATTTCGTATTCCAGCTCGGTAGGGATCAGCCGGTCCTGTATCTCTGACATAAGTTTGCTCCTTCGTCGCAAATAATGATGAATGAGGAGTTAGGAATGAGGAATGGTGGAAAGATTGCTTCGCAATCTTTTGATTTGATGATATAAATTCATTCGGTTGCGTAAGCAACCGTACCGCCATTCCTAATTCATCATTCCTAATTCCTAATTATTCGTGGGGATTTGGACATTAGATGTCCAAATTCTCTACGAGCTTAGCGTTTTCTTCGATGAACTCGCGGCGCGGCTCCACCTGGTCGCCCATGAGGAGGGTCATCAGTTCGTCGGCGGCGATGGCGTCGGACAGGCTCACCTGCATCATCACGCGGGTGTCGG